>Ga0075428_100000238_pt1 | contig 53672 bp, 69 predicted proteins | sample RhiMetdeltSRZDD2_FD_75291 | JGI IMG/M metagenome (GOLD analysis project Ga0075428, IMG submission 75291) | Populus rhizosphere microbial communities from Tennessee, USA - Rhizosphere MetaG P. deltoides SRZDD2 | ecosystem: Host-associated > Plants > Roots > Rhizosphere > Soil | place: USA... | reverse complement strand
CACCACCATGACCGTCGAGCTGGGCAAGCCCATCGCCATGGACGAGGGCCTGACCTTCGCCATCCGCGAGGGCGGCCGCACCGTGGGCTCGGGCCGAGTCGTCAAGATCCTCAAGTAGTCAGGGAAGACATGGCAGCAGTACAGAGAATCCGTATCCGGCTCAAGGCCTACGACCACGAGATCATCGACCAGTCGACCAAGAAGATCGTCGAGACGGTGATCCGCACGCAGGCCAAGGTGCGGGGCCCGGTGCCGCTGCCGACCGAGAAGCACCGCTACACGGTCATCCGCTCGCCGCACAAGTACAAGGACAGCCGCGAGCACTTCGAGATGCGCGTGCACAAGCGCCTCCTCGACATCGTCGAACACAGTCCCAAGACGGTCGACGCGCTCCAGCGCCTCGACTTGCCCGCCGGCGTCGAGATCGAACTCAAGATCCAAGCGGGCTGAGCACCGTTTGCCGCACGGCGCTGGTTCGGCCCGCGCTGCCTGTCAGCCGATGCCGTACTTGTTCATCAAGTAGGTCTCGACGCGCTGGCGTTCCTCGGCGCCGAGAGCCCGGTTGTAGATCAGGAACTCAGCGATGACGCCTTGCCACGGCTCGAAGCCTCCAGGGTGCACCTGGCTGGCCCCAGGAGCGAGCGCCGAGTTCGGGCGGATGCCACCCAGCGCCATGGTCGCTTGGCCGGCGCTGGCGGACTGAGCGACGTTGAGCTGCCGCTGCTGGCCATTCACGTATCCGCTAAAGGTGGTCGGAGTCCAAATGTCGCTGGTGATAGTGGCGCTTCGCGGCGTCGGGTCGAAGTAGGCCTTGGCGCCGGAACCGGCGAAGAACACGAACTTGACCGGCAGTGCCCGATCGTCCCACCCCGTGGCCCGGTCGTAGCCGCCGTCGTCGTGGCCGTACAGCTTGCGCAACGTGCCCCTCGGTACCTCTTCGGTCGAGAACACCGTGAACACTGTGATGTTGGGGTTTGCACCAGGGCTCAGATTGAACGGAATGGTCAACCCGTCATCTACGCCGTCAAAGCGCAGCCCCTGGTGGCCGTTGAGAGCGTGAGGGTCGAGCGTCGGCTGGCGCCCAGGCTCTCCCTGTGCGGCATTGAGGCCGTTGCTCGTTTGATCGTCCCAACGCATGACCTTGCCTTCGGACGACGCGACGCCGGCGTCGCCCCGCAGCCAGACCTGGAGCCCTTCGACTGACTGCGGGACGGGCGGGGCGGTGGTCGGCGTCGTGGAGCCCCCGCCGGTCGCAGCCACCGAGGACGACGACGAGGAGGCCCCGGCGGAGGTCGACGTCTTCGTGTCCTTGCCGTCCTTGCCGCCGCAGCTGGCGACGACGAGAGCCAGGACGATCACCAACGCAGCAAGGCGTGTTCGCTTCATGCCGAGAACGCTAGTTCGTCCGTGCTTGCGGGGTTGTGACGTCTTTCTCGGTCTTTGGGCCTACCAATTGCCGCGCGATGATGCGAAAGTACAGCCCTAGCGCAAACGCGCTCGACCGATTAGGGGGGTCACATGACGAGGGCATTCGTTCGCGTGGTCGGCGGTGTCATCGGCGCCGCGATTGGCGCCGGCGGGGTCTGGCTGTGCCACGAGGCGTTCGACTCGGGAGCGGGCGCTGGCTTCGCCGCGGCAGGGGGCTTTCTCGGCGTGACCCTGCTCGCGTACATCCTGGCTACCGCCTTGCGTGACGAGACCGACAACCCGGGAACAGCGTCAGACGCATTCCGCGGTGGCCTGATCGGGCTCAACGCAGGCGCCAATGCCGCGCTGTGGGGGTTCATTGGAGTTCTGCCCCTCGGAATCGGGCTGGCTGGCTTGGCGGCTCTGAGCCTTTCGAACACGATCGCCAAGGCTGACGCGTACGAGGCGATCCTTGGGTGGTCAAACTGGCTGTTGCCGATGTCGTGGCTGATCGTCGGGCTCGGCCTGGCGTTCCTTGTCGTGTCGCTCATCGGCTGGGGCGTGACAGGTGGCCAGGTCGAATACTTCAAGCTGAAGGACTTCGACGTCGACTGGACGACCGGGACAATGTTCCTGACCGGCGGCTGGATCGCCAACCTGAACAGTTACGACACCGCGTTCAACATGGGCAATTTCGCCTTCGTTGACAAGGACAACACGATGGACGACACGGAACATGAGGCCGGGCACACCCTCAACCTCGCAGTATTCGGCTCGCTCTTCCACCTGATCGGGTTCGTGGACGAGGTCATCCTCAGTCGCGGGAACAACGCGTTCTCCGAGATGCTGGCCAACAGCCACCACAACAACAAAACGCCCAACATCCCGATGTGGGTCTAGGCAGGTATCCCGACGGTCCGCCTGCGGCTGGCGCAATACTGACGGAATTCGTTGTGAAGGGGAGGGGTTCGGCACATGCCTGACGCGTTCGCAATATCGTCGCCGACGACCAGCGCGAAAGGTCGCGCCGGTCAGGTGACCTTCACGGTCACCAACGCGACCGGGAGGCCGGTGCGGATACGAGGCTCGGTCACCGGCACCGACCCCGTGAAGGCGGAGTGGTTCACGCCCGGCCCGGAGCAAGATTGCGTCATTGGCGGGACGGTCCAGTTCAACGTGGGGTGGACTGTGCCCAAGGATGTGCCGCCGACGTCGCCGGGCGACAAGGCGGTTGCGTATCCGCTGAAGTTCGTCGCCGCTGCCGAGGACCGGCCCGAGGAGGACTTCTCGGAGCTGTCATGGAGCCTCGAAGTCCCGGCGCCCGACACGAAGAAGCCGGGCGGGTTCCCGATCTGGTTGCCATTCGTGATCCTCGGTGTCGTGGCGGTGGCGGTCGTGATCTATCTGCTGGTGAAGCCGGGTCCGGACGGGCCTCCGGACGTCACGACGACGACGACGGCGTCGACCGTGGCCCAGGTGGCGGTCCCCGACGTCAACCGGCAGGACCCCACGGCCGCGGCCAAGACGATCAACGCCGCCGGCCTGAAGGCGGTCGTCGATCCTTCGCCCGCGCAGACGCAAGCCGCCAACGAATTCCCCTGTGTGGTCGCGACGTTCCCGGTCGCCGGGACGCTGGTTCGCCCCGGTACGCAGGTTCAGATGCTCACGGCTTTGTGCAGGAAGGTAGGCCCGCCGCGCGACATCGGGATGAACGAGGTCACGATCTGCAGTCGCTACCCGGGCCTGTGCCAGAACCAGCGGCTCGATCCCGTGTTTCGCCAGGACCTCGAACGGGACGCACGGCTTAACAACTGATGCGCGGATCGCACGCGGCGGTGGTCGAGCGCTCGTCCATCGTCGTTAGCGCGCACGTATGAGCGCGGTCGCGCTCAAGGCGGACACGCTTCGTAAGCCGTTCCTAGTCGCCGCTGTCGTGCTCATGGGCCTCGTCGTCGTGGTTGAAGTGGGTTCGTTCTTCGGGCTGAAGACGCCACCCGCCTCGATCGAGCAAATGCGGGCCACGATCAGCCGCGACACGTCGATCGACGCCGACACCAAGCAGGACATGCTCGACGATCTTGACGAGCAGCTCGGCACCTTGAACGACAACGAGAAACCGCCAGGACTTGGCATTCCGTACATGGGCCTGCTCGACTTCCTGATGTTTTACGGGCTGTTGCTCATGGCGCTGTCGCTCGTCGTTCGAGAGGGCTTCCAAGCCCGGGTGCAGGGCTGTCTCACGCTGATACTGACGTTCGTCCTGGTGATCGCCAGCATCATCCTCATCATTCTTGCGCTCATCATTCTGATAATGATGGTCAGCCTGTTCCTCGCGATTCCGTTCGGGACGATCGCGTACCTGGCCCTGTTCGGATTCTTCAACCGCGGCGGCTCGGACGCGATCCTGGCCCTGCTTCTGTTCATGAAGCTCGGCATGTGCCTCTGCCTCTTCGCCGCGCAGCAACGCTTCTTGCTCAACAAGGGCCTGATGCTGATGGCGGCGACATCGTTGCTCGCCAACCTTGTCGTGTCGTTCCTTCACGCGTTGGTGCCGGTCATCCTGGTGAGCATCACCGACGCAATCGCGGCCATCGTCGTCGGGATCCTGGCGCTCATCTGGGGGATCGTGATGCTCGTTGGGAGCATCGTTTCGATCGTGAAGGTGATCCGACTGCCGTAACTGGAACTACGTGTCGATAGTCAGCCGGCAGGTGGCCACTGGGCACGTCAGGAACGCCGTTCCCCCGTCGCCCTTCAAGTCCATGGACAGCTCACCGTTCTTGCCCTCGACTTTCGCCGGCGCCAGGTTGTATTTCGTGCCCGGCCACCGGCCCCGGTTCTGGAACAGCGTGGCGGTCGGCTGGCCCTGCGCGATGTGAAGGCGGACGTGACGGATGCCCTTGGGGATGTTGAGAGTGCACGCATTCGGGCTCTGCACTACGAACGCAGCGTTGCCGAAGCACTTGGTGTCGGCCGGCACGTGTCCGGCGTCGAGGGTGCGCGCGTTCGTGAACGCGTCCTTGATCCGCTCGACGAACGCATGCCCGGATGGCGCTCCGCTGTCTTTGTCCTCGACCGCGAGCAGCACGATGAAGATGAGCACGATCGCGATCACAGCAATCAGGAGGATCCGCGGCGGACTCACTGGCGGCGCTCACTCATCGCGGAATGTGACCAGGACCTCGATGTGCGCGGGTTTCTCGCGACGTGCGATGCGGTCAACCAGCTCACGGTACTTCGGCGGCCCGTCGGGGGCGCGCAGTTCGACGCGGAACGGAACTGCACTGCCGGCGCCGTCGAGAGCTGGTGCCACGGAAAAGCCCTCGCGGCGGGTCGCCAGGCGGAGGAGGAGCAACAACCCGGCTTCCGTACCGCGCCAGTGTGCGAGGTGCGCGCCGCTGGCAATCAGGTCCCGTAGGCCCTCAGGCCCACCAGGGAACTCCGTTGTCGCTACGAGCGCCGACGCCGGCGGCGCCTCGCCGAATAGCCACTCGAGATCGACCCAGCGCGTCAGGAACGGGAGGAACTCGTCCGGAGCGCGATACGGGTCGAAGAACCGCTCCAATTCGTCGAGGGCAGCTTCGGACGGGGCATGTAGGTCAGCCATCACCTCCAACAGCGCGTGAAGGGGCGAGCCCGGCGTTGACGTCTGCCGGATCACCTCCGGCAGGAGGCGCTCAATGGCGGTCTGCTGCATCCTCGGCCTGGATCTCGATCTCGTGCTCCGCCGAGCAGAACAGCCACGTCGGCGGCAGCGTGACACGGTCGGTGAACACGGCCTCCGACGCCGGCACCCACTCCAGGCCGTCGGCGTCGCTGCGCCGAATGCCCACCGGCCCACCTGCCAGCAGCGCGGTCCCGGCGGGATTGGCGGCGGCCGATAGCACGGGCCAGAACCGGCCGACCTCACGCAGCGGGAGCCCGCAGTTGACCGCGGGTGCCTCCCAGCGCGGGTTGTCCTCCCGTGGGTCGAGCCGGAGCACGCCCGTGATGTAGGACGCCGCGAAGATGTACTTGCCAGTCGGTGCCAGCGCGCGGCAGCTGCTCCCGGCCCAGCCGTTGTCGAAATGAACCCACCCCTCGGGGGGGTCCTCGTGGCCGCGCACTTCCCACCGCCAGCAGCCATGGCCCGGCTCGTCGCTGGCGGCCCAGGCTCCCGCCCACAGGTAGCGGCGGGGTCCGTCCTCTTCGACGACGAGCACGCGGATGTCCTCACCGTCGAGCCCCTTGTGTATGAAGGTGGCCGAATCGCCCGAGCGGCTCGACAAGAACACACCGCCGCCTTCTTGCGCAGCGACGGCGACGACGACGACGCCAAGCACTTCGGTCGAGGTGATGGCGTAGAAGCCCTGCCCGGGCTTGTTGCGGTCGACGAGGATTTGCTCGATGTTGCCGGTTTCTACGACCTCGTAGAGGCCTTTGTCGGTGGCGAGCAGTAGCGACTTGCCCCGTGGCCGCACCATCCAGTGCATGTCCTCCACGTGGTACTGAAGGTTGCCCATCGATCGCCAGGTCTCCCCGCAGTCGCGCGATATCCGTAACGCGGACTGTTCGGTGTCACCCACCCGGCTGGCGACCGCAACGACGCCGGGAACATCCCGGTCGGTGCACACCGACTCGACCCGCTCTCCCGGAAAGTGGGCGGCGACTTCCCATCCGATCCCGTCGTTCATCGATCGGAACAGTCGCTCGCCGCAGGTCGCGTACCAGGTGTTGGGCTGATTGTCGTCGGCCGCGATAGCGAGCACCTCGGTGCCGGGCACCTCGTCGACGATCAGCTTCACGTCGTCGGCATAGCGCACGCCCTGGTCTTTGAGGAGGATGTCGTAGACGTGCGAGGCGCGCAGAGGCTGTCCAAAGCCCCAACCTCGTGGGTTGTCGCCTGACGGCAAGGGGTTGATTGCGAGGTGCAGCTGCTTGACCAACCGCTCCTTGACCGCGGCGGCGTCCTCGCTGCGCTGCACCGCGACGCTTGCGCTGACTCGCACCGTTTTGTATTTCGCCCAACTCGTCATCGTGGTGACGCCGAGCGGGGTGCGCTCGGCGACGGCGCCGCGAACGCGTTCCAGCGCCTCGTCGGTCTCGTGATCGCGGAGCTGTGCCGCGTTCGGCGTAACCGTCTGCGCAGGCTCCACCGTCGGCACCAAGACCACCTCGACGGTCCCTGGCGTCGCGTGTCGCCACACCTCGGACCTCGTCACGGCCCTGGCGCGGGAGACGGCGCCGGAGCTCTGGACCGCTACTGCCTCGAAGTCGTCCGCGGTGACCGCTCGTCGTGGCGAATGCAGCTCTTGGGGTCCCCGCAACATGGCGTTGGCGAGGCTTTCGACGTCACGGCCGCCCGACGCCGGGTCGGGATTGGTCACGGTCACCCCGGCGACCTTGTCCCGGAGGCTGGTCAGGGTGTCCTTGGCGACGTTGCCCGCCGCCCCGCCACCCCGCCGATACCACACGAGGATGTCGCGACCAGCCGGCGGGACCTCGGCCACGGGTTGCGCGGTGGGATCGAGCGCCGCGCCATCGTCGCTTCGGATTCGGATCGCCGGCGCGAACGAGATCGTGCCTTGGTTGCGGTTGACGACGTACGCATGGCGCTCATCGCCGACCTCGGCGAAGCTGGCGACCTCGCGCCAGACCCGGAACGTCCGCCTGTCGTACTCGTCGAAGTCGTCGCGGACGCCGCGCTGGTCGGCTTCCTGGGGCGACGCCTCGACGTACACCCGTAGGTCGAGGTCGTCGTCGGCATCGGTCGGCAGCACGATCGGCGGCGCGCCAACTTGCAATGTCATGCCCGGCAGGCCAGTCGACCGGCCCAGCGACTCGGCCCGGCGTATTTCGCAATTGTGTGCGAGCACGTCCACCGACTGGTCTCCCGCAGCGAGCGTGGCGTCGAGGGACGTCTCGAACACAGGAGCTTGCGTCCCGCCCCCTCCCGCCGTCGTGACGCGCGTTCCGCCCGGGATGCGTATCTCGTCCGTGCCCGGCGACTCCCGGGTGAAACGCAGGCGAACGCTGGCAGCGGCAGGCGGCGCCAGGCGAACCCCCATCAGGTTGAGGAACTCGACATACGCCTTGTCAGGCACACGGTTGAGGCGATACAGCATCAAATCCGTGAGGTAGGCGAACACCTCCAGCAGGACGATGCCTGGGTCGCCGGGCGACAGGTCGGTCCAGGTCGGCGCGCTGCTCTCGATCCGTCGCCGGCCCGCTGCGACGAGCTCCTCGAACGTCCGGTCGTCGAGATTCGGCGACGGGAGGGCAGTCACGAGGCGGCGCCGAGAAGGTTGAGCGGAACCGTGAGTTCCGCGCGTTGGCGTGTCGCCCGAACCTCGTAGTCGAGACGGACGAGCAGCTGTTCGGGGTTCTCACTGGCCTGGTCGGCCGAGATGCCGAGTATTTCGACCCGCCTTTCCCAACGTTCGATCGCCTGGCGCACGTAGTGCATCGCGAGGCCCGCGGTCGTGTTGTCGTTCGGCGAGAAGATGAGGCGGTGGAGGGGGCACCCGTAGGTCGGTCTCATCACACGTTCCCCGGGGATCGTCGTGAGCAACAGGAGCAGGGACTGCCGAACTGCCTCGGTCGCCGCGACCATGGCAATGGCGCCCGTGGGGCCGACGACCATTCCGGGACCATCGTCGGCGACGTCGAGGTCAGGATGCACGAACCGCCAGGCGCGATCCGGCTCGGCCATTACACGCTGCCGTTCACGAAGGCCTGACCCGGTTCGCGTACGACGTACTTCACGAAGCGCCGAGGCGTTCCGTTGGTGAACCCTTCGATCGAGTCCAGGCACACAGGCTTGCCGAGGACGCGGACTAGTTCCGAGTAGCCCTTGCGAACCTCCTCCGTCTTCGTGCAGGGGCGAATGTTCGTGAGGTTCGTGTTCGGACATCCGTTGATCTCGCGGTTCTCGGGATCCGGCTCGATGAGAACGCGGCGACCATCGATATGGACGAGGTCCTGGACTGGCTCGAGCTGCAACTCGCCTCCGTGGGTGCATTTGAGTTCGGCGTCCTCGGTAAGGAAAAGCATGCTCAGGCCTGCTCGAAATCGATCGCCTTGCCGCGGAATAGCAGGCGGCGGCCGGGAGCAGCCATCGTGATGTCGACCACGGCGTCGACCTTCAAGCCTTGTGGGCTCAGCTCGATCTTGTTGCCGTTGCCGTCTTCAAGCCGCAGCGTCTTGGTGTCGTCGGCCAGCGTGATCCTTTGACCCGATGGTGTCGTCAGCGTGTACCGCACGACGCGGTCCGCATCGACGCCGGGGTCGGGCGGCACCGTGGGGCCGTACACGCTGCCGAGCACTATTGCTTGCGATGCCTCGGGCGACCCGAGGAGGACCAGGACGAGGTCGTCAGGCGCAGGTATGGCAATCAACCCCTTGCCGGCGCCCGCGCCCGTGAGTAGTACCTCGATCCAGTCGGTCTCCAGATCGCCGATGGACGGGAGCGCGACCCGCACACGACCAAGGCCGTCTGGATCGGCGACGTCGACAACCCTCCCCAGCGAGGTTCGCAGCGCCGACGAAGCAGGCCGTCGGTCCGGGATCTCGCTGGTTATCTCCGAGGTGAAACCTCGTCGGTCGTCAAGCGTGTGGATCGCCGAGCTCACGACATGTCGCCCTCGCATGCCAGCGGCCGGCGTCTCGAGATCGACCCAGGCCCCCGGCCGCAGCCGCGGGTTCCCGTCCGCCACCGCCCACAGTGTCACCTCGTGGCCGCGGCGCCGGTCCAGCTCGCCTTGGGCGAGTGCCAAGGCGTGCTCGTCGCTCAGCACCTCGGTACCAGAGAGGACGCGCATCCCGTCGCTGCCGACGGCCGCCGGCGGCGCGCTCAGGTCGACGCGCGTACCGAGGCGTGCGTCCTCGGCCACGGCGTGATGCCGCTGTGCCTCGAGGGGGCTCCACCCGTCTGCCGCGACGCTCCGGCACGCCGGATCAGCATTTACCTCAACCCGCGCCTCGATGAGCTCGTCCCCGTAACGGATCGGCACGGCCGGCCCGATTCCTTCGAGGGTGAGCAGATGCAGTACACCCCGCCGCGTGGTGAAGTAAAAGCCCGCACGTTCACACAGCCGCTGGAGCAGATCAAAGTCTGAGAGGTCGTGCTGAATGACGCGCGGCCAGATCGGCCCGTCCTCGTCGTTCTCGAACTCGAGGCCGCAGTCGCCGGCCAGCTCGCGGCCGAGCGACCCGGCCGACACGTCGACGTGCGCTCGCACCGGCTGGCGTTTACGCAACCGATGTATCGGGTCGTACGCCCTGATCCGGACCTCGCGCTCACCATCGGGGAGGAAGGACTGCTCGATCGCAGTCACCTCGCCCTCGATCAGCGCGATCCCGCTGTTGTCGGCGTCGAGCCGGAGGGAGGTGCCGACTTCTACCGATGCGAGTTCGTCGAGGGGCCCGGGTGGGTCACGGAACACGAGTTCGGCGACCGTCGGTTGCGAGAGCACCTGCTGGACCCGAAACGACATGAGGCAGCGCATTGCGCCCGAGGTCATGCGCGCTCCGCCAAGGTCGATCTCAATCGACGGGAGGACCTGGATCTGTTTCATTGGACCGTCGCCGATATGGCGGCCCGGAGCCGGGCCAGCGACGGGATGTGGAGCAGTCGGCCCGCCGCGAGCCATGGCAGGCGGTCGACGCTATTGGCCGTGGCTAAGACCCGCCAGGCGGCCGGCTCCCCGTAATACCGAAACGACAGCTCGTCGAGGCGCTCACTGGTCGCGTCGCCGTCGCCCGCCGTTCCGCCGAGCACCTCGTGGACGCCACCGCTGTCATCGGGAGGCATCAGGGCGGCCGCTTCGGCGAGCGGCCTGACTTCAACGGCTTTGATCGCGGGTTCCCGCATTCCTGGTTCGTCCACTCGGAGCATCCTGAGTCGCAGCCACGACCGCCGTGGCGCTCCCTCTGCCGTGAAATAGTCGAGGCGTTCGGCGACGGCAGCAATCACGCCCGGCATGTTCCACACCTTGCCCCAGACGAAGCGCGCCAGTTCCGGCTCCGGCACACCGGCATCGGAGCGCCGCGTCTCGGACAGGTCCCACAGCGGCCGCGTCAGCTCCCGCACGTCGTCGGTTTCGATCGACGAGCCGGCGACCGTTACGTCGAACAGCAGGTCGAGTTCGAGTTCGGTGCGGCCGCCGCCAGTGAAGAGCAAGGCGTCGTCGGCCAGGCGGGCGCCGGTAAGTTGCCCACCGAGCGATTGGCGTTGCCGCACCCCGGCGCGTCGCCGGACCACGACGGTCTCTGGGTTCAACAGGCACGACAGCCGCTGGCCGGTGCGCTCCACCAGAAATGCGACGCGCTCCATCAGATCCGGCCCCGCTGCTCTGCGTCGAGTCGCTGCTGTCGTTCCCACTCACGCAGTGCGCTCGCCCGATCGTCGACTGCCTCGCGTTCATCGGGCAGGGACGGCCAGGTCGGGCTGTCGACTGCCGCGAGGGTGACGTCAGCAGATGCGGGCTCGATGTCCAAGCTGGGCGAGCCGAACGAGTCGTCCCGGTGTCTCGGAGCGTCCGGCGTAAAACGTGGCCACGAGTCGTCGGCGTGCGATAGCGAAGGCCACCGACCGCGAACGTCGGCCGCCGCGTCGGGGAGGGCTGTGAACGCGGCTGTATCGGCAGACTCACGCGCCGACGTCACGCGGGATGGCCACCGACTTGGCGTCGATGGGCTGTCTCCCGCGCGCACGCGTCGGGCCTCGAACTGAGGGGCGGGTGGGGTGGGGTCGGCGTAGGCCGGCGGCGCCGGACGAGGGCTGACGGGCGCGCCGGCGCCGCGGGTACTTGCCGCCGAGCCGCGATCGGCGGGTGGGGCGGGCCAAGCAGGCGCGTCAGCTGCATCGCTGCTGCCAGCCGGGTCGGCGTCGGCGACTTCATCCTCGCTCGGCGCGGCGCGAGGCGACTTGCGCGGATCATCGCTCGCAACGTCCGCGCCGCTCCCGCGGGACGACGGCCGGGACGGCTCCGAGAGCACCGGCGTGGTACTCGCCTTTTGCACCGGCGTGGTACTCGCCTTTTGCACCGGCGTGGTGGGGCGTTGCCGCCACCACGCCGGTGGCCGCAGCGGGCGTTCGGACGCGGACTGGCGCTCCGCCCTCGTGCTGCTCGGCCACGTCACCTCCTCGCCGCCGCCGGAGGCGAGGGGCGATGCCCCTGCGGTGGCGAACGGAGCGAGCGGTGGCTCCGTGGACGCGTCCGGCGGCCGTTGTGGCGGATCGAGTAGGTGCGGTGCTCCCTCTGACACACGCTCGACCCAGTGTGGCGGCGGGCCGTCGGTCACCGTTGTGTGTGCGGTCGCGTGCGCGCGCTGTTCCGCCGCGGCGAGATACGCGTCAAGACGACGCGCCCACGCCACCGACCGGGCGATCACCCACCGGAGGAGCCGGCGCGCGCGGACCCAGATCACAGGTCCCCTCGGCTACCCGTGGTCGCGGTTTAGTTCGTCGAAGACCAGTGTCACGCTTTCGATGGCCACCTCGCGTCGGAGCGCGTCGAGCGGCGCACCGCGCCACTCGGATGGCCATGCGTTTACGAGATTCCACCTGGTCGTTTCGTTTGCTCCCGCGCTGTCGAGCATCAGCACCGACACGTTGCGACGCTGGACGTTGCCGCTCACTGCTGACATGAACCAATCCCACAGCTCGGTGGAGTCAGTCAGGCCGTATCGCAACGTGACGTCTGCGTACTCCAGCTGGCCGGGAACGCAGTGCGTGACCTGCGTGTTGCCCGCCTCGCGGTACTTGATCGGGTGAACCTTCACGCCGAGACTGCTGCACTCGGTGAAGTGTCCTGCGGTCACGCCCTGAATCTGCAGCTTGAAGTTGTATGCGCGATACGGGTCTACGTAGTCGGCGGCATTGGCCATTGACTCACTCCTCGGTTTCGGGCTCGGCGCCACCGGCGTACTGGCTGATCTGGAAGATGATGAACTCGGCGGGCTTGACCGGTGCGATGCCGATGACGGTCACGACGCGGCCTGCATTGACGACGTTCGGCGGGTTGGTCTCCTCGTCGCACTTGACGAAGAAGGCCTCCTCCGGGACGCGACCCATCAGCGCGCCGTTGCGCCAGATGAGGGTCAGGAACGCGGTCACGTCGCGTCGAATCGACTTCCACAGCGTCCGATCGTTGGGCTCGAACACGATCCAGCGAGTGCTGAGCTTGATCGACTCCTCGATCATGTTGAACAGTCGGCGTACGTTGAGGTAGCGCCACTCGCCGGCCCCGTCCGCGATCGTGCGTGCTCCCCAGACCCGGATCCCCTCTTGCGTGAAGAACCGGATGCAGTTGACCCCTCGCGGGTTGAGTTCGGCCTGTTCGGCGTCGGTGAGCACGTACGTCACGCCCAGCGCGCCGCGGATCGCCTCGTTCGCCGGTGCCTTGTGAACGCCCCGGCTCGCGTCGTTGCGTGCCCAGATCCCCGCCATGTGTCCCGATGGCGGCACCGCCACCGTCAGCTTCGGGTTCAACGCGTCGCGCACCCGGATCCAAGGAAAGTAGAACGCGGCGAACCCGCGGTCCGACTGCGGCGGTCGCAGCCCGGCCGATGCGGGCGCCGGCGCGTCGGCCGCCGCCGCGTCGCCGTCACCCCGGCGCCGCCGGGTTGCGCCACTTTCGGATTCGACGATCGTCAGGACGTGCGGATCCGGAACCTCCTCGGGCGGGTCGAGAATGGCGACGCGGTCCTGAAGCGTTTCGCAGTGGCCGATCAGGTCGGTGTGGGACGCGAGATCGCTGAATCCAGGGGCGGCGACGATCGCGACCTCATCGATCTGGGCGAGTGCATTGATGCCATCACGGCCTGTGGCGCCCCGAATCGTGTTGCCCGGTCCCACGTTGACGACGTAGCAACGTTGGCCACCGTTCTGGAAGAAGCCGAAGACGCCGTTGCACAGGTGCGTGCTCTCCGTCGACTCACCGACGAACTCGCGCACGAATTGTGTCCAGTTGTTCACGCCATAGGGCTCGTTCAAATGGGCGTCGCCCAACGGAGCAACGCCGACGAAGCCGGCCGTACTCGTACCGACGGCCTGGATCGGGCGCGGGCCGCCGGGTAACTCTTCGACGTAGACGCCAGGTGTTTGCGGATCGATAGCCACGGTTCATCAGCCTCCAGGTGGGTCTACGCGAATGATCAGTGGGTCCGGCGCGTCGGACGCAGCTGCGACCGAGATGCGACGGCCCTTTGTGGTGAGCACCAGTTGGCGCTCACCAGTGGTTGGCGGCACCGCCGCCAGCCGGAAACGTCCGCGGCTGTCGGTGCGCGTGGCTCGGCCACCGCTCGCCAGTTCGACCCGCACGTCGACGAGCGGCACGTCGTCAGGACCGACGACCATGCCCCTTACATCGACCGGCGCGGTGCCCTCGACCTCCAGTTCATGCAACACCGGTTTCGCGGTGTCGAGCGGCCGGGGCACGCGTACCAACTGCGCGATGCCGAAACACGGGCGCGGCGGCGAACCGATGGCTTGCCACTGGGCGGGCGCCCACGGCTCCGATTCGACGACGAAGTCGCCCTCCTCGAGCGCAGCGACCAGGAGGTCTCCAAGGATGCGATGCTCATCGCGGGGGTCGCGCGCCGCGACGGTGACGAGGTAGCGCGCCCACAATTGGTGCGGCGGCCGATCCCAGGTGCTACTCGGCAACTCGTACGAAAGAGAGTGCATGTAGAGCGCGATCTCGACCTGGTCGCCAATGGCACCTGGCGCGGACAGGACGACGCCCGCGTCGGGCGCGACCGCAGTAGCCCATTCGATGAGCCGGTCGTCGACCTCTTCGATCACGGTGGCGTCGATCCGATTGCGTCCACCCACACCGCCCACCCGCCAGTCACTAGCAACGCGCCCTCCCCTAACACGTACTGTGCAAGGTCGCTTCTAAGCGCGTTGGTCCCCGGTGTCAAGCCTCATGACGAACGTCACCCCTCGGTCGGCGCCAGGTCGAGGGCGAGTCCCGAGTCGTCGGCATGAGGGAAAATGGCTTTGTATCGGTGTTCGCTCGCGAGGGCGTCGTCGTCCCACACGAGCGTTTCCTCCGATCGGTAGTTGAACCACAACTCAGGATTGCCGCCGCCGTGCACGATTACCCGGGCAATGGCTTCGGGGTCGGGATGGTTGAACACGTCCCCGTTCGTCGAGACGAGAAACCGCGGGCAGCGGACGAGGCGGAGCACGTCTAGCGTCACGTTCGCCGCGCTGGCGTGATGTGGAAGCTTGAAAGCGTCGATTGCGAGGGTTTCGAGCCCGCGATCGATCAGCAGCCGGTCGAGTCCTGCGGCCAGCACGTCGGGGTGGGCATCTGCGCCGAGGAGGATTCGTTGCTCGCCGAATTCGGCGAGCAACGCGATGCTGCTGCCGTTGGCAACCGCGCCGTCCGATGCCGTCTTGGCCGCGGCCAGTGCCCGCACCGCGATCCGCTCCTCGCCCAGCGTCAGACCCTGAAGCTTCTTTGTCGCAGCGAGCTTGGCTAGCGCTTGCTTGGCGACACCGGGTTCGAGTCCGGCGCGGCGCACCTCGGTCGCCCACGTGGCCCGCAATTTCATGAGTTGCTCCGGACCTGGCGACAAGACGGTCAGGCGCAGGCCGTTGACGTCAACCGTCGGCGGCGAGCCTGCTGCCGGGAGCACGACAGGCCCGCCGCCGAATGCGGCGTTCCACGGATGCCCGAACTCGTCGATTAGGGCCGAGAGGATTTCACCCTGGACAGGGCCCAGCGTGTCGGTGTCGGCGGCACCGAGGTGACGCCATCCGTTGAACCAGATGTCGGCAAACGACGCGCCGAGCTGACGATCGCCGAGAAGGCGCACGATGCCTTCGATGTGGTCGGCGTCGACATGCGTGACGACGAGGAGGTCGAAATGCCGGTCGTTGGCGTCGAGCGCGGTGATGCGCGAATGGATGTGGGCGTAGGTCGGTGCGGTGCCGCCATCGACAAGGATCCGTCGTGGCTTCGAAGCCGGTCCGACTTCGATCCACAAGGCATCGCCGTGCGCTGCGGGGAGCATCTCGACGCGGAACACGGGCTACTCAGTGCGGCTCGGCCAGGCGCCAATCCGCGTCGCCGTATGCCGTGAGGGCAAGGGCCATCGCATACCCCTTGCCGACGAGTTCGCGCCGTGCAGCGCGCAGCACGTCACCGAATGTCGAGCCAACCTGGTCGTCGACTACCGCGGCGTGTAAAGCCCCGACCAAAGCGGCGGCGACGGCCGCTGCGTGATAGCCGAGCACGGTGGCCGTCGTGCCGACGATCATTGCCGCGCCCTTGCGATGGAACGCATTGACGAAGTTCTCGTATTGGACGTCATTGAGGGCCGTGTCACACCCGAGAAGCAGGACGATCGGCGGCGAGCTCCCCTCCGCGGCGACGTGCTGCTCGTCGAGATACGCGCAATACAAGGCATCGTCGGCACCGATCGCCAGACCGGCTTGGTGGGTCGACTCCTCCTCGACTGTGTGCGAGAGCAGCACGAGGAGCGTCGGGTGTCCTGTGGCGACGGCCTGTGTCCACTCGGCCCAGGTCGCGGCGACGACCGGCGGTGTCTCGGTGACGGAGCGCAGCGCGTCGATGACTGCGGCCGAGGTACCGGGCTTGGCCCGGTCGACCCGCTCGTGAAAAGCGATTAGGCCGCCCTTGAGTGCGTCGAGCGATCGGCGGCCGGTACCCGGTTCGGCGTTGATGGCCAGGTCGGCGTGACCGCGGATGGCCTGCACGCGCTCGGGGCTGGAGGCATGGCGTTCGATGACCCGCTGCATGCACCAGAACGACAAGGGGCACACCACCGGGAACGGCGCGTCTTGACCGGTCGGACACGTGGATGGACAGGACCCATCGGCAAGCGCCTTGGCGGCCCCTTCGCATATCGGTGCGTCCAATGCGGGCGCAGGCCGGTCGTAGATGAACTCGATCGGGACGAACGCCTCCGGATGGACCGAGACGACTTGGAGTTTTTCCTGGTCAAGCAGGCTCGCCTCGGCGACCTGATCCCCAATGAGGCTGTCGCGCAAGAGTGCGCCTTGCACCGCGAGGAACCTCATCAAATCGGTCATCGCGGGTGAGTCCGGGCTCGTCTGTGCCTCTGGGCTCGACGCGACCGCCGTGAGCCGCTCTTCGATCAGCTTCACGACCTCGTTCATGCCTTCGAGGGAGAGGAGCTGAGCGTTGGCGCCGGCGACCGCCATGACCTGGGTGTCGCCACCGGCTGTCTTGTCCACGACCACCGCGGCGCCGAACTTCCCTCGGTTCTTCAGGTCGCCGATGTCAGTGCGAACGACGGCGTCTGTCGTCACCTTGATCGCGTCGCCATCAGGCATGGCGTCGGTAGTGCCCTCGATGACCGCGCTCTGTAGGACGCGGTTGTCGTGGATCATCGTCACCCGGAACCGCAGCGACGCCAGGTCGGGTGGCACCTCGACGGCAAATCGGCATGGGTCGCTCGCGCCGTGCCGCGGGAGCCGAAGCTCGCCAACCAGCGGCTTGGGCGCGACCGTAGGCTCGGAAAGCGTCACCGTCAGCGTGTGCCAGTCTTCGTCGCCACTAAGCCGGTGCGACGGGAAGACGTCCGGGCTGGAAAGCCACGCCGCGTCGCTCGGCCCGACGCGAACAGCAACCGTGCACGCGCCGCTCGGGAACCGCGGCCGTGCCGCGCCATCCGGCCCAGAGACCTGGGCCTGAATGAACCGGAGTTCATCGGTTGGCTCGTCGTCGGCGACTCGCGCCGCGGACCGTGTCGTGGTCGCGGCTGTCGGCGGGGCCGGAGCCGAGCTCGCTTCGGCGGCGGCCGACGGTGCGCTTGGCGCCGCGGATCCGCCCGACCCCGCCGGGTCGGCGGTCGCGCCGCCACCGCCGCGGAACCGCGCCATCAACTTTTGTGCGACGAAGCCGGCCCCGCCGGGAACGCCCGTGAATCCCAGCATCGACTTCGTCGTTAGTTGGCCCCCGCCGTGCTGCTGACTGATGACGTTCGCAGCGAGGCCGAAGAGCGCGCCGCCCAGGAAGGCTCGGCCGCCGCCGCCACCGCCGGGCTTGGCACTTCGGATCGCCGTGGCCAGCAACGCGAGACCACCCACGGCAACGAGGGCGGCTGCCGCGCCAGGAATAGTCGTCCACGGCGAACGCCCGACGAGGTTGACCCACACAGTCGTCTCGCAGTCCGGTGCGTGGACGACGACTTGATAGCGGCCCACACCGAAGATTGCGTAGCGGCCGACATCGACGGTTGCCGTCCAGGCGTCGCCCGCCGATGTCCCGTTGTAGATCCCAACGCGGGCGGGCCCCAGCCTTAGGGCGACGGTGACCGCGCCCTCGCTCCCGGCGGCGCCAGCGAGTGCGAGGTCGTCGCGCACGTCGACTCGGACGGCATCGTCTGGCGAGGCGCCATGTTCGAGCGGTTGGCCGTTGACCAGCAACGCGCAACCGGGCGACGAGGGCTGCGCCGCCCCGGCATGCCCTACGCCCAGGCTCCACACCACCGCGCCGATCCCGAGCGCCGCCGCGCGACCCCAAACGCGCCCGCGCAGCCTCACGTCATCACACCCAGCTGTACTTGCCTTTTCGGGGTGTTCCGCCGATCTTGTACGCCCAGGTCTCCCATGGGTTGTCCAGGTACGCGATGTCGGTCACCGTCTGATACCACGACTGTTTACGGCCGAGCGACACGAACGTGCCCACGATGGCGCCGACCAGAAACCAGACCCCATAGGTCGCCTGGAAGAGCGGCCCGAAGGCGCGGCTCTGCCAGATGTGGAGGGTCTCGTGTTCGACCAGCTTGTTGCCCGTGCTGTTGTTGAAGTTGCTTGTGACCAGTCCTTGTGTGAAGGCGTAGCCCGAGAACCCAAAGCCACCGTCGTAGAGGTAACGGTTTTTTCCACGACTCAAACTGTCGTTGTACTTCCGACCACCGAACCAGAAGAGATTGACCGTATGCAGGAGCATTGCGATCGTCGTCCCGACGAGACCCCAGGTGTGGTCGAGGAGGAAGGCGAGCCACCCGACGGGCGAACTCCACTTGTAGATGCCCAGTAACGCGGCGATGACGCCGTTTAGCAGGCCAATCCCGCCGGCGGCGACGATGAGCGGGCCGCCGCCGTCAACGCTGAGCAGTGACAGGGCGATTGCGGTCGCCCCAGCCGCTAGGGCGGACCCCGCGGCCCCTTCCAACACAACGGCACCGAGCTTCCGCAGCCAACCAGGCATCCCCCACCTCCGGTTTGTGTCGTTGGCGGCGACGCTAAGGATGCGCAGGCGTCCTGTCAACGACTCGTCGCCGCCCGTTCCCGCCCGCGCAGAGTGCAGGCCTACGCTCGCACGCGGTTGAGGGGAGGGGTATGAGTCGTCGACGGGAGTCATCAGCGCCGGAAGCCGATGGCCGCCGTAGCTTGCGAGGCCGTGGACACGCGGCTCCCGAACACGCGTGGGGGCGTCGCTTTCCCCGGTTGCGACTCCTCCGGAATACCCGTTCATCCGACTGGCTGCTGAGCGGCATCGGGGGAGCGGGCCCGGTCGAGGAAGACATCGCCGCCGAGATGGCGGCGGCGAGCCCGCTGCTGTCGCCGGCGAGTTTCGAGGAGGCGCATGCCGCGGCCATGCACGCCCTCGAGGTCCTCGGCCGCAACGGCCCTCGACCGCCGAAGCAGGTTCGGGCCGGGCCGATCACGCCGGTGCTCCAGTTCCTGGTCCAGCGTGTGATCCGCTACATCGTGCGCGGCCACCAGCGGCGCGTAGCCAAGTCGATCCGCAACCTGTATACGCAGCGGCTCGGGTGGATATACAGCGGGGACCCCAGCCGGCGTGCCGTCGCCCGAGGCCGCCGCGACGTGGAGCGGGCGGCCGAGACCTATCCCCGTCGGCGGAGCGGGGTGCCGACGTTTCTGCTCGGAGGCGCCGTAGCGTCGTCGCTCTCGCGCCTGGCCCAGGTCGTGGCCGATACGATCGGCGGATCGACCTGGGGCCTCGCCGCGGCCTGGGCGGCCGCTGTCGGGCTGGCTGCCGGGTCGTCGTGGGTGGTTCTGCGCGGCGCATCGATCGCCCGCCGGCGCATCCGGGTGACAGTGGAGACTCCGCTGTCGGAGCTGTGGGCGGTCTTCGGCGCGGCAGGCAAGCCGCCGCACGACGGCGCACGCAACCTGGCTCTGCTCGCCCTCGGCCTCACCGCACTGGGCGGAGTCCTCGCTTCAGCAGCGGTGGTGTGGCTGCCGTTGCACTGACGAGAGGCGACGCCCCCCGCTAGGAAGGTTTGTTGGCGACCGACGCCGGCGAAAGCTTCTGGTCCTTGTCCTTCCCAGCCCAGGTCGACAGCCAGCTCATGACGAGCGACAGCACGGCAGCCAGGCCAGCGATGGCGGCCCGCTCGAGTGTGCTGGTGTCGGCCATCGCCTCGACAAGGCCGAGTCCCGACGCGGTGATCTGGGCGATGAACGTCTGCACGAAGGTCTTCGCCAGGCGTTCAAGCGCATCCTTGACCCATGCGAGTGTCATTTTCGTTGCTCCCTCCCTGACTGATGCGGCCGCCAGGCTACGGCGCCGCCTCGCCGGGGCGCGGGATGGCCTTTCGCACGCTCGGCGGGGAGCCGATACACTGGCTCCTCCATCAATCGACGTCTGCGGGCGCCCACTTTGGGAACCCCGCAGCACAACTAAAAACCACGCTCCGCTCTGGGCACGCTGCCCGGGCGGAGCGTCCGCGTGAAAGCGAACAGAAACGCACCAAGATGGCTTCGAAAGCGATCGTCGGCGAGAAGGTCGGCATGACACAGGTCTGGGACGAGCAGAACCGGCTCGTGCCCGTGACCGTGGTCAAGGTCGAGCCGCTTCGCGTGGTGCAGGTCAAGACCGAGGCGCGCGACGGCTATAGCGCCGTGCAGGTCACCTACGGCACCGTCAAGGCGAACAAGCTCAACAAGCCCGAGGCCGGTCACTTCGGCAAGGCCAAGGTCGAGGCCGGTGTGCGCCTCGTCGAGTTGCGTCTCGACGACACCAGCGCCTTCGAAGTCGGTCAGGAGATCGCGGTCGACGTACTCGCCGCCGGCGAGAAGGTCGACGTGACGGCCGTGAGTCGGGGCAAGGGCTTTGCCGGTGCCATGAAGCGCCACAACTTCAAGGGCCAGGGCGCCTCGCACGGCAACCACAAGAAGCACCGGTCGCCGGGCGCAATCGGGGCGTGCGCCACGCCCAGCCGGGTGTTCAAGGGCACGAAGATGGCCGGCCAGATGGGCAACCAGAAGGTCACCACGCTGAACCTCGAAGTCGTATCGGCCGACGCCGACCGTCAGCTGCTGCTCGTCAAGGGCGCGGTACCCGGTCCTCGCGGTGGCCTCGTCCTTATCCGCAACGCAGTCAAGGCAGGCGGCTGATGGCCTCGGTCGATGTGAAGACACAGACCGGTTCAGCGTCGGGAAGCCTCGAGCTGGACCCCGCATTCTTCGCGGTGCAGCCCAACGTGCCGGTGATGCACCAAGTCGTCACCGCGCAGCTCGCGGCGGCCCGGGCCGGCACGCACTCCACGCTCACGCGCGCCGAGGTGCGCGGTGGTGGCAAGAAGCCGTGGCGCCAGAAGGGCACCGGTCGCGCCCGCCATGGCTCGACGCGCTCGCCCAGCTGGACGGGCGGCGGCGTCGCCTTCGGGCCCAAGCCGCGCGACTACCGGCAGAAGACGCCCAAGAAGATGGTGCAGCTCGCGCTCCGCGGTGCGCTGTCGGACCGGGCCAACAGCAACAAGATCGTCGTCGTCGACGCGTGGGAGTTCGCCCAGCCCAAGACACGCGAGGCCACCGACGCGCTGCATGCTCTCGGCCTCGAGGGCAAGGTGCTGGTCGTCCTGAGCCGCGACGACGAGACCGCGTACAAGTCGTTCCGCAACCTGGCCGACGTGCAGGTGCTTCTCGCCGGTGAGCTCAACCCCTACGACATCCTGTGCAACGACTGGATCGTCTTCACCCGGGCCACGCTGCCGGGTGCCCAGGGTGTCGAAGCGCCGCCCGCCGCGCCGACCCCGCCCACTGAGACCGAGAGCGAGCCGGCCGAGTGAACGACCCCCGCGACGTCATCATCAAGCCGGTTGTCTCCGAGAAGTCCTACTCACTCCTCGACAACGGCGTGTACACGTTCGTTGTCGCCGGCAGCGCCAACAAGATCGAGATCCGCCACGCGATCGAGTCGATCTTCAACGTACGCGTCGCCAAGGTGAACACGCTGAACCGCCACGGCAAGCGCAAGCGCAACCGGCGCACATTCACATTCGGCGCCCGTCCCGACACCAAGCGAGCGATCGTGACCTTGGCCGACGGCGACAAGATCGACCTCTTCGAAAGCTAGATCGATGGCCCTCCGCAAACGCAAGCCCACGAGTCCCGGTCGCCGCTTCCAATCGGCGTCGGACTTCCGCGAGATCACGCGGGACACGCCCGAGAAGTCCCTGCTCGAGCCCAAGCACCGCACGGGCGGCCGCAACGCGCACGGTCACAAGACGGCGCGCCACCGCGGTGGCGGTCACAAGCAGCAGTACCGCGTCATCGACTTCCGTCGCAACAAGGACGGCGTCCCGGCCAAGGTCGCGGCGATCGAGTACGACCCGAACCGCAATGCGCGCATCGCGCTGCTGCACTACGCCGACGGCGAGAAGCGCTACATCCTGGCGCCGGCCCGCGTGGGCGTCGGCGACGTCTTGCAGAGCGGTCACGGCAGCGAGATCCGCCCCGGCAATGCGCTGCCGCTTCGCTACATCCCCGTCGGTACGACGATCCACAACGTCGAGCTGCATCCCAATGGCGGCGGCAAGATGGCGCGCGGCGCCGGCATGAGCGTGCAGCTCGTGGCCAAGGAAGGCGACTACGCCACCCTGCGCCTGCCCTCCACTGAAATGCGGCGCGTGTCGATCGACTGCCGGGGCACGATCGGCGAGGTCGGCAACGCCGAGGCCGAGCTGATCAAGATCGGCAAGGCCGGCCGCAACCGGTGGAAGGGCGTCAAGCCCCAGACCCGCGGTGTGGCCATGAACCCGGTCGACCACCCGCTCGGCGGCGGCGAGGGCAAGAGCTCCGGCGGCCGCCACCCGGTGTCGCCGTGGGGCAAGCCCGAAGGCCGCACGCGCAACCCGAACAAGCCGTCCAGCAAGCTCATCGTCCGCCGTCGCCGCACGCGCGGGAAGCGGAGGTAGACGAGATGCCCCGGAGCCTCAAGAAGGGCCCCTTCGTCGACGACCATCTGTTGAAGAAGGTCGACGATCAAAACAGCAAGAACGAGAAGCGCGTGATCAAGACCTGGTCGCGGCGCTCCACGATCATCCCCGACATGGTGGGTCACACCATTGCGGTGCACGACGGTCGCAAGCACGTGCCGGTGTACATCACCGAGTCGATGGTCGGTCACAAGCTCGGCGAGTTCGCGCCGACCCGCACGTTCCGCTACCACGCCGGCCAAGAGCGTCAGGGTCGTAGGTAATGACCGGAATCAAGACCAACGAGCGTCCCGGCACGCGGGCCGAGCTGCGGCACGTCATCACCTCGCCGTACAAGGTGCGCGAGGTCCTCGACCTCATCCGCGGCCTCGACGTCGGCCTGGCCGACGACGTCCTCAGGTTCTGCGGTCGCGGCAGCGCGCCGATGATCGCCAAGCTCCTGCATTCGGCGATTGCCAACGCCGAGCACAACGACCACATGTCGCCCGAAGAGCTGTACGTGTCGGCGTGCTACGCCGACGAGGCCCGCACGCTCAAGCGCTGGCGGGCCCGCGCTCGCGGCCGCTACACGCGCATCCGCAAGCGCACGTGCCACGTCACGATCATCGTGAGCCGCCTGCCCGACGACCGTCTGGCCCGCGCCCGCGCCAAGCAGGCGGCCGACGTCACCGCCCGCCGCGCCCGCCGCGTCGCCGGTGGCCGCAAGCGCCAGGGCGACGCCCCGACCGAGGACGTAGTCGAAGAGACGCCCGAAGTAGTTGAAGAAGTCAGTGAAGCGCCGGTGGAAGTCGTCGACGAGCCGATTGCTGAAAGTGAGTCAGAGGAGGCCACTGCCGAGGTGGAAGCGGAACCCGAAGTCGTAGAAGAAAGCGCATCGACAGATGCGCCAGAAGAACAGAGCGCTGAGTAAACATGGGTCAAAAGGTCAATCCTTACGGGTTCCGGCTTGGGATCACGACCGACTGGAAGTCGCGGTGGTTCGCCGACCGCGAGTACCAGAACTACGTGATCGAGGACTGGAAGATCCGTGACTTCCTCACGCGCCAGCTCGAGCGGGCCGCCGTGAGTCGCATCGAGGTCGAGCGCACGCGTGATCGCCTGCGCGTCGACGTCCACACCGCGCGCCCCGGCATCGTCATCGGCCGGCGCGGCGCCGAAGCCGATCGTCTGCGCGACGGTCTGGCCAAGATCACGCACAACCCGAAGATCCAGCTCAACATCCAAGAGATCAAGCAGCCGGAGTTGGACGCGGCGTTGATCGCGCAGGGGATCGCTGACCAGCTCACCGGTCGCGTCAGCTTCCGCCGGGCGATGAAGCGCGCGGTGCAGACCGTGCAGAAGGCGGGTGCCCAGGGCATCCGCGTGCAGTGCGCCGGCCGCCTCGGCGGTTCGGAAATGGCCCGTCGCGAGTTCTACCGCGAGGGTCGCGTGCCGTTGCACACGCTGCGCGCCGACATCGACTACGGCTTCCGCGAGGCCAAGACCACCTTCGGCCGCATCGGCGTGAAGGTCTGGATCTACAAGGGCGACATCCTCCCGTACAAGGTCGCGTCGGAAGACAAGATCGCTCGCGAGGCGGCCATGGCGGTCGGCGAAACGTCGGGGCAGGGCGACAAGCCGCGCCGCGTCATCTCCGCGGGTGGCGGTCGCCGTCGGCCCGAGCAGGGCGGTCCGGGTGAAACGCCGACCGCCGAGACGGCGGGGGACACCCCTGCTGGCGAGGCGGCGGCCGACGAGGCCGAGGCCAAGCCGTTGGTCGCCGAGGTCGATCCCGAACTCGAGAAGATCCTCGCCGAAGAGGAAGAGATCGAGCGCCGTACGCGCGAGCACCACGAGACGCCCCACTTCAAGAAGGACAACTAGCCGTCATGTTGATGCCGCGAAAGGTGAAGCACCGCAAGCAGCAGCGCGGCCGCATGACCGGCAAGACCAAGGGTGGCGCCACGATCAACTTCGGCGACTTCGCCATCGAAGCGCTCGAACCGGGCTGGATCACGGCGCGCCAGATCGAAGCCGCTCGTATTGCGATGACCCGTCACGTCAAGCGCGGCGGCAAGGTGTGGATTCGCATCTTCCCGGACAAGCCGGTCACGCAGAAGCCGGCGGAAACGCGCATGGGCTCGGGGAAGGGCAATCCGGAGCACTGGGTCGCGGTGGTCAAGCCGGGTCGCATCATGTTCGAGCTGTCCGGCGTTCCCGAGGACCTGGCCCGCGGCGCCATGAACCGCGCCATCCAGAAGCTGCCGATCAAGGCCAAGTTCGTGTCACGTCGCCAGCTCCAGGAAGAGGTGGAGGTCTGATGGCCACCAAGCAAGCGACCGAGCTGCGCGTCCTCGACACCGGCGAGTTGGAGAGCCGACTGGTCGAGACCAAGGCCGAGTTGTTCAACCTGCGTTTCAAGCACGTGACCGGCGAGCTGCCCAACATGGCCCGCCTCGGTGATCTGCGGCGCGAGATCGCCCGCATCCACACGCTGCTTCGCGAGCGCGAGATCGCCGAGTTCGAAGCATTAAGCGAGGCAAAGAATGGCTGAAGTAAGTCGCCCTAACCGGCGCAAGATCCGCGAGGGCGTCGTGTCGTCGTCGTCGATGGACAAGACCGTCGTCGTCGACATCATCGAGCGCGTCCGTCACCGTCGCTACAACAAGACCGTTCAGCGCACCAAGCACCTCTACGCCCATGACGAGGCCAACGACGTGCAGCCCGGCGACCGGGTACGCGTCCAGGAGACCCGCCCGCTGTCGAAGCTCAAGCGCTGGCGCGTGGTCGAAGTCCTTGAGAGGGCCAAATGAGCGTTCTCGCAAGCTCGAACGCTTTGGCCCTCTGGGCGCACTCTGCTGGCTTTGGCCTCCTCCGGAGGCCGGCGTGATCCAGCAGGAGAGCCGCCTTCGGGTGGCCGACAACAGCGGCGCCAAGGAGGTGCTCTGCATCAAGGTGCTGGGCGGCTCCAAGCGGCGCTACGCCGGGATCGGCGATGTGTTCGTGGCCACGGTCAAGGACGCGTTGCCGGGTGCCGCCGTCAAGAAGGGCGAAGTCGTCAAGTGCGTGGTCGTACGCACCAAGAAGGAGCGCCGCCGCGCTGACGGCAGTTACATCCGCTTCGACGAGAACGCCGCCGTCCTCATCAACGAGCAGCAGCAGCCCCGCGGTACCCGCATCTTCGGGCCGGTGGGCCGCGAGCTGCGCGACAAGAAGTTCATGCGCATCGTTTCGCTAGCACCCGAGGTTCTGTAATGAGTGGCTTGAAGCTGAAGAAGGGTGACCGGGTCCGCGTGCGGACCGGGAAGGACCGCGGCAAGGAAGGCGAGATCATGCGCGTCCTGGTCAAGGCCAACAAGGTCATCGTCGAAGGCGTCAACGTCGCCAAGAAGAGCCAGCGCACGACACGGGCCACCATGCAGGGCGGGATCATCGACAAGGACATGCCGATCCCCGTTTCCAACGTGTCCATCATCTGCCCGGGTTGCGGCCCGACGCGCGTCGGCTACCGCTTCGACGACTCGCTCGGCACCGCCGACATCCCGGTGCGCCAGAAGGTGCGCGTCTGCAAGAAGTGCGGGAGTGACCTCTGATGGCGGCGTCGACCAAAGAGCGGCCGCGCCTCAAGCAGCGGTACGACAGCGAGATCCGCGCCCAGCTCAAGGAAACGCTGGCCCTGGGCAACATCATGGAAGTTCCGCGGTTCGAGAAGATCGTCGTCAACATGGGCGTCGGCAAGGCGACCCAGCAGGCGTCGCTCCTCGAGAACTCGGTCCGCGACCTCACGATCATCACCGGTCAGAAGCCGCTGGTGACCAAGGCCAAGAAGTCGATCGCCGGCTTCAAGCTCCGCGAGGGCCAGAGCATCGGCGCCAAAGTCACACTCCGCGGCGATCACATGTGGGAGTTCTTCGACCGGCTGGTGAGCATCGCCATCCCGCGCATCCGAGACTTCCGGGGTCTCAACCCGGCGGCCTTCGACGGTCGCGGCAACTACACGTTCGGGGTGACCGAGCAGCTGATCTTCCCGGAGATTGATTACGACAAGGTCGACATACCGCGGGGCATGGACATCACCATCGTGACCACCGCCCGTAATGACGCCGAAGGCAAGGCGCTGTTGGATGCCTTCGGCTTCCCGTTCCGACGCGAGGGGCAGTAACCGGAAACATGGCCAAGAAGGCACTAGTTGAGAAGCAACAGCGCAAGCCGAAGTTCAAGGTGCGCGGCTACACCCGCTGCCGGCGGTGTGGCCGCCCGCGCGCGGTCTACCGCAAGTTCGGCCTGTGTCGTATCTGCCTGCGCGAGCTCGTTCATGCCGGCGAGGTTCCCGGCGTGACGAAGGCGAGTTGGTGATCGACCGATGACAATGACCGACCCCATCGCCGACATGCTCACGCGCATCCGCAACGCCAACGTGGCGATGCACGAGACCGTCCGTATGCCCTCGTCGAAGCTGAAGGAGTCCCTCGCCAAGCTGCTCGAGCGCGAGGGCTACATCACGGGCTTCTCGGTGAGCGACGACCAGGGCCGCCCTGGTCGCGTGCTCGAAGTGAACATGAAGTACACGCCCGAACGCGAACGTACGATCTCCGGGATCCGCCGGGTCTCGAAGCCGGGCCTGCGCGTCTATACGAAGGCCGACACCCTGCCCCGCGTTCTCGGTGGCCTGGGCGTCGCCGTCCTGTCAACGAGCCAGGGGCTCATGACCGACCGCGAGGCGCGCCAGCGTCGCGTGGGCGGTGAAGTCCTCTGTTACGTCTGGTGAGCTGATGTCACGTATTGGTAAGGCACCCATTCCCGTCCCGAGCGGTGTCGAGGTTTCCCTCGACGCCGGCCGGGTCGCGGTCAAGGGCCCGCAGGGCCGGCTCGAGCGCGTCATCCCGATGCCGATCACGATCCGGCAGGACGCCGGCGAATTGCTGGTCGAGCGTCCGGACGACGAGCGCCACAACCGCGCCTTGCACGGTCTCACCCGCTCGCTCGTCAACAACATGGTCGTCGGCGTGACCAGCGGCTTCGTGAAGGAGTTGGAGATCGTCGGCGTGGGCTACCGCGCCACGGCGCAGGGCCCGAACAAGCTCGAGCTCGCGCTCGGGTTCAGCCACGCGGTCTATGTCGATGCGCCCGACGGCATCACGTTCGAGGTTCCGGTGCCCACCCGCGTCATCGTCAAGGGCATCGACAAGGAATTGGTTGGCCAGGTGGCCGCCAACATCCGCAAGATTCGTAAGCCCGAGCCGTACAAGGGCAAGGGCGTTCGCTACCTGGGCGAGCACGTCCGCCGCAAGGCCGGAAAGGCCGCAAAGTGAGCCAGAGGCGAAGCCGGCAGGCGATCGGGAGATGCAGCAAATGACAACCGTTAAACACACGCACGAGCTGCGGCAGCGGCGGCATCGCCGCGTGCGCAAGAACGTGGTCGGCAGCGCCGAGCGCCCGCGCCTGGCGGTGTTCCGCAGCAACAAGCACATCTCCGCCCAGGTCATCGACGACGGCAGCGGCCGCACGCTCGCGGCGGCGTCGACGGTCGAGGCCGCATTGCGCAAGGGCGGCACCGGGAATCGGGACGCGGCCGGCAAGGTCGGCAAGTTGCTCGCCGAGCGGGCCAAGGCCGCCGGCGTGACTCAGGTCGTGTTCGACCGAGGCGGGTTCATGTACCACGGCCGAGTGGCCGCGGTCGCGGACGCCGCTCGAGAAGGTGGACTGGAGTTTTAGTGAGCGAGCAGAGCGAGCGAACCATGAGCAGAGTGGCACGTGCCATCTCGGCCGCCCGAAGGGCGGCCGTATAGATGGCGCAACGTGATGGTCGCGACAATCGCGACAACCAACAGCAGGGCTCGGGCGGCTTCGAGGAGCGGTCGATTGGCCGTCCTCGTCGCGTGGCCAAGGTCGTGCAGGGTGGCCGCCGGTTCTCCTTCACCGCGCTGATGGTTATCGGCGACGGCAACGGCCGCGTTGGTCTCGGCTACGGCAAGGCCAAGGAAGTCGGGCTCGCCATGCAGAAGGCGGTCGACGACGCGCGCAAGAACGTCTTCACGGTCCCGCTGGCCGGCAGCACGATCATCCATCCGGTCATGGGCGAGAGCGGCGCCGGACGCGTGCTGCTCAAGCCGGCGGCGCCCGGTACCGGCGTGATCGCCGGCGGCGCGGCACGGGCCATCCTCGAGGTCGCCGGGATCCACGACGTGCTGGCCAAGTCGTTGGGCTCGTCGAACGCGCTCAACGTCGCCCACGCCACCGTCGCCGGCCTGAAGGCGCTCAAGTCCCCCGACGACGTCGCCCGCATGCGCGGCAAGTCGCCCGAGGAAGTCACCCCGGCCGGTGTGCTGCGCGCGTACAACGAACGCAAGCGGGGCGGCCACGTTCCCGAGGAAGTTGCCTAGCCGTGGCGCTCAAGGTCACGCAGGTCAAGTCGTCGATCGGCACCAAGCCCAAGCAGCGCGGCACGTTGCGCGCGCTCGGGCTGCGCCGGCTGGGCCAGTCCAACACGCTCCCCGATAGGCCCGAGATTCGGGGGATGATTCGCAGGGTGCCGCACCTGGTCACCGTCGAGGAAGTGGAAAGCGTCGCGAAGTGAAGATTCACGATCTCCAGCCCGCACCGGGCTCGAAGAAGACCGCGATTCGTGTCGGCCGGGGTACCGGCGGCCGTCGCGGCAAGACCGCTGGTCGCGGTACCAAGGGCCAGGGCGCGCGCGGGCAGATCAAGCCCGGCTTCGAGGGCGGGCAGCTGCCCCTCGCCCAGCGGATCCCGAAGCTGAAGGGGTTCAAGAACCCGTTCCGCATCGAGTACACGGTCGTCAACCTGACCGCGCTCCAGGAGTTCGAGGGCACCCAGATCACGCCCGACACCCTGCGCGCCAAGGGCCTCGTCCATAAGCACGGCTACGTGAAGGTTCTCGGCCGCGGCGAATTGAGCCGCGCCGTCGAGGTGTCCGCCCATGCGTTCAGCAAGACCGCCGAGCAGGCGATCACCGCGGCGGGCGGCTCGGTCACCAAGATCCCGCTTCCCTTCAGCGGCGGGCGTCCGCCGGCCAAGGGCAACGCACTAACCAACCGCTAGGCAGCGAGGTCGCCCATGACGTTCTTGAACATGTTCAAAGTTCCGGATCTCCGGAACAAGATCATCTTCACCGTCTTCGTCATCGCGCTGTACCGCTTCGGATCGCACATCCCGGTACCGGGCGTCGACTTCAAAGCAGTTCAGCGGCTCACCGAGGCCGCCTCGAAGGGCGGCGTACTCGGGTTCCTGAACCTGTTCTCGGGCGGCGCGCTCACGCGCTTCGCCGTGTTCGGGCTCGGGATCATGCCGTACATCACCAGCTCGATCATCGTGCAGCTGCTCCAGGTCGTGATCCCGAAGCTCGAGCAGTGGCGGGACGAGGGCGCTGTCGGGCAGAAGAAGATCACGCAGGTCACCCGCTACCTCACCGTGGCGCTGGCCATCATGCAGTCGACCGGTTTGGCGTTCGTGTTCCACAACGGTGGCCAGGGTTTCCTCGGTCAGAGCGCGTCGGACATCGACGTCCTGCCCAACTTCAGCGTGCCTCGCGTGCTGCTCGTCGTGCTGTCGATGACGGCAGGTACGGCCATGGTCATGTGGCTGGGCGAGTTGATCAGCCAGCGCGGTGTCGGCCAGGGCATGTCGATCTTGATCTTCGCCAACGTCGTAAGCCGGCTGCCGTCCAACGGCGCGGCCATCCGGGCCGAGGCGGGCAACTTCAAGTTCGGGATCGTCATCTCCATCACGCTGTTGTTACTGGTGGCGATCGTGTTCATCGAACAGGGGCAGCGACGAATACCAGTCCAGTTCGCCAAACGAATAGTTGGCCGCCGGATGTACGGCGGGCAGTCCACCTACATCCCGCTGAAGGTCAACCAGTCGGGCGTCATCCCGATCATCTTCGCCAGCTCGGTCCTGTACTTCCCGGTCCTGCTGAGCAACGTGATCCCGTGGGTGAGCGTCCGCGAGTTCGTCAACAACCACCTCGTGGACCCGACCGACATCCTGTATGTCGGCCTCTACGGCATGTTGATCGTGGCGTTCGCGTACTTCTACACGGCGATCGCCTTCGACCCGCACCAGCAGGCCGACGTGATCCGTAAGCAGGGCGGGTACATCCCGGGCATCCGTCCGGGGCCGCCCACCGAGCGCCACCTCGCGGGGATCCTCAATCGCATCACGCTGCCGGGCTCGCTGTTCCTCGCGTTCATCGCTCTGCTGCCTGCGCTCGCGCTGTCGGTGTTCAACATTCACAACTACCCGTTCGCCGGTACGACGCTGCTCATCGCCGTGGGCGTTGCCCTCGAGACGATGAAGCAGATCGACAGCCAGCTCACGATGCGCAATTACGAAGGCTTCTTGAAGTAGTGAGAAGGGCCGCGTGATTCCGGGCGTGAGACTGGTGTTGTTAGGCAAGCAAGGGTCGGGTAAGGGCACGCAGGCCCTTCGGTTGTCGCGCCACTACGTCGTGCATCACGTGTCCACCGGCGACATGTTTCGCGCCGCGGTACGCGCCGGAACCACATTCGGCCGCAAGGCGCAGGAGTACATGGACGCCGGCGAGTTGGTGCCCGACGAGATCACGATCGGCATCGTCAAGGAGCGCTTGGAACAGGCGGGGACCAAGCGGCGCGGTTTCGTGCTCGACGGCTTTCCGCGCAACGTGTTCCAGGCCGGCGCGTTGTCGGACTACCTCGCGCCCGACGACGTTCATCTCGTGATCGACCTCGAGGTTCCGGCCGAAGTGGTGTTGAAACGGTTGGCGGCCCGACGGGTGTGCTCGTCGTGCGGCACCAACTACAGCGTCGAGGTCCCGCCGATGGAGAACTGGACCTGCGACGTGTGCGGCGGCGAGGTCGTGCAGCGCGCCGACGACACCGAGGCTGCGATCCGGCGCCGGCTCGAGATCTACGAGTCGGCCACCGAGCCGCTCATCGAGTGGTACAAGGAGCGCGAGCGGCTCGAGGTCGTCGACGGCGAAGGCCCGCCCGACGAAGTGACGACGCGGCTCATCGACACGGTCGAGCGCCGGCGCGAGGCGAGCATCTGATGCGCCGCTCGTCCGAGGAGCTGGACAAGATGCGCAAGGCCGGCAAGGTGGTCGCCGAGATGCACGACAAGACGCGCGCCGCGATCCGGCCCGGCATCACGACCCTCGAACTCGACAAGATCGCCCGCGACGTCCTCGATCGTCGCGGCGCGACGTCGAACTTCCTGAACTACCACGGCTTTCCGGCGGTGATCTGCACGTCGCCCAACGACATGATCGTCCACGGCATCCCGGGCGACTACGTCCTCGCCGACGGCGACATCATCTCGATCGACTGCGGGGCGATCATCGAGGGCTACCACGGCGACGCGGCCTACACCGCCCCGGTGGGCGACGTGACCGCCGACGCCGTCCGCCTCATCCAGGTCACCGAGGACAGCCTCGAAGCCGCCATCAAGCAGATGGTCGACGGCCACCGCCTGTCCGACATCGGCCACGCGGTGCAGGAGGTGGCCGAGGGCGCCGGGTATTCGGTCGTGCGCGAGTACGTCGGTCACGCCATCGGCACGGCCATGCACGAGGAGCCCCAGGTCCCCAATTACGGGGCGCCGGGACGGGGCCTGAAGCTGCGCCCCGGGCACGTGTTTGCCGTCGAGCCGATGGTCAACGCCGGCGGTCCGGAGACCAAGCTCATGCCTGACGGGTGGAGTGTGATGACGGCCGACGGGTCGCTGTCCGCCCACTTCGAGCACACGATCGCGATCACCGAAAACGGCCCTGAGGTGTTCACCCGTGCCTAGCGCGGGCTCCCTTGGGGAATTTCCACAGAATCCGCTAGAATTTTCAGTCGGCCTGGCGCCTGAGGGCGTCGGCCGGCCAACCCCGCTGTTCGCCCCCTCACAACCGTTTTAGGAGGAGATTCAACCTGCCTGTTCAGAAGGACAAGGAAGAGGACATCGTGCTCGAAGGCACGATCGTCGAGGCCCTCCCCAATGCCATGTTCAAAGTGGAGTTGGAGAACGGCCACAACGTCCTCGCCTACAGCGCCGGAAAGATGCGCATGCACCGCATTCGCATCCTCCCGGGCGACAGGGTCCAGGTGAAGATCACTCCGTACGACCTCACTCGAGGTCGCATCACGTATCGATACAAGTAGCTAGTAGAGAGCCATGAAAGTTCGCCCGAGCGTCAAACGAATCTGCGAGAAGTGCAAGGTCATACGCCGTCACGGCAACGTGATGGTGATCTGCACCAATCCTCGCCATAAGCAGCGGCAGGGGTAGGAGAGGTATGGCCCGCATTTCCGGCGTCGACATCCCGCGCGAAAAGCGCCTGGAGATCTCGCTCACGTACATCTTCGGCGTCGGTCGCACGACCGCGCAGAAGGCGTGCGACTCAACCGAGATCGACCGCAACACGCGCGTCCGCGACCTCACCGACGAAGAGGTCGTCCGTCTGCGCAACTGGATCGACGCCAACATCAAGGTCGAAGGTGACCTCCGCCGCGACATCGCGCAGGACATCAACCGCAAGAAAGAGATCAACTCGTACCAGGGCATCCGCCACCGCCGCGGCCTGCCGGTGCGGGGCCAGCGCACCCACACCAACGCCCGCACGCGCAAGGGCCCGAAGAAGACCGTCGCCGGGAAGAAGAAGGTTCGCAAGTAGATGCCCAAGCCCAAGCCCGGCGGTCGCCGGCCGCGCAAGCGCGAGCGCAAGAACGTCAGCCACGGCGTCGTTCACATCAAGAGCTCGTTCAACAACACGATCGTGTCGATCACCGACAGCGAAGGCGCGGTCCTCGCATGGGCGTCGGCCGGCAACGTCGGTTTCAAGGGATCGCGCAAGTCCACGCCGTTCGCCGCCCAGCTCGCGGCCGAAGCCTGCGCCAAGCGGGCGATGGAGCACGGCGTCCGCACCGTCGACGTACTCGTCAAGGGCCCGGGCTCGGGTCGCGAGACGGCCATCCGTTCGCTGATGAACACCGGCATCGAGGTCATGGGGATCAAGGACGTCACCCCGATCCCGCACAACGGCTGCCGCCCCAAGAAGCGGAGGCGCGTCTAATGGCCCGTTATACCGGTCCGGTCTGCCGGCTCTGCCGGCGCGAGAAGATCAAGCTCTTCCTCAAGGGCCCCAAGTGCGACTCGATGAAGTGCCCGATCGAGCGTCGCCCGTACCCGCCGGGTGAGCACGGTCGCGACCGCATGCGGCAGGGTTCGGAATACCTCGTCCAGCTGCGCGAGAAGCAGAAGGCGCGTCGCATCTACGGCGTCCTCGAGAAGCAGTTCGCCAACCTCTACGAAGAGGCGAACCGCCAGGACGGCATCACCGGCGAGAACCTGCTCCGCATGCTCGAGCAGCGACTCGACAACGTCGCGTTCCGCGCCGGCTGGGGTGCGAGCCGCTCCCAGGCCCGCCAGTTCGTGCGCCACGGCCACGTCAACGTCAACGGCCGCCGGGTCACCATCCCGAGCTACCGCGTGCGCCAGGGCGACATCGTCTCATTGCGCGACAAGGCGAAGGCGATGATCGTGATCCGCCACAACATGGACACGCTCGACCGTCAGGTGCCCGTGTGGCTCGAGGCCGGCGAAGACGGCCACCAAGTCACCGTGCGCGACCTGCCGCTGCGTGACCAGATCGACACAGCTGTGCGCGAGCAGCTGATCGTCGAGCTGTACTCCAAGTAGTCGATAACGAAAGAGGTACGACCACCCTCATGCTGATTATCCAGCGTCCCACCGTCGAAGCTATTGGCGAGGAGGAGAACGACCGCCAGCGCTTCGCCGTCGGCCCCCTCGAGCCGGGCTTCGGCTACACGCTGGGGAACTCGCTGCGCCGCACGCTGCTGTCGTCCATCCCCGGTGCCGCCGTTACCCAGGTCCGCTTCGACGATGCCCTCCACGAGTTCACGACCCTTCCGGGCGTGAAGGAGGACGTCACCGACATCATCCTGAACCTCAAGGACGTCGTGCTGCGCATCGAGGGCGACGAAGCCCTCACGTTGCGCCTCGATGTTCGTGGCCCGGCCTCGGTCACCGCTGGTGACATGACGCTCACCGGTGACGTCGAGATCCTCAACCCGGACCTGCACATCGCCACGCTGAACGCCAAGGGCCGCCTGGCGATGGACATCACCGTCGCCAAGGGCCGCGGCTACGTGTCGGCCGACCGCAACAAGACGTCAGCGACCATCGGCGTCATCCCGGTCGACTCGATCTTCTCGCCGGTCCGTCGGGTCGCCTTCACGGTCGAGCCGACGCGCGTCGAGCAGTCCACCAACTTCGACCGCCTCGTCATCGACATCGAGACCGACAGCTCGATCTCGCCCCGCGAAGCGCTGGCCTCCGCCGGCGACACGCTGCGGTCGCTGGTGAGCCTCGTCGCCGACATGAGCGATGCCCCCCAGGGTCTCGAGCTGGGCGAGGTATCGACGATCAGTAGCGGGTCGCCCGACCTCGACCTGCCGATCGAAGACCTCGACCTTTCCGAGCGGCCGCGCAACTGCCTCAAACGGGCGCAGGTCAACACGGTGGGCGAGCTGGTCGAGAAGACCATCGACGACCTCATGGCCATCACCAACTTCGGCCAGAAGTCGCTCGACGAGGTCGTGCAGAAGCTCGATGAGCGCGGGCTGAGCCTGCGCGTGAAGGAGTAAGGCAAAGCCATGCCGGCACAGCCGCGCAAAGGAAAGCGCTTCGGCGGCGACGCCGCCCACCAGAAGGCGATGATGGGCAACCTCGTCGCCTCGCTGATCGCGGCCGAGGGCCTCATCACCACCGAGGCCAAGGCCAAGGCGTTGCGCCCGATCGTCGAGAAGGTCGTCACCAAGGCCAAGAAGGGCGGCGTCTACCGCCAGCGGGACGTCGTCGCGTTCATCCGCGACAAGGAGATGGCCCACAAGCTGTTCGAGGACATCGGCCCGCGCTACGTGGATCGCGCGGGTGGCTACACCCGGATCCTCAAGCTCGGCCCGCGGGCGGGTGACCAGGCGCCCATGGCGCGCATCGAGTTCGTGTAACTGATGTGACCCTGTTCGACCCTGCAGCAGTCGCGGCGGCCCCTGAGGGGCCGTCGCTTCGCGTCCGGCTCACGGTTGCGTACGACGGGACCGACTTCCGCGGCTTCGCGGTGCAGAAGACGGTGCCGACGGTGGGCGGGGTCCTCACGGAGGCGCTCAGCAAGGTCCTGGGCCACCCAGTCGAGCTGACGTGCGCGGGGCGCACCGACGCCGGCGTGCACGCGTGGGGCCAGGTGGTGTCGTTCGACTGCTACGACGAGGACGTCGACCTGGAGTTGGTGCAGCGGTCGATCAACAAGATGCTCGGCCCGCCGATCGTCATTCGCGACGCGGCGGTGGCGGCGCACGACTTCAACGCGCGCCACTCGGCGCGCGGCCGGCGCTACCGGTACACCGTCCTCAACACGCCGGTTCAGGATCCGTTCACGGCCAAGACCGCGTGGCACGTCGACGCCCCACTCGATCTCCGGGCCATGCAGTTGGCGTGTGATCCGCTCATCGGCGAGCACGACTTCCGCTCGTTCTGCCGCCAGCCGAGCGGACACGAGCCGGGTCCGCTCGTACGCCGCGTCCGGGCGGCGACGTGGGTCGACCTCGAGGACGGCCGGATGCGATTCGACATCGAGGCCAACGCGTTCTGTCAGCAGATGGTCCGTGCCCTCGTCGGCGTTCTCGTCGAGGTCGGGATCGGCAAGCGCCGGGCGGGCGAGGTCACCGGAATCCTGCGCGCCGGCAACCGCTCGGCCGCCGGTCAGCTCGCGCCGCCTCACGGTCTGTGCCTTTGGGAGGTGCTGTACTAGGCCGTATGGACCCGACCCTTCCTTCGGCCGGGCCCCCGGGGGATGCACCGCAGCGCGCCACGCTTTCGGGGCGGCTCGAACTCGTTGCCGCGTTGCTCACCGCAGTCGTCGGCCTCGAGTTCCTCGCGCTGATCGTCGGCGTGTCGGGCGGCGGGCCTTACCGAAGCGTGGGCGATCGCATCGAGGTGGTGTCACTCAACCTCGACGCCAAGATGGCGTTGATCCTTCTCTTCGCCGCGATGCTGGCGACGCTGCGCGACGTGGCGACGGCGGACTTTGACACGCCGCGCACCGACGTCGGCCGGCGCACGTTGATGGCGGTCGCCGGTCTCGGTGTCGTCATCGCCGTGCTCTCGCTGATCGGCGTCGGTCTCGACATCTCGCGCAGCGAAGTGACCGCGTTCGGCACCAACACTGGAGCGGCGGTCATCCATCGCCTGGCGATCATCCTGATGGCGAGCATCGCCGCCGGCTGGGCCCTCACCGCCCTCGGCGTCCGCATCACCACCGCGTCGCGCAGCTAGCGCTCCGCCTCCACGTTGAAGCCGCGCTGGCGGAGCGCGGTGATGACCGCGTCGCGGTGGTCGGGGTCGCGTGTCTCGAGCGTCAACAGCACCTCGACCTGGGCGACGTCGAGGCGGACGCCCGAGCGGTGGTGCTCGACGTCGAGCACGTTGAGGCCGAGGTCGGCGACCGCGGCAGTGAGTTGCGCCAGCGCGCCGGGGCGATCGTCGAGGACGATGCGTAACAGCAAGTAGCGACCGGCGGCTGACAGGCCGTGGTCGATGACCTTGAGCAGCAGGAGCGGGTCGATGTTGCCGCCCGACAACACGGCGACGACGGGCCCCCGTCCATTGATCTTGCCGCTGAGGATCGCGGCCAGGCCGGCGGCGCCGGCCGGCTCGACGACGGCCTTGGCCCGCTCCAGCAACAACAAGAGCGCTCGGCTCAACTCCTCCTCGGTGACGGTCACCACGTCGTCCACGTAGGCCTGCACGTGGGACAGCGTCAGCGGCGATGGGCTCCGAACCGCGATGCCGTCGGCCATGGTCGCGACCGCATCGAGGGTCACGCACCCGCCGGCATCGAGCGACGCCCGCATCGCCGCCGCGCCGGCGGCCTCGACGCCGATCACGCGCACGCCGCGGCGGCTGTGCGCCAGTGCCGTGGCGACGCCGCTGATGAGGCCCCCGCCACCGACCGGCACCACCACCGTCTCGATCTCGCCCGTCTCGGCCGCGATCTCCAGCCCGATCGTCCCTTGGCCGGCGATGACGAGCGGGTCGTCGAACGGCGGCACGAACGCGGCGCCGCTCGCCTCGGCCGCCGCCTTGGCCGCGGCCAGGCACTCGTGGACCCCGCCCGACTCGAGGCGCACGCTCGCCCCGTACGCCTCGGTGGCCTCGACCTTGGGCAGCGGCGCGTTGGCCGGCATGTAGATCGTCGAGTGGAGGCCGGTCAACGCGGCGGCGAGGGCGACGCCCTGGGCGTGGTTGCCGGCCGACGCGGCGACCACTTCCGTGCCTGCGGGCAGCCGCGAGATGAAGTTGTAGGCACCCCGAATCTTGAACGAGCCCGTGCGTTGGAGCTGCTCGGGCTTCACCAGGACCGGGCGCCCGACGAGGCGACTGAGGGCGTCGACTTCGTGGACGGGCGTCGCCCGGATCACGCCGGAGATGCGGGCGCCAGCGTCCTCGATGTCCTGCCTGGTGATCACGGTGGCCACACAGTTTGCCGCCCTGGGTGCGTGCCCGTAGACTTTTACGTCCGCCTCCAGCATGGTGCCGGAGGCGCGCAAGCAAGGATCTCTCCCGCGTGCCCACGTTCAGCCCAAAGCCTTCCGATATCAACCGCGCCTGGCACGTCGTCGACGCCGACGGCCTGGTGCTTGGTCGGCTTTCCACTGAAGTTGCCCGGGTGCTGCGGGGCAAGCACAAGCCGATCTTCGCACCGCACATGGACACCGGCGACCACGTCATCGTCGTTAACGCGGCCAAGCTCGTGCTCACGTCCGACAAGGCCGACAAGAAGATCTCCTACCGGCACTCCGGCTACCCCGGCGGGCTCAAGGAGACGTCGTACACCGACCTCATGGCGCGCAAGCCCGAGGAGGTCGTTCGCAAGGCGATCCGCGGCATGCTCCCCAAGGGCCCGCTCGGTCGCCAGATGCTGCGCAAGCTCAAGGTCTACGCGGGTGCCGAGCATCCGCACAGCGCGCAGCAGCCCCAAGCCCTCGACATCGCCGGCGCTCGCCGCGCGTCGTAGTTGCAACCAGAGTCACGGAGAACGCGTTGCCCAAGCCGCTCAACCAATCCACCGGCCGTCGTAAGCGGGCCATTGCCCGCGTGCGCATCCGCGCCGGGAACGGAACGATCACGATCAACAAGCGGCCGATCGAGAACTACTTCCCGTCGGCGACGCACCGCATGATCGCGCTCGAGCCGCTGCGCCTCACCGAGACCGCCGAGGTCTACGACGTCGACGCAACGATGGACGGCGGCGGCGTTTCTGGTCAGGCCGGCGCGCTGCGACTTGGCATCGCCCGCGCGCTCGCGATCCTCGATCCGGAGGCGCGCCCGTCGCTCAAGAAGGCCGGCCTCCTCACTCGCGATCCTCGCGAGAAGGAGAGCAAGAAGTACGGGCTGAAGAAGGCCCGCAAGGCTCCGCAGTACTCCAAGCGCTAGCGGTCGCTTGGCCGTCAAGTTCGGCACCGACGGCGTACGCGGTGTCGCCAACGTCGACCTGACACCGGAGGTCGTCCTCGCGCTGGGCCGGGCGACAGCGCGCGTGCTCGGTGTCCACGACTTCCTCGTCGCTCGCGACACGCGGGTGTCGAGTCCGGTGCTCAGTGCCGCGGTCACGACCGGGCTGGCCGCCGAGGGCGCCACCGTCACCGATCTCGGTGTGCTCCCGACGCCGGGACTCGCCCGCCTCGCCGCCGAGCGCGGTGTACCGGCGGTGATGATCTCGGCGTCGCACAACCCGTATCCCGACAACGGCGTCAAGGTGTTCGGACCTGGCGGCCGCAAGCTGTCGGACGACATCGAAGCTCGCATTGCCGCCGCCGTGGATGAGCCCGGCCGCGACGGACCGGTTGGTCACGTCGAGAGCGAAGTCGTCGACGACTGGTATGTCGACCAGCTCGTCGGCACGCTCGACGGCCGCTCGCTCGACGGCGTGCGCGTCGTTCTCGACTGCGCGTGTGGGGCGGCGTCGTTCGTCGGGCCGCGGGCGTTCCGGGCCGCGGGGGCGACCGTCACCGTCCTGCACGACGAGCCGGGCGACGGCACGCGCATCAACGCCGGGTGCGGCTCGACGCATCCGGAGTCGCTCCAGCAAGCAGTCGTGGCCAACGCGGCCGATCTCGGTCTCGCCTTCGATGGTGACGCGGACCGAGTGCTGGCGGTCGACGAGCGCGGCGAGCTGATCGACGGCGACCAGATCATGGCCATGTGCGCGCTGGACTGGCGCGAGCGCGGCCGGCTGCATCACGACACCGTCGTCGTGACGGTGATGACGAACCTCGGGTTCCGCTTGGCGATGGATGAGCACCGCATCGCCGTGGTGGAAACGAACGTCGGCGACCGTTACGTGCTCGAGGCAATGGAGCGCGGCGGGTACTCACTCGGCGGCGAGCAGTCGGGTCACATCATCCTCCGCGACCTGGCGACCACCGGCGACGGCATCCTGACCGGGCTGCACCTGGCCGATGTTGTGACGCGCTCTGGTCGGCCGCTCTCCGACTTGACCGGGTCCGCCATGACGCAGCTGCCGCAGGTGCTGATCAACGTGAAGGTCGCGGACCGCAACGTCCTCGACGGTGCCGACGCCGTCTGGGCCGAAGTCGCCGCGGTGGAAGCCGAACTCGGCGAGACCGGCCGGGTGCTCCTGCGACCGAGCGGCACTGAGCCAGTGGTCCGCGTGATGGTCGAAGCCCCCGCGCAAGCCACCGCGAATGCCGCGGCCAATCGGTTGGTCGCCGTTCTCGAGGCAATAGCTAGCCGAAAGGGCTAGCTATTGCCTCGAGAATGACGGCGGGCGTGGAGAAAGAACTCGATGGCGCCGTTGGCGCCGCGCACGGTTGACGCCGTGCGAGCCACGACTTCCCACGGGCCCGTCTCCACGCCTTCAGCGGCGCGATTGACTGCACCCTGAAGCCGAGCTCGATCGGTCGGCGGCGTATCCAGCGCCAACTCGAACATGGGCTTGACCAGCGCGACCAGGTCGGCGTCGGCGGCGACGTTCACCGCTTCGAGTTGCGGTACGGCGGCGGCGATCGACAGGTAGGACAGATCGAGGGTGACGACCTCGACGGGCTGGGGGACCAGCACCGGCGTCAGGTCGCCCAGGTTGGTTGCCTCGAGGTTGACGACCCGCGGGTCCTGCCGCAGCGATCCCAACAGCTGACCGTGGCCGGCGTCGACCGCGTAGACGCACGACGCGCCGGCGTCGAGGAGGACCCTGGTGAAGCCACCGGCCGACGCGCCGGCGTCGAGGGCAACCCGACCGAGCACGTCGACCGTGAAGGCGTCGAGGGCGCCCCGGAGCTTGGCCTCGCCCCGCAGGACACCGTTCGGACGCACGACCACCGCCGCGTCGGCCCGCACGCGGGCATTGGGGTTGTCGATCACGGCGCCGTCGACGAGCACGCGACCGTCGGTGATCGCTGTTCGCGGATCGTCGACCTCAGGTCGCACGGCCGCCACGTGCTCAACCACCCCCCTGAAGCGCGCCCTGGGCATGCACACAGAAACTTACGCCGCCCGCCCTCGACGTACGATTGTGCCTATGTGCGGCATCATCGGCGCTACCGGTGACCGGCCGGCCCTTCCACTGCTCCTCGAGGGTCTCGCTCGTCTCGACTACCGCGGGTACGACTCGTCCGGCGTGGCTCTCCAATGTGAGGGCGGGCTGTGGCGCGAGCGGAGGAAAGGCAAGCTCTCCGAGTTGGAGGCGGCGGTCGGCGACGCGCCGCGCGACTCGACGGCGGGCATAGGCCACACGCGCTGGGCGACGCACGGCCGCCCGAGCGACGAGAACGCGCACCCCCACACCGACTGCACCGGCCGGCTGGCGCTGATTCACAACGGGATCATCGAGAACTACCTGCAGCTGGGCGACGAGGTCGTGGCCGCCGGTCACGAGTTGACGTCCGAGACCGATACCGAGGTGCTCGTCCACCTCATCGAGGCCGAGATGGCAGGGGGCGCCGGTCTGGCTGACGCGCTGCGCACGTGCCTCAAGCGCGTAGAAGGGTCCTTCGCTGTCGCCTGCGTGCACGCCGACGAGCCCGACCTCATCGTCGCCGCTCGGCGCGGATCGCCGTTGATCGCCGGGCTCACCGAGTCCACTGGCTTCGTGGCGTCCGACATCCCCGCCATCCTCAACCACACGCGCGAGGTGTACGTGATCGACGACGACCACGTCGTCGAGGCGCGTCCCGGATCACTGCGCGTGACGACGCTCGACGGCGAGCAGGTCCAGCCGGTGCGCCGCCACGTCGACTGGGATCTCGAAGCGGCCGAGAAGGGCGGCTACGAGACCTTCATGTTGAAGGAGATCCACGAGCAGCCCCTCGCCATCCGCGAGACGCTGCGCGGCCGCTTGCTGCCCAACGGCACGCTGCGGCTCGACGAGGTGCGCTTGTCCGACGACGAGCTGCGCGACATCGACAAGATCTTCATCATCGGTTGCGGCACGAGCTACTACGCCGGCCTCGTCGCCCGCCACGCCATCGAACACTGGGCGCGCTTGGCGGTGGAGAGTGAGATCGCCAGCGAGTTCCGCTACCGCGACCCGGTGCTCGACCGCAACACACTCGTGATCGCGGTGGCCCAGTCGGGGGAGACGCTCGACACGATGGAAGCGGTGCGTCACGCCAAGCGCCAGGACGCGCGCATCTTGGCGGTGGTCAACGTCGTCGACAGCTCGATCGCGCGCGAGGCCGACGCGGTGCTGTACACGCGCGCCGGTCCCGAGGTCGGGGTGGCGTCGAGCAAGACGCACGTGTCGCAGATCGCGGCGATGGAAGTTCTCGCCCTTTATTTGGCGCAGCTGCGCGGCACGTTGTATCCGGCCGAGGTGCAGAAGCTGCTCGGCGGGCTGGGCGCGGTGCCCGACCTCGTCGCCGAGACACTGACGCGCGTCGAGGACTACAGCGCGGTCGCCCGCAAGTACGTCGACACGCGCGACTTCTTCTTTCTCGGCCGCAACGTTGGCTTCGCCGTGGCCCAGGAGGGCGCGCTCAAGCTCAAGGAACTGTCCTACGCCCGGGCCGAGGCCTACCCGGGCGGCGAACTCAAGCACGGGCCGATCGCACTCATCGAGTCGGGCACGGTTGTCGTCGCCGTGGCGACACGCGGCCGCCTCCTTCCCAAGATCATCAGCAACATCCAGGAGGTAAAGGCGCGCGGCGCCACCGTGATCGTGGTCGCCAACGACGGCGACGACGAGACCGCGAGTCACGCCGACGAGGTGCTGTGGGTACCCGAGACTGCGAGCGAGCTGTTCGCGCCGGCCGTCGACGTCGTGCCGTTGCAGTTGTTCGCGTACCGCATCGCCGAGGCCCGCGGTAACGACATCGACAAGCCGCGCAACCTGGCCAAGACCGTCACGGTCGAGTAGCGCGTGACGGTTGCCGGCGTCGGAATCGACGCCGTCGAGATCGACCGGTTCCGCAAGGTGTTGGCGCGCACACCCGGCGTCGCTCGCCGATTGTTCACCGACGCCGAGCGGGCCTACGGCGAGCGGGCCAAGGATCCCGCGCCTCGTCTGGCCGCTCGGTTCGCAGCGAAGGAAGCGACGATGAAGGCGCTGGGCGTCGGGCTCGGCGCGTTCAAGTTCCACGAGGTCGAGGTCGTGAAGGCGCCCTCGGGGGCGCCCAGCCTCCGCCTCACCGGCGCGGCAGCCGATCTGGCGAGCACGAACCGTGTCACCACGTTCCACTTGTCGATCTCTCACACCGATCAGACCGCCGAGGCCGTGGTGGTCGCCGAGTGATCCCGATCCTCACGCCGGCCGAGATGGCCGCCGTTGACGCGACCGCTGACGCGCCCGTCGACGTACTGATCGAGCGCGCCGGCGGGGCAGTGGCGCGCCGGGCGCTGGCGATGCTCGGTGGCGCGTATGGCAAGCGCGTGGTTGTCGTCGCCGGTAAGGGCAACAACGGCGCCGACGGCCGCGCTGCGGCGCGTCGGCTGGCCCGCCGTGGCGTGAAGGTTGACGTCATCGATGCCGTCGACGCGCCGGCGACGCTGCCTGCGTGCGACCTCGTGATCGACGCGGCCTACGGCACCGGCTTCCACGGCGAGTACGTCGCGCCGGATCCCGTGCGCGCCAAGGTGTTGGCGGTCGACATTCCTTCCGGCGTCAATGGCGACACGGGCGAGGCGGCGCCGCACGCGGTGCGAGCCGATGCCACCGTGACCTTCGCCGCACTCAAGCCGGGGCTGCTCATCGGGGCGGGGCCCGACCTAGCCGGCGATATCGACGTGGTCGACATTGGTCTCGACGTAGGCGACGTCCGTCGTTACCTCATCGAGGATGCCGACGCGCATGCGTGGCTGCCGAGCCGGGGCCGCACCGAGAACAAGTGGACTCGGGCCGTGTACGTGCTGGCCGGTTCGCCGGGGATGTACGGCGCGGCGCTGCTCAGCGCCACAGCCGCGCTGCGGGCCGGTGCGGGCATGGTTCGTCTCGGCATCCCGGGGGCCGACCCGGCGACGGTGCCGCCGAGCGAGGTGGTTGTCCGGCCGACGCCGGCGGTCGGTTTCGGGCCCACGGTCCTCGAGGACATGCGCAAGTGCTGCGCCTTGATCGTCGGCCCCGGCCTCGGCACCGACGACCGTAAGGCGAGCGAGATTCGCCGGATCATCGCCGAGGCGGCGATGCCGGTGATCGTCGACGCCGACGCGCTCACGGCACTGGGCGAATCGCCGGATGTGTCGTCGCGGTCGCACGTGACGATCCTGACGCCGCACGACGGTGAGTTCGCCCGGCTGGCCGGCATGGCACCGGGTGACGACCGCTTTGGCGATGTGTGCACGTTGGCGGCCAAGACCGGGGCGTCCGTGCTGTTGAAGGGACCGACGACGATCGTGGCCGAGCCCGGAGGGAGTGTGCTCGTCGCGAACCGCGGCGGGTCGCGGTTGGCGACAGCCGGCACCGGCGATGTCCTGGCGGGCGTGATCGGGGCCGCCTGCGCGTCGGGCCTGCCGGCGGCCAGCGCCGCCGCGGTTGCCGCCCACGTCCACGGCGCGGCGGCCGAATTGGGGCCGTCACACGGCCTTATTGCCGGTGACCTGCTCGATCTCATCCCGCGGTGGTTGTCGAATGCCTGAGGCGGCCTCGCGACCGGCGTGGGCCGACATCGACCTCGGCGCCATCACTTCCAACACCGCCGCGCTGCGCGAGTTGGTCGCACCGGCGGCGGTGTGCGCGGTCGTCAAAGCCAATGGCTACGGCCACGGTGCCGTCGAAGCGGCGACCGCGGCGTTGGCGGGCGGCGCGACGTGGCTGGCGGTGGCGTTCGTCGAGGAAGGCATCGCGTTGCGCGAGGCGGGCATCGACGCGCCGGTCCTGCTGTTGTCGGAACCGGCGATCTCCGCAATGGCCACGACGGTTGCGCACCGGCTGACGCCAACGGTGTATTCGGTGACCGGGGTGCACGCGGCGCGCGACGCCGGCGCCGTCGCTGTCCATCTCAAAGTCGACACCGGCATGCATCGCGTCGGCGCGCAGCCGGCCTGGCTCGCCGAGGTGGCGCGCGCCATCGTCGACAGCGGGGGCATGCGCCTCGAAGGATTCTGGACGCATCTCGCGGTGGCCGACGAGCCTGACAAGGACGCAACCACCAAGGAGCAGCTGCGTCGGTTCGACGATGCGCGCGAGGTCATCGCCGCCGCCGGGCTCGTGCCCGAGATCGTGCACGCCGCCAACTCGGCCGGGGCCATCGCCCATCCGGCGGCGCGGTTCGATCTGGTCCGCTGCGGCATCGCCGTGTACGGCGTGCCGCCGGCACCCGCGCTGGACGGGCGGGTCGCACTCCGCCCCGCCATGTCCGTGGTCGCCGAGGTCACGCATGTCCGGCGAGTCGACGCGGGGGAGGGGATCTCGTACGGCCACCGCTACGTGACGACGGCCGAGACGACGATCGCCACCGTTCCGCTCGGATACGCCGACGGCGTCCCGCGGCGCCTCGGTGTCGAGCGGGCGCCGGTGCTGATCGGCGGCCAGCGCCGCCCGATCGCCGGCGTGGTGACGATGGACCAGTTGATGGTCGACTGCGGCCCCGACGCCGCGGTCGCCGTCGGCGACGAGGTCGTGCTCATCGGACGCCAGGGCGACGCCGAGATCACCGCCGAGGACTGGGCCGGGCGGCTCGACACCATCGGCTACGAGGTTGTGTGTGGCATCGGGCCCCGGGTCAAGCGCCGATATAACTGAGGGAGGCGGAGGCGACGACGGAGCCGATCCGGGGGATAACTGAGGTTGCCGGCGTGCGCGTCGGCCACTGGACCGACGCGGCAGCGCGCACCGGTTGCACCGTCGTGCTGTTCCCGAGCGGGACGGTCGCGTCGGGGGAGATCCGCGGCGGTGCCCCGGGGACACGAGAGTTCGCGCTGCTCGCTCCCGAACGCACTGTTGCCCACCTCGACGCCGTCGTGCTGGCCGGCGGCTCGGCGTTCGGGTTGGCCGCGTGCGACGGCGTCGTCCGCTGGTGCGAGGAGCGGGGCGTGGGTTTCCCGACGGCAGCTGGACCGGTGCCGATCGTCGTCGGCGCGGTGTTGTTCGACCTGGTGCAAGGCGACGGCGCCGTGCGGCCCGACGCGACGGCGGGCTACGCGGCGTGCATGGCCGCGAGTGATGGTCCGATCGCGACCGGACCGGTCGGCGCCGGGACCGGCGCGACGGTGGGGAAGTGGTTGGGTCGCGAAAAGGCTCGGCCCGGCGGCATCGGTAGCGCCGCCGAGAGCGACGGCGACCTCATCGTCGCCGCCCTGGTCGCCGTCAACGCGTTCGGCGATATCCGGCCGCCGGCCGGCGAGCGACCGCCGGCGCTGGGCATCGACCCGACCGCCGCGTTCGAGCACACCACGATTGGCGTGATCGCGACCAACGCCAACCTCGACAAGGCCGCGTGCCTGCTCGTCGCCCAGGGCGGCCACGACGGCCTGGCCCGGGCGCTGGAGCCGGTGCATGCGACCGTTGACGGCGACGCGCTGGTCGCCGCCGCGGTGGGCGGGGTCGACGCGCCGGTTGATCACGTTCGTGTGCTCGCCGCCCGGGCCGTCGAGGCGGCGGTACGTACGGCCGTAGACTGAGGTCATCGTGCCGACGCTCGCCGAGCTTGAGCGAGAGGCTTTGGTTTGCACCCGCTGCCCTCTCGCCGCCGGCCGGACACAGGTTGTGTTCGGCGTCGGCAACCCCACCGCCGACCTCATGTTCGTGGGCGAGGCCCCAGGTAAGGAAGAGGACCTGAAGGGCGAACCGTTCGTCGGCCGCTCGGGCAAGCTCCTCGACAAATTGGTGCTCGAAGAGATGGGTCTGACGCGCGACCAGTTCTATATCTCGAACGTCTTATTGTGCCGTCCTCCCAACAATCGCGATCCGCAGCCCGACGAGATCGCGTCGTGCCGGCCCTACCTTGAGCAACGCCTCGACATCATCCAACCGAAGGTCATCGTCACCCTCGGCAACTTCGCTACCAAGTTGCTGCTCGGCACGACCGACGGCATCACCAAAGTGCGCGGTCGCACCTACCGGTATCGCAACTCGACCCTCGTGCCCACGTTCCACCCGTCGGCCGCGTTGCAGGGTGGGGGCCACGAGGTGTTGGCGCGCATGCGGGCCGATCTTGTACGGGCCAAGCAGGCGCTCGCGTGACGGAGATCGTCGCGGCGACCAAGTCGGCCGACGACACGCGCGAGCTGGCCGCGGCGGTGGCCGACGGTGCGCGACCAGGAGACGTGATCCTGCTGAGCGGCGACCTCGGCGCGGGCAAGACCACGTTCACCCAGGGGTTTGGTCGGGGCCTCGGCGTGCCTGAGCGCATCACCAGCCCGACATTCACGCTCCTCCAGACGTATGTCGGGCGGCTCAAGCTCGTTCACGTAGATGTGTACCGGCTCGAGCGGCTCCAGGAGATCGTCGACCTCGGGCTTCCCGAGTTCCTCGACGACGGCGCGGTCGCGTTGATCGAGTGGGGCGAGGCGGCGTCGCCGGTGCTGGCCAACGACTTCATGCGCATCCGCATCGGGTTCGGCGCGGCCGACGACGATCGCACGTTCTCGCTCGAGACGGTGGGCGCGTCGTGGGCGGGGCGCCCGACGCGACTCAACACCGCCCTCGAACGTTGGGTCGTGGCGTGATCATCCTCGGAATCGAGACTTCCACCGAACAGGTCGGCTGCGCGATCGGCGGCGTCGAGGGCGTCCTTGCGTCGTTCCACGCGGCGCGCGGCCGGCGGCATACCGAAACGCTCGCACCCGCGATCGACTTCATCCGTGAGCAAGCGCAGGTGTCGCTGAGCCAGGTGCACGTCGTCGCCGTCGGTATCGGGCCCGGCTTATTCACCGGTTTGCGCGTCGGCATCGCCACCGCGAAGGCGATCGCAATGGCCTTGCGCGTGCCGATGGTCGGGCTGTCGGGACTCGACCTGTTGGCGTACCAAGTCCGCCAGTCGCCGCGCTTGATCGTGCCCGTCATCGACGCCAAACGCGGCGAAGTGTTCACCGCCGCGTACCGCCACGTGCAGGGCGGCGTGCAGCGCATGTCGGACTACGACGTTATGGCACCGCACGATCTCGCATCGGACCTGCTCGCGCGCGGCGACGACTGCCTGCTTGTCGGCGACGGCGCGCTGCGATACGCCGAGCTGTTCGAGGACAACGATCGCATCGAGGTTGGCACCGTCGCCTACGCGTATCCCTCGGCCGCCGCGCTGGTCGAGCTCGCGCAGCCGCGCGCCGTGCGCGAGGAGTTCGTCCAGCCTTCGGAGATCGAGCCGATGTACCTGCGCAAGGCCGACGCCGACATCAACTGGACAAGCCGGGAATCGGCGTAGTGGCCGTGCGGGTCGAGCGACCGGATCCGTCGGAGGTGGACGTCGTGCTGGCGACGATGCGCCGACGTCATCTGCGCAGCGTTCTCCGCATCGAGGCGCAGGTGTATCCGCGGCCGTGGTCGTTGAGCCTGTTCATGAGCGAGCTGGCTTTGCGAACGAGCCGGGCCTACGTGGTCGCCCGGGTCGACGGTGTCGTCGCCGGCTACGCCGGGATGATGCTCGCCGGCGAAGACGCCCACATAACGACCATCGCCGTTGATCCCGAGTGGCATCGCTACAAGATCGGTACGCGGTTGCTGCTCCATCTCGTGCGCGAAGCGCTCCAGCGCGAAGCGCGCCACGTCACGCTCGAAGTACGCGTCAGCAACCAGCCGGCCCAGGCGCTCTACCGCGTGTTCGGGTTCCGGCCGGCGGGCGTCCGCAAGAACTACTACGCGGAGACCAACGAGGACGCGTTGGTGATGTGGGCCGACGACGTCGATCAGCCTGAATACGCGCGGCGGCTCAGCCGGATCGAGAAGGCGGTACCCGGCAGTACCCTTTTTGAAGAGTGAAGGAAGGCGGAGGCGGAGACGGAGCCGCCCGGGAACGCATGAAGGTTCTAGGGATCGAGACGTCGTGCGACGAGACCGCGGCGTCGGTTGTCGTCGACGGGCACACGGTGTTGTCGTCGGTTGTCTCGAGCCAGGTCGACCTGCACGCGCGATTCGGTGGCGTCGTTCCCGAGCTGGCGAGCCGCGCGCATGTCGAGATGCTCAACGCGGTTGTCGCCGAGGCGCTGGTCGAAGGCGGCGTCGAGCGCCCCGATGCCGTCGCCGCCACGGTCGGGCCCGGCCTCATCGGAGCGCTGCTCGTCGGCGTGTCCGCGGCCAAGGCGCTGGCCCTCGTGTGGGACGTGCCGTTCGTCGGCGTGAATCACCTCGAGGGCCACCTCTACGCGTCGTTCCTCGAAGAGCCAACGCTCGAGTTGCCGCTACTGGTCCTGCTCGTTTCCGGCGGCCACACGATGCTCATCGACATGCAGGACCACGGCCGGTACCGACTGCTTGGTCAGACCATCGACGACGCAGCCGGCGAGGCCTTCGACAAGGTCGCCCGCTATCTGGGCCTCGGCTATCCAGGTGGTCCGGCCATCGACAAGCTGTCGGTCGAGGGCGACCCAACCGCGATCGCGTTCCCCCGTTCGATGCTCGACGACGGCTATGACTTCTCGTTCAGCGGGATCAAGACATCGGTCGTTCGTTACGTGCGGGCCCACCCCGACGTGGCGACCGCCGACGTGGCCGCGTCGTTCCAGGCCGCGGTCGTGGACGTGCTCGTCACCAAGGCCCGGCGAGCCGCCGACGAGATTGGTGCGCACGGCATCTGCCTGGCCGGCGGCGTGGCGGCCAACTCGTTGCTCCGCGACGAGATCGTCCTGGCGTGCAAGGAAGACGGCCGGCGGGCTTTTGTCCCGAGCCGGGCGATGTGTACCGACAACGCGGCGATGATCGCGGCGGCGGGCTGGCGGCGTCTCCAGTCCGACGGCGCCTGGGCCCTCGATACGGGCGCCGATCCCAACCTGAAACTCAGCGTCACGTAGACCACCTACTGCAAATGCAGTAGGGCGCGATGGGGACGCTGAGCCATGGGCGTCCGATCGTCCCGTTCCGATAGACGCGGGTGCCCCGAATCGCGGCTTGTGCCGCGGCTGTCCTAGTCGTCGTCGCGTCCCTGCTCGCGGCCGGGAGGACAATCGCCGCGCCCGATGCCACCCCTGTCGGTGTGCCTGCGCCCGCCAATGACCTGTTCGCCCAGGCACGGGACTTGAGGTCCGACCTCGTACTCACCAATCCGCCCGACGCACCCACACTCGGGGCCGGCGTGGAGCCGGGCGAGCCGTCTCTGTCGGATGGCCCCATGCAGCACTCCGTGTGGTTCCGCTGGACCGCGCCGGCGACCCATCGCATGAAGCTCGACGGGTGCCTGCCGGACGTCACGGGCGCGCCGCGCGTCGGCGTCTTCGTAGGCGGGGCACTCGCCGCGCTGCAAGCGGTCGGCACGCCATCGTCGTGCTACTTCGACAGCACGGTGACTGGTCATGCCGTTGACTTCAACGCCCTCGCCGGGCAGACGTACTACTTCGCGTTCGACGAGGCCACCGCGGCCGACCGGGCCGACAATCTCGACTCCCACATCTTTCTCGTGCCGTGGTCGCCGGCCGAGGGATCGACGTTGGGCGACGGCCTCCAGTTGGTTACGCCGACGCGCGTCGTGGACACCCGCACCAACGGCATGCGCCTCGCAGGTGGCGCCAAGCTCGACGTGGCGGTGACCACCGCCCTCGGCATTTCGCCGGCCGGCGTGAGCGCGGTGGCGGTCAATGTGACCGCGGTCGATCCGGCCGCCGGTGGCTGGTTCCGCGCCGCCAAGGCGGGTACCGCGGCGAGCCTCACGACGTCCACCGTCAATTTCGGCGCCGGTGTGAACCGGGCCAACCTCGCGGTCGTACCCGTGGATGCGGCCGGGCACATCGAAGTCCTCAACGGATCCGGCGGCAGCGCTGACGTGATCGTCGACGCCGTGGGCTATTACAGCCGCAACGTGTTCCAGGGCACGATCGCAACCGATCCCGTGCGACTGATCGACACGCGGACGGCCGGGGCGGCCGGCACCGACGACCTGATCGTCAACGTGGCGCCGATGCCAGCCAACACCGAGCGCAGCGGCGTCATCCTCCAACTCACGGCGACCGAACCGGCCGGGTCGGGATACCTGACCGCGTATCAGGGCGGCCAGACGCTTCCGCCCACGTCGAACGTCAACTTCAACGCCGGTGAGACCATCTCGAACCGCGTGATGGTCCCGGTCGGCACCGACGGGCGCGTTGTCATCCACCGCGGCGGCTTCAGCCGCCTCCACGTCGTCGTCGACCAAGTCGGCTGGGTCGGCACCGCGGCGCGTTCGGTCGGCGCACTGCACGCTGTCGCGCCGGCCCGACTGCTCGACTCACGGCTCGATGGTTCGGCGCTCGGCTCCGGTAGCCGCGTCAGCATTCCTGTGGCCGGCCGAGCTGGCGTCCCCTCGATGCAGTCCGCAACGGAGAGGCCGCAGGCGGTGCTGCTGAACCTCACCGTCACCAACACGAGTGCCTACAGCTGGCTGGTCGCCTACTCGTCGCGGAGTCAGCCGCCGACGTCCGACCTCAACTGGGCCGGCGGTGAGGACCGCGCCAACCTTGTCCTTGCCCCGCTCGCGCCCGATGGCACCGTGACGATCTACAACAGCAACGGCACGACCGATCTCGTGATCGACGTCCTGGGCTGGACCGACTGACCTACCGGCCGTTGGGCTCCCGGTTGCCGACTCGCAGGGGCCTCGCTACGATTAGCACTCGCAAGGTCTGAGTGCTAATCGCCGTAGGAGGCGCCCCAATATGAATCTGCAGCCGCTTGAGGACCGCATTGTCGTCCGGCCCAGCGACGCCGAGGAGACCACGGCATCGGGCCTGGTCATTCCCGACACTGCCAAAGAGAAGCCCCAGCAGGGTGAGGTTCTGGCCGCCGGCCCGGGCCGTCGCTCCGAGCAGACGGGCGAGCTGATCCCGCTCGACGTCGCCGTCGGCGACACCGTCGTGTACTCGAAGTACGGCGGCACCGAGATCACGAGCGACGGCGAGGACCTGCTGATCCTCACGAGCCGTGACGTCCTGGCCAAGGTCGGCGGCAGCGCCAAGGCCGGCAAGGCCAAGAAGTAATGGCCAAGCAGCTCAAGTTCGACGACGCCGCTCGTCGGGGGCTGGAGGCAGGCGTCAACAAGCTGGCCGACGCCGTCAAGGTCACGTTGGGCCCGAAGGGTCGCAACGTCGTCCTCGAGAAGAAGTTCGGCGCACCCACCATCACGAACGACGGCGTCACCATCGCTCGCGAGGTCGAGCTGGAGGACGCGTTCGAGAACATGGGCGCCCAGCTCGTCAAGGAAGTCGCCACCAAGACCAACGACGTAGCCGGCGACGGCACCACCACCGCCACCGTGCTCGCCCAGGCGCTCGTCCGGGAAGGCCTCCGCAACGTGGCCGCCGGCGCCAGCCCCTCCGCGCTCAAGAAGGGCATGGAGCAGGCCGTCGCCGCCGCCGTCAAGGCCATCAAGGATCAGGCCAAGGACGTCGAGGACAAGAACGAGATCGCCCAGGTCGCCGCCAACTCGGCCGCCGACCAGACGATCGGCGACGTCATCGCCGACGCGATCGACAAGGTGGGCAAGGACGGCGTGGTCACCGTCGAGGAGTCGAACACCTTCGGCATGGAGCTCGAGTTCACCGAGGGCATGCAGTTCGACAAGGGCTATCTCTCGCCCTACTTCGTCACCGACCCTGAGCGTCAGGAAGCGGTTCTCGAGGATCCGTACATCCTCATCGCCAACCAGAAGATCGGTGCCGCGCACGACCTCATCCCCGTGCTCGAGAAGGTCATCCAGTCGGGCAAGCCGTTGCTGGTGATCTCCGAGGACGTCGAAGGCGAAGCGCTCGCCGTCATGGTGGTCAACAAGATCCGCGGCACGTTCACCTCCGTCGCGGTCAAGGCGCCCGGCTTCGGCGATCGCCGCAAGGCCATGCTTCAGGACATCGCCACCCTCACGGGCGGACAGGTGATCTCCGAGGAAGTCGGCCTCAAGCTGGAGAACGCCACGCTCGACCTGCTCGGTCGCGCTCGGAAGATCGTCGTCGAGAAGGACACGACCACGATCATCGAAGGCGCCGGCAAGAAGGCCGACGTCGACGGTCGCATCGCTCAGATCAAGCGTGAGGTCGAGGACACCGACTCCGACTGGGACCGCGAGAAGTTGCAGGAGCGGCTGGCCAAGCTCTCCGGCGGTGTCGCGGTGGTCAAGGTTGGTGCCGCCACCGAGGTCGAGCTCAAGGAGAAGAAGCACCGCATCGAAGATGCGCTCTCCGCGACTCGCGCCGCCATCGAGGAAGGCGTGGTTCCCGGCGGCGGTACTGCGCTCGTCCGCAGCCGTGCCGCGGTCGACAAGGTCGTCAAGAAACTCACCGGCGACGAAGCCACCGGCGCGATGATCGTCTCCAAGGCGCTCGACGAGCCCCTTCGTTGGATCGCCAACAATGCCGGGCTCGAAGGCTCGGTCGTCGTGCAGCAGGTCGAGCACGAGACCGGTTCGATCGGCATGAACGCGGCCACCGGCAACATGGAGGACCTGGTCAAGGCCGGCGTCATCGATCCGGCCAAGGTCACC
>Ga0075428_100000236_pt1 | contig 53844 bp, 44 predicted proteins | sample RhiMetdeltSRZDD2_FD_75291 | JGI IMG/M metagenome (GOLD analysis project Ga0075428, IMG submission 75291) | Populus rhizosphere microbial communities from Tennessee, USA - Rhizosphere MetaG P. deltoides SRZDD2 | ecosystem: Host-associated > Plants > Roots > Rhizosphere > Soil | place: USA... | reverse complement strand
CGGAGCGTCGCCCTCACTCGACATCGTGACAACGCCCAGGCTGGCCAGGAGCATGAATACGCCGGCGGCAAAAAACGGCACGCCAAATATCGCGAGGCATCCGCCGCCCTGACGTATCTGGATGCGGTCAGGCGCGACATGACGAAATGACGGGCGCATTGCCTGTCTTATCGGATGTTTAGCGGCGAGCCCTTATTTACGGGCCGATCATGGTACAGTCGGCACCAGCCGGCAACCGAGCTGAACGTATGGATGACACTTCCGGCGCTTCTGCCGAACGGTCTCAGCTCGCTCGCCTCGAGGCGCTCGACGATCTGCTTCCGACGCTTGCAGGCGTCCTCGATATCCGCGAGGTCTTCGAGCGCGTTTCATCGATCGTGTCTCGGACATCGCGCAAAAGTGCTGCCGCATGATGCAATGGTGCTGCCGGTGCTGTTACCAGACGGTGCCCACGTGCGCTTCCACGTGACAAAAACACCGGCTGCAGCCAAATTCCCTGACGTCATCGAGGTGCCCGAATACCTGCGTGGAGGGGACTGGGACTACGACATCGTTGACGACTTCCAGGTCGACCCGCAGCGCTACGGACAGACCGCGGCATCGCTCGGGTATCGATCCGCGCTTCGCATGCCGATTCGCGTCGCAGGACAACTGGCGGGCGGAGTCGCCTTCTTGTCCTTTACGCCCTCGTACTACACAAAGGCGGACGTGACCGTCGGCCGCCGTGTCGCCGACCGGCTCGCGTTGAGTCTCTCGCGCGAACACGCATACGAGTCGGCAAAGCGGGCCGACGAAGCGGTGGAACGCGCGGCGCGCCTCGAAATGCGGGTGGCGGCACTGACCGAGGAGTTGAACGCTCGCGCCGGATTCGCGCGCGTCGTGGGGAAGTCGGCATCGTTTCGTCAGGTCCTGACGCGTGCGACGCAAGTGGCTGCGACTGAGACCACGGTGCTCCTGCTTGGCGAATCAGGTACCGGCAAGGAAGTCGTCGCGAGATTCCTGCATCGCGCCTCGCCACGAAGCGCTGGACCGTTTGTCGCCCTCAACTGCGCGGCGTTGCCCGAGGCACTGCTCGAGTCCGAGCTCTTCGGCTACGAGCGCGGCGCATTCACCGGCGCGCTTCAGGCCAAGCCGGGACAGATCGAGCAGGCCGCTGGTGGCGTGCTCTTCCTCGACGAAGTGGGAGAGATGAGCCCGTCAGCTCAGGCCAAATTCCTGCGTGTGCTTCAGGAACGAGAATTTCAGCGACTGGGCGGCACCCGCACCATGAAGGCCAACGTCCGGGTTGTCGCAGCGACGAACAAGGATCTTCGCGCCGCCATGCAAACCGGTACATTTCGAGAGGACCTGTATTACCGGCTTCAAGTGTTCGAGCTCCGATTGCCTCCTTTGCGCGAGCGCAAGGAGGACATCCTGCTCCTGAGTGAAGCCTTCCTGCAGGATCTCGCTGCGTCTTTCGGCCGCCCTCCGGCAGGAATCTCGAGCGAGGCCCGTGACGGCCTGCTTGCGTACGACTGGCCGGGCAATGTCCGCGAGCTATGCAACATGCTGGAACGTGCCGCGATCCTCTGTGACGGCGGGCTGATCACGAGTGAACACTTGAACCTGTCCGCGCAGGCGCCGCCCGAGAGGACGAGCGCGAAAAAGACCCAGCCAATCACGGCCGCGATCTCTGACACGACCGATCTCCGTACGATCGAACGATCGACGATCCAGCGCGCGCTCGAGACGGCGCGCTTCAACAAGTCGCTGGCGGCAAAAGCCCTCGGCTTGACGCGCAAGCAGCTCTACATCCGCCTCCGCCAGCACGGCATCGAATAGGCGGGGCCCGCCACGTTGCGCCTCGCCTGCTCGCGACCGAACGCGCCGGGTTGCGCCAGCGGGGGGAACTACTTGCCGGCTGAACCCTTCGCGCTTTTGGCTTTCCAACGATCGAGCGCTTCCTGCCCGATGTTGCCGGCATCGTTGGGAAGAGTGTAGGTGCCGTCAGCATGTTGCACGAATTTGAGGATGGCGCCTTTGCGCCCGTCCTTGAGTGGTCCCCCGGCGACTTTGACCTTGTCGCCGACCTTGTAGGTATTGATCGTGATCCCCTTCGGGACGAGCGCCGCAGCCGCAGCCGCTTCGAATGACCAGTCGGCCTGTGTGCCATCCGGGCTCGTGACCGTGATCGTCAGCCAGGAGTGTGGGTTGGTGAAGTTCCATTCCTTGACGACGCCGTCGAGGATGATCTCGCTCTCTGGCTTCACGTCGAACATGTTGAACGAGTGGTGCGCGAAGGCGGTCGTCGCGATCATCAACGCCCCGCCGAGCGTCAACGCGCGGACCACAAGACGACGAGTCATGTCGGATGTCCTCCTGTCTGATTACTTCGGCGCGCCAGGCTCAGACGGTCGTGTCACCTCGGTCTGAGGTTTCTTGTACCCGGCTTCGCCGGGAAGCACGGATGTTGTCCGGCCGTTGACGTCACGCACGTCATTGCTCGTGAGAGCGCAGTCCCAATACCGGATGCGATGTTCATAATCAGCTTTGACGTACGACGTCGCGACGTTCCACGGCGCCGTCAGGCCAATCGGGTCGTACATCGTCGCTTGTACGACGATGCGATCGGGGCGGCCGGTTGTACCGTTGACGCGCTGCCAGACCTCAACGCCCTCGAGCTCCGCGCTGTTGTCCGGATAGCCGCGCAGATAGTCCGCGGCTTTCACGCCCATCGTCCAGACCACGAGCTTGTCGCCGTCCCAGAAGCCGATCGAATCGCCGAGCCACGTGTTGCCTTCCGGCGTCGCATGCGGCCTGCCGTCCGTGTAGACGCGGCGGGTTTCGTTCATGAACTCCTGCATCAACCAGGACTGCTTCGGGCTCAGTGAGAACTCCTTGTGATACGGCTCGACCAACCACCGCGGATACGCCGACGGTTCGCAGTGCGTCAACCGGTCGTAATAGACCTCGCCAAGCTCGCGTTCCTCTTTCTGCTTCTGCTCGTAGCGCGCCCGATAGGCTGGTGAGAGTGGCGCATCAACAGGATGTTTCATGCTCATCGTCGTGATGCCCGACTGCCAGATCCCCGACCAGTCCGGCAGCGAGGTCAGCGTGTGTTTGGTGCCGCCCTTGGCGCGGTCGAGCAGGAACTTGTAGTGCTCGGCCGCGGACGCGAACCGTTTCGGCGGCGCCACCACCGCCTCAGACTGTGTGGGAATGAGGCGTGACTGCGCGTGCGCAGACTGGATGAGGCCGCCCATCAACAACGTGCACAGAACGACGATTGCCCATGTGCCGCTTCCACGAGGTGCCATATCGCCTCCAGCCGCCGCCTAGGTCCTAGCCGCTCCTCGGTTCTAGTCCGCGCCTAGGTCCTAGTCGCTCCTAGGTTTTACTCGCGCCTAGGTCCTAGTCTAGTTTTACTCGCGCCTAGGATAGCGAGTCGCCCTCAGCGGCGCCAGCGCCATCTGATGGCTTGCCACCTCGCCTGAATCACGACACCTTGACATTCTACATATGCACGTGTAGAGTGCCTAGGCATGGCGGCCGACAACCCGAAGTCCGATTTGCTGCAGGGGACGCTCGACATGTTGATCCTCAAGATCGTGGCGCTGGGGCCGACACATGGCTACGCCATCGCCCAACGGCTTCAGCAGATGTCGCAGGATGTTCTCCAGGTCCAGCAGGGCTCTCTGTATCCCGCGCTCCATCGCCTCGAAAAACGGGGGTGGGTGAAAGCGGAGTGGGCGGCATCGGACACCGGCCGTGAGGCGCGCTTCTATTCGCTTACGCGCCTTGGTCGCAAACAGCTCGAGGAGCAGCGCGAGAACTGGGACCGTCTCTCGAACGCGATCTCGGGCATCCTGCGCACCGCGGAGTGAGCCAGGCGAGAAATCATTGAATGATGTGGCGCACGCGTCGCGACCCACGCATCGCTGACGAGATCAGGTTTCATCGCGATCGCCTGATCGAGGGCTACGTCGCTTCCGGCATGGATCGCAGCGAGGCCGAGCGGCGCGCTTTTCTCGAATTCGGCAACGCCGTTGCGATTGAAGAGTCCGTCCGCGACGCGCGCGGGCGCTGGCTCGACGATCTGTCCAAGGATCTGGCCTATGCGCTGCGCACCCTCCGCCGCAGCCCCGGCTTTTCGTTCGTCGCCGTGTTGTCGCTGGCGTTGGGTATCGGCGCCAACGCCGCCATCTTCAGCCTTATCAGCGCGGTGATGCTGCGGACGCTGCCGGTGAAGGACCCGAGCCGTCTTGTCCAGATCACGCGCGACCTCAACGGACGCCCTGGACAGGTTTCCTACGTGCTGTTCGAGATCTTCCGCGACAACGTCACGTCGATCACCGGCGCGTTCGCGCAGCAGTCCACGACTCAGATAGTGACCATTGGCGGCAGCGAGGAGACGGTCGCAGTCGATCTGGTGTCGGGCTCGTACTTCTCTGTCCTGGGAATCGACGCGGCTGCCGGCCGTTTGCTCGGACCCGCCGACGACGTGCGGTCGTCGGTCGGAGCCGCCGTGATCAGCGATCGGTACTGGCAGCGGCACTTCGGTCGCAGCCCATCAGCGATCGGTACGTCGTTGACGATCGTCAATCGCACTTTCACGATCGTCGGCGTCGCCCCACCCACCTTCGTGGGCGCGAGGGCGGGGAGCCCGCCCGATTTCATTCTCCCGCTGATGTCGATGATGAGCGACGTGCAGCGGACGCAGGCGGGCTTCAATGCGCTGACGTTGCTTGCCCGCCTGAGGCCCCGAGCAACGGTCGAGCAGGCACTGGCCGAAGCCGAAGCGCTCTATCGACCGGTGAAAGAGGCTCAGGCTGCTGAATCAGCCAGCCGCGGCGAGCGGGAGGCGATGCTCCGTCAGCGGATTGTGGTGTTTCACGCGCCCGATGGCTTCAACCCGATTCGCGACAACATCCGCGAACCGCTCCTCCTGTTGATGGGAATCGTCGGGCTCATCCTCCTGCTCGCCTGCGTCAACGTCGCTGGCCTCCTGCTCGCGCGCGCCGCCGCACGGCAGCGTGAGATTTCAGTTCGGCTGGCCATGGGCGCCGGACGAAATCGCCTTGTGCGCCAGTTCCTGACGGAGAGTCTGGTGTTGGCAGTGCTTGGTGGCGCTCTGGGACTGCTGATGGCAGGTCGGGTCAGTGGGCGGCTGTTTTCGCTGTTCACCAGTGGACGTCCGATCGAGTTGTCGGTTGCGCCAGATTGGCGGGTCATTGCTTTGGCGGCGGCAGCCTCAGTCGTCGCGTGCCTTACCGCTGGCCTCGTGCCGGCGGTGCAGGCGTTTCGCGTCGCGATCAATCCGGCGCTCAAAGAGACGCGTGCGCAAGGCCACGGCAGGTTCGGCAAATCGCTCGTCGTGGCACAACTGGCCATCTCGATGGTTCTGGTGGTCGGCGCCACACTGTTCATCGGGACGCTGCTCAAGCTCTATGCGGTTGATCGAGGATTCGACGCGGACAGGTTGCTGGTCTTTCAAGTCAGGAACAATCGAGCGTACAGCGTGGAGCAGGCGAAAGTGGTACGTGACCGGTTGCTCGAGGGCTTGAGAGCATTGCCGGGCGTGCGATCGGCCAGCGCGGGTGCCATGCTACCGATCGGGGGAGGCATCTGGGACCGCACGGTCCGCATCGAAGGTCATCCGTCGGAGTCGGGGGAGCCTGAGAGCGTTGCCTTCAACGCGATTGCGCCCGACTACTTCGCGACGTTGGGAACGCCGCTTCTCGCTGGTCGTGAATTCGACGGTCGCGACACGGTAACGGCGCCCCCGGTGACGATCGTGAACCAGAGCTTTGCGCGCGCCTATTTTGGAAACGCATCTGCCATTGGACGTCGCGTGACGACCGTCGGCGTCACGTACGAGATCGTCGGTGTCGTTGGTGACGCGAAGTATCAGGACCTGCGTGAGTCGTTTCTGAGAACGATGTACATCCCGTGGACGCTACGGGATGCGGCCCAGTCGTACGGCTATCTGGTGCGCGTGAACGATGGTGACCCGCTGCGGTTGTCGTCCTCGGTCGACCACGTGCTGCGCGAGGCCGACCCGACACTTCGCGTGGTCCGCCTGATGACCTATGCGGCGTGGATCGACTTGACGATTCCCAACGAATGGCTCATGGCGACGCTCGGCGCGGTGTGTGGCCTGCTCGCGCTCGTGCTCGCCGGCGTTGGCATGTTTGGCGTGCTCGCGTTTCAAGTCGCGCGACGCACGAACGAGCTGGGAGTGCGGACCATCCTGGGCGCGAGCCGATGGTCGATGATGCGCCTGGTGTTACGTGACGTTGCCGCGATGGTCATGCCAGGCATTGCGATCGGCGGCGCGGTGGCGCTGCTGCTCACCGGTCTGGCGCGAGGCCTGCTCTTTGGTCTCACGCCGACGGATCCTGGCGTGTTCCTGGTGGCGGCATCGATCCTGGGTGCGTCCGCGCTGGTGGCCGGCTGGGTGCCGGCCCGTCGCGCGTCGAGCGTCGATCCATTGGTCGCGCTCCGTCATGAGTAGAGCGCGCCGAGCGAGCGGAGGGCGCGGCGGAAAGCACCACGCATCGCCCGCTGGCTCCCCAGCGTCCTCTGCTTAAGGCTCTTCTCTGCGCTCGTCGCTTCCTCCGCGGCCCTTCGCACTTTCCGACCCAGCGCCCGGCACGACCCCAACGTATTTCGCGCGCGGGCGAATGAGTTGACCTGTCGCGTACTGCTCGAGCGCGTGACCGATCCAGCCGATAGTCCGCCCAATCGCAAAGATCGTGAGCGGCGAACCGGCCGGCAGGCGAAGCACGCGTGCCACGGCGGCGAGCGCCATGATATGTCCAACGTCAAGATTTGTCTTGCGTCGGCCAATGAACTCAACCGTTGCGTGGGCAACGGGGTTCAATGTCTTCGAGCACCTCGCGAACGAGGATCTGACGATACTACTGGAACAGCTGCGGAGGAAGCTCTCGCCGACTGGTCGACTCTGCCTCATTGAGCCGAACCACCGTTACTATGAACAGGACGACGTTGACTCAGACGCGGCGTGTCTCCAGGGGCATGGCCGCAACCGTGATTCACCAGGAGACGCCCCGTGGCAGACGCGTTCGAACGTGATAAGCGGGCGACCATCGCGACCGCTGGGTTCTATGTCGTGCTCTGCGGATACATCGCCATCGCGATGACATGCTCACTCGTGGCGCCGGTTAGCAAGTTCGATGACGCCATACCATTGGTGCACGGGATGCTGATACAACGTGGTTCCGTCCCCAATGTGGACTTCTACTCGCCGTATCCTCCGCTGGGCCTCTACTTGAATGCCGCCCTGTTCAGTCTTTTCGGTCGTACCGTCATCGCCAACCGCGCGCTGGGCAACGCCTTCTTTCTCATGGTTGTGATGCTCGTGATCTGGCTCTATCGCGCCCGTTTTCGCTCTTGGGGTCCGCTCGTTCCGGTAGCGACTCTCGCCGTCGCGAGCAGCATCGGCAGCACGATCAGCATTCCTTCGTGGCCCGGCTTTGCGCTATCTCTGTCAGCGCTGCTGATGTATCTGCGTTCTCAGGAGGCCGAACGGCACCGTTTGTGGCTTGTCGCAGCTTCGGGTGTGCTGGCAGCCCTAGCGCTCCTATACAGGATCAATTTCGGCGGGTATGTCTTGGTGGCCATAGCGATCGATTTCCTGCAACGATGGTGGCTCGACGGTCGCGATCCAGGACGCGTCCGTCTCCAGAGTGAGTTAATGGCGTTGACTGCGTTCGTCTTGCCCCTGATCACTGTGACCGTGGGGTTCTGTGTGTGGGTCTATGGAGACAAGATTGCGGTTGGTCTGTCCCAGTTCATTGTCACGGCGCAAAGGTTAATGGCACTTCGGGGTTTTATGCAGTTGGAGTTTGCAACGCCTCTTGCATCTGGCATCGCCGTGCCATTCTTTTGGTTCTATTTTCGGCTCCTGAACGGAACAGACCGCCTTTCGCTCAAAGCCCTGCTCCCAGCAGTCATCTACGTGGCGCTCTTCATGGTGGCTTTCGCCGGTCGGCGACATCTGAGTGTCGCGCTGACTGTTGTTGCTCTCGAACTGGCTGCGATCGTCCTGTTGCACATTTTCATACGCCGGCTGGAACGCGCCGAGCTCAGTCTAGTGGTGTTCTTTTGCTGCGTGCTTCACTATTACGTAAGCCGTGCGGACTGGGCGCACTGGCGGCTTGTGCCGATAGTGGGCACGCTTTTGATCCCGTTTCTATTCGTGCCAAATTACGACGAGCCACGTCAGGACCGGTATGCGTCCACCAGCACGAGGGGAACGGCACTGACGCTGATGACGGTCGTGATCTTTGGCTTTCTGTCAACGTCTGGATTCAGGCCTCAGTTGGCAGACTTGCGTAACGGGCTGTCGCTGGTCGCCGGCATCGGTCACGATTCCCCGGCAACGGACTCGGAGCGCATGCTGAGTGCGGTAGTCCCATCACCCGCTTGGGAGTCAATCTATCCCGATCGCGACGAGTTGGCGGTGTTGCGTTACGTGCGCGCCAAAAGCAGTGACTCGACACCTCTTTTTGTCGGCGTGAAGGACCATTCTCGGACATTCTGGAACAACCTGCGAATGTATTGGTTGGCCGACCGTTCGATCGGCGTGCGAAACTTTCTGCTCGAAGACAGGGTAGCCACCGAAGCACCAGTGCAGGAAGGAATGATCGCCGACCTGGAACGGGACAGGGCGACATGGATTGTTTTGGATTGCGTTCAGGATGGCGACGACGAGTTTCGTCGCTCCAATTATCAAGGTGCAACACTGCTGGACGAGTACATCGCGAGCCGTTTCAGGGAGGAAGCCAGGTTTGGTCGCTATGCGATTGCGACGCGCCTGAGCGATCAGAACCGCACGGCGACGATGCCGTGCGCGGAGCCCAGCCGCGCTCTAGACGTTAGACAGCCCTACTGACGAGGCGGTACTCGAGATGCCGGGCGCATGGCGACAACCGCATTCTGCGCGTTGAGGTCAAAGAGCAAAAGTCAAAGGTCACTCCAGCCGTCTCCGCTCAAGCTCCTGCGTTGTCGAGGAACCGAATGCGCGCGCGGCATCGGTCATAATTGCGCTGTCCCTTAGGCCTACTTCCGTCAACGTCGGCGAGGCCACGAATACCTGCTATTCGCCGTATCGTGAAACAACTCGTGCCGAGGAGTTGATCGCTTGTCCGACCCGTCAAACTATTTCTCGGCCCGATTGCCTCCGGATCCCCGCCGCGAAAAGCTGTGGCGTGCGCTCTGGGATTCCTATTTTCGGTCACTGATTCGAAAAGACGACGTGGTCCTGGATCTCGGGGCTGGCTACTGCAGCTTCATCAATGCTGTGCACGCACGTGTCCGACTTGCGGTGGATCAATGGCCGGGGTTCTCTGCGCACGCCGGTTCGGGAGTGGAGGCTCATGTGGGATCGGTAACCGATCTGAGTTGGTTGCCCGATGCCAGCGTGGACTTCGCGTTCGCCAGCAATGTCTTCGAGCACATCGCTAAAGAGGATCTGACGACACTACTGGAACAGCTGCGGAGAAAGCTCTCGCCGACTGGTCGACTCTGCCTCATCCAGCCGAACTACCGTTACTGCTACAAGGACTACTACGACGATTACACGCATGTGACGGTGTTCTCCCATATCTCTCTTCAGGATTTCCTCGTCGCGAATGAGTTCCGGATACTCGAGTGCAAGCCTCGTTTCTTGCCGCTGACCTTGAAGTCGTCGCTCCCGGTTCATCCCCTTCTGATAAAGGCTTATCTCGTGTCTCCCCTGAAACCGCTAGCCAAGCAAATGCTCGTACTTGCTGAGCCGTTCCCAGCCGGCCCGAGCCGCCGCGCCGATTCAGTTTGAAGCCCACAATCATGCGCGATCAGGCGCGGGTCACCTTGAGCCGTTTCGTTCGGTTGCGGCTGGCGCTCTTGGGGGCGGTCCTCATCGCTTTCGGGCTTTCGGTCTACGCTTTCGCCATCGTCGTGTCGCTGATTCGGCTGGCCGTGTTCCAGAGCACGCAGGCGGTTCAGTTCGTGGCAGACCTCCTCTGGTACAGCGGACTGCCGACATCGCTTGGCGCTATCTTGGTGGCGGTCGACCTTTTCGTCCTCCTGCCGGGCAAACGGAGCCATGAGCGTCGTATCGAGGGGTGTCGCGCGAGCCCTCAGAAACTGGCAGTGGCGTTGATGTCCTATAACGACGAAGCCAGTATCGGACTCGCTGTTCGGGATTTCATCGCTCACCCCATGGTCGCAACGGTCATCGTGGTCGATAACAACAGCAACGACCAGAGTGCTGCGAATGCGGCAGAGGCTGGGGCCATCGTCGTCATGGAAACCCGCCCCGGCTACGGCTCCTGCGTGTATCGATGCCTGCAGGAGCTGTATGAGCGCGGTGGGACCGACTTCGTCGTGCTCTGCGAAGGGGACATGACCTTCCGCGCCCGGGATGTCGAGAAACTTGCAGCCTTCGCCCCTCACGGGGACATCGTCAACGGCACGCGTATCGTCGAACAGCTCCGTGCCTACAACACTCAAATCACCACGGCGATGTACTACGGCAATTTCTTCGTCGGCAAGCTCCTGGAAATCAAGCACATCGGACATGGGACCTTTACCGACGTCGGCACTACTTACAAGCTCATTCGCCGAGACATCCTCCCGCAGCTTTTGCCGCAACTCGATGCGTCCATCAACCTCGAGTTCAATGCGCATTTCCTGGACCGCGCCCTGAGCCTGGGCTATGTCGTATTGGAATGTCCGATTACGTTCCATCGCCGAATCGGCGTGAGCAAAGGGGGGAACGTCAATAATTTTCGAGCGGCGAAGGTCGGCGCGCGTATGATACTCGGCCTGTTGAGCGACTGGAGATTTCGCCGGTGAGCCTGCGTGATCGTGCGTCGTGGGCTGCCGCACGAGCCCCCCGGTGGGCGCTACTGCTATTCGGACTCAGCGGTGCGCTGCTGCTGCTGATACAGGTTGTCGCCGTATTTCCCAAGCTCGGTGAAGCCGGCTACGGAGACAGTTACATCCTGTACGACGTTGTTCAATTTCGCCGCACCGGTGTCATATACCGCGAGCCCAGCGTGCTTCCATATCCTCCCGCACAGTACAGCCCCTTGCTGTATATCGTCCTGGCGCTTCCTGGTCGCATCTTCGAGACCGCCAACCCGTTCCTTGGCCCTCGAGTGGTGATCCTGCTCGCGTTCGCCGCATGCGTGGCGGTCACCGGGTCGCTCGCAGCGGCGCTCATTCCAGTACGTGGCGCTCGAGCGTGGGGAGTGCTGCTCGCCTCGGCCATTGGCACAATGCCGGGATGGGTCCTGCAACTGCGGGCCGACTTTCTCGGTGCGGCGTTCAGTCTGCTGTCGGTTCGATTGCTGCTGGTCAGCGGGCGTTGGCCCGCGCTGCTGGCGGGCGTGGCGGCGGGCGTGGCGTTTCAGTTCAAGATCACCTTTGTGGCCGCACTCGCGGCCGGCGGCCTGTGGCTCCTACTGTTGAAGAGGTGGCGCGATCTCCTGCTCTTCGCAACGGCTGGCGCCGTCTTCGCTCTGGGCCCGTATGTGTACTTTCAGCTGCGCGAGCCGCAGACCATCGCGCGGATGTTGGTTTTTTCCGTCTCAATCATCCGCGAATATCGCGGCCTGGCCCGCCTGGCTCTGACGACTGCGGGGCAGCCGGTGTTTCTGCTCGCGTTGGCCGCGCTGCCCTGGGTGATGCGCCGAGGCCTGCGCCGCTGGGGGCTGTTGCTCCTGTTTGCGACAACGAGTCTCGCGGTAGCGTTGATCACGGGCACGCACACCGGTGCGAACATCAACTACTTCTTCGAAGGGCTGTTCGCCGTGACACCGATTGCGGCGCTGGGGGCGTTGCGTCTTGCCGGCGGCCGGGTAACCAACGGCCTGTTCGGGGCCGGGCTGCTACTATCCTACGCCGTCGTGCCGAATCTCGATGCAGCGCGAAACCTGATCACCGAGCTGAGTCCCGCCAGTCGGCTGGCAGAGCGTCAGCCCATCGAGATGATGCAGCTCGCGCTGCGGGGCCACCGCGTGCTGTCCATAGTACCGCGGATAGCCATTCTCACCGATGAACCGGTGCTCACTGAACCGGCCTACATGGCCTATCAGCAGATGCTGGGCAAGTCCGACGCCGAGCCGCTCTTGGCCCGAGTCCGCCAGCAGGACTTCGAGGTGGCAGTGACGCCGCGCCGGCCGGCGCGGTGGCGCGTACTACCCATGGTTCCGCCGGACTTGTGGTCAGCGATCGCGGAGGCGTACGCGCCGTTCTGCGCGCCAAGCCCAAACCTCTTGGTTTACCTGCCGCGCGGCGCCGCCCACGGCGTCGCTCTGGGGGACAAGCTGAAGGCACTAGGTTGCATTCCCGATCAAGGCGGTGAATTCGCCTCGACACCCTGAATCCCTAACCGTGTTCCGGTCACTGCCGGCGAGCCGCGCCCACGTATACCAGACGATCCGGCTCGGCTGAGGCCTCCCGTCTTGCCCCCCCTCACACCTTTTCGCAGTTTGTTCCAGAAGAAATTGGCCAGGCCTCGTGGGTGATAGCGCCCAAATATAAGAAGCGCCTCGCTCGCACGATGCCACCGTTGTCTTTCTATATCTGTCACTATTTGTCGCTGGAGGGCGCCATCATAGAGGCTTTGCCGGAATTGAATTCCGCTCCTATACGCCTCCCAGTACGTGGGATTTTGTTTTATGTGATCTCGCTGCAATCCGAGCGCAGTGAGTGAGAATTTCAACATGATATCGAACTTCTGAGAAGCTTGGTTTTCATGCCTACGATATTCTGCGATTACCTCGTGATGACAGTAGATGGGATAAGTTCTCGCGATACGGAGAAATAACTCTAGATCCTCACCGGCTACCATATCCTGACGAAACCCACCCACTTTCTGAATGATCTGTCGCGTGAACATGACCACGTGTGGAGGGCCTCTGAAATTGCGGCGGAGCAAGGTTGCATAATGGTCTGGGGAAGGCTGGCAATCATGCACGTGCCAGGTTCCTTCCGCACCAAACCATCGATAATCGCCGCAGACAAGCCCCGCACCCGGATGTTCCTGGAAGGCTTTTAGATTTGTTCGAAGATGATTGGGAAGAAGGCGATCATCGGCATCCAAGAAAACAAGATATTCGCCTGTAGATGTCTGAATCCCACTATTGCGGGCACAGGCAACCCCTTGGTTCTTTTGCCTTAGATAGCGGACTGAAGAGTAGCGCTTGACGACCTGGAGAGGGTCATCGGGCGAGCCATCATCCACAACGACAATCTCGAAATGCGGGTAGCTCTGAGCCAACACGCTCTCAATGGCTTCGCCAAGCAAATGGGCTTGGCAAAAACAGGGAATGATTACACTTACCAGTTCCACTCGTGGATGATGCTCTCAAGTTGTCATCACGACGTCGTTCTAGGGATTTGTATATTCCGCGAATGGAAGTGCAGACTACCTGTACGGACATTCCAAAGGCATCAGCCACATCGGTCACTTCTCTGGGGCGTGTGAGCCATCCTGTTTCCCGCGGCTAGTGTGAGTCTAGTGGCTTGTTGTGCCATCGACCAAGTCCATCCGAGGGGCCGAAATGACCCAATTAGCGGGCGTTGGCAAGAGCACGAAGCCTTAGCCATAAATAGTGCGACCGTGCTTCATGATTTTCGTGCGTTTCGTGGCGGAATCTTCCCGCTCGTCGTGGCTATAGCGTTTTCCATATCGTCGTAGAGCGCAGGCTCGAGCCTGCGAGACGCGGGGGCTGAAGCCCCCGCTCTACGTCGTTGTCGGCACCGCGCCAACATATTTTGCGCGCGGGCGAATGAGTTGACCGGTGGCATACTGCTCGAGTGCGTGACCTATCCAGCCGATTGTCCGCCCAATCGCGAAGATGGTGAGTGGCGATCCTGCCGGCAGACGGAGCACCCGCGCAATCGCCACGAGTGCAAAATCGAGATTTGGTCGTTCTCGCGTCAAAGCGGCAGCCGCATCCGCGACCTCGAGGACGAGCGTCAGCTCCCTCGACTTCGGGTAGCGCTCGCCCAGCATGTCCAGCAATGCCGTCGCTCGCGGATCGCCATCGCGATACAGCGGATGTCCGAACCCGTCGATCGACTCGCCTCGGCGCAACCGGGCGGTGATGGCCGAGCGCGGATGTCGGGCCCGCCGGCACGCCTCCAGCATCGACTCCACCCGTGCGCTGACGCCGCCATGTCGCGTGCCCTCCAACGCAGCGAGCCCGGCGATCACGACGGCGTACGGGTGCGACCCTGCCGACGCCACACAGCGCGCGGTGAACGACGAGACGTTGAGCTCGTGATCGGCGCAGAGAATGAGGGCACTGCGCAGGAGATCGACGCCGCGGCCCTTCACATCCCACGTCTTCGCGAGCCCCCGGTCGATGGTTGGTGCCGATGCCCGGGACAGTCTGGCGGTTCGCGTCAGAAGATGCACGATCCGCCAGCCGGTGTGCGCGACGCTGCCGGCACGAAGATCGAACGCGGCGGGATCTCGGAGCGACGCAGCGGCCAGCACGGCCTGCGCGCGTGCGATGAATGCGAGAGCCCGATCGGGGTGAAACGCCGCATCGCCGAGTCGAGAGGCGGCCTGGGCAAACGGCGCTTCGAACCCGCCGGTCCAGATGAGCGACGCGATGTCGGCGATCGATCGCGTCCGCGACAGTTCCACCGCATCGTGCCCGCGGTAATACAGCCTGCGCCCGTCGATGAAGGCGATCGACGACTCGAGGACCGGCAGTCCCCATTGCAGCGACCGGGCAGCCGCCTGGTCGGGATCGCGCCGGGCCTCGGCCCGGCGGCGGAGCCGCTCGATGTCGTCACGCGAGTACAGGCGCTCGCGCGACGGTCCGGCCGTCGCCTGCGATCGGATGAACCCGCGACTGACGTAGGCATAGAGCGTGGCGCGGCTCACGCGCAGCAGGCGCGACGCATCAGTCGCGCCAATCCAGGAATGATCGGCGCTCATATTGATTGATCAATCAACGTTGACACAATCATACATGAGCGCTACGGTGATCGTATGGCGCAGAGTGGGTTGGAAGGGGTGGTCGCGGCAACCACGCGACTCAGTCATGTCGATGGCGAACGCGGCGAGCTCGTCATCGCCGGGTTTCCCGTCGGCGAGCTGGCCGCGCACGCCACGTTCGAGGAAACCACCTGGTTGCTGTGGCACGGTGATCTGCCGTCCGCGCCGCAGCTCGAGTCTTTCAGTGCGACGCTCGCGGCTGCCCGGGCGCTGCCACCGGCAACCGTCAACTTGTTGCGCGACTGCGCGCGCGCCAGTCTCGATCCCATGGACGCGTTGCGTGCGGCAGCGGGAACGATTTCGCTCCGCGGCGACGATCCCGTGACCATCGTCGCCGTGTTCCCGACGATTGTTGCTACCTACTGGCGCCTGCAACGCGGGCGGGAGCTGATTGCTCCGCGGCCGGATCTCGGCCATGCCGCCAACTTCCTCTACCTGCTTCGCGGGGAAGTCCCGGATCCGGAGATCGTGCGCGGACTCGAGACCTACTTGAACACGGTCGTCGACCACGGGCTCAATGCCTCGACGTTCACGGCACGCGTGATTACGTCGACCGGATCGGATCTCGTGTCGGCGGTGGTCGGCGCGCTCGGTGCGCTGAAAGGACCGCTGCACGGCGGAGCGCCCGGGCCGGCGCTCGACATGGTGTTCGAGATTGGCGATGTCGCTCGCGCCGAGCCAATCCTGCGGCGGAAGATCGAGAGCGGCGAAAAACTGATGGGATTCGGTCACCGTGTCTACAAGGTGCGCGACCCTCGCGCCGATGTGCTCGCTGTTGCGGCTGAGCGTATGTACACGCGGGCAGGCGATATGTCGCTTTACACGCTGGCACGTGCGGTGGAATCCACGGCGATCCGTTTGCTGGAGGAGTACAAACCCGGCCGCCGGTTGCAGACGAATGTCGAGTTCTATACTGCGCTGTTGCTCCACGGCCTCGGCCTTGAGGTGTCGCTCTTTACCCCGACGTTTGCCATCAGTCGGGTAAGCGGATGGATTGCGCACGCGCTCGAGCAGAGGGCCGCCAATCGCATCATCCGGCCACAATCGGAATATTCAGGCCCACGCAATCGCCAGTGGATCCCGGTGGTACAGCGCCTCACAGTCGGACAGCAGGTCTGAAACGCCGTGCCCCGGTGTAATTCCTCCTCGATCTCCGGTTAAAACCCGATTCCCTGCCGGTACCAACCTGTCACCATCCATGCCTGAGGAGCGCTCCGCGGAGCGCGTCGCATGGAGACGATGGAAGCTGAAGTACGGGTGCGGATCCAGTGTCTCGCCGATATCGTGGTTGCGCGTCAACAGGGCCGCGCGCTGGCCGCGCAACTCGGGTTCTCGAACAGTCACCTCACGATTATCGCGACCGCTATCTCTGAAAGCGCGAGGAACATCGTGGAGTACGCCACCGAGGGAGAGGTGATCTTGACGTTGGTCAACAAAGGCGACAGTCGCGGCATCGAGGTCATGGTCATCGACCATGGGCCAGGCATTGCGGATCTCGCCACTGTGCTGCAGGACGGCCACCCCAGCAGTTCAAGCCTCGGAATGGGGCTGCGCGGCTCGCGGCGGCTGATGGATGAATTCGAAATTGCGTCCGAGGTGGGCAAGGGCACCGTCGTGACGATGAAGAAATGGGTGGTCTGAGCGTGGAGGCCCTATTGACCGACCCACTCACGAGTCGCGAGCGTGAGGTGCTCCATTTGATCGCGGACAGTAAAACGACGAAGGAAATTGCGGTCATTCTCGGCGTGAGTGCGAAGACCGCGGATTCTCACCGTACGAAGATCATGGAGAAGCTCGGTATTCATTCCCTCGCGGGATTGGTGCGCTACGCCATCCGCGTGGGTATCGTTCAGCCGTGATCTGTGCTTGTTCGAGAGGCCTTTCGTCACATGCGGGCGTTGCCCGCAGAGCGTTGTCTCCATGGCTGCGCAGAGAATGCTGTTCGCGCGTCGATACCGGGCGGCGTTGCTCGACTATTTGCTCGGCAGTGACGAGGCCGGACTCGTCCGTGCCTACGATCTCGGCAGAGCGGCCATGCGCGAGGGACTGGGCCTGCTCGAAGTCGTGCGCGTCCATCATGCGACGACACGCACCATTGTGGGCTCCGCCCGCGACGTCGACGGCGTGCTGAAAACCCTCGACGGCGCTGGGGAGTTCCTCATGGAAGCGCTGTCACCATTCGAAATGGCGTACCGCGGCTACGTGGCGTCGCTCGAAGGTGTTGATGTCCGCCGCCCTATCCCTCATCGCGGCGACCGGCCCAAACGCTAGCACGGCCATTCGATCTCTCCATCAGGAATTTACCTGGTACCGATCTACGAGCTTTGGGCAACGAGTCGGAGGGAATGACCGGATTCCAGGTAGCGGCTCGATCCCTGAGAATGGCCCGGTCTGTAGTTCGGAGCGACAGAGGTTCGTGCCGCTCTCGTTCGTGTCGTCCGGTGATGACCACCGGCGCCGGTCGGCGAACACGCGGTTGGCTGGGAAGTCCTTGGCACCGAAGGGGGCGGAGCCCGTGCGCGTATCACTTCATGAGGTTTCGAAGACTCCACCGGTTGCGGCGCCCGCCGAACCGACTTCGGAATCCTGGTACGCAGTCTGGACCCATAGTCATTGCGAGCAGCTCGTCCGCGATCAGTTGGTGCGCACGGGCTTTCGCGCGTTCCTACCGACCGTTGACGTGTGGTCACGGCGGCGCGGGGTGCGACGCCTGATCGACGTGCCGATGTTTCCCGGCTACCTGTTCCTTCGTCACGCCATCGATAAGAAGTCGTACTGCGAAGTGAGTCGGGTTCGCGGCGTGGTGCGCGTGCTGGGAGAGCGATGGGACTGCCTGGCGCGCATTCCCGATGAAGAGATTCAGTCGATCGAACGCATCGAGATGGCGCGGGAACCGGTACTTCCGTATCCCTACCTGAAGGAGGGGCGGCGCGCACGCATCGTCGCCGGTCCCCTCGCGGGCCTCGAAGGCATTCTCGTCAAGTCGAGACTGGACAAGGGTCTCCTCGTGCTCTCGGTGCATCTGCTTCAGCGGAGCGTCGCCATGTCGGTTGACGCAACGGCGGTGGCGCCCGCATAGCGGACGCCGCTCCGGGGACGGGTTTCATGACTATCGACTTCCGAACTGCGGGGCGTGACGTTCTCGCGATTGCGATTGCCGCAATATTGTTCGTGCCTGGGACGGCGCAGGCTCAGGGCCAGACGTACGGCCGAGTGTCGGGATCGATCGAGCAACTTTATGACAGCAATCTGTTCGCAGCGCCGGAGAACTCCCCGTTTGCCACGCCGCAATCCGACTGGATCACACGTCTTGGCCCGCTGTTCGAAGCCGGCTACGAGTCACAGCCACTCAATGTGAAAGTCTCCTACGGCTTCGATGCCGAAAAGTATCAGGACCTCGTCGAGCTGGACGACGCCTTCGCCAGACAGAACGCTGCCACGTCGCTCAATTATCGTAGGCAAACGTTCGCCGCCGAGCTCACTGGCGAGTTCGTGAGAACACAGTCACCCACCGATCTGAATGTCGAGACACTTCGCTTCGTCGGGCGATCGCCCGCCCAGCGCATTGCCTCGAGCGAGGCATTCACCTTCAATCTTTCGCCCGTGACGAAGCTCACACTCGCTCACCTCTTTAATCGTGACAGCCTGGTCGGGGCCGAGACGAGCGCCGCAAACGAAGCTCGCGTTGGTCTCGCGCGCCAATTGAGCGGCCGGACCACGGTCCGCGGCGACTACAAGCTCGGCTACACCGACTTCAGCAATGGCAGGGAGGAGCGATTCCATGTGGGGACGGTTGGCTTGGCGCATGCATTGACGTCGATGCTTGACTTCGAGGTCAACGGCGGCGTGCGCTCGACGTTGGGTGACATCGATCCTGAACTCTCGGCGCAGATGAGACAGCGAATGCAGCACGGCGGGGTCGCAGTGCGATATGTCCAGACACGCGAGACCACTATCGGCGGGGGCGCCTCGCTCCAGGTTCGCCGTGTGAGTGGAGAGGTCAATTACACTCCAACTCGTGCAATTGCGTTCACCGTTACGCCCGCACGTGCCAGCAGTGGCGGGACATTGAGCCGCGACGTGGTTTACATCGTAGACATCCAGACGAAAATTCGCGCCACGCGGCGCTGGTCAATCCTGGCGCTGGGCCGAGCCGGCCAGCAGGAACGAAGCGTGGATCGAACGCTACCCACAGCGGCAAATGACGTGATCAACTATCGAATCGTCTCACTCAAGACGGTTGTGACACTGGGAGCATTGGAGCGCGAACGTGAAGATGCTGAGACTGAAACCCGGTAGCGGGAAGCGCCCTACCTCATGGCCACGGCACCAGCGAATTCTCGTCATCGGCAAGACTCCGCTCGGTGAACACGTCATTCGCGAGATCGAGAGTCGCCCCGCGCTCGGTGTCGTGGTCGGTGTGCTGGACGACGGCGTGTCAGCGGCCGTCGATTCAGAAGAGTCGTTGCGAGTCCGGGAAATCGCCCGTCTGACTGCCGTCATCGACGAGCTGCGCCCAGACCATATCGTCCTGGCGCTCATCGAGCGTCGAAACCGAACACCCCTGATGCAGGCGCTGCTCACGTCGGCTTTTGCGCGTGGCATTACGATCGAGAACGGCGCCGATTGCTACGAGCGACTCACGGGCAAGCTGGCGCTCGAATCGTGGACGCCCATGAGCGTCCTGTTCTCGGGGCAGCTTCGGCCCTCTCGCGCACAGCAGATAATGGCCCGCGTCATCAGCCTCGCCGTTGCGATCGTCGCGCTCGTGGCGTTGCTGCCCTTCTTGCTCATCATCGCGCTCGCCATCAAGCTCGACTCGCGTGGCCCGGTCCTGTTCATCCAAGAACGAATCGGCGCACACGGCCGCCCTTTTAGGTTGTTCAAGTTCCGATCGATGCATGACGGTCCCGGCCGCCGGTCCGAGTGGGAACAGGACAACCGTGATCAGGTGACTCGCGTCGGCAGGTGGCTGCGGGCGTTCCGTCTCGACGAGCTGCCGCAGCTCCTCAACATCCTCCGTGGAGAGATGAATCTCGTGGGGCCGCGTCCTCACCCGACTTCGAACCTGGAGCTCTTCACGCTGGTCGCGCGCAACCTGAACGAGCTCACCGGCGCTGCCATCAGTTGCTACGCGCTTCGCACATCCGTGCTGCCCGGGATCACCGGTTGGGCGCAGGTGCGCTATCGGTACGCCAACAATCTCGAAGAAGAGATTGAGAAGCTCAGATACGACCTGTACTACATCAAGCACATGTCGTCGTGGCTCGATCTGCTCATCATGTTCGAGACGCTGAAAGTGATTTGCCGCTATCAGGCAGAACCGCCCACGGCGACGGTGGTGACAGTAGCCGAACCCGAACACCCCGCCGTTCCGGCGCGACAGGGGGAGGCGAGGTCCGCGACCAGCGTGCGCTTTGGCCATACGGGGGAAGCATGACGATTCTCACCAGACTCTCAAGTCTCGGGCTGCTCCTGACCATCGTCTCGCCTTGCCAGGCGGGCCAGCAGCAACGCACTGGTACCACCACCGCGTTTCCTGCTGAAAGCGGCAAGGGACAACCCGCCGGAGAAACGACGACGCGGCCCAAGCCGGCGGTCACCGACGATCGCAACGTACCTCGCGATTACGTCATCGGTCCGAGCGACGTCATCGAAATCGCTGTGTGGAACAACGACGCCGTGTCGAGAACGGTGCCCGTTCGGCCGGATGGCAAAATCTCGCTCCAGCTCGTTAACGACGTGCAGGCCGCCGGTATGACCCCGATGCAGCTGCGGGATGCGCTGACCAAGGCGCTGACCGCCTACGTGCAAAACCCCGAAGTGTCGGTGATTGTGCGCGAGGTGCACAGCTTCAAGGTGTCGGTCATGGGAGAGGTGAAAGAGCCTGGCCGGTACGATCTGACTGGCCGAGTCACCGTGCTCGATGTCCTCGCGATGGCCAAGGGGCTCACGCAGTACGCCGACAAGAACAAGATTGCCATTCTGCGGCGCGAGCAGAGTGGTGCGACGCGGTCGATCCCGGTCGACTATCAGCGGCTCGTGTCGAATGATTCGATCAACGGCCGCGATAATTTCCTCGTACAGCCAGACGACATCGTCGTAGTGCGGTAGCCATGACAGACGATCTTGATATCAGTGAGGACACTCACCCGCAACCCCAACTCGGGATGGACTTCGTCTCAGAAGTCTGGCACCGGCGCAAACGACTCTTTGTTTGGGTCTTGAGCGCTGTGCTCCTGGCCGCCGCGATCATCGCGAGCTCGCTGCCCGATCTCTACCGGGCCTCGGCCAAGGTCATCGTCGATCGACAGGAAGTGTCCGAGGCGTTCGTCGAGCCCTCGGTGACTGCCGATCTCGAAACTCGAATCCAGACGATCGATCAGCGCGTACGCGGCCGTGCCACCCTCTCGAAAGTGATCTTCAGCAAGAACCTCTACCCGGAGCTTCGCAACGTCGCACCGATTGAGGGCGTTGTCGAACGGTTCAAAAGGGACTTCACTCTCAAGCTCGAAGGCGTGGGCGACACGAACGGCCGCAGCGCAACGATCGCCTTCACAATCACCTATGGCGGTCGCGACCCTGCCTTGGTTGCCGACGTCGCCAATACGCTGGCGGGCCTCTACGTCGACGAGAACACGAAAAGCCGCAAACGCCAGGCGATCGTGACCGCCGAGTTCCTGGAAAAAGAAGTCGAGAGTGCCCGGCAGGCGATGGACACCTCCGATCGCCGAGCCAGTGAGTTCGCGAGGAATAACGTGGACGTGTTGCCGCAGCAGGTCGAGGTCAACATGGCTGCGCTCAATCGGGTCAACGATAACCTTCGCCAGAACGGAGAATATCAGCTTCGAGCGATGGAACGCCGCGAGCGGATCGAGAAGGAACTGGCCGAGTCGGCGCTCACGGGAACGGCAACGTCTGAAGAAGCCATCGAGGCGCGACTGGAGAAACTCAAGGGCGATTTGGCTGATTTGCGTAGGAACTACAGTGACAAGCACCCCGATGTCATCCGCATGACCCAGGAAATTGCCGCGCTTGAGCAACGTGCGGCGAATGCGCCGCCCAAGTCCAATTCGACGGCCGCTCCGAGCACGTCACGAAGCTCTTTGGTTCGTGTGCTCGCGGAAGTCGACAATCAGCTCAAGTCGTTGAAAGAGGAAGAGACAAGGCTGCGACAGCAAGGCGCCTCGTACGAAACCCGCGTCGAGAGCGCCCCGAGGCGAATGACGGAGATCGGCCGGCTGGCGCGAGGCGGCGATTCGGCACGGGAGCGGTATCAATCGCTGTTGAAGCGGTACGAAGCCGCCCGGGTCGCGACCAACCTGGAGGACCGCGAGGACCTCGAGCAGTTCCGCATCCTCGATGCGGCCGTCGTGCCACAGGGTCCCTCGATGCCCAATCGGATGCTCATCGTCGGTCTGGGGTTCTTCGTCGCGCTGGGGGCCGCGGCCGCAGCGGTTGTCGCGGCCGAGAAGCTCGACACGACATTCCATTCACCAAGCGGTCTCAGCTCGGTCGTCAACGTGCCGGTGCTGGCGTCGATTCGGATCGTTCCGACGCGCCGAACGACGTTCCGCAGGAAGGTCAAGGGCTTGCTCACCACGGGCGCGGCGCTCGTCGTTCTCACGCTGATTGCGGCGGCGTCGTACTACATTGCTTCTGGCAATGAGGATCTGGTTCGCATGATCTCGCGGGGTGGCGCGTAATGGCGGCCTGGGCACGTCCGAAAGGAAATGAGGCGACGGTGCGTGAGCGAACCCGCATCGCGGAGGAACTCGTCAGCTTCGGAGCGCCGAATACGGCGCCGGCAGACCAGTACCGCATCCTGCGTCAGAGCGTGGAACAATTCGCGCGCGGCGGCGCCCGTGTCTTCGCCATCACCAGCGCCGGGCCGGGAGAGGGCAAGACGGTCACGACGCTGAATCTCGCGGGTGCGCTCGCGCAGTCGCGAGCCACGAACGTGCTCGTCGTCGACGTCGATTTTCATCGGCCTTCCGTGACCAAGTACCTCGGGCTTCCGGCGCGTCTCCCGGGACTTGCGGAGTCCATCGTCGATGAAAGCGCCGACGTGACGCGGTTGGTGCGACGGCTCGAGTCGCTGGGTATTTCGGTCCTGCCCACGGGTGTGCCCCAGGTCGCGCCCTACGAGTTGCTGACATCGCCAAGGCTCGAGGTCGTGATGGCGGAGATGCGTCGTCTCTACGACTACGTGCTGGTGGACACGCCACCGCTGCTCTCGGTCGCCGACTGCCGAATGCTGTCATCCCTGATCGATGGTTTCATTGTCGTTGTTGCGGCCAACAGGACACCTCGCCGAGCCCTGGTGGACGCATTGAAAATCATCGACCCCGCCAAGGTCCTTGGCGTCGTGCTCAACGGGGACGATCGGCCCCAGGGCCCTTACTACCGGTACGAGGCCTACGCTACCTCTGACGCCACTCCACGAGGCAGTCGGAAGCGCTGAATCCTGCGGTCGCGGCACCGACCGTGCCGCGAGACTGACGATGAGAATTGGTCGCACGCTCCCCCCGGCAGCAGCCCTATTGGACTGGCGGGATCTGGGTCACGCCGTCGTTGCGATGTGGTCGCCAGATCGAACAGTTCAAGTGCGCGAAGACGAGATCAAGAAGCATTTCGGCGTGCCGTACGCATGTCTGGTGTCTTCAGGAACAGCCGCGTTGACGTTGGCGCTCATCGCGCTGAGAGACTTGTCGGAACGGACCGACGTCATCATCCCGGCGTTCACGTGTTACTCGGTGCCGGCCGCCGTTCTGGCAGCCGGGTTGCGGCCAGTCCTGTGCGATGTCGAGCCGTCGACTTTCGACTACGACCACGCCCGGCTTCAGCAGACGCTCTCCGACAACACGCTCTGCGTCGTTGCCCATCATCTGTTCGGTGTGCCAGCGGACATCGAACGCCTTCGTGCGCTGTGCCATGCGCGCGGCATCTTCCTGGTCGAAGACGCCGCTCAGGCGATGGGCATCAAAGTCGACGGTGAATACGTCGGCACGAAGGGTGACGTTGGCATCTTCAGCTTCGGCCGCGGCAAGAACGTCACCTCCGGATCTGGGGGAGTCATCATCGCCAGGCGGACTTCCATTGCAGAAGCGCTCGACCGGAGGTGTGGCTGTCTCGAAGACCCGTCGCGCATACAGGTGTGGGCGGAGCTGTTTCGCTCGATGGTGATGACCGCGTTCATCAGACCGAGCCTGTACTGGTTTCCAGCGGCGATGCCGTTTCTCCGGCTCGGTGAAACGATCTATCCGCGAAAAGTGGCCCTGCATCGTCTTTCGGGGATGCAGGCAGGTCTGCTTCACGGCTGGCGAGAGCGCCTCCACCAATCGAACCAGATTCGATCCGAGAACGCGACCGATCTTACACTGCGATTGTCACTGAATCCGCCGCGAGGGCAGTCGCATCCCTATCTCCGGTTGCCGCTCCTCGCGCCGACGCCGCGCGAAAAGAAACGCATCTTCGAGATGTCACGCAAGCAAGGGCTGGGAATGAGCGTTGCGTATCCAGCCACGATCAATGAGGTCCCTGAGCTCAAGGGTCATTTCGATGGCGGCCGGTATCCCGGCGCCACGAAGCTTGCCCAGCAGCTCCTGACGATCCCGACGCATCACTGGGTAGAGGAGCGTGACCGGAAAGCGCTCACCAACTGCCTTGCCACAACCATGCGCGCGGCGCCGCCCACGCCTACGCAGGACGAGCGGAGGACCTCTTCGGTCGAACCAGTCAAGGTCCCTGCCCTCGAAAGGTCGGCGGCAGACTTGGCTGGCCGAAGTCTTTTGGCGCGCTCCGCGCGCCCGGAACCGCTATCCGGGCCACCACGAGTAGAAAGTTCACGCAGCGAGCCGCATAGCAGTCCGATTCATCATGGCTGAAGTCACGTTCTGGATGTCGGTGACGCTGATCCTTTATGCCTACGCTGGCTACGCGCTCGCCCTGTTGGCGCTCTCGCGAATCCGCAATCGCCGAGTACTCAAGGGAACCAGCAGACCTCGGGTCTCTTTCATCATCGCGGCTCACAACGAAGAGCAGCGTATTCGCGACAAGATCCTCAACACACTCGCGCAGGACTACCCGACTGAGTTGCTCGAGATCATCGTCGCCTCTGACTGCTCGACCGACCGCACCGACGAGATCGTCGGCGAGTTCGCCGGCCGTGTGCGTCTTGTTCGGGCAGCGGAACGGCGCGGGAAAGAAGCGGCGCAACATCTCGCCGTCCTTGCGGCAGGTGGAGAGATCCTCGTCTTCTCGGACTCTGCCACCGCGCTGGCCCCTCACGGCGTCTCATCCATCGTGAAGAACTTCTCCGATCCGTCGGTGGGTTGTGTCAGCAGCATTGACCGTTGCATCGACGAGCGAGGGACGGTGAGTGGGGAGGGTGCCTACGTCAGATATGAAATGTTGGTCCGTGAGCTCGAGACACGCGTTGAAACGCTTGTGGGACTGAGCGGATCCTTTTTTGCGGCACGCCGCGTTGTCTGTCAACGCTGGTCCGTCGACCGGCAGAGCGACTTCAACACGCTTCTCAACTCGGTCGAACTGGGATTGCGTGGCGTGCTGGATCCCGACAGCGTCGGCTATTACAGGACGATTTCAAACCCCTCCAGGGAGTTTGGGCGCAAGGTGAGAACCGTGGTGAGAGGGATCGCGGTGCTTGCCCCCAATCTCCGTTACCTGAACCCTTTCAGATTCGGGCTTTTCGCCTGGGAGCTCGCCAGCCACAAAATATGCCGCTGGCTTGTCCCGTTCGCGATGGTAGCAGCGTTCATGACCAACCTGCTGCTTGCGTCGCGATCACGGTTCTATCAGGTGACGCTCTTCCTGCAGGCGGGGTTCTATCTGGCTGCGCTGGTCGGTCTCCGAACCGACGCACGTATTCTGCGGCTCCCATCATTCCTGTGCGTAGCCAACCTTGCCGTGCTCATGGCGTGGCTGCGATTCGCGCGTGGCGAGCGGATTGCAAAGTGGAGTCCTTCCAGCCGCATCTCGACGCTGCCGCCAACCAGCGCCCACTAACCAACCAGCCAGGAAGCTTCGCCCGTTGGCTGGTGGCTGCCCTTCTCCTGGCGCGCTCCGCGCGCCGGGGACCGCAATGCGAGCGGGACCGAAGGCGAAATCACGCAACGAACCGCATTGCGGTCTCTCAGCAAGGATGCACGGGTGATCACTAACGTATTGAGCGTGGACGTAGAGGAGTATTACCATGCCGAGATCTTCCGGCGGGCGCTCAATGGCAACGGCCCTCACGGATTCGAGAGCCGGGTCGAGCAGAGCACCGATCGCCTGCTCGAGCTGATGCGCGAACATGGCGCCCGCGCCACGTTCTTCGTGCTGGGCGAGATCGCGAAACGACACCCTGCGTTGCTTCGACGCCTTGCGGCCGAGCGGCATGAGATTGCGTGCCATAGCGATCAACACGACAACGTCTGGCGTCAGTCGCCCGACGAATTCAGAGCAGACATCAGACGCGCGAAGCGGCGCATCGAGGACGCGGTCGGTCAGGCCGTGATCGGCTACCGTGCGCCGAACTTCTCGATCGGGCGCGCCCAACAGCCCTGGGCGTATCCGATTCTCGTCGAGGAGGGCTTTCGCTACGACTCGAGCGTGTTTCCGATCGTGCACGACCGCTACGGGCAGCCGGACGCGCCGCGCTTTGCGCACGAGGTCTGGAGAGACAGCACGGGGGGACTCCTCGAGTTCCCCATCAGCACGGTTCGCCTGGTCGGTATGAACTTCCCGATTGGTGGTGGCGGCTATTTCCGCCTGCTGCCGCTCGCCTTGACGATGCTCGGCATTCGTCACGTCAATGCCCGCGAGGGACGGCCCGTCATGTTCTACCTGCATCCCTGGGAACTCGATCCTGACCAGCCGCGCCAAGAGATGGCATGGCATCACCGGGTTCGTCACTACGCGGGTCTCGAGAAGCAAGTCGGCAAGCTCTCGACTCTTCTGAGTCGCTTCTCTTTCGCTCCGGCCTGCGAGGTGCTGCAATTGGATGTTCCACCTCTCTTGCAGGACGCAACGCGCGCCGAACCTCGCCCGACGAGGGCCGAATGAACGCGATGCCAGGGCAACCCGTCGTCCGCGTCCTGGGGAATGAACAGGACGGCGAGCGAGTCTGGGAGCGAGTCGCCAATGGCCTGCCTCATTCGACTCTTGCGCACGCCGCCGAGTGGCGAACGGTCATCCGCCAGGCGTACGGCCATGAGCCGCTGTACCTGATTGCCGAGGATGGCGACGGACGAGCAGGTCTTCTGCCGTCATTTCTCGTCCGACGTCCCATGGTTGGGTCGGTGGCTGCGTCCATGCCGTTTCTCGACGCCGGCGGGCCATGTGCGGCCTCCGAGGCGCTCGCGCAGGCGCTCGTTCAACGTCTTCTGGCGGAGGCATCGCGAGTGAATGCCGCCGTGGTAGACATTCGATGCACCGAGCGACTCAGTCTCGAAAGTGTTCCACTGGCACACAAGGTGAATATGTCGCTCGCTCTTCCCGCCGATCCCGATCGGTTGTGGAAGCAGTTCGACGGCAGCGTCAGGAATCAAGTTCGCAAGGCGCAGCGAAGTGGCCTGTCGATTGAATTCGGCGGGGCGGAGAAGTTGGAAGACTTTCACGCCATCTTTGCAACACGCATGCATGACCTGGGGTCACCGGTGCATTCGAAACGCTTCTTCGATGCCGTTTTCAATGGGTTCGGCAGTCGCGCGCGCGTGGCGTTAGTGCGCAAAGGCGCCACACCCGTTGGCGGATTGATTGCACTCGCGCGTAACGACGTCATGACAGTGCCGTGGGCATCATGTCTGCCGGAGTACTTCTCGCTGTGCTCCAACATGCTGCTCTATTGGGAAACCATTCGAGCGGCGTGTCTCGACGGATACGGCCGGTTCGACTTCGGCCGATCGACGCGCGACTCTGGAACCTATCGCTTCAAGCGGCAATGGGGTGCGCTCGAGAGTCCCTTGTACTGGTACTCGATCTCTGCGGCTCCTCGAAACGACCGTCCGGCAGGAAAGAGCGCCGCGGCGGCTTGTCTTGTGGGTCTGTGGAAGCGTTTGCCGCTCGCGGTCACGCGTCGTCTCGGACCTCATGTGCGGAGGTACTTGATTCAATGACGCCTCGCGTGGCCTTCATCGGTGCAGGCCAGATGGCCCGTCATCACGCAGAGGCGGTCCGGCGACTGTCTGTGCCTTCAACCGTTATGGGCGTGTACGATCCCGCGACGCGGCAAGCAGAGGCGTTCGCTGCGGCGAATGGCACGCGCGCGTTTCCGTCGCTGGACGCAATGCTCGGGTCGCGACCGGACATTGTCCACGTCTGCACGCCGCCCGCTTACCATTTCCAATCTGCTCATGCGGCGCTCGATGCGGGTGCGCACGTTTACGTCGAGAAGCCCTTTGCATTGACCGTCAACGACGCTCGCACACTGCTGACACTGGCACACTCGCGCGGGCGGCTGGTGTGCGCCGGTCATCAATTGCTGCACGACCCAGGATTCCAAATCCTGCTGGGGCGCCTTGGTGAGCTCGGCACGCTCCTTCATGCCGACAGCCACTTCACATTCAGGCCCGTCGGCGCGTCGTCGCGAACGAGCGCGGACGTGCTGGCGCAGCACCTCATCGACATCCTCCCGCACCCGCTCTACTCGCTCATCTCCGTAATGGAGCGCGCGATCTCCGACAGCGACACCGTCCATCTCGCATGGGCAGATGCGACCCCGACGTCGGTCCACGCGATTCTGCGCGCGGGAAACCCGCCTCCGCCGCAGGCTTCCCTGGGCGCCGAAGCGCCTCGCGCGAAGGCGGCGGCGAGGCCCGCCGAAGGACGCCTGGCGTGCGAAGGCGGCATGACCGGGCGGTTGTTCGTCAGCCTGCGTGCAAGGCCAATTGCCTCGTCACTCACGCTGACCGGCACGGACGGATCGTTGAGCTGCGACTTCATGCGCTCGATCGTCGTCGGTTCGCCGAATCCCGGCACCGAACTGCTCGAAAAAGTCTTCACGCCGATCGTCGAGGGAGGGCAACTGATTTCGCGAACGACGGCGAGCACGGCGCGCCGTTTGCGGTCAGGCATCGGCTATCCCGGCCTCTCGGAGTTGCTGGGGTCGTTCTACGAAGCCGTCGCCCGAGGCCACGCGTCTCCTCTGACCAGCCGCCACCTCATTCGTGTGAGCGAGGTGTTCGAGGCGCTGGTAGCGCGGATTGACGCGACAGTGGCCCGCTCAGCGACCGGTCGATCTCTTGTGCCTGTTGCCGCGCGGAAACCTCGCATCGTGGTGACCGGGGCGCGCGGCTTTCTCGGCGCCGAGCTGGCGCGTGCCCTGGGTCCGGTACGAGGCATCGGGCGTGGTGCCAGGCCAGAGGACGCAAATATCAGCGAGTGGGTCACCGCCGATCTAAGCCGAGGTCTGTCGCCTGAGGCGCTCAGCGGCGCCGACATCGTCGTGCACGCAGCGGCCGAAACGTCCGGCGGATACGACGACCATCGTCGAAACACGATCGCAGCGACCAGGCATCTTCTCCACGCGATGAACGCGGCTGGTGTTCGCAAGCTGCTGCTGGTGAGCAGCCTGTCGGTTCTCGAACCTCCACGCAGTCTGTGGGAACGGCAGAACGAACAGACCAAACGTCCATCACGTCCGAGAGCGTTCGGTCCTTACACCTGGGGCAAGTGTCTACAGGAGGCGCTCGTCGAACGCGAAGCGCCGAAGCTTGGCATCGCGGTGCGGATTGTTCGCCCTGGAGCACTGACTGACTCCAGCGAGCTCTCGTTGCCGGGCCTGATGGGACGCCGTCTTTTCGGCCGTTGGCATCTGGGGCTCGGCCGTCCCGCGCTGCCGATTGCGGTGTGCGACGTCGGGCGCTGCGCGGATGCCATCGCGTGGTGTGTCAGGAACTTTGACGAGGCGCCACACACCGTCCATCTCTTCGATCCAGAGCTGACCACGCGTGGCACATTCCTGGCGCACATTGCAGAGCGTGGATGGAATGGCCGGATGGTCTGGGTTCCCATCAGCGCCATCGCCTTTGGTCTGTCCACCGTCCGCACGCTGTTGTCGCTCCGCCACCTGCGCTGGCCGACGAAGCTGGCAGCGTGGTCGATCCTGCGCCCGAGGCGGTACGACCCCACCTTGACGAGCAGCGTTATGGAGCGATCCGGAGAATTCGCCAACGCGGAGCGTAAGGCCGGCTGAGATGAGAGTGTTCGTCACCGACGGCGATCAGCGCCCAGCGCTCGCCATCACGAGATCGCTCGGCCGGCGAGGCGTCGAAGTGATTGTGGGAGAAGCGCGATCGGCGAGCCTCGCGTCTTCGTCACGTTATGCGGCAGGTCATCGGACGTATCCGTCGCCGCATAACGAACCGCGAGCGTTCGATCGGTTCATGGATGACCTCGTCACGCGTGAGCGATTTGACGTCGTCATGCCCGTGACCGATGTGACCACGTACATGGTCGCGCGTCGACAGGACGAGCTCCGTCAGCACACTACGGTCGCGGCTCCGCCGTTCGATGCATTTGATTTCGTGTCGGACAAGAGCCGTCTGCTTCGACAAGCCGCGACGCGCGGCGTCTCGATTCCGCGCACGTTCTTTGTCGACGGCCCGGCCACTGTGCGACGAATCGTTTCGCATCTCGAGTATCCCGCTGTCATCAAGCCGTACAGGTCGAGAATACCCACTGAAAGCGGCTGGCTCTCGACGATGGTGCGATATGCCTCGAGCGAAAGCGAGCTCCTGCATCTGTACGACACCATCGACTATCTCGGGTCAACACCCTCGATGATTCAAGAGCGAGTGATTGGTCCCGGCACCGGTATCTTTCTCCTGTGCGATCACGGGCGCCTCCTCACGGCGTTTGCTCACCGCCGGCTTCGAGAAAAACCGCCGTCCGGGGGCGTCAGCGTGCTGTCCGAAAGCATCCCCGTCGACCGGTGTCTTCGCGATGAAGCAATGAGCCTGCTCGCGCCGCTTGGGTGGCACGGTGTGGCAATGGTGGAATACAAGCAAGATCGCCGGACCGGGCGCCACGTGCTCATGGAAGTGAACGGCCGGTTCTGGGGCTCGCTACAGCTGGCCGTCGATGCCGGAATCGACTTTCCCTATCTCTGCTATCGGCTGGCGTTGAGAGAGCCAGTCGATCTTCCACCGGCTTACACCGTCGGCATCAAGAGCCGCTGGCTGTTGGGTGACCTCGATCACTTGTTGATACGCCTGCGCGGCAGACGTCGCGAAGGGTTGCCCACGGAGTCGTCGCGGCTCCGCGCGCTCATCGACTTCCTCCGAAGTCCGAAACGCGGGTCGCAGGACGTATTTCGCCGCGATGATCCCCGCCCGATGTTTCACGAGCTGTGGCAATACCTCAGGACGTTATTCGGATCGAAAGCGATCCGCACTCTGGAGATAGACGGCGATAAGGGCAAGGCTCATGCGCTCTAACACTGTGCGGATTGGAACATCACGCTGGGGTCACGACCCTGGCCTATGAGGCTCGCGAAGAAGGCGTACGTGAGCTCCAGCGCTCTGACATTTCCTGGCGACGTCGTTCCGCGATCCGTCGAGGCGTCGCGACGGATGCGAGTGTGTCACATCATGTCGGCCGACCTGTGGGCCGGCGCCGAAGTGCAGGTAGCGACCACGGCGACCTATCTGGTGAATGAGCCTGGCGTGCACCTGTCGGCCATCCTGCTGAACGAGGGACAGCTCGCTGCTGAACTGCGGCGACTGGGCGTGCCCGTCGCCGTCGTCGACGAGAGCCGGACGAATCCGCTCGGCATCGTGATCGCACTCGTGAGGTTTCTGAGGGAGCAGCGAATCGAGCTCGTTCACACACACCGATATAAGGACACGGTGCTCGGATTGATTGCGGCCCGGATCGCGGGTGTGCCGTACTCCGTGCGGACGATGCACGGCTTGCGTGAACCGATGACGGGTTGGGCGCATGTCAAGTTTGGCGTCTACGAAGCGCTGGAAAAAGCGGCGCTGCATTTTTGCGCGGACCAGGTCATCGCCGTGTCCGAGCACATGGCCGGGATCCTTCGACGCTCGGGATATCCCGCCGATCGAATTACGCACATTCACAACGGTATTGACGTTGGCGCCGTTCGATCGACGCGTCGCCCGGAGGATGTGCGGCGCGAGCTCGGGGTCGACCCCGAGGCATACCTCATCGGCACTGTGGGCCGCTTAACGCCTGTCAAGGGGCACTCGGGCTTTTTGCGTGCTGCCAGGCTCGTTCTCCACAAACAGCCGCGTGCAAAATTCCTGATCGTCGGCGACGGGCCATTGAGCGCCGAGTTGCGTGCGACGGCAGTCGCGCTGCGCATCGACGGCGCGTGCGTCTTCGCCGGGCACAGGACCGATGTCCACGACCTGTTGCCGGCGATGAATGTGTTCGTGTTGCCATCACTTTCAGAAGGCATTCCGATGGCGCTTCTCGAGGCGATGGCGCTGGTAGTTCCAGTCGTGGCCACCACAGTCGGTGGCGTGCCGGAGGTCGTCAGGCATCGGGTGAACGGGCTCCTCGTTCACTCAGGAGATGAGCGCGCGTTGGCCGACGCCTGCGCGGAGCTGACATTCGATCGAGATCTTGCCGAGCGGTTGGCGGCCAACGGCCGTCGAACGATTGAGGAGGCGTTTTCGGGCACCCGAAACTGTGAGGCGCTGACGCGCGTCTATCAAGAGGTGGCGTCCGTTCGAGATGCTGGTGATCCCGGTGTGACGACTCGTCGGACGAAGCGGCTTCAGGCGCCGGGGTTCGTCCCAAGCGTCATTCGTGCGCTGATCCAGCGCATCCTCCACCGGGTCGCCTGCGCGAGAGGACGACGCCGGATGGCGCAGATTCGGCGAAGGCCGGCGGGCGTGAACGCGGCCATCCGCTCGGCCCGAAGCGTGCTGATCGTGTGTCACGGCAACATCATCAGGAGCCCGTTTGCCGAGCGCCTGCTGCGGCGCGCCCTCGGATCGCGCAGCCGGCCCACGATCAGCTCTGCGGGCTTGTATGCGATTGCCGGAAACCCACCGCATCAGCACGCGCTATCGACCGCAATGTCCCGTGCGATCGACATGGATGGCCATACCGCTTCGCTTCTGTCGCGTGAACGGGTGGCGGCAAGCGATCTGATTCTGGTGATGGATGTGTGGCAGCTCGTGGAACTCCTGCGCCGCTTCCCGGAGGCTCGTCAGAAGACCTTTCTGTTCACGTGCCTCGCACCGAACGTTCCCCTGGAAGTCGAAGATCCCGTCAACGGCGATCGCGCGATGTTCGAGGCCTGTTTCGATCACATCGCACGAGCTGCCGCTCCGCTCGTCCACGCGATCAGAAGTCATGATCCGGCGTAACACACCGCGCGGACGGGCCCTGTGTCGCACTCCTTCGGTTCACGCGTGCCATGTTGCGTAACATCGGAAGTAATTGGCTCCTGATCATGGTCTCAATGGCAGCGACCTATTACCTCACGCCCTTCACCATCAAGACGCTCGGCCAGGACGGTTATGGCACCTGGACGCTCATTACGGCTCTGACCGGTCACATCACACTGCTCTCCCTCGGGGTGCCGGCTGCGTGCGTTCGCTATCTGTCCGAACACGTCGCGGCGAACGATTCACGCAGGATCACCGAGACGATCGGCAGCTGTGCCGGTTTGTATCTGGCGATTGGCTTGGCCGCCGCCGCTGCCGGCGCGGTACTGATGTTCGTGTTTCAGAGTTATCAGATTCCCAGCGCCTTCCAGTCGCAGGCTCCTCTTGCCTTCACTCTGATGGTGGTCACCGTCGCGACTGGCTTCATGGGATTTCTACCCGAAGGCATCCTGTTCGCCCACCACGATTTCGTACGCCGCAACATCGTCCGCCTCGTTGGCATCGCGGTGCGGGCGACGTTGACCTTTACCCTGCTTGCCGTCAACGCCTCGCTCGTGGTCCTGGCGGGAATTCAGTTCGCATGCCTGCTGCTGGACTTCGGTGTCTCATGGCTGTTGATTCGGCGTCGTTATCCGGCCGTGCGGATTGGCTTCAGCGGATTCAACCTCAGGATGGTCAAGAAGATTGTCTCGTTCGGCTTCTACGTACTGGTGTTCAACGCCGGCGCCCGGCTCAGTTTCGAGACCGCCGCCCTCGTCATTGGCGCCCTTCTCACCGTGAGCACCATCCCGTACTACGTGGTCGCCAATAGCCTCATGGTTTACCTGATGGAGTTCGTCATCGCGATTGAAGCGGTGATATCGCCGATGACGACGAAGCTGAACACGGAAGGGAGAGCCGAAGATATCAGAGAGATGTTCTTGAAGTGGTCGAAGGTCGCGGTGTCCCTCACGATCATGTCCGGCCTGTTTCTCATCGTGTTGGGACCGCGGTTCCTCAGTTGGTGGATCGATCCCTCGTACGAGGAGCCTTCAGGACAGGTCCTTCAGATATTGATGCTCTCCGGTCTCGCCTTCCTGCCCATTCGCGGTGTGGCTGTCCCGATCCTGATCGGGTTGGGAAAGCCGAGGCTGCCCGCTCTCGCCTTCTTGATTGCCGGTCTTGCAAACGTAACGCTGGGCGCCCTGCTCGCGCGTCCCTTCGGGCTCGTCGGGATCGCACTCGGCACCGCCATCCCCAACGCGATCTTCGCCCTCGTCGTGCTGGTTGTCGCGTGCCGCGAAGTTCAGGTGCCGCTGGGCCGCTGGGCCAAGTACGTCTTGCCGCGGGCGATGCTTGGAGCAGTCCCAGCGCTGGGGGTGTTGCTCTGGTTCCGGCTGTCACTGCAGGTCCGCAGTCTGCCCGGGCTGATTGCCGCAGCTGTCGCGATGGCTGTGGTCTTCGCATTTACGTGGGTATGGTTTGTGTATCGTGGCGATCCCTACGTCAACCTCAGGGCCCAACTACCTACAGTCCGCGCCTGGGTGCGAGCGTGATCGGCCTCCCAGCGACCAGCATCTGAAGATCATGTGTGGATTTGCAGGTGTCCTGAGCACGGCCGGCTTTTCGAGAGACGAGCTCGGCGATCACATCGATCGCATGACCGGGCCGATCGCCCATCGCGGGCCCGACGACAAGGGCACCTGGATCGACGAGCACGCCGGGGTGGCGTTTGGATTTCGGCGCCTGGCCATCATCGACGTGTCTCCGCTCGGCCATCAACCGATGACATCACCTTCAGGTCGATACGTCATCGTGTTCAACGGCGAGATCTACAACTTCAAGGAACTTCGGCGGGAGCTCGAGGGGAGCGGATTCCGTTTCCGGGGCGGGTCCGACACCGAGGTGATGCTCGCTGCTTTCGATCACTGGGGCGTGCGTGAGGGGCTTCGTCACCTGGTGGGCATGTTTGCCAGCGCCGTGTGGGACGTTCATCGCCGGGAGCTGCTGCTGGTACGTGACCGACTTGGCAAGAAGCCGTTGTATGTCTATCGCGAGCCCGGTCTGATCACATTTGGCTCGGAGCTGAAGGCCCTTGTCGCCGGTCCGTCGTTCGACCGCACGATCGATCGTACGGCGCTCGCATCGTACCTGCGATACTTGTACGTTCCAGCGCCAAGGAGCATTTTCGAGCGAGCAGTCAAAGTACCGCCGGCGCATTTGTTGGCAGTCTCGGACCCGAGGCTCCCGTTACCGAAGGCCGAACCGTACTGGTCGCTGCGTGAGGTCGCCGCCGATGGGCTCTTGCATCCATTCGACGGCTCACCAGCCGACGCCATCGACGCGCTCGATTCCCAGCTTGCCGACGCAGTCAGCCGCCGGATGTGCGCAGACGTACCTCTTGGCGCCTTACTGTCCGGCGGCATTGATTCGTCGACGGTCGTCGCCTTCATGCAGGAGGCGAGCAGCCGCCCGGTCAAGACCTACACCATCGGATTCAGCGAGGAGGAATTCGACGAAGCACGCCACGCGGCTCGTGTCGCGCAGCACCTCGGCACCGACCATACCGAGCTGATGCTCACCGGTGACGATGCGTGCGCGCTGGTACCGCGAATGCCTGACATCTTTGACGAACCGCTCGCCGATCCGTCGCAGTTGCCCACATTGCTCGTCTCGCAACTGGCTCGCCGGGAAGTCACGGTGGCGCTGTGTGGCGACGGTGGTGACGAGCTGTTTGGAGGCTACAACCGTTATGTCTACGGCACTCGCGTTCTGTCTCGGCTCGAGCGTGTGCCGCCGGGCATTCGGCGCCGCGTGGGCGCCGGTATTGGCCGCGTCTCTTCGACCACGTGGGATCGCATGCATCGGTTCACGGCCGCAGTGCTCCCGCACGTGCCGGCGGAGCACTTCGGCGAGCGCGTGCTCAAACTCGGTCACGTCATGAACGCGGAGTCGGTCGGCGACATGTACCGCTCGCTTCTGTCGGCCTGGCAGCATCCTGCGGACGTGGTCAGTGAGGAGCCGATCGGCTTCGATCAGAACGAGACGATCCTGAACGGCTGCGAGCCCGCGGACCTGCTCGATCGGATGATGCTGGCCGATCAACTCGTCTACCTGCCGGACGACCTGCTGGCCAAAGTCGATCGCGCGAGCATGGCGGTCAGCCTCGAGGTGCGTGCGCCGCTTCTCGATCATCGTGTCGTCGAGTTCTCGTGGCGCCTGCCGCGCGCACTCAAACTTCGCGACGGCGTCGGCAAATGGATCCTTCGGCAGGTGCTGTATCGACGCGTGCCGCAGACGCTCGTCGAACGGCCCAAGATGGGGTTTTCAGTCCCGATCGATCGCTGGTTGCGCGGGCCGCTGAAGCAATGGGCGAGTGAACTGCTGGCGCCGGACCAATTGGCCAGGACCGGACTCCTGAATCCGTCCGCCATCGTCGAGGGCTGGCGCGGGCTGCAATTGGGTCGTCCAGCGGGTGCCGCGCTGTGGGCCGTCATCATGTTCCAGGCCTGGAGGGAACGTTGGCAGGCCTGACCCGGCGGCCGCGTCTTCTCTTTCTCTGCCAGACGCTGCCGTATCCGCCAGACGGCGGGGTCTGGATCAGGACGTATCACGTACTTCGTCTGCTCGCCCGCGAGTTCGATGTCACGGCGCTTTGCTTCGAACGTGCGCGCGCATCCGCACACGGGGCCGCGCGCGACATCGTCAATGGTCGTGAAGGGCTGTCGCCGCTGGCGACGGTTGAAGTGTTTACGCTCCCGCACAAGCACAGTCGGGTGAGATTTGCCTGGGATCATCTGCGGAGCGCGATGTTCAACCACGTCTACACGCGGTACGTGTACGACTCGCGACCGTTCCGACGCCGGTTGCACGAGCTGCTCCGATCGCGTGACTTCGCGCTGGTCCACGTGGACAGCCTTGACCTCGCACAGTACCTTCCCGTGTGTCGCGATCTCCCGGTCGTCTGCGTGCATCATGACATCGAGTCGAATCTGCTGAGACGACGTGCCGCGCTCGATCGGCACTGGCTGCGTCGGGCGTACTTTCGGTATCAGGCACGGCTCATGGACGCCGTTGAACGACGGCACTGCGAGCGCGTCGCCTTGAATGTCACGTGTTCGGAGCACGATCGCTCGCTGCTGCTCACCAGGGCGCCTCGTTCACGTGCCGTCGTCGTGTCCAACGGCGTCGACGTCGACGCGTTTCGGCCGGTCGATCGCGATGGCTCGGGCGTTGCTTACGTGGGAGGCACGACGCCTTTTCCAAATCGGGACGCACTCGACTTCTTCTGCGGCGAGATCCTGCCGCGATTACGGGCCGGGGGAGCGCAGGGCCCGATTCACTGGATTGGCAGTGCGTCGTCGGAGGAGCAGCAGATCTATCGCGAGCGGTACGGCATGGACCTGACCGGGTACGTTGACGACGTTCGTCCTCTGATGGGTGATGCGGCGTGTCACGTTGTGCCACTACGAACTGGTGGCGGTACTCGATTGAAGATCCTCAACGCGTGGGCAATGGGAAAGGCCGTTGTCAGTACCTCCGTCGGATGCGAAGGCCTCGCTGCCGTGGACGGAGACAATATCCTGATTCGTAATCATCCGGGCGAGTTCGCCGCCGCCGTGCTCCAGGTACTCGGCAATCCGCAGTTGCGTCGTGACCTCGGGTCGCGCGGCCGCGCGACCGCAGAACGTCTCTACAGTTGGGAAGCCATCGGTCGGCCCATGCTTGACACCTATCTGGCAATTGCACGTGGACACATTCAGATTCCATCAGCCGCTGATTCCGCCGTCGGGCGGCAGCTCCACGCCTGACGCCTCGGCCGACGGGCTCACGCCTGCGGTTACGCGCGTCCGCTCGACACAAGCGAGCTGGGATCTACTGCTCATCTGTGTCGCCGGTTACATGCTGATGGCCGTAGGAAGAGTTCATCAGTTGTACCCGGTCTTGCAGATTCTGCGTCCGGCGGCTGTGTTTGGCTTCGGTGCCCTCGTGTTGTATCTGCTCGACGAGCGACGGTCGAGACAGCTTCATCGCCTGTGGGTTCCGACTACCGTTTGTCTGCTGGCGCTGTTGAGCTGGATTGTTGTGTCGATACCCACTTCGATCTACCGCGGCAACAGTTACAACCTGCTAGCCGATAACTTCATCAAAACGGTATTGATGTACGCCGTAATCGCCGGATCGGTACGCGGAAGCCGCGACGTCGAGCGACTGGCGTTTGTGTACTACCTTTCCGCCGTCATCTACGCGAGCGTCGTCCTGACGCGATTCAACCTCGGAAGCGGCACCGATTGGCGATTGAATAACCTCTACTATTACGACGCGAACGACTTCGCGACGTTTGCCGTCAGTGCCATGCCGATCGGTCTTTACTTTGCACATGCCGGGCGGCGTTCGCTAACGAGGATTTTCTCGGCGATTGGGTTGGTGCTGCTGACGATGGTGTTGGTCTATTCCGGATCGCGCGGCGGCTTCCTTGCCGTTCTCGCGATGGGAGCGTACGTAGTGCTCAGGTACAACGCCATCGCTTTGCGCTGGCGCGTCTCGGCGTTTGTCGTGGTTGCGCTTGTGTTTCTCACGGTGGCGACTGGCGAGTATTGGCGACAGATGGCGACAATTGGTTCCGACACCGACTACAACCAGACCCAAGAGAGCGGCCGGATCCAGATCTGGTCGCGCGGCATTGGCTATATGCTCGACAATCCGCTGCTCGGTGTTGGGGCCAATAACTTCTCCACCGCCGAAGGCACACTGTCACCTCAGGCGACTCGTAACCAGTTTGGCCTCGGTGTCCGGTGGAGCGCTGCGCACAACAGCTTCGTGCAGATTGGCGCCGAGCTCGGCATCCCGGGTCTCCTTCTCTTCATCGCGCTCCTGGTATCAGCATTCGCAGCGTTGCTCGGGTCGGCGCGTCAGAGAAGAAGGAATCCGGCGTTTCGCGGCCGGGTGCTGGAGCTGAGGCAGGCGCTGACGGGGTCTCTCATCGGATTTGTCGTCGGTGCCTTCTTCTTATCGCTTGCGTATAACGAGATGTTGTACACGCTGCTCGCGCTCGCCGTCGGCATCGCAAAGATTTCGGCCGCGGCGGCTCCGGTTGCCAGGCGGGCAGGTCAATGATGAGCCCATCGCGCGCGCACGCCCGCCTTCGCGTGGCTCACCTGATCGAGTCGAGCGGTCCCGGTGGCGCCGAACGGGTCCTCGCCGATCTCGCGACCAGTTTCCAGGCTGCCAATACCGATAACGTCGTCTTTCTGCCTCGTGATGGGGAGGACTGGCTTCGACAGCAGTTCGCCGGATCGGGCGTCGCGATTGAGTACTTCAAGATCGATCGCCCGGTTTCTCCGCAGTCCGCTCGCGCACTTACAGATGCCTTCCGCAAACACCGGATCGATGTCGCGCACAGTCACGAGTTTTCGATGGCGGTCTACGGCGGCTGGGCCGCGTGGCGCGCGGGCATTCCTCACGTCATCACGATGCATGGAGGTCGTTACTACGCATCGCGCCTCCGCCGGCGCCTGGCGCTGCGAGCTGCCGTCACCTTGAGCGCGGCCACGGTCGCGGTCTCGAGCCCCCTTGCCCAGGCGATCAGTGACGACCTCGGGGTGAAGAGGTCGCGGATCCTGATGGTTCCAAACGGCGTTCGCTACGTCAACCCCGAACGCGTGACGCTGCGCGACGAGCTTGGCCTTCATGCGGACGATCGTCTGATCGTCGCAGTCGGCAATCTCTACCCGGTGAAAGGGCATCAGTATCTTGTTGACGCGCTGGCCCTCATCGCCTCGAAGTATCCACGGCTTCATGTCGCAATCGCCGGGCGCGGCGGGCTTGAAGAGATGCTGCGGTCGCGCGCCGCAGATCTCCATCTGAGGGATCGCGTTCATTTGCTCGGCCTCCGCTCGGACATCCCGGCAATTCTTGCTGCTGCCGACGTCTTTGCGCTTCCGTCGTTGTCAGAGGGCTTGCCGATTGCCCTCATCGAAGCGATGTTTGCCGCGCGCCCGATTGTCGCCACAGAAGTCGGCGAAGTCGGCGTGGCCCTCGATGGCGGACAGGCCGGTCTGCTGGTTGAGCCGGGAAATGTGAACGCACTCGCGGCTGCAGTGGACGGGCTCCTCGCGGAGCCGGCGCGTGCGGAGACGCTGGGCGAACGAGCGGCAGGCCGTGCGCGGACTCACTACAGCTTGTCCAGGATGGTTGCTCGATACGCAAACTTGTACGAACAGGCACTTGGCGCGACCGATGAGGCCTTGTCACGACTGTCGGCCGCTCCGGATGCCCTCGATGTACGCCGGGCGTGAATGCGCGCCAGCTCACCTCGCGGCGTGTTTCAAGGCCGACGTATGAGCATCGCTGCTCTCGTTTCTATCCTCGCGGCGTGCGGCTCGTCGCCGAACGCTCCTGGCGAGGTTCAGTCACCGGGTGCCTCGGGGGCTCTGTTCAGCGATGACTTCGAGTCGGACTCGCTCGCGGCATGGGAGGACGGGGTGGATCCCGCGCGTCACCGTATCGTGACGGATTCGTCTGCGCGATCCGGTAGGCGCTATCTGGCCGTCTCGTATCCGCTCGGTCGCGATGGCGGGTGGATGACCCACTTCATCAGACCGGGTGGCGACTCCTTATACGCAAGCGTCGACGTCCGCTTCCCGGAAAACTGGAAGGGCGGAACCAAGCTCCTTGGGTTCTACGGATCGCGCAGCGACGACCAATGGTCCGCGTTCGGCCGCGCCGGGATCTGCCCGAGCGGTTTTGATTTCTTTGCCGCGATGCTCATTTCCGAGCCGGCGTCCGGCATCGGCACGCGCTTCTACACCTACTATCCCGCGATGGCGCGAGAGCCGGATGGCGTCACCTGTTGGGGTCGATTCGGCGATGGCACGGAGCGCTACACACCGCCTCTGACGCTGAGCCCGGGTGAGTGGCACCGCATCGAGTTCTGGGCCCGCCTCAACACTCCAGGCCGCGCCGACGGCGAGCAGGCCTTCTGGATTGATGGCGCAGAGCGCGGACGATGGTCGGGCATTGCGTTCCGGCAGAGCGCCATCCTCCAAATGAACGCGCTGCAACTCAGTTTCAGTGTTAGCGATGGTGTGTCGCAGGCCCAGCAGCTTCATGTGGACAACGTCGTGGTCCGTCGTGCACGGCCATGACGCATCCGGCGCAAAGACGCTTTCGGAGATTTGTCGCGTGAGGATCCAACTTCTAACCGTCGCCAAACGTCGGCGCTTTCCGACAACTGAATGATGCGGCCCCTCAAGAACGTTCTCGGTCGTCTGGTCTTCGCGTCTGGTCTCGATGCCCTTCTGTTGGGAGGCGCCGGTGTCGTCGTGGCGTTCCATCGGGTGCACGAGGATCGCGACGTGTATGGCTTATCCGTCGATCGGCGCAGGTTTAGGCAGTATTGCGAGTTCTTCCGGCGACACTTTCGGGTCCTTCCCCTGGGAGAACTTGTCGCGAAGCTCGAGCGCGGCGAGCCGATCGACCGCCATCTCGCGATCACATTCGACGATGGATACCGTGACAATTTCGACAACGCCGTACCGGTGCTCGAAGAACTGTCGTTGCCCGCGACGTTCTTCGTCGTGAGTCAATGGATCGGCAGCAACGTCGTGCCGTGGTGGGATGCGCAGGGCACGCGGCACACGTGGATGACATGGGAGCAGGTCCGTGAGCTGCGGAAGCGTGGCTTCGCAGTTGGCAGCCACACGCGGACGCACTCTGATCTTGGCAGTATCACCGGGCCTTTCGCGCTCAAAGAGATTCTGGGCGGGCGCCTGGAGATCGAAGAACGTCTCGAGGAGCAGATCGATCTCTTCGCGTATCCCTACGGTGGTTCGCAGCACATGGCGAGCGCGAACCGCGAGCTGGTAAAAGCTGCCGGCTTCCGCTGCTGCTGTTCGTGCTACGGCGGCCTGACCGTGAGTGGGGACGATCCATTCAACTTGCACCGCATCGCCATTTCGCCGTGGTACAAGTCCCCGGAACAGTTCGGCCTTGAGCTCCTTCGAGGTATCAGACCGCCGTCTGTGTCGAAAATTCCATGCTGCGGAACATCGGAAGTAACTGGGCCGTAACGCTAGTCACAATCGCGGCGACCTACGTCCTCACGCCGTTCATCATCCACACGTTTGGACACGAGGGCTACGGCACGTGGACGTTGATCACGGCAATGACGGGCTACATGTCATTGCTGGCGCTCGGGGTTCCGATGGCCTGTGTGCGGTACCTGGCCGAGCATGTAGCTGTGCACGACACCCGGGCGATGAACCGGATGATCGGCAGCTGCACCGTTCTGTACCTCGCGATCGGCGTCGTCTCGCTCCTCATCGGAGCGGTCCTGACCGCCGTTCTCACGAGCATCTACGACATCCCGATCGAATTACGTTGGGAGGCGCGTTTCGCGTGCGCGGTGATGGTGCTGCAAGTCTCCTCAGGGTTCCTCGGGCTGCTCCCCGAGGGAATTCTGTTCGCACACCACGATTTCGTAACGCGCAACATCGTTCGCATCGGGGCCGTGATCCTCCGGCTTGGTCTCACCGTGGGGCTGCTCACGATCCAAGCGTCGCTGGTGCTGCTGGCGGCGGTACAGCTGGCGTGCCTCGTCTTCGATTTCTGTGTTTCGCTGATGCTGATTCATCGCAGGTACCCCGACGTGCGTATCCGGCTCGCGGATTTCGACTGGGCCATGGTGCGACAGATTTTTTCATTCAGCATGTACGTACTGCTGCTGAGTGCGGGCGCTCGGCTCAGCTTCGAAACTGATGCGCTGGTGATCGGCGCCTTCCTCGGCGTCGGGGCCATTCCGTTCTACGCGGTCGCGAATAGCCTCGTCATGTATCTGATGGACTTCATGGTGGCCATCGCGGCGGTCGTCGCGCCGATGGCTACCAAGCTCAACGCCGAAAGGCGGCGCGCCGACCTCACCGACATCTTTTTGAAATGGTCGAAGGTGTCGTTGTCGCTGAGCCTGGCCGCCGGCTTGTTTCTGATCGTGCTCGGTCCTCGATTCGTGGCTTGGTGGATCGGACCAGAATTCGAAGAGCCATCCGGTGTGGTGTTGCAGATCCTGATGGTCTCCAGCCTGGTCTTCCTGCCGGTCCGGGGAGTCGCGCAGCCGCTGATGATGGGGCTCGGCAAGCCGAAGGCGATAACCCTTGCATTCCTCGCGGCGGGCGTTGCGAACGTGGTGCTCAGCGTGATCATGGCGCGTCCATGGGGGCTCGCTGGAGTTGCCCTTGGCACCGCGATTCCCAATGTCGTTTTTTCCGTCTTTGTCCTGACCGTCGCTTGCCGCGAACTTGGCGTCGGTGTGCTGCGATTCGTGCGCTACGTCGTACTGCGGGCGGCGCTCGGAGCGGTTCCGCCTCTGGCTTTGCTGATTTGGTTCAAGTTCGGTATGGACGTCCAGAATCTCGGCGGTTTGGCATTGGCCGGCATCGCCATGCTGGCGATGTACGGCGTCACTTGGGTCTTGTTCGTTTATCGCGATGATCCCTACGTTGATCTAGCACCTCTGCTCATTCGGCTCCGTGCGTGGGGGCGAGCATGAAAGCACAAGGTAATCGCGATGGCTTCTAGAGCACACCTCCTCATGCGCGTGATAATCGACTGCGCATATCTGGTGAGGAGTCGAGTACCAGCCCGAAGCAAGATCCGGATTCTTGCCGAATATCTGTGGCTGACGCTAAGAGTCGTGCTGAGCACCGATTCGAAGCGGCCGGGGGCGGTTCGGCTGATGCGTTTTACGGTGCGGCACTTCGGCATCGGATCTGTTCAGTTCCTGTTCAGGGAAATCTTCGTCAGGAACGAGTACACCTTTCAGGCAACGAGCGATCGACCGGTCATTTTCGACTGCGGCGCAAACATCGGAATGGCCACGTTGTTCTTTAAGTGGCTCTATCCCGGTTGCGAGATTCACGCGTTCGAGCCCGACCCTGAAACCTTCCTCATCCTCTCCGAGAACGTTGCCCGTAATCATCTCACTGACGTTTCTCTGCATAACGTTGCCCTCGTGGCCAAACCGGGGCGCTTGGACCTGTTTGTCCCTGCGGGGCCTCCCGGGTCACCGTTGATGAGCACGCTTTCCGGCCGCAGCACTGGCGCCTGTGTACGCCGCTTGTCAGTGGAAGGAAAGCCGCTCTCCACGTATGTCGGTGGAGGAGAGGTCGACTTTCTCAAGATGGATGTAGAAGGTGCTGAAGAACCAGTGCTGCGCGAATTGGCATCCGCCGGGCGACTGAGGAAGATCAAAGAACTGGCGGTTGAATACCACCACAACATCGAAGGCAGCTTCGGAGGCTGTGGGTCCTTTCTTCAGCTCTTATCCGAATGCGGTTATCAGTACCAGCTCGACGCCACATGGGGCAATCACGACTCGTTCGGCACCTTTCAGGACATTCTGGTCCGCGCGCGTCGGGAGGCGCAGGTCGTGGTCCATCCTGGCGTACTGACCACATCCACTCACGCCGCTGTATGAGAATCCTGTTTCTCTGTGAAGGCGACGCGGAATCATGGGACTCGTGGTCCGGGATCTCGAAGAGTATCGTCGACTTCATTCGCGCCGCGGGCCACGACGTCCGTGTGGCGAACGTGGACGTCTGCGGTCCCGACCGCTGGGTGGCCGCGGCATCGACGTTCGCGCCAGTGCGACGTCGATGGGCAACCCGATATCACCTGGGCGCGGTGCCGTTCTGGCTGCGATCGCGACGGGCGTCTCGTCACATCGGAGCACACTGTGGGCAGATCGATGCCATTGTTCAAATCGGGTCGACCTTCGAGCCGAGCGGGCGTGGCGGCATCCCGTATTTCGTCTGCAGCGACTCGAACATTCGTGTCGCGCAGCAGGGCGCATCGTCAGGGTATAGCGACGCCACCCCGCTTACGCCTGCGGAGCTGGAGGGAATCGGACGAAGAGAAGCGCGCGTCTATCGAGGGGCGTCCGCGCTCTTCCCGCTAAGCGAGCGCCTTCGCCGGTCTTTCATTGAAGATTTCGGCATCCCGCCGGACCGAATCAAAGCGATCTACGCGGGACCGAACTTCGACGTCGCGCGCGTACCCGCACCTTCGCCGCGTCACGGTGAGCATCCGCCAACCGTGCTGTTCGTGGGCCGTCAGTACCACCGAAAAGGGGGCGACGTGCTCCTCGAGAGCTTTCGGAGGCTTCGAAAATGGCTTCCCGAGGCACGCTTGCTGATCGCCGGCCTGCCGCCAAGATACGTCGATGCACTTGGCGTGACGTGCCTGGGCGATCTCGACAAAGGCACGGATGCAGGGTGGCAAGCGCTGTTGGACGCGTACACGTCGGCGAACGTGTTCGCACTGCCGACGCGCTTCGAGCCCTTTGGGATCGCGTTCGTGGAAGCCATGCATTTTGGTCTGCCCTGCATCGGTCCACAGGCGTGGGCGGTTCCCGAAATCATAGCTGATGGTGAGACGGGGTTCACAGTTCCGGTCGATGACGTCGAGCGCCTCACCGACCGTCTGCTCGAACTCCTCACGCAACCAGACATGGCGCGTCGAATGGGTGAAGCTGGCCGCCGGCGTGCACATGAACTCTTTACGTGGCCTCGCGTCGTGAGCCGGATGCTGGACATCATGGCCCCTGTCGTGGAGGCGCGTCGCGACGCTCGCATCAGCACTCCGCTTGTGAGCGCCGCTCTGCCGCAATGAACGTCTGCAACGACCCGTTTCATAGCGATCGCCAGCGGTCTAGACACCGTTCGCCGCTCCACCGATTGCCGTCGGGCGGCGCGATCCTCTGTTTCCACAGCATCACGGCCCGGGGCGACGAGGAGTATGGCGACGCGCATCTCGCGCTCGATGACTTTGCCTTGTGTGTCCGCCTTGCGCGCCACTGGGGCGAATTCGTCCCGCTGAGCGAGTTGATCGCTCGGCATATCCGGGGCGAGTCCACAGCGGGTCTTCTCGCTGCAACCTTCGATGATGGCTATGCTGCGCTGCAAGGGGAGTTCAGCGAGTTCGTGGAGCGCGCGGGCATTCCGATCGCCATCTTTGCCGTGACGGATGCGGCGAGCGATGGGCAAACCTATTGGTGGGATCGCGTTGATAACCTGTTTCCCAGAATCGCTCGCGATAGGTGGCGTGCTTTCGAGGACGCGTGTGGCGTTTGCGAGGAGTACCGGACGGGCCAGCCCCGGGAATATGGGCCGCTTCGTCCCTTGCGGCAGTGGATCCTCGCCACATACGCGGGGCGCTGGCCGCCGCACCTCGAACACGAACTCGAACGGCTCGAGCGGGAGGCTGGCTACAGGACACACCAGCGCGCGATGACGTTCGAGGAATTGAGCCGTTTCGCCGCGATGCCAGGGGTCGAGGTCGGCGTACACACCGTCTCGCATCCCGTGCTGCCATTGCTCAGCGATTCGGAGATCGAGCAGGAAATCGTGACGGCACACGATACGCTCCGCGAACATGTGGCCAACACGATCCCTGTACTCGCCCTGCCGTTCGGTTTGTACGATGAACGCACGCTACGGCTCGCCGCCTCTGCCGGCATGAGCGCGTGTTTGACACTGTCCGGCGAGACCCTCGGGTCATCAGCGTTGCCATCTGGCGTCCCCCGCATCTGCATCACGAAGACCGACTCGCGCGCGAAGCTCAACCTTCGGCTACTTGGTGTACCTCGCCTCGTTCGTGCCATATGCGGCCGTCGTCTGGAGCCGTTTCCGGCTTTGCCGTCCGCCACCACCTGACGCCGTTCGATTCCGAATCGTCGTCCTTAAGTGGCGGAGTCGCGGAGGCCCCACGGTGGCCTATATGAACGTTGATTACTCAACTGATGTGCCACTCAGTTCAAACCCGGATGGCGCTGTGGAAGAGAGAGCCGGCACCGGCGACTGGGGCGACAGGAAGTATCGAAACGAGCGCCAGAACCGATCGCACCGACGAGCGTTAGAACCGAAGTGAAGTGTTGTGCTGATGGACCCAGGCGGCAAGCTCCGTGGCGACGCGATTACCAGCTTCGCCGTCCCACAGCGGGATCGGCTGGCCGGTGGTCCATCGACCCTCGAGTACGTCGGCGAATGCCGAACGGATGCGAACGGGATCGTTGCCGACCAGTCGGCTCGTTCCGAGCGTGACGGTGATGGGACGTTCCGTGTTCTCCCGCAGCGTCAAACACGGGACACGAAGCACCGAGCTTTCCTCCTGGAGGCCACCCGAATCGGTGAGGACGACGGTCGCTCCCGACATAAGCGAGACGGTATCGATGTAGGACTGCGGGCCGACGCAGATCAAGTCGTGCTGTCCTGGCGCTACGAGCGACTCGATCCCCATCCGCTGGGCGGCCGCAGCGGTGCGCGGATGCAGTGCGAACACCAGTGTCAGTCTCTGCGCCAGTTCGTGCAGCAGCTGCAGGAGCATGCCGAGGGTGCCGGCGTCGTCGACGTTCGACGGTCGGTGCAGCGTCACGAACCCGTATCGCCGGCCGTCAAGGCCAAGAGCCGCCGCCGTGCGGCGCTCCCTGGCGACGGGCAGTTGGGAGACGAGGCTGTCGATCATCACATTGCCGACCAGGCGGATCTTCGAGTCATCCACACCTTCGCGCTGCAAGTTGGTCACGCCGCTAGGCTCCGACACCAGGAGCAGATCGGCCACGGCGTCGGTGAGCAGCCGGTTGATCTCTTCAGGCATGGTGCGGTCGAAGCTTCGGAGGCCCGCCTCGACGTGCGCTACGGGAACGCCGAGCTTTACCGCAGCAAGCGCGCAGGCCACTGTGCTGTTCACATCGCCGAACACAACGCTGCCGGATGGGCGCCGCTGCATCAGGTGCGATTCGTACCGTTCGAGGATGCGGGCGGTTTGCGCGCCGTGGGTGCCAGAGCCGACGTCGAGGTGTACTTCCGGCGCCGGAATCCCCAGATCGCGGAAGAAGACGTTCGTCATCGACGGGTCGTAATGCTGTCCCGTGTGGACGATGCGCGGCGTGATGCCAGGATGGGCGCCCAGACCGCGGACAACCGGTGCGAGCTTCATGAAGTTTGGACGGGCGCCGGCGACGAGATCGAGGATTGGTCCCATGATCGATGCTGACGACCTTACCACGAGCGGAGAGGCGGCTCAGGCCTTCACGCGGCATGGTCGTACGAGCACCCTGCCGCTGAGGGAGCGGGTGGTCAACGGAGTCCTCTGGTTGACGGCGACCCGGGCATCGGGACAGATCATCACATGGATCATCACCATCATCGTCCTCAGGCTGCTGACGCCCGAGGACTACGGTTTGATGGGGATGGCGTTGCTGTTCACTGGCATCCTCTTTCTCTTGAACGAGATTGGCCTGGGCGCTGCGATCGTACAGAAATCCGAGCTCAGCGGTGACCAACTTTCGGATCTGCGATGGCTCATCATCGCTATCAACGTGGGCCTATGCGCGTTACTGATCTTCCTGGCGCCTGCGGTGGCGGCGTACTTCGATGAGCCACGTCTCTCGTCGATCACGCGAGTCCTCGCCATCACGTTCTTGATCAACGGTGTGGGTGTTCCGTCCGCCTCGATCCTTCAGCGCGAGATGGCGTTCAAGGAGAAAGCGGCCGCCGAGGTGGCTGGAAATTTAGCGGGCGCCATCTTGACGCTAATACTCGCGTGGCTTGGGTATGCCGTGTGGAGCCTGGTGGCCGGTATTCTGGCCTTGCGGCTCGTGACCAACGTGCTTTATTGCGTCTACCGTCCTCCTGTGTTCAGGCGTTCTTTTTCCGCGAGCAACATCGGGCTGTTCATGCAGTTCGGAGCCGAGGTGTCGGCCGCGCGGCTCCTTTGGTATTTGTCGTCCAGTGCGGATGTCCTGATCGTGGGGAAACTGCTTGGCTCGGCGCAGCTCGGTTACTACAGTCTCGCGTTCCAGTATTCGACCCTGCCACTCGACAAGTTCGTCACGATCCTCAACGAGATCGCTTTCCCCTCGTTTTCATCCGTGCAGAACGATACGGCTCGGCTCCAGCGGCACTATCTGAAGCTTGTCCACTTCGTCGCGCTCGTCATGTTTCCGATGTTCATCGGGTTGTTTCTCGTGGCTGACAGCGCCGTTCTGGTACTCCTCGGCGCCAGATGGCTACCGGTTGTGGTCCCATTGAAGTTGCTATGCATCGTGTCCTGCTTCCGTGCCATCGAGATAATCAACACACCAGTCATGATGGCCAGGGGACGGGCGCGAACAGTCTTGATCAACACGCTGGTTGCTGCGATCGTGCTCCCCGTCTCGTTCTATGTCGGCGCGCGCCGTGGCGGCATCAATGGAGTGGCAGTCGCGTGGCTGGTGACGCGCCCCTTCCTGTTCGCGTTGGGCATCTACTTAACAACCCAGGTCGTCGAGATCGGATTCGCCCGATACCTGCGCGGTCTCCGGCATCCGTTGGTAGGCTCGCTCGTTATGGTCGCTGCGGTGGTGACGGTCAACTCCTACCTCGGCCCGGTCCAACCGCTGGCTCGCCTGATCGTCTGTTCGCTCGTCGGATGCGCCACCTATCTCGCTTACAACGTCCTCTTCAATTCCGCGGCGCTCAAGGACGTGATAGACACCTTCAGGCTGCAAGGTCTGGAGCCGTTCTGGCGCAGCGGTGCGGCGCGTGCTCGAAGAAGGAGGATCATGCTGCCGTATAAACGCAACGAGGCAACGGTCGCGCAGGCGTCGGCCGAGACGGAACACCTTCGAATCCTGCTGGCGGCCTATCACTTTCCGCCGAGCGCGGCGGTAGGCGGGCTGCGTATCAGCAGGTTTGCGCGCTTCCTCCCCGAATTCGGCTGGCGACCGTACGTGCTTACCGTCAACGACGCCGACCGTGATGACAAGGAGGGCACGGATCACTCCCGCCTGATCGGGCTCGACGGCGTTTCGATCACCAGGACGCGTGAACCGTCAGGGATCCTCGACGCTTACATGTGGATCAAGCGCAAGCTCTTGACGAGCCAGCCCCCTTCGTTCGCGCTGGTCAATGCGCCGGTTCGGTCCGCTCGTAGCGAAAGCCTCGCACAACGGCTGAAGCGCTACGTAACATCGCTCTTCGTTCTGTTGCCAGACCAACAGAAGAACTGGGCTGTGTTCGCCGCCATACCTGCCATCCGTCTGATTCGGCGACACCGCATCGATTACATTCTCACGTCGGCTCCTCCACACTCCGTGCATTTGATCGGTGTGGTCGCAAAGCTCTTCACGCGAGTGGCATGGGTTGCCGACTTCAGGGATCCATGGCTCGAAATGCGCCAGGATGTCTGTGCTCAAGAGCAATCATGGCTGTCGCGTCGACTCGAGCGGTGGATGGAAGCTCGGGTGATGCACAACGCAGACAAAGTGCTGACGACCACCGAGCGGATGCGCCAGTCGATGATCGCTCGGTACCCCCAGGTGCCAGCCGAGAAGTTCTCGTGTCTGCCCAACGGCATCGACATGGATCGACTCGCCGGGCCCGACGGCGTGGACAAGTACGGCCCGTTGACAATCGCCTACGCGGGTTCGCTCTACCTTGACCGGACGCCCGAGCCGCTGTTCGAGGCGCTGGGCGCACTCGTGAACGAGGGTAAAGCGCGTCTCGATGAATTTCGCGTCAAGCTGGTCGGGAACTGTCGCAACATTGGTGAGGTGGAGACGGAGACCGTAGCAAGACGATACGGCATTGCGCCGGCGGTAGAGGTGGTCGACCGCGTGCCTTATGCCGAAGTGGTTCAGATCATGCGTCGCTCACACTTGCTTCTCGTGCTGGCGCCACCGAAGAACACCTTAATGCTGCCGGCCAAGATTTTCGACTATCTCGGCTCGGGTTCGAAACTGCTAGCGCTGGCCGACCCCGGAGCGACTGCTGACTTGCTACGGGAGACCGACGGCGGCCACTGTTTCTCTCAGAACGACGTCGCCGGATTAAAGGATTACCTTGACGAATTGCTCAGGGACGGGGCGTACCGATCCTTGCGCAACGATCCGGCGTCGTTCCGACGGTACGACGCCAGGAGACTGACGGGGCAGCTTGCGGCCGAGCTCGCCGAGCAATGCGCGCGGCCGGTTCGTATTACGGTTCGTACGTGAGCGACGCCTCTGCAGGCCCCGCCTGCTCTCCTCCGTCGGGTACGGAGAACCATGGGCGTTTCCGAATATAGAGCTTCTCCCAACGAGCAGAAGCGAACGTGGGATCTTCTGAGTCTCACGCCGCTGAAAGGGCGGACGGCGCTGGACATTGGAGCCAGAGATGGCCACTTCTCGCTCCTTCTTGCCGAGCGTTTCGATGAAGTTATCGCGCTCGACCTCCGCAAGCCCGCCATCACTCATCCAAGGGTTGTCTGTGTACAGGGCAATGCCGCTCACCTCGACTTCGCCGACGACTCGATCGACTTCGTTTTCTGCGCCGAGGTGCTCGAGCACATCCCGCACGCGATACTCACCATTGTCTGCCGCGAGCTCGAGCGCGTCTGCAAAAGAGAACTCTTGATCGGCGTTCCGTACAGACAGGATCTCCGTGTCGGGCGCACGACATGCCACTCGTGCGGCGGGAAGAACCCGCCTTGGGGACACGTCAACAGCTTCGACGAGCATCGTCTACGCCGCCTGTTCCGGCACTGTGTGGTCAAGTCGACCACGTTCGTCGGCAAAACCGCCGAAGCCACGAACCCGCTCTCGATGGCGCTGCTGGACCTGGCGGGGAATCCGTACGGGACGTACTCCCAGGAAGAGCCATGCATTCATTGCGGGCGTTCCTTGATCGCCCCTCCTGAACGGACGCTGAACCAGAAATTGTTGACAAGACTTGGCTTCATCGCACGGCGCGTGACCGGCCTTTTCGCTCGGTCGAGGAGCAACTGGATGCACATGCTCTTCGCCAAGCAGGGGCCGACAGGAAGCATCGAGGATATTCTTCGTTAAGACTCGATATGGGTAAAGTGGCAACCTGCCGTCATTTCATTAGGTCAGTGGAGGCTGCGGTCTTTCCATTTCATAACTGGCACGAGTTGTATCAGAGGTATTATCGCCAAAGTATCGAGATCTACTTAGCGCAGTACGGTACTCGTGTTCAGTACAGTTCTTCTCCTCTTTCTACCTCAATCTTGAGGCAGCTCGCCAGTATCCGCGATTCGTATAGGTTACGTCGCGTTCTTGGACCTTTCGCACCTATCAGCACGTCCGTCGTCACCGAAATCGCGAAGTGTGTTGGTGGCGATAAAAGACCGACTGCATCATTGGTTGGAGAGTATTTCTTCTCCTTGGAAGACGGTAAGAAAATTAGGATGTGCGTCGATAGCCACGATTCAGGAGACCTCAACAGCCAAGAGCTAGCGTTAAGAAGTGACGTGTATCTCAAGACAAATTATTGGCCGACAATGCACTATGCAGAGAGTGTAATTCCCTTCTTTAATTGCAATCCTCTTCTCCTCGAAAACCTCAAAATATTGAGACCGCTTCGTGGGCAGAGACAGGAGTTTGATATCTCCTTCATTGTGAGGGTGTGGGGTGGCAAAAATGAAGTCGACGGCAATGAGCATTGTTTGAGGCTACTAGAGGCAGTCGCGAAGACAAGAGCGGAGAAGTACCTCCTTGCCTACTTGGTTGGAGGCGATATCAAAGAAATGAGTAATCGTTTACGGCAGTCGGGTATTCCCTTCACGACGGAACCAATCCCGCGACGAAAGCTTTGGGAGATCACGGCTCGCTCCAAACTGACTATTATTCGGCTCGGAATGCACCATTGTGTTCCCTGGCGAATGTCTGACGTTTTGGCGCTGGGCGCGTGCACGGTACTAGACCAACCGCCCAAAACTGTTTGGCCAGTTCCGCTGGTAGAGGGGACACATTTCTTTTCCTTGGATGCGGAAACCACGACTGCGCAATCAGTCGCCAGCCATGCACAGTATGAAGTTATTCCTGATGTACTTGAGAACTACCTCACTAAAGATGAACAGCGATCAGAGATGTCCTGCGCAGCGGTCAAATATTTCGAAGACTGCCTTGATCCGAAATCTGTTGGCCAGCGGATATGTGAGTTGGTCCAAGGATTTGCTCGACTAAAGGCTGGCGTCGTTCGCGGCTAGACGGAGGTGTCCAAGGCGCATCGCGCTTCGACGGACGGTAAGTTTACCGCGCGCTAATATGCGCATGATCGAACCAGTAGTGATCGGTCTGCGCCTTTCGCGCGCTGCAGCAACCGCCGAAGGTCGGGCTGAACTGGAACATGTCGAACGGGTAGGTGTTGACGACGTCGGTGTAGCTTCCCTGGAGGACGCCATCCAGCCACCACTTCAATACTCCAGTATCGAGGTTGGTGTACCACTCGATGCGGTGCCACACGCCTAGTGTGACCCTCGTCGGGTTGACGTTCGGGGAGTGAACATAGAACCCTTTGTTCTGATATTCCGGCAGGACAATCAGGTAGCCACTACTGTCCAAGCCAATAAACTGCTGCCCGCCAGCCCCGCCACCGCCATTGAAGAGGAATGCGATCTTGTTGCCGGCCGGGCCGGGATCGAACGGTGATGAGGGCTTCCACCAGAAGCCGACGTAGA
>Ga0075428_100000235_pt1 | contig 53870 bp, 45 predicted proteins | sample RhiMetdeltSRZDD2_FD_75291 | JGI IMG/M metagenome (GOLD analysis project Ga0075428, IMG submission 75291) | Populus rhizosphere microbial communities from Tennessee, USA - Rhizosphere MetaG P. deltoides SRZDD2 | ecosystem: Host-associated > Plants > Roots > Rhizosphere > Soil | place: USA... | reverse complement strand
GGGCTGGTGAAGTTCCCCGGCAACATGGACAAGGAGTCCGGGCGGCAGGCCGCCGTGCAGCGCCGCGACTACGTGCTCAATGAGATGCAGGAGCTGGGCTACCTCAAGCCCGATGATGCCGCCACGGCCAAAGCGGAGAAGACCGAGATCAAGATCCGGCCGGTGCCCAACGGCTGCGTCCAGGCGACCACCAACAACTGGGGCTTCTTCTGCGACTACTTCCAGCGGTGGTGGCTGCACCAGGAGGTCTTCGGCCCCACCGATTACGACCGGGAGCGGCAGCTGCGCTCGGGCGGGTACCGCATCCGCACCTCCATGGACGTGGCGATCCAGCAAGCCTCGTTCAACGCCGCGGTCGCCCAGGCGCCCATCGGTGCGCCGGAGGCCCTGCTGCTCGCCTCGATCGAGCCCGGCACCGGCAAGGTGCGGTCGCTGGCCACCAACCGGTACTACCAGCTCGACGAGAAGCATGTGAACGGGCCCATGACCAACCCCCGGTTCGCCCCGGGCACCAGGGGCAGCTATCCCAACACCACCAACCCGTACTTCTCCACCGACCGCGACTTCCAGGGGTACCGCCCCGGGTCGGTCATGAAGATATTCACTATGGTGTCGGCGCTCGAGAACGGGTACCCGCTCGACTACGTCATCAACACCCAGCCGCGAGCCCTGTCGAAGTACCGCATCTACGGCGACCCCAAGGATCTGCCGGTCTGCGGGCAGCCGCCCTACTGGTGCCCGCCCAACAGCAACAACTCCGACTTCGGCCCGCAGAACATGTGGCAGGCGTTCGGCTCGTCGGTCAACACATACTTCGTGCCGCTGTTCGACTTCGTCGGCGGTGACAAGGTGATGGACACGGCCCGGCGGCTCGGGCTGACCTTCTACGACGTGCCCGACAACCCCAACGACAAGTCGGGCGTGGGCACCAAGGACGACGACTACGCCAGCTCCACAAACCTCAACATCGCCAAGATCTGGTCGCCGTTCACGCTGGGCATCTCGACCCACCCACCGCTGCAGATCGCCAACGCCTTCGCGACCCTCGCCGCCGACGGGCTCTACTGCGAGCCCACGCCGGTGGAGTCGATCCACAACATCCACAACCAGAAGCTCAACGTCGGCGGCCCGAAGTGCACCCAGAACATCGACGCCGAGGTGGCCCGCGCGGCGATCGACGCCTCCCGCTGCCCGGTCGGTGACTCGGCCCAGACCGGCTCGTGCAGCGGCGCCACCGCCGGCGAGTCCAGGCGAATCATCGGCAAGCCGATCGCCGGCAAGACCGGTACGAGCGACAACGAGAGCACGGCGACGCTGACCATCACCACCAAGCAGCTGGCGATGTCGGGCTTCCTCGTCGACCCGGACTACCCCGACACCCCGACGAAGATGAAGCACAAGGGCAACCGCGGGGTGAACCCGGCGGTGCAGAACGCGATGGCCGCGGCGATGAAGAACAAGCCCGGCATCCAGTTCACCAAGCCCACCAACTCCAAGCTGATCCGCGGCGCGCAGTCGGCCATCCCCGACGTGACGTGCAAGAGCGTGCCCGAGGCGATGGCTCTCCTCAAGGGGGCGGGCTTCAAGCCCGAGGTGGACACCAAGCGGCCGGTGCCGTCGGCGTGCCCGCCGGGTACCGCGGCCGGCACGACCCCCACCGGCAAGACGCTCAAGGGCGGAGTGGTGGTCATCAACGTCAGCTCCGGCGGCGGGGCGCCGCCCACTGGGCCGCCGGGCCGGGGCGGCGGCTGACGGGTCGCAGAAGGTTGACTAAAGAAAAGGGTTCTTTACAGATTCAGTTAGCTCTCTTAATAATTAGGGGCAATATCGAAGTGTGCCTCTGATTAGGGAGAGCGCGATGAAACGATTCGCGGCGCTACTGGCCGCCGCCGCCCTGGTGCTGGTCGCTCCGGCACCGGCGGCTGGGGCCAACCTCGTCGCCAACCCAGGCTTCGAGACGGGTGCCCTGTCACCGTGGGCGTGCAGCGGCGGGCTAGGGTCTGTGGTGACCACGCCCGTGCACACGGGGACGAGAGCACTTCAGGGGGCGGTGTCCTCATCGGACCACGCCAACTGCACGCAGACCGTTGCGGTACAACCAAATACGGCCTACGTGCTCTCCGCCTGGGTGCGGGGCAGTTATGTGTACCTGGGGATCACGGGCGGCGCGTCGACCTGGACCCCGTCGGCCGCCGCCTATACCCAGCTGACCGTCAACTTCACCACGACGGCCGGGCAGACGTCGGTGCAGGTCTTTCTTCATGGATGGTACGGCCAGGGCACCTACTACGCCGACGACGTGAGCCTTGACGGGCCCGGCACGCCACCCGGGCCGGGAGGCCCAAGCACGCCAACGGGTCTGGCCGTCACCGGCACCAGCAACAGCTCGATCTCGCTCGGCTGGAACGCCGTGACCGGAGTGAGCGGGTACCGCGTGTACGAGGGCACCTCCGTCGTGGCCACCACGACCGGCACCTCCGCCACGATCAGCGGGCTGGGCGCGTGTACCAGCCACTCCTACTCGGTCGCGTCGTTCAACGCCACCGGTGAGTCCGTCAAGAGCGGCACGGTGAGCGCGAGCACGACGGGCTGCCCGCCCGCACCGGGCATCGCGGTCGCGCCCTATGTGGACATGGGAGCCTGGCCGACACCCGTGCTCGCCGACCTGGCGACCAGCGGTAACCTCAAGAGCTTCACCCTGGCGTTCATCACCGCCTCGGGCTGTAAAGCCATGTGGTTCAACGCCTTTGACCCGCGTCAGGCGTGGTCCAAGGATCAGATCGACGCCATCCGGGCTCGCGGCGGTGATGTGAAGATCTCGTTCGGCGGCGCGACCGGTATCGAGCTGGCACAGTCATGTACCACCGTGGCGAGCTTGCAGGCCGAGTACCAGGCCGTGGTCTCGGCTTACAACCTGCGCTACATCGACCTCGACATCGAGGGCGCGGCGACCGCCGACCCGACATCGGTCAACCGAAGGTCGCAGGCGTTGGCCGCGTTGCAGCGGGCCAACCCCGGCCTCAAGGTCTCGCTGACGCTGCCGGTGCTGCCCGAGGGCCTGACCGCCGACGGTCTCGGCGTGGTCCGCTCGGCCCGGGACAACGGCGTCGACGTCGACATCGTCAATGTCATGGCGATGGACTACTACCGCAACGGCGACTACGGCGATTTCGCGGTGCAGGCGGCCAACTCGACCTTCGCCCAGATCAAGTCGCTGTACCCGGCGAAGACCGACGCGCAGGTATGGAAGATGGTCGGCGTGACTCCGATGCTCGGCCAGAACGACGACGGCCGCATCTATGACCAGGCCGACGCCCGGCAGATGGTCACCTTCGCCGGATCGAAACACCTTGGCGTGCTTGCCTTCTGGGAGATGACGCGGGACCGCAACGCCTGCACGGGCGCGCTCTACCGTTGCACCAACATCGCCCAGCAGCCGTACGAGTTCAGCCGCATCTTCGCCGGTTACACCGGTTAGAAGTAATCAAGAAGGGACGGTACCGGGCCGGCGGTGGCCGCTTGAAGGAAGGCGTCATCGCCGGCCGGGCCGGACAGCAGGCCGGCCCGCCGCAGGTTGGCGGGAGTCGCGGCGCCGCAATACCACAGGGCCATGCCGCGAGCGTTGAGGTGCATGGTGCCTTCGCCCCCGGGGGAGAGCTTGGCCTCGCCGCCGGACAGCTCAAGCACGAAACGGCCGTCGTTCCACGGGCAGATCTCGTCGCCCAGCTCGATGTCGACCCGGCCCGAAAGGTGGGGCGGCCAGCCGCGGGCCGAGATGGCCGCCTGTGCGTCGACCATCCGCGCCATCCAGGTGTTCCGGGACTCTACGCGGGTACCCGATGATGCAAAATGCAAGAAGGCTGGGTCCTGATCGGACAGTCGCAGCACGATGTTGGGCGCGACGCTGGCCCATCCGGCGATCATGGTGAGCAGGGTGGCCGTGGCCCCGGCGGTGGAGCCGATGAGGTCATAGACGGTCAGCTTGCCGGCGGCGTCGTAGCCCGGCCCCCGATTCCAGCTGGCATAGCCGACGATGGCGCCGTCCTCAACCGCGACGGTGACGCCGTCGAAGTTGTCGATCATCTCATCACCCGTGACGAACAGCGGGCCGGAGCGCTCCATCAGACCGGTGCTCGCGGCGGCCACCTCGCGATAGAGGGCGGCGATGGCGGAGAAGTCGCCGAGGGTGGCGGGGCGCAGCTCGATGCGCGGGTCGGGGCGGATGCCGGCCAGCGCCGAAGCCGGAAGGGCGTGGTAGGTCAGCGACCCGACCTCCTCCCAGCCGAGGCGGCGGTAGGGGAAAGGCGTCGTGGGGAACAGGGTGCTGATCGCGGCGCCGCGGTCGCGGGCCTCGTGTAGCAGCCGCGAAAGGATGAGGCGGGCCAAGCCTTTGCGGCGCTTGTCGGGCACCACCGCCACCCCGGCCACACCGGCGGTGGGCACGACCCGGCCACCGAACCAGTGGCCCTGCTCGCGATCGACCGCCTTGCCGACAAGCCGGCCCTCGGAGTCGAAGGCGCCGTGGGAGATCCAGCCCGGCTTGGCCGGGCTGTAGCTCTCGGGCATGGGCTGGGCGTGATAGCCGAACGCCAGGCTGCCAAGCTTGAAGGCCTCCGGGCCGTCGTCGAGCGTCAGGCGCCTGAGCGTGAACTCCGCCACTGGCCGACCACCTCTTCCACGTCAAAGATGTTGAGCACGACGGGCGGTCCGTCGATCAGGCCACGCTGCGCCTTGAGGATGCGGGAGTTGAGCTCGCCGACGATGCGGCGCACCTCGGTCTCGGAAGTCTTGCGTGACAAGACTTCCATCAGATCCTCGGCGTCCTTGCGCAGCATGAGCGAGGCCGGCAGCACGCCTGAGATATCCTCGCGCTTCACCCACTGCTTGAGCCACCAGTTTTCGTCGTACGCCTCGCCGGCGCCTGGCAGCGGCTTGCCCATGCCGGGCAGGTTGTCGAACTCCCCCCGCTCCTGGGCCTGACGGATCTGCGCCTCGAACGCGGACTCGTATGCCATGTTTACGATTCTACGAGCGGCTTTCCCGCCACTCCTTGAACGGGTCGTAGTCGACCTCCAGCGGCTCCTGGGGTGGGCGCTCGGCCTCGGGCACGTGCTGCAGGTTGAGCCTGACGCGGTACCAGATGGAACTTCGGCCCCGCATGCCGTCGATGAGTACGTCGGCCGGCCGCAGACGCTTGAAAACCCCGGGGTGGCGCGCCTTCCAGTGCTCCAGGGCCCGCAGCGCCTCCTCCTTGGTCTTGGAGCGGGCGATCTCGATGAGCGGCATCTGTATCTGCCGGCGTCCCTTGCCCTTGGGCGGTTTCTCGGCCGGGCCGAGCCGCTCCGCCAGTTCGAGCAGCCGGTCGAGGGCGCCGGGGCTCTCCTCGATGCCCGACCACGGGTCGCCGATCTGCGCGTAGCGCTCGAGAACAGTGGGCAGGGTAAATCTCTCCGGGCGGCAGTCGGCGACTTCGTCCCAGCTCAGGGGCGTCGAGACGCGGGCGTCGGGGGTGGCGCGCACCGAGTAGGCGGAAGCCACCGTGCGGTCTTTGGCGTTCTGGTTGAAATCGACGAAGACGCCCTCCCGCTCCTCCTTCCACCAGCGGCTGGTGGCCAGGTCGGGCGCCCTGTTCTCGACCTCGCGGGCCACGGTCTCGGCGGCCAGGCGGACCTGCGGGTAGCTCCACTCGGGGTCGATCCGGGCATAGATGTGAAACCCGCGCGAGCCGGAGGTTTTCGCCCAGGCGGTGAGGTCGTGCTCCTCCAGCACCTCCCGCGCCACGAAGGCGACGTCGATGATCTGCTTCCAGTCCACGCCGGGCATGGGGTCGAGGTCGATCCGCAGCTCGTCCGGGCGGTCGAGGTCCTCGGCCCGGACCGGGTGAGGGTTGAGGTCGACGCAGCCCAGATTGATCACCCAGGCGAGGCCGGCGGCGTCGCGCACCACCACCTCCTCGGCGCTGGTGCCCGAGGCGTAGTGCAGCTCGGCCACCTCGATCCAGTCGGGCCTGGTGTTGGGCGCCCGCTTCTGAAAGAACGCTTCCTCGTCGATGCCCTTGACGAAGCGCTTGAGGATCATCGGGCGCCCGTCGACGCCGCGCAGCGCCCCGCGCGCCACGGTCAGGTAGTACCGCACCAGGTCGAGCTTGGTGTGGCCACCCTGGGGGAAGATGAGCTTGTCGGGGTTGGTGACCCGCACCTCACGCCCGTCGATCTCCAAGACCTCTGGCTTGGCCATTCCCCCACGATAGATCAATCGTCGAGTTCGAACGCGGTATCGTCTGGAGGCGAGCTTGCCAGCTGGAGGATAGGAGCCGGCGCTGCCGTGGCGGTGGGAGGTACGACTACCGCAGGCAAGCGGCATACCACTGGGCGTTGTCGACCCGGATGCGGGTGTTGACGTCGCCGTCCCAGTCCGGACGCAGGCCGTGGCGGATGAGGGCGGGCAGGATGTCGGTCTCGACCATTTGCGGGAGATCGGTCTGGCTGAAGGCGCCGTAGGCGAGGTAGACCGAACCGTTCTCGATCAGGCGATCGGTGTCCTGCTCGTGGAAGAAGACGTAACCGCGCCACTCGCGCGAGTCGTCGCGTTCGTCGAAGATCTCGGAGGAGCCGCAGTTCATGCAGCAGGCGAAGTTCTGCCGGGCGACGATGCCCGCCTCCTCAAGCTCTTCGAAGGCCCGGTCCAGATTGGTCGTGGTCTCCTCGGCCGTCCATTGTGCCTGCTGAACGAGGCGTACCTGGAGCATGAGATCGAAAGCCGTGCGCACCTCCTCCTCGCTGAGGGGGAAGTCCTCGTCGAGGTAGCTCTCGATGAAGTCGTCCGGGTCGTCATAGCCTTTGAGCAGGGACTGCCAGATGTCGTCGGTCAGGGACTGATGGTCCTCAGGGCTCAAGCCGAAGTCGGGCAAGGAAAAATCGGCGGGGCGGTCGTTGTAGGGCCACGGAGTCACGCGGCGGAGCCTAACACCTCCGGCCATGATCATTGACTATGCTTGTTTGCTTGTGACTGCCTTGCTGCTTTCGACGGCCGACACCGAACTGCTTGCCGCCCGCGCCTCCGGGGCGCCCTGGCGGATCGGCAACCCGGCGCGCCTGTCGCCTTTGGACGTGCTCGAGCTGACGGACGGCGCCGGATTCGCGGTGGTGCGGCTGCTCGGCGGGGCCAAGACCTGGGAGGAAGGGCTGCGGGCCCTGATCGCCACCGGCATCCCGGTGGTGGCGCTGGGCGGCGAGGCCTCGCCCGACGCGGTGCTACAGGCTTTTTCCACGGTACCCGGTGGGGTGGTCGCGCAGGCGTTGCGTTACCTGGTCGCGGGTGGGGCGGCCAACCTCGGTGAGCTGTATAGCTTCCTGTCGGACACGCTGTTGCTGACCGGCGAGGGGTTCGCGGCGCCGGAGGAGATGCCGGCCTATGGGGCGCGGGAGTCGGTTTTGGACACTGCGCGTCCCACGGTGGGGATCGTGTATTACCGGGCGCACGAACTGGCCGGCAACACGTCGTTTGTGGACGTGCTGGCGTCCGCGTTGGAAGAGGCCGGGGCGAATGCGCTGCCGGTGTGGTGCGCGTCGCTCCGGTCGATCGACGAGGGGCTGAAGGGGATCCTGGCCCGTTGCGATGCGCTTGTCGTGACTGTTCTGGCGGCCGGGGGTACGCATGTAGACGAGTCCTGGAATGTGCAGACCCTGGCGGAGCTTGATATCCCTATCCTGCAAGGACTCTGCCTGACGTCTTCGCGGGAGGTCTGGGACTCCTCGGACGCGGCGCTGTCGCCGATGGACGCTGCGATGCAGGTGGCGATCCCCGAGTTCGACGGGCGGCTGATCACCGTGCCGTTCTCCTTCAAGGAGCAAGGGCCGGACGGGATCGCGGTGTACGTGGCCGACCCGGAGCGGGCGCGGCGGGTGGCGGGGATCGCGGTGCGCTATGCGCGGCTGCGCCGGATCCCTAACGCGGAGAAGAAAATCGCCATCATGCTGTCCAGCTATCCGACCAAGCATGCGCGGGTGGGAAACGCGGTGGGGCTGGACACGCCGGCCAGCGCGGTGGTGCTGCTGAAAGCGTTGCGGGAGGCGGGATATGAGGTTGACGGTTTTCCGGAAGATGGGGACGAGCTGATCCACCGGCTGATCGCGGCGGGCGGGCACGATGTGGAGTGGCTGACCGAGTCTCAATTGGCCGCCGCTTCGATCCGGGTGTCGGAGTATGAGATTCCGGACGGGTTGCGAGAGTCCATTGTGGAGGCTTGGGGACCGCCGCCGGGCCAGTTGTATGTGGACCGTGATGAGATCGTGCTGGCCGGGCTGCGTTTCGGCAACGTGCTGCTGATGATCCAGCCGCCGCGTGGCTTCGGGGAAAACCCCATAGCCATTTATCACGACCCGGAATTGGCGCCGTCGCACCACTATCTGGCCTGCTACCGGTGGCTCGACCGAGCGTGGGGGGCGGACGCGATCGTGCACCTGGGCAAGCACGGGACGCTGGAGTGGTTGCCGGGCAAGGGGTTGGGGCTGTCGGCCGGGTGCGCGCCGGACGGGGTACTGGGCGATGTGCCGCTGGTGTATCCGTTCATCGTCAACGACCCGGGGGAGGGGACGCAGGCCAAGCGGCGCGCGCACGCGACCATCGTGGATCACCTGATCCCGCCGATGGCGCGGGCGGAGTCCTATGGGGACATGGCCAAGCTGGAGCAGTTGCTCGACGAGCACGCCACGGTGGCCGCACTGGACCCGGGCAAGCTGCCCGCGGTACGGGCGCAGATCTGGACGCTCATCCAGGCGGCTCAACTGCATCACGATCTGCGGCAGACGGAGATACCCGAGCCGGAGGAGTTTGACGATTTCCTGCTGCACGTGGACGGGTACCTCTGTGAAATCAAAGACTCGCAAATCCGGGATGGCTTGCACGTGCTAGGCGCCGCGCCGACGGGGGAAGCCCGGGTCAATTTGATGCTGGCGATCCTGCGGGCGACCCAGATGTGGGGCGGCGCCAAGGTTTTGCCGGGGTTGAGGAATGCCCTGGCGGGCGGGGAGATGCCGGCGGCGCGGGAAGACGTCGATGAACTGGAGGCCTCGGCGCGCTTCCTGGTGGAGCGGATGGAGGCCCAGGGATGGGATCCGGCGGCGGCCCAGGTGGTGTCCGAGATCCCCGAGGTGCAAGCGATCCTGCACTTCGCCGCGGCCGAGGTGGCGCCGAGACTGGACGGCACGGCCGGTGAGGTGACGGCGGTGCTGCGGGCGCTGGAGGGGCGGTATGTGCCCGCGGGCCCGAGCGGGTCACCGACGCGCGGGCTGGTGAACGTGCTCCCGACGGGCCGGAATTTCTACTCCATCGACCCGAAGGCGATACCCTCGCGGCACGCCTGGGAGGTCGGGCAGGCGCTGGCGGAGTCGTTGCTGCGCAAGCACTTGGAGGAGACCGGGGAGTGGCCCCAAACCGTGGGGCTGACGGTCTGGGGCACTTCGGCGATGCGGACTCAGGGCGACGACCTGGCCGAGGTGCTTGCGTTGCTTGGGGTGCGGCCGGTGTGGGACGACGAGTCGCGGCGGGTGACCGGGGTGGAGGTCATCCCGGCGCACGAGCTGGGGCGGCCCAGAATTGATGTGACGGTGAGGATTTCCGGATTCTTCAGGGACGCTTTCCCGCATGCGGTGTCGCTTTTGGACGATGCGGTGGTTTCGGTGGCTTCCTTGGAGGAGCCGGAAAACTTCGTGCGGGAGCACGCTTTGGCCGATGCGCAGGCACACGGCGATTGGCGCCGGGCCACGACCCGCATCTTCGGGTCCAAGCCCGGGGCTTACGGGGCCGGGCTGCTGCCTCTGATCGACGCTCGTAACTGGCGGGATGATGCGGATCTGGCCGAGGTGTATGCGGTTTGGGGCGGGTACGCGTATGGGCGCGGGTTGGACGGTCGGGCGGCGCGGGAGGATCTCGAACGGGTCTATCGTCGGGTGTCGGTCGCGGCCAAGAACGTGGACACGCGCGAGCATGACATCTTCGATTCCGACGACTACTTCCAGTATCACGGTGGGATGATCGCCATGGTGCGCTCCCTGACCGGCGCCTCGCCGACCGCGGTGATCGGCGATTCCCACCTGCCGGAGGACGTGCGGACCCGGACCCTGGCCGAGGAGACCAAGCGGGTGTTCCGGGCTCGGGTGGTGAATCCGCGGTGGATCGCGGCGATGAGGCGGCACGGGTACAAAGGCGCTTTTGAGTTGGCGGCCACGGTCGATTACCTGTTCGGCTATGATGCCACGGCGGGTGTGGTCGACGATTGGATGTATGAAAACCTTGCGGCGTCTTATGTTTTCGACGAGGACGTGCGCGAGTTCATGCAGCGCTCCAACCCGTGGGCGTTGCGCGGCATCTCGGAGCGGCTGATCGAGGCGGCGGATCGGGGGCTGTGGGCCAAGCCGGCGCCCGAGACACTGCACCGGCTGCGCGAGACGTATCTGGAACTTGAGGGCGACCTGGAGAGCTAGGTCACGATCTTCGCGCTCGCACCCACGGCCGCGCCGCATTGTTGATCTAGCATTTTCCCCGAAAATGCGGCCTCAACTCGTTAGGAGGCAGCACTTTCCCCGAAAGTGCTAGATCAAACGATCATGAGTGGAGCGCGCGGGAGGACCGGCCGCCTTTGATGCCGCTGTGGGCGCCATGCTCGCGGAGGCTCGTGGTTGTCGGCTGGCCGAGATGCGGAAGTCGCGCGGGCTGACGCAGGAGCAGGTGGCGGAGCCATCATCCTAATTGGAGCGGTTCACGGTCTCGTCGATGGCGGCTACTATCGCCTCCGGGGCGCGATACTGCGGGTAGTGGTCCGCGCCGGGAAGGCGGATCAGGCGGCAACCCGGGATGCGGGCGGCGATCTCCTCGTTGAGCTTGATCAGGGGCGGATAGTCGAGATCCCCGACCATCAGCGTGGCCGGCACGCTCACCTCTTCCAGACGATTCACCGCGGGCGGATCCGGCCGCTTGAAGTCGTGCGGTTCCAACCATCGCCGGGCCAGGGTCCGCAGCTCCTCCTCGATCCCCGGGATGAGGCCGGCCCCCGCCCACCGGTTCCCGACCAGGGCGGCGATGCCGTCGATGTCACGGTTGGCGATGAGCGCCTCGCCCGCCCGGTAGAACTCGAGGTCCGGCGGGAAAAGGTACCCGGTGAGGCCGGATCCCAGCAGCACGATGCCGGCGACTCGCTCCGGTTGCGCCAGCGCGAGGTCGATCGAGGTGGCGCCGCCCTGGCTGCATCCGACCAGACCCACCCGCCCAAGCCCCAAGCGGTCGAGCACCGCGATCAGGTCGGTCATCGTGGTGAAGGGTGCCCTCGGCTGTGGGGACCGGCCGAAGCCGCGGACGTCGTAGCGCACCGTCCGGTACCGCTGGGAGAGCAACGGCTGCAAGGGATCCCACTGGCGCGAGTCGCCGACGCCGGAGTGCAATAACACCAGGGCGGGCAGGTCGGCGCCGCTGTCCTCGGCCCAGACCTCGCCATCGGCTACGGGGATGACCATCTCCACCGACGGATCCTAACGCGTCGATACGGACAGGAGCAGGCCGCCCTTGGGACGGATGGTGGCCTGGCCCTCCGGGATCACCGGCTCGTCGCGATCTCCACATCGGACAGCTCGGTCGAGATGAGCAGGGGCAGGCCCGGCGGCGAGGGAGGCTTCACACGGCCGAGGATGGCATAGTAACGCCATGCGCCCAATCCTCTATCGAGATGCCGCGCTGGCCGACGGCACCGGACCGGATCTCAGGCTCGGCGTCAGTATCCTTGTCGAGCAAGGAGAAATCCAAGGAAAGATCGCGTGGATCCGGGAGGAGGAGGGCGAGCTCCCGACCGATACCGAGGTCATCGACGCGTCCGGCTCGACCATCGTGCCAGGGCTCGTCGACAGCCACAGCCACCTTACCCTGCCCGGCGGCGCGCACTGGATCGACCACGGCTTCGACCCGGCCGAGAAGCTGCTCGACGTCGCCGAGCACAACGCGATTCTGCTCCGGAGCGCGGGCGTGCGGTGGGCACGCGACGTCGGCTCTCCACCCAGGACAGACCCGACCGACGGCCGGACCCGGGCCCTGGCGCTCGGGGTGCGCGACCGGTGGGCGGGCAAACCGGAGTACCCCTATGTCCGCGCGGCCGGTTCGTGGGTGCTGCGCGCCGGTGCGCTGCCGCACGGGCTGGGAGTGGAGGTCGAGGACGGCGACGGGCTGCTCGCCGCGGCCATGGGGCAGCTCGACGACGGCGCCGACTTCATCAAGCTGTACCTCGACGGCCCCGACCGGGAGACGGCGCCGTTCACCGTCGATGAGGTGCGTGCGGTCGTCCAGGCCGCGCACGCCCGTGGCGCCAAGGTGACCGCCCACTCGGGCGTGCTGCCGGGAGCGAGGGTGGGCGCCGAGGCGGGCGTCGACTCCATCGAGCACGGCTTCCAGCTCGATGACGATGTCGTGAAAGCCATGGCCGCCAACGGGGTCGCGCTGGTGTCGACCCTCGCCGTCATGGAGTCGTGGCGCACGTTCGGCCGCACCACGAGACTTCCGCGTTTCGCGGCGCAGCCGGGACGGTCCCAGGTGGCCGCTCGGCGCGACTGGGCCCACGAGAGCGTGCGGCTCGCGGCGAGCGCCGGGATCCTGATCGCGGCGGGCACGGATTTCGGTGGCGGATCGCTACGCGCCAACCAGCTGGCGTGGGAGATCGAGACGCTGGTGGCCGCCGGGCTGCAGCCGTGGCAGGCGCTGGCCGCGGCGACCCGCAACGGCGGCATCCTGCTCGGTGAGCCCGACGCGGGAGTGATCCGCGAAGGCGGTCCCGCTGACTTTGTTCTGGTGCACGGGGATCCGCTCTCCGACCCGGCCGCCCTGTGGCGCGTGTGGCGGGTTTCGTGAGAAGGCCCGTCCTGCGGTTTTGACTGGCGCCGCCGTATAGGCAACGATGACATCTACGTGCGGCAGTGGAGGAACCCGGTGTGAGTCCGGGGCGGTCCCGCCACTGTCACCGGGGAGCGACCCCTCACCTCATGGTCACGGCCGGTAAGGCTGGAAGGCCGAGGGGGAGTGCCGATCCGGGAGCCAGGACACTCCGGCCGCGCGCGAGTTGACCCGTGCTGTGGGCGTGGACACCCACGGAGAGGACTGAGCGCCATGAGGCCGTGTTACCCGTTCTCCGCCGTAGTCGGCCTAGACGATCTTCGGCTTGCGCTGCTGCTCAACGCCGTGTCCCCGGCGATCGGCGGGGTGCTGGTGCGCGGGGAGAAGGGCACGGCCAAATCGACGGTGGTGCGCGCGCTGGCCAGCCTGCTGCCCACCCTCGACGTGGTCGACGGCTGCCGGTTCAACTGCGACCCGCAACACCCCTATGCCGAGTGTCCGGATGGGCCGCACGACGGCCGGGCGGCCAAGCGCCGGGCGAGGCTGGTCGAGCTGCCGGTCGGCGCCACCGAGGACAGGCTGGTCGGTTCGCTCGATCTGGAGGCGGCGCTCACCAAGGGCCAGGCCACCTATGACCCGGGCCTGCTCGCCGCGGCGCACCGCGGTGTGCTCTATGTGGACGAAGTGAACCTGCTTCACGACCACCTGGTCGACCTGCTGCTCGACGCCGCCGCGATGGGGCAGGCGTTTGTGGAGCGCGACGGGGTGTCGGTGCGTCACGCGGCGAGCTTCCTGCTCGTGGGCACGATGAACCCGGAGGAGGGTGAGCTGCGCCCGCAGTTGCTCGATCGGTTCGGTTTGGCGGTTATGGTACGGGCGCCGCGTGACCCGGCACCCAGGGTTGAGGTGATCCGGCGCCGGCTCGCCTATGAGGCGGACCCGGAGCACTTCGCGCAGCGGTGGGCCGCCGCCGACGCCGATCTCGCCACGCGCATCGAGCACTCGCGCCAGCGGCTGTCCAAAGTGGAGCTTCCGGACGCCGAGCTGATCCGCATCGCCCATGTCTGCGCCGCCTTCGACGTCGACGGGATGCGGGCCGATATCGTGGTGGCCCGCACCGCGACCGCGCTGGCCGCCTGGAACGACCGGGCGGTGGTCACCGCCGAGGACATCCGCGACGCGGCCCGGCTCGCGTTGCCGCACCGCAAACGCCGCGACCCCATGGACAGCCATTCCTCCGAACTGGACGAGCAGACACTCCAGGATGCATTGGAGTCGGAGCCGCCGGACGATGACGACCCAAGCGGACCGGGTGGGGGCGGCGGCACCAGGACCGATCCGGCGGGCGAGCCGCAGCGGGCCCGGCTGTTCAGCGTGCCCGGCGTCGGGACGGGTGCGAGCGGCCGCAGGTCGGAGGCGCAGAACCGGACCGGGCGGGTGGTCGGCGCCCGGACACCGCGGGGCAAGCTCGTGCGGATCCACTTACCGGCCACTGTGCGCGCGGCTTCCCGGTACCAGATAAAAAGAGGCAGGAAAGACCGGCTGCTGCTTCGCTCCCAGGACCTGCGCGAGCCGGTCCGGCGCGGGCGCGAATCCAATCTCGTGCTCTTCTGCGTCGATGCTTCCGGCTCGATGGCGGCCCGCAGGCGGATGACCGCCGTCAAGACCGCCGTGCTGTCGCTGCTCGTCGACGCCTACCAGAAACGCGACAAGGTGGGCCTCATCACCTTCCGGGGCGACGGGGCAAACCTGGCGCTCGCGCCCACGAACAGTGTGGAGACCGGCGCGGCCCGGCTGAAAGACCTGCCTACGGGCGGCCGGACGCCGCTGGCCGGCGGCCTGCGGCTGGCCGAGCAGACCATTCGGGCGCAACGCCAACGCGACCCGCAACGCCGTGCCCTGTTGGTCGTTGTCACCGATGGCCGCGCGACGGCCGGTGCCGCCCCGGTCCAGGAGGCGATGCTTGCCGCGCAACGGTTGTCACGCGATACGGGGCGCGTGGCCGGGCGGATGGCGTGCGTCGTGGTCGACTGCGAGTCCGGGCCGGTGCGGCTCGGACTCGCCCGGGAGCTGGCGGCGACGATGGGCGCCGAGCATGTGGCGCTGGAAGAAGTGACAGCGACGGAGCTGGCTCGGGTAGCGAGGAGGGTCGCCTGATGCCCCAGGGCAGGCCGGAGTTCGTGCCGGACGACGGGCTGACCACGCGGCAGCGCCGGCGCTCGCCGCTGCTGGCCGTGCACACCGGCACCGGCAAGGGCAAATCGACGGCCGCCTTCGGCCTGGCGTTGCGCGCGTGGAGCGTGGGCTGGCCCATCGCCGTCTTCCAGTTCGTCAAGAGTCCAAAGTGGAAGGTGGGCGAGGAGAAGGCGTTCAGGGCCCTGGGCGGGGTGACCTGGCACAAGATGGGCGAGGGTTGGTCGTGGCTGGCCCGCCCGGGCGACGACCGGGACCACGCCGCCGAGGCGGCCGAGGGCTGGGCGCAGATCAAGCGCGACCTGGCCGTCGAGCGTTACACCTTCTACGTTCTCGATGAGTTCACCTATCCCATGCACTGGGGATGGGTCGATGTCGATGATGTCGTGAAAACTCTGGCACAAAGACCGGGCACGCAGCACGTCGTGATCACGGGGCGTTACGCCGACCCGCGCCTGATCGAGGCGGCCGACCTGGTCACCGAGATGGGCAAGGTGAAGCATCCCATGGACTCCGGGCGCAAAGGCCAGGCAGGCATCGAGTGGTGACAATTCCTAGGCTCGTGATAGCCGCACCGGCCTCGGGGCACGGCAAGACCACCGTCGCCACCGGGCTGCTGGCCGCGCTGACGGCGAAAGGCAAACGCGCCACCGGGTTCAAGGTGGGGCCGGACTACATCGACCCGTCCTATCACGCGCTGGCCTGCGGGCGGCCGGGGCGCAACCTCGACCCGGTGCTGGTGGGTCCGTCGCTCGTCGTGCCGCTGTTCCTCCACGGTTGCGCGGATGCTGACGTGTCCATTGTGGAGGGAGTGATGGGGCTCTATGATGGGCTCTCTTCGGCGGGCGATTTCGGCTCCACGGCTCATGTTTCGCGCCTGCTCGCCGCGCCCGTGGTGATGGTGGTGGACGCTTCGGCCCAGGGGCGCTCGGTCGCGGCCGTGCTGCACGGGTTCTGCACGTTCGGCGACGTCCGGATCGCCGGCGTGATCCTCAACCGGGTCGGCTCCGACCGGCACGAGGAGATCCTGCGCTCCGCGTGCGCGGAGGTGGGCCTGCCCGTGCTCGGGGTGTTGCGGCGCATGGACCTGGCCGCCGTCCCGTCGCGCCACCTGGGCCTGGTTCCGGCGGCCGAGCGGTCCTGGGCGGCGGTGGAATCCGTGGCCGCCATGGGGTCCATGGTCGAGGGCGGGGTGGACCTGGCGGCCCTGCTGGCGGTGGCGAGGAACGCGCCGCCACTGCCCGGAAAACCTTGGGAGCCAAGGGTCGTGGAGAGAAAGGCCGGACCGACGGTTGCGGTCGCCGGTGGTCCCGCTTTCACTTTCGGGTACCGCGAACAGCTCGAGCTGCTCGAAGCGGCGGGCGCAACGGTGGCCTTCTTCGACCCGCTGCGCGATGAGAAGCTTCCCGCCGGGACGGACGCGATCGTCGTCGGGGGCGGGTTTCCGGAGGTCTTCGGCGCCGACCTGGCATTGAACGAGCCGTTGCGACGCCAGGTCAAGGCGTTCGGCGGCCCGATCGCGGCCGAGTGCGCCGGGCTGCTCTGGTTGTCGTCGAGTTTGGACGGTCACAAGATGTGCGGGGTCCTCAAGGCCTCCGCCACCATGACCTCCCGCCTGACCCTGGGCTACCGCGACGCCGTGGCGCGCACGCCGAGCTTCCTCGCTGACGCGGGCACGAAGGTGACCGGCCACGAGTTCCACCGCAGCGCGGTGTCGCCCGCGGCGGGCCCGGATCCGGCGTGGTCCCTCTCCCGACGATCTTGTACGAGTGGTACAAGATCAACGGGAGGGGCGGCAGAGGGGTTCGTGCAGGGGAAGGTGCACGCGTCCTATTTGCATACTCACTGGGCCGGCCACCCGGAGTTCGCGACGAGCTTGGTGGAGGCGGCGGAATGCGGCTGATCGGGGTGGGCGTCGGGCCGGGCGACCCGGAGCTGGTGACGCTGAAGGCGGTTCGCGTGCTGCGCGAGGCGGGGCGGGTGTTTGTGCCGGTGCTCGATGACGGGGAGCCCGGGCGCGCCGAGGCCACGGTGGTGGTGCACGCGGGGCACGAGCGGATCGAGCGGCTGGTCTTCAGCCTGGACACCTCGACCCGGCGCAACTACTGGGAGGCGGCGGGGAGCCGGGTGGCGTTGTGGTTGCGGGACAACGGCGGCACGGCGGCGTTCGCCACCATCGGCGATCCCAATGTGTACTCGACGTTCAGCTATCTGGCCGCGGCGGTGAAGGCGGAGCTGCCGCGGGTGGAAGTCTCGACGGTGCCGGGAATCACGGCGATGCAGGCGCTTTCGGCCTCGGCCGGGGTGCCGCTGGTGGAGGGCGAGGAGCCGTTGCTGCTGCTGCCTTTGGCGCGTTCGGCCGAAGGGCTGGGCGAAGCGCTGGCGCGGCGGGGCACCGTGGTGGTGTACAAGGGCGGGCGGCACCTGCCCGAGATCGCCAAGGCGCTCAAGGAGGCGGGCCGGTTGCCGGGCGCGCTGCTCGGCAGCCACCTGGGCCTGGAGGGCGAGGAGATCGTGGCGGTGTCCGATGTGGACAGCGCACCGTACCTGTCCGCCGTGATGATCCCGGCGCGCCGATGAGGGTCACCTTCATCGGCGCCGGGCCGGGCGCGGCCGACCTGCTGACGCTGCGAGGCGCGGCGGCGATCGCGGCCGCCGACATCGTCATCTGGGCGGCCAGCCTGGTCCACCCGGACGTGCTCAAGCACGCCCGGCCGGGGGCGCGGATCGTCGACTCGGCTCAGCTCACGCTGGAGCAGACGCTGGGACTGTACCGGGAGGCGTTGCGGGACAAGCAGAACGTGGCCCGCATCCACTCCGGTGATCCGTCGCTGTGGGGGGCGGTGGCCGAACAGCTGGAGGCGTGCGCCTCGCTCGGGCTGCAGACCGAGGTGGTGCCCGGGGTTTCGGCGTTCACGGCGGCCGCGGCGGCGGTGGGAAGGGAATTGACCATCCCGGAGGTGGCCCAGTCGGTGATCCTGACCAGGCTGGAGGGCGGCAAGACGCCCATGCCGGCGCGGGAGTCGATCCGCTCCTTCGCGGCGCACGGCACCACGATGGCGGTGTTCCTGTCGGCGGCCCGCTCGGGGCAGCTCGCGCGGGAGCTGGAAGCCGGTGGTTACCAGGCGTCCACGCCGGTGGTGGTGGCCTATCGAGTCACGTGGCCGGACGAGCTGGTGCTGCACTGCACGGTCGGCACGCTCGAGGAGACCGTGAAGCGGCACCGGCTCTGGAAGCACACGCTCTTTCTGGTGGGAGAAGCGCTTGCGGCCCAAGGGAACCGCAGCCATCTCTACCATCCCGGCCACTTTCACGGGCACCGGCGGGCGGATCCATTGGCGCGCAAGGAGCTGCGAGCGGGCCATGAGTGAGCCGCCGGAGCTGCGCGAGCCGGACCTGCCCCGCACGGCCAGGGTCCGGCCCAAGGCGCTACGCACCGGCTGGACCACCGGCACCTGCGCTTCGGCGGCGGCCAAGGCGGCCACGGTGCTGCTCGACTCCGGTGAGGCGCCGAGCTGGGTGGAGGTGGCGCTGCCGTCCGGGCGGCGGGTCACGTTCGCGGTCGAGTCCGCGGTTGTCCATGCGGGCGAGGCCAAGGCGGTGGTGGTCAAGGACGCCGGGGACGATCCCGATGTCACCCATGGTGCCCGCCTGACCGCGACGGTGAGCTGGAATGGTGGCGTGGGGGTGGAGCTGTGCGGCGGCGAGGGGGTGGGTGTTGTCACCAAAGAAGGTTTGGGCCTTCCGGTCGGCGGGCCGGCGATCAACCCGGTACCCAGGAAAATGATTATAAATGCCGTAAGTGAAGTGGTGAAACGTGGCGTGCGGGTGGTCATCTCCGTACCCGACGGTGAGCGCATGGCGCGTAAGACCACCAACCGCCGGCTCGGGATCCTGGGCGGCATCTCGATCCTGGGCACCACCGGCATCGTCCGTCCCTTCTCGACCGCCTCGTGGCGGGCCAGCGTGATGCAGGCGGTCCAGGTCGCGGCGGCGCAGGGCGAGGAGACGATCGTGCTGTGCACCGGCGGGCGCACCGAGAAGGGCGCCATCGCGCTGCTGCCAAGGCTTCCCGAGGTCTGCTTCGTGGAGGTGGGGGACTTCACCGGGGCGGCGCTCGGTGTGGCCGTGGCCAAAGGCATGAAGCGGCTGGTGTTCGTCGGCATGATCGGCAAGCTCACCAAGCTCGCCTCCGGGGTGCTGATGACGCACTACACCCGCTCAAGTGTCGACATTGGACTGCTGGCCGCCATCGACCCGTCGGCCGGCGGGGCGAACACGGCCCGGCACGCCTATGAGATATGGGAGGCCCGCGGGCTGCTGCGCGTCGCCGGCGACGAGCTGTGCGCCCGGGTACGGGACGTGTTGCGGCGCTTCACCAAGGGCGCGCTGGAGACGGAGGTGGCGATGGTCGACTTCACCGGGCTGACCGTCGTCGCGGCGACGAGGCCGGAGTGGGTGTTATGAGGCGGGTAACCGTTTACGGGCAAGGGGTTGACCCCGATCCGGCCTCGCTGGTGATCAGGTCCTTCAGCCCGCTGGACTCGGCGATCGAGGCGATCCGGGCGCACGACGGCGAGGTGGCGGTGCTCGCCTCCGGCGACCCCGGCTTCTTCGGGATCGTGCGGCGGCTGGAGGAGTTCTCGCCCGTGGTCAAGCCGGGTGTGTCGAGCGTGGCGCTGGCCTTCGCCCGCTTGGGAATGTCGTGGGACGACGCCATCGTCGTGTCCGCGCACGGCCGCGACCCGCGCCGGGCGCTGAACGTGTGCCGGGTCCACCCCAAGGTGGCGGTGCTCACCGGGCCGGGTTGCGCTCCGGCCGAGATCCGCGCCGCCCTCGCCGGGTGGGAGCGCAAAATCGTTGTGGCCCAACGCCTCGGCCTCGATGGCGAGAAACTGTCCGAGGAGCCCCCGTTCGAGGAGCCCAATGTGGTGCTGGTGCTTGATCCGCCGCGGTTCCGCGACGCCATGGGCTGGATCGCCGGCGCGCCACCCGGCCCGGCGCGCTGGGCCCGGCCGGAGGAAGACTTCGCCCACCGGGACTCGATGATCACCAAGATGGAGGTGCGGGCGCTGGTCTTGGCCCGGCTCGGGCCCCGGCTCGGGGACCTGGTCTGGGACGTGGGCGCGGGTTCGGGCTCGGTCGCCGCGGAGTGCGCCCGCTTCGGCGCCGCCGTCATCGCGGTCGAGCGCGGCTGCACCGAGGCGATCTCCCGCAACGTTTCCGGGCTCGGTGTGCGGATCGTCTCCGGTGAAGCGCCCGCGGCGCTGGCGGAACTGCCGGATCCGGACGCGGTCTTCGTCGGCGGGGGAGGCCTGCCGGTCCTGTCGGCGTGTGTCCAACGTGGACCGGAACGGCTGGTGGTCACGGTCGCCGCGATCGAAAGGGTAGGGCGGTTCATGGAGGCTATGCGGGGATACGTGGTCGAGGCGGTACAGCTTCAGGCGGCCCGGCTGGTCCCGCTACCGGATGGAGCCCACCGCCTCGCCGCGGTCAACCCGGTCTTCGTGCTCAGCGGGATACGGGAAGATCGTTGTCCCGCTGGCAGTGGTCCCGGGCCGGGTTTTCACTGTGAGCGGGACAACGATCTTCATCCGGGGGCGAGCGGGGTGCGCGCGTGATCGGGCTGGTGTGGGCGACAAACTCCGGAAACTGTGCGGCGCAACGGCTCGCGGCGGCCTGGCCGGGCGAGTGCACGCTCTACTCCGGGTCCGTGCGCGACCAGCTCACCCAGGCTTGGGCGCAGTCGCGCACCATCGTGGCGTTCCTGGCCACCGGGGCCACGGTCAGGCTGATCGCCCCGCTGCTGGAAGGCAAGCGGACCGATCCGGGCGTGGTCTGCGTCGACGAGATGGGCCGCTACGCCATCGCGCTGCTGGGCGGTCACAGCGGCGACGCCAACGAGACCGCCGAACGGGTGGCCCAGGTGCTTGGGGCGCAAGCGATCCTGACCACCGGCAGCGACTCGGCCGGCATCGCCGGGCTTGACACGCTCGGCTTCACGGTCGGCAACCCCAAGCGGCTGGCCGAGGTCTCCCGGGCCATGCTCGACGGCGAGCCCATCGGGTTCAGCGCCGATGCCGTGTGGCCGCTGCCCGCCCTGCCCGGCAACGTCGGCGACTTCCCGGCCGCCCGCCATCGCCTGCTCATCACCGACCGTCTTACGACAGACAGCGCCCATTCAGACGCGCTCATCCTCCACCCGCCCTCCCTGGTCCTCGGCATCGGCGCCAGCCGCGGCGTCGCCGAGAGCGAGATCGCCACGCTGGTGGAGACGGTGCTGAGCACGGCCGGGCTCGCGGCCGGGTCGGTGCGCGGCGTGGCCACCATCGACGTCAAGGCGGCCGAGCCGGGGCTGGTAGCCTTTGCCCGCCAACGGAACTGGCCCATCACCACGTATCCGGCCGGAGCGCTCGCCAGGGTCACGGTGCCCAACCCGTCCGAGACGGTCAGGCAGGCGGTCGGCACGCCGAGTGTGGCCGAGGCGGCGGCCCTGCTGGCCGCGTCCGGTGCGCCGGCCATGCCCGCGCCCGGCGTCGCCGAGGCGACCGCCCTGCTCACCGGCGGCACTCTGGTGGTGCCCAAGCAGGTCAGCCCGATGGCGACGGTCGCGGTGGCGCGGTTGCAGCCGCGGGGCCGGCTGGCCATCGTCGGCATCGGGCCGGGCGCCGCCGACCTGCGGGCGCCCCGCGCCACCGAGGAGTTGCGCCGGGCCTCGATCGTGATCGGGCTGGACAGGTACGTAAGCCAGATAAGGGCTTTGCTGCGTCCCGGGACGCGAATCATCGAATCCGGGCTCGGCGCCGAGGAGCGGCGCGCCCGCTCCGCCGTCGACCTGGCCAAGGCCGGCAATGCGGTGGCGCTCATCGGCTCGGGCGACGCGGGCATCTATGCCATGGCCTCGCCGACGCTGGAGCTCGCCGACACCAGCATCGACGTCGTGGTGGTGCCCGGCATCACCGCCGGCCTGGCCGCCAGCGCCCTGTTGGGGGCGCCGCTGGGGCACGACCACGGGTATATCTCGCTGTCGGACATGCACACGCCGTGGGAGGTGATCGAGCGGCGGCTCGACCGCCTCGCCGAGGCCGACATGGTCGTGTGCCTTTACAACCCGCGCAGCTCCCAGCGGACGCGGCAGCTGACGGAGGCCCTTGACATCCTGGGCAAGCACCGCCCCGCGGCCACCCCGGTCGGCGTCGTGCGCGACGCCACCCGGGCGGGCCAGCGGGTCACCATCACCACACTGGCCGAGCTCGAACCGTCCGAAGTGGACATGAACACGGTGGTGATCGTCGGATCCAGCGTCACCCGGGTGGTTTCGGGTCGGCTGGTGACTCCCAGGGGGTACCGGTGGATGGCCGGATAACGTTCGAAGGCTGCCAAGGCTGCGGTGCCTGCCTGCTCACCTGCCCCACCCACGCGATAAGGCCCTCGGGAGGAAGCCTTTTCGCGGAGGCGCACCTGTGCACCCTCTGCCTGGAGTGCGTCGAGGTCTGCCCCGTCGACGCCGTGAGCCTAGTGGCGCAAGATCCGGCAATTTGCCTGGCAATAGACCACTCGGACGGCGTTGAGCCTGTCTATTGCCAGGCAAATTGCGGGATCTTGGGGGAGGCCGTCGAGTGAGGCGGCTCGTGCATCCCATCGAGCGGGAGTCGTACCGCATCATGCGGGCGATGGTCGACACGTCCGGGCTACCCCGGCACAGCCGGGACGTGGCCGAGCGGATCGTGCACACCACCGCCGACCCGGCCTGGATCGGCGACCTGGTACTCGACGAGGCCGCCCTTTCCCGTGCGGCCCAAGCACTCTCCAGTGGCGCCGCGCTGATCACCGACGTCCGCATGGTCGCCGCCGGCGTCACCGCCCGCGAGGCCGTCTGCTTCGTCAACTCGGGCCGCGTCTCTGTACCCTCGGGCAAGACCAGGGCGGCGGCCGGCATCGCCCACGCGGCCACCCTGCACCCGGCCGGTGCCGTGTGGGTGGTCGGCAACGCGCCGACCGCCCTGACCGAACTGCTGATGCTCGCGGCCAAGGGGGAGGTCGAGCCGGAGATGGTGATCGGCCTGCCGGTCGGGTTCGTCGGCGCCGCCGAGTCCAAGCTGGCCCTGCGCGAGTCGGGCCTGCCGCAACTGTCCAATGTGAGCGCTCGAGGCGGTTCCAACGTCGCGGCCGCCGCCGTCAACGCACTGCTCTACGGGGATCCGCTGGAGGACGAGAAGTGAACCCGGCTCTGCTCATCGTCGGCCATGGCAGCTCGGATATTGTGGGGGCGCAAGAGTTTCGCGCGTTCACCGAGCGGGTGGGCAAGCGCATGGAGGCGCGCGACATCGCGGTCGCGGGCGGCTTCATCGAGCTTTCCCCGCCGCCGCTGACCGACGCCGTCCGCGTCCTGATCGGGCGGGGTCACCGCCGCATCGCGGCCGTGCCGCTGATGCTCGTCGCGGCCGGGCACGCCAAGGGCGACATCCCGGCGGCGCTGGCGCGGGAACGGGAGCGCCACCCCGGCCTGACCGTCGCCTATGGACGGCCGTTAGGCCCGCACCCCAGCGTGCTTTCCCTGCTGCGCGAAAGATTCTCGGGTTTCGACGGGGACACCGTCCTGCTGGTCGGTCGCGGCTCCACCGACCCGGACGCCAACGCCGAGGTGGCCAAGGTGGCGCGGTTGCTGGCCGAGACGACAAGCACGGGTGGCCTGGCCGGGGTGGAGTACGCGTTCGTCTCGCTGGCCCCGCCCGGGGTCGCCGCCGGGCTCGAACGCTGCCGGAGGCTGGGCGCCGCGCGCATCGCGGTGCTGCCCTACTTCCTCTTCCCCGGCGTTCTCCCCGATCGGGTGAAATCGCAGGCCACGGCGTGGGCTTCGGAGCATCCCGGGGTGGAGGTGCGCTGCGCACCGGTGCTCGGCGACACCGAGACGTTGGCGGACATGGTAATCGAACGCTACGACGAGGCCCTCGCGGGTGACATCAGGATGAACTGCGACACCTGTATCTACCGCGTCGCGCTGCCGAACTTCGAATCCCGGGTGGGCGCGGCCCAGCACCCGCACGACCATCCCCACGACCATCCCCATTAGGCAGTTTGACTCGGCTACACTTCGACTGGCATTGTTTGCTTACCGCACAATTCAACAGTGACGACGGTGCGCAGGAACCCGGTGTGAATCCGGGACGGTCCCGCCACTGTGACCGGGAAGCGCCCCCACCGAAAGCCACGGCTGTTTCAACGACAGCTGGAAGGCGTGGGGTGCGTGTCGATCCGGGAGTCAGGAAACTGAGCCGTCGTCCTCCCTTGAGCCGGGGCGGTGGACCCCGATGAGGAGGTTGCCTGTCATGTCCGACCTGACGGCGGTACGGCCCGCCATTCCCGTGCGCGAGGCGGTCATCGCCGGATTCCTTGTGGCGCTCGCGCTTTTCATTCTCTACGCTGTCTTCCTTGACCAGGGCGCGCTGCTGTCGCCGTGGCTGGGCGAGGCCGCCGGCAACTCGAACTACCTTCACGAGTTCACCCACGACGGCCGCCACCTGTTCGCGGCGCAGTGCCACTGATGCTCGGCTTCATCGGGCGGGGAGGGCTCGCCGGCGCCTGCGCCGGGCTGCTCTCCGGGCTGTTTTCGCTGCTGTTCGCCGAGGCCACGCTGGATCGCGCGATCGCCCTCGAGCACAGCGACGGTGCCGAGGTGTTCACCCGCGACGTGCAATATGCCGGCCTGCTCGTCACTAGCGTGCTCGCGGGGGTGGCGATCGGCATCATCTTTGGGGTCGTCTATGCGGTGCGCCATCGCCGCGATCCGGGCACCGACCCTTGGGGCAGGGCGCTGCGTCTGGCCATCGCGGGATTCCTCGGTGTCAGCCTGCTTCCTTTTCTCCGGTACCCGGCCAATCCGCCCGGGGCCGGAGACCCCGACACCGTCGGCGTCCGCACCGCCTGGTGGCTCGCGGCCATCGTCATCGGCATCGCCACCATGGCGGCCGTGGCCGAGGTCCGCCGGCGCCTCGCGGCCGCCCCCACCCCGATGCGCGACCTGGCCACCGCCGGCGTGGTGGTGCTCGGGCTCGTGGTGATCCTGCTGCTGCCCGCGACACCCCCGGCCGACGGCGTCCCGGCCGAACTGCTGTGGTCGTTCCGGCTCTACTCGGTGGCGGCCACGGGGATCCTCTGGGTGGGCCTAGGCGCCGGGTTCGGGCTCGCCGGCTGGCGGGCCGCCAAACCCGCCGCGTTGGCCGAAATCGACCTCACCCGGCGGCCCGCCAACCCAGCGGAGCCGCCCAGGGAGAGCTCGACATCGGCGAGCACGACCACGATGACGGCTCCGTGATCTCGGTGACCGTGTGCCGCGGCTGCTGCTGCGGCACCGCCCGGAAGCACCCGGAGACCGACCACGACGGACAGCTACGGCAGCTGGCCGAGGCCGGTGTCCGGGTCCGGGTGGTGGCGGAGTGCCTCGGCCCGTGCGAGCACTCCAACGTGATGGTGGTGCACCCCAGCTACGACCGGCGGCGACTAGGGGCGCGGGTAGTGTGGCTCGGCGGTGTGCTCGACTCCCGCCTGCTCGTCCACATCGGACGGTGGGCCGCGCGGGGCGGCCCCGGTGCCGCCGCGATCCCCGAGGCCGTGCGCCCCTTCGTCATCGCCCGCCCAACCCCGACCCGCCCAACCCCGACCCGCCCAACCAGGTCCCGCGCCGCCGCCCCCACCGGCCTCGGCTGGCCCCATCTCGTCGACCAAGCGCTTGCTGCGCCGGAGCTTGCGGGTCAAGAGCTTGCTGCGTCCGATCTCGTCGACCAAGCGTTTGCTGCGCCACAGCTTGCGGGTCAAGAGCTTGCTGCGTCCGATCTCGTCGACCAAGCGCTTGCTGCGCCGGAGCTTGCGGGTCAAGGACTTGCCGCATCCGATCTCGTGGACCAAGCGCTTGCTGCGTTGCAGGTTGCGGGTCAAGCACTTGCGCTGCCGGAGGTTGCGGGGCAAGGGCGGGGCGCTGGCGGCACCATACCGGGGGCCGCGGTATGAACTGGGCTGGGTTGGTGGCCGGCTACGCACTCGACGTGGCCTTCGGGGATCCGCGGAGGTTCCATCCGGTGGCGGGCTACGGCCGGCTTGCCGGTGGCCTGGAGAAGGCCGTCTATGCCCCGGATCGCCTGCGCGGTACGGCCTTCGCTGCGGCCGCGGTGGGGGCGCCGATCCTCGCCGCCCGTCTGGCGCCCCGGCGGCCCGCCGCGCGCTTCGTACTGACGGCGCTAGCGACCTGGAGTGTCCTAGGTGGACGGTCGCTGGCTCGGGAGGGCTCGCGGCTCGCCGACGAGCTCTCGGCGGGCGACCTCGCCGCCGCGCGCCGGCGCCTGCCCAACCTGTGCGGGCGGGATCCATCGGCTTTGGACAGTGACGGCATCGCCCGCGCGGGCGTGGAGTCGTTGGCGGAGAACACCTCCGACGCGGTGGTCGGGCCGCTGGTGTGGGGTGCGCTGCTCGGCCTGCCGGGGCTCGTGGGCTACCGCGCGATCAACACCCTCGACGCCATGGTGGGCCACAAGTCGCCGCGCTACGAGCACTTCGGCACCGCCGCCGCGCGCCTCGACGACCTCGCCAACCTGGTGCCGTCCCGCCTGACCGCCGCGCTCGCGGCCGCTCTCGCGCCGCTGGTCGGCGGGTCGGCCCGGCGGGCCTGGTCCACCTGGCTCCGCGACGGGGCCAGGCACCCCTCACCCAACTCAGGCCAGTGCGAGGCCGCCTTCGCCGGCGCCCTGGGCGTGCGCCTGGGCGGCACCAACGTCTACTCGGGGCGCGCCGAGACCCGCCCCGACCTTGGCTCCGGGCCTGGCCCGGGCGCCGCCGAGCTGCGCCGCGCCGCCTGCCTCAGCACCCTGGTGGGGCTGGGCGCGCTGGCGCTCGCCGCGGCGGCATCGAAATCGTTGTCACGCCGGATGTCCTCCCATGGCCGTTCAAGACACCCGGCGTGACAACGATCACAGTGGTCATGAATCCGCTTGAGCATCACGGCGATGTGGAGGCTACGCCCGGGCTGGTCGACCTCGCGGTGAACGTGCGGGTGGGGCCAACGCCGGGCTGGCTCGAGCGGGCGCTCAGGGAGTCGCTGGACGGGCTGGCGCGGTACCCCTCGGACGCGGGTGCGGTGGCGGCCGTCGCGGCGAGGCACGGGCGGCCGACCGGCGAGGTGTTGCTGACGGCCGGAGCGGCGCAAGCGTTCACCCTTGTGGCCCAAGCGTTCCGGGACGCCGAGCTCGCGGTGGTGGTGCATCCGCAGTTCACCGAGCCCGAGGCGGCCCTGCGAGCCGCCGGCCACGATGTCCAGCGGGTCGTCCTGCCCCCGCCATTCGTGTTCGACGAGAACGCCATAGCCGGAGACCTGGTGATGCTCGGCAACCCGACCAACCCGACGTCGGTACTGCATCCGGCGTCGACCATCGAGCGGCTGGCGCGGCCGGGGCGGATCCTGGTGGTGGACGAGGCGTTCGCCGACACGATCCCGGGCGAGACCGAGTCCCTGGCGCACCGGCGCGACCTGCCCGGACTGGTGGTGATCCGCAGCCTGACCAAGACGTGGGGTCTGGCCGGGCTGCGCGTGGGTTATGTGCTCGGGCCGCCGGATCTGATCGCCCGCCTGCGGGAGGTCTGTCCACTGTGGCCGGTCGGCACGCCGGGTCTGGCGGCGATTGAGGCATGCATGTCAATGGAAGCTCAAGCGCTGGCGGACTCCTACGCGCGCCGGCTGGTGGGGGAGCGCGAAGAGTTGGTGCGGGGGTTGGGATCCCACGTGGTGGGGGAGCCGCGCAGCTCGTTCGTGCTCGCGCGTGTCCCGCTCGGCACGAGGGAAGCGTTGCGGGGCAAGGGGTGGGCGGTCCGGCGCGGCGACACGTTCCCCGGCCTGGGCCCGGAGTACGTCCGGATCGCGGTGCGCGACCAGGCCACGACTCAAGCGTTTCTGGCCGCCCTCGCACAGCATTTTCGGGGAAAGTGACCCCTCCCGCGCGGCGGAGGCCGCATTTTCCCCGAAAATGCCGGCTCAATCGATCACGGCGCCCGTGTGAGCCACGCACGGAGGTGGAAGGGAGGGCCCTCTAAGGGCCCGACCGGTGCCGCGGGAGCAACGGCGAAGGACCACAACGGACGGGGGAAATGGATTTAAGCGAAAGTGTTGCACTGCCTGGGGTCTCCGGTCTGATAACCCTTGCCGAACCACTGCTGGCGTTGCTCGGCCGAGCCGTGGGTGAAGCCCGATTCGTTGATTTGTCCCGTGGTCTTCTTCTGGATGGTGTCGTCGCCGACTGCGGCCGCGGCCTGCAGCGCTTGGTCGATGTCCTGCTGGGTGACGCTGGTGAACAGCGGTTGGCCGGTGGCGTCGGTGGTGCGGCCGGCGGCGTTGGCCCAGGCGCCGGCGTAGCAGTCGGCCTGCAGCTCCAGCGCCACCGAGTAGCGGTTGGCGTTGGCCGGGTCGCGTTGCTGGGCGCGGCGCGCGTCGGCCTCGGTGCCGAGCAGGGTCTGCACGTGGTGGCCGTACTCGTGGGCCAGCACGTAGGCCTGAGCGAACTGGCCGGGTGCGCCGTAGCGGTGGGCCAGCTCATCATAGAAGGATATATCTATATAAACGTGCTTGTCGGCCGGGCAGTAGAAGGGTCCCGTGCCCGCTGTGGCGGCGCCGCAGGCGGTTTGGACCCCGCCGGAGAAGAGCCGGGTGGTCGCCTTCTGGTAGGGCTGGCCGAAGTACTGCGGCATCGCCTGCCGCCAGTAGGCCTGGATGGAGTTGATGTAGGCCAGGTTGCGGCAGTCGGTGCGCTGGAAGCGATCCGGGTTCGCGGTGGAGCAGGCCTCCTGCAGATCGGGGTTGCCCTCAGGTTCGTTGGCGACGGGACCGCCCCCGCCGGCGCCACCGACGCCGATGTTCTCACCGATGTTGGTGGTGTTGAGGCAGACAAAGCCGCCGAGGCAGAGCACGGCGAGTAGGACGGCGGCGCAGCCGAGCTTGGGGCTCCTGCGGAAAGTGGGCATCAGCGCGGTCAGGCACCCGGCACCGGCGGCGGCGCCGCCGGAAACGCCGCGAAGGTCCTCCACTTGTGAGGGGTCGAGGTCGGCATTCTCATTGATGCTCACGTTGATGAGCGTAAAGCGCTGTATGACATGTTTGAGGGGTTTTGGGAGAGGTGGTGAAAACCACGCGAGACCAGTCATCCTTGGCCGGTACGATGGTCGGGTTTGCCCCCGCTGGTTGGAGTGTGCTGCCATGATCTCGGCTACCGGTCTCGAGCTGCGCGCCGGTGCCCGCATCCTGCTCAGCGAGGCGAATTTGCGGGTACAGCCGGGCGACCGCATCGGCCTGGTCGGGCGCAACGGCGCCGGCAAGACCACGACGCTCAAGGTGCTGGCGGACGAAGGCGCCCCATATGCGGGCAATGTCGAGCGGCGCGGGCCTGTCGGCTATCTGCCGCAAGACCCTCGGACAGGTGATCTTGACGTTACGGCGTCCGACCGCGTGCTGTCGGCGCGGGGGCTCGATGTGCTGCTGGCCCAGATGAAGGAGCTCGAGCCCAGGCTCGGCGACGATCAGCAGCTGCTGCGCCGTTACGGGCAGCTCGAGGATCAGTTCGCGGCGCTGGGCGGCTACGGGGCGGAGGCCGAGGCGGCGCGAATCTGCTCGAATCTGGGTCTGCCGGATCGGGTGCTGAGCCAGCCGCTGGGCACGCTGTCGGGCGGGCAGCGGCGCCGGATCGAGTTGGCGCGCATCCTGTTCCGCGACGCGGCTGAGACCGGTGGCGGGACGCTGTTGCTGGACGAGCCGACCAACCACTTGGACGCGGACTCGATAACCTGGCTGCGCGGTTTCCTCGGCGGGCACAAGGGCGGGCTGATCGTCGTCTCCCACGACGCGTCGTTGCTCGAGGTGGTCGTCAACAAGGTGTGGTACCTCGACGCCAACCGCTCGACCGTGGACATCTACAACGTGGGCTGGAAGGCGTACCTCGACCAGCGCGAGACCGACGAGCGGCGGCGCAAGCGCGAGCGCGCCAACGCGGAGAAGAAGGCGGGAGCGCTCATGGCGCAGGCCGACAAGCTCCGCGCCAAGGCGACCAAAACCATTGCGGCGCAAAACATGGCCAAGCGAGCCGAGAAGATGCTCTCCGGGCTGGAGGAGGTGCGCGCCGCCGACAAGGTGGCGAAGGTGCGCTTCCCGACCCCGGCCCCGTGCGGCAAGACACCTTTGACGGCTTCCGGTTTGTCAAAGAGTTATGGGTCCCTGGAGATCTTCACCGATGTGGGCGTGGCGGTCGACCGGGGATCGAGGGTGGTCATCCTGGGCCTCAACGGCGCCGGAAAGACCACGCTGCTAAGGATTATGGCCGGGTTGCTGGAGCCCGACACTGGTTCGGTGGAGCCCGGGCACGGGCTGCGGATCGGTTACTACGCCCAGGAACACGAAACGCTCGAGGTCGATCGCTCCATTCTGGACCACATGCGCTCGGCCGCGCCGCAGCAGACCGACACCGAGTTGCGCCGGATATTGGGTGCCTTCCTGTTTTCGGGCGACGACGTGGACAAGCCGGCGGGAGTGCTTTCGGGCGGGGAGAAGACCCGGCTCGCGCTGGCCACGCTGGTCTGCTCGGGCGCCAACGTGTTGCTGCTCGACGAGCCCACCAACAACCTGGACCCGATCAGCCGCGAGCAGGTCCTCGACGCCATCGCGCGTTACCCCGGCGCCATCGTGCTCGTCACCCACGACCCGGGCGCGGTGGGCGCGCTCAAGCCGGATCGGGCGATCCTGCTGCCGGACGGGGACGAGGACGCGTGGAGCGACGATCTGTTGGACCTCGTCGAGCTGGCTTGATCGTTGCGGTTGTGGCAGTGCACCGGGGCCTGATTTGCACTGTGAGAGCCGCAACGATCTTCACCACAGGGTCAGCAGGACCGCCTCGATGATGACGGCGGTGAGGGCGCCCACCGCGACCAGCAGCACGGGCGACGCGACCGGCGGCCCGCCCTGCTCCTCGGGCGCGGTCGCGGCGACGGTGAGCCAGGGGAAGAACGGCAGCCAAGCGTGTTCGATGCCGCCGCGCGCCAGCCCGGCCCCGATGGAGAACAGCACGGCCGACGCGGCGCCCATCAGGAACGGCCAGCCCGGGGTGTTGCGCAGCTTGCGTATGCTCGCATACAGCGGCGGTCCGACCGCGAGCAGCATGGCGCAGACGCTTATCAGGCCCCACCACAGGGCCGACCGGCTGGGCTCGATGGTCGTGGCGAAGTCGGCGTAGGCCGTGAAAAGGCCGTCGGTCCAAACGAATCCGACGGCCGAGGTGAGCAGCACCGGCGCTAAGACGCCGATGCCGCTGAAGAGGTTGAGCGCGGCGCGCCGCCGGGCGAAGTAGATGCCGACGATGGACAGGCCCAACCACGCGGCGGCGTAGGCGAACAGGGCCGCCACACCCAGCAGCAGCCCGGCGAGGATCGCCCATCCGGCGGCGTGCCAGCCCTTGCGGCGCGTGGCGCGCAGGCCCGCGACGGTCATCGCGGCGGAGATGGTGAGCACCACGACGTCCATCGACACCGCGAGCCAGATGGCGTAGGGCGCCAGCATGAGTACCGGGGCGAAGCGCCGGGCGGAAGTCTCGCCGCTGACGTCGCGCACGGCGCTGAGCACCAGGGGCGCGGACAGCGCGCCGAACGCGGTCACCAGCAAGGCCAGGCCGAGACTGTCGGTGATGCCCAAGCGCTGCAACGCCCACAGCAACAACACCGGCGCGGGCGGGTGGCCGCGGGTGGCGACGGTGTGCTCGTCGCTGCGAACCGTAAAAGTACGTAAATAGTTAATTGGATTGTCGCCAACGTCGTGGACGTCGCCGAGGAAACTGTCTGGAGTCAGTGACCGCGTAAGCCCTTCCAGTCCATCTACCAGGGCCAATGAGATCGCCCACGTGAACAGGCCGAGCGCCGAGCCGACCCGCACCATCCACCACGGCGCGGAGTCGAAGCGGCCGCGCGCGGCTGCGTAGAGGATTCCCACCGCGACCGTTGGGGAAACAAGTGATAAAGGTGAGATCTCAAATCGATAGCGGCCGAGGAAAGGGGCACTCGCTGTGCCAAGTCTGGCACCGCCTTCGACCGCGAGCCAGGTGATTAGCAAACCGATGCTGACCAGCGTCAACCAACCGGCAAGGTCCTTGCGCTCACGTGTGCTCACGACGTGACACGCTATCGGGTACCCGACAGGAGCGCGCGTGTCGGTTGGCATGGAATTGATATCTAGCGCATGATCGTCGGAGGCGGTCTAATAGGGAAGACCGCAAAGTCCGTATCGTCACTAGGACGTGAGGGAATCAACATGGCAGCCACCGGCACAGCTAGTACGACGGAGAAGGGTCGCCGGATTGTCGGCACCGAACGTCAAACACTCGCCAAGGATCTCGTGAAGCGCTATACCGGAGGCGAGAGCATCCGCGCCCTCGCCGCCTCCACCGGCCGCTCCTACGGGTTCATCCACCGGGTGCTCACCGAGTCGGGTGTCCAGCTTCGCCAGCGCGGCGGCGCCCGTCGGCGCAAAAAGGCATGACGCCGCCCGGCGGCGGTCGAGGAACCGCTTCTAGAGCCGTCGCCAGCGCCCCCTTGTCGCTGCGTCAGCGGGGCCGCGAGGCCTCGTTTTGCGAACAGCCAGCAGCTCCGCTAGGCGCCGCCTGGCCAGGAGGGAGCCGGCCGGTATGACCGGCTTCCGAATGAGTCAAGACGGTCCAGTCACGACGGTGACATTGGACCGACCTGAAGTGCGCAATGCCCAGACCCCCGCATTGTGGCTGGCGCTCGCGGACCTCTCCAAGCGGTTGACCGGAGAGACCCGCGTCGTCGTGGTCAGGGGAGAGGGGCCCTCATTTTCCGCCGGGCTCGACCGCTCGGTCATGGGCGAGGGCCTCACCCAGATCGCCAACCTTCCCCCCGAAGCAGCCGCCGACCTCGTCGCCACCTATCAGGCCGGCTTCTCGTGGCTGCGGCGCCCCGACCTCATCACCATCGCCGCCGTACAGGGCCACGCCATCGGTGCCGGATTCCAGCTCGCGCTCGCCTGCGACCTCCGCGTCGCGGCTGAGGACGCGTCCTTCTCCATGGCCGAGGTAACCCTTGGCCTCGTTCCGGATTTGACCGGGACCCGCAGGCTTGTCGAACTCGTCGGATACGCTCGCGCGCTTGAGTTGTGCGTCACCGGCCGCCGCGTCGGCGCGGCCGAGGCCGACCGCATCGGTCTGGTCAACCTCGTCGTGCCCGCGCCGGAGCTTGAGGCCGCCACCCGTGACCTGATCGCCGCGATCCTGTCGAACAGCCGCAACGCCGTCGTCGAGATCAAGGCGTTACTCACCGCCGCCTCCGGCCGTTCCGCCGCCGAGCAGGAGCGGTTCGAGCGCGAGGCGCAGGTCCGCCGCATCCGCGATCTGGCGGGGCTGGGAGAGTAGGCCCGGCGGAATGTCGGACCCCCGAGATAGGTTGATGCCATCGACGGAGGTGGCGCGAAATGTCTTATCCCGGTGGGGGCATGGAGTTCATGCTGCGGTCGATGCGCCGCGGTCAGAGCCTGGAGAAGCGCAAGATAGGCCGTGAAACGGCGTTGCGCATCCTGTCCTTCGCCCGGCCCTACCGCCGCGAGATCTCCGTCTTCCTGCTGGTGGTCATCGTTTCGGCGGCGATCGGGGTGGCCACGCCGCTGCTCGCCGGTGACGTCGTCCGCCTGATTAACTCCGGCAAACCGGATGCCGCCAGCGATATCGTCCGGATCGCTCTGGTCATCGCCGGGCTGGCCGTGGTGAGCGCCACACTGTCCCTGTTCGACCGGTGGTATTCATCGCGCATCGGCGAGGGTCTCATCTATGACCTGCGCACCCAGGTCTACGACCATGTGCAGCGGATGCCGATCCCGTTCTTCACCCGGGCGCAGACCGGCGCGCTGGTGAGCCGGCTCAACGGTGACGTCCTCGGGGCGCAGCGCGCCTTCACCTCGACCCTGTCCGGTGTGGTCAGCAACGTCATCCAGCTGATCCTCACCGCCGGGGCGATGCTGTTCCTCTCGTGGCAGATCACCGTGCTTTCGCTGCTGCTGCTGCCGGTGTTCATCCTGCCGGCGCGACGGGTCGGCAACCGCCTGGCCGCCATCACCAAGGAGTCCTACGACCTCAACGCCAAGATGAACGCGACCATGACCGAGCGGTTCGGCGTCGCGGGAGCCTTGCTGAGCAAGCTTTTCGTGCGGCCCGAGGCGGAGTCGGGCCGGTTCGCCTCCCGCGCCGAGCGGGTGCGCGACATCGGCGTGCAGTCGGCGATGTATTCGCGCCTCTTCTTCGCCGCGATGGTTCTGGTCGCCTCGCTCGCCTCAGCCCTCGTCTACGGGCTCGGCGGGTGGTATGCGGTGACGGGCGTGCTCGACGCCGGCGCCGTGGTCTCCCTGGCCCTGTTGCTCACCCGGCTCTACGGGCCCATCACCGCCCTGTCCAACGTGCGCATCGACGTCATGGGCGCGCTCGTCTCCTTCGACCGCGTCTTCGAGGTGCTCGACCTGGCGCCCGCCATCCCGGAAAAGCCCGACGCGGTCCCGCTTCCCAAGGGCGACGGGAGAAGCAACGGCGCCAACACCATCGAGTTCCGCGACGTACACTTCCGCTACCCGACGGCGGCCGAGGTTTCCCTTGCCTCCCTTGAGGATGTGGCCCGGGTCGAGCGCACCGCGACCGATCCGGTGCTGCGCGGCGTGTCCTTCAAGGTGGAGCCGGGCCGGCTGGTGGCGCTCGTCGGCTCCTCCGGCGCGGGCAAGTCGACGACATCCATGCTGGTGAGCCGGATCTACGACGTCACCTCCGGCGCGGTCCTCGTGGGCGGGATGGATGTGCGCGACGCCACACTGCAGTCGTTGCGCGACAACATCGGCGTCGTCACCCAGGACGCTCACCTGTTCCACGAGACGATCGCGGAGAACCTGCGCTATGCCAAGCCCGAGGCGACCGACGACGAGCTGTGGGCGGCGCTGCGCGGGGCGCAGGTGGAGCACGTGGTCCGCGCCCTTCCCGACGGCCTGGACACCGTTGTGGGCGAGCGGGGCTATCGCTTCTCCGGCGGGGAGAAGCAGCGCATCGCCATCGCCCGACTGCTGCTCAAGGCGCCCTCCATCGTCATCCTCGACGAGGCCACCGCCCACCTCGACTCCGAGAGTGAGGCCGCGGTCCAGGAGGCCCTCTCCAGCGCGCTGAGCGGGCGCACGGCCCTGGTCATCGCCCACCGCCTGTCCACGGTCCGCGACGCCGACCAGATCCTGGTGCTCGACGAGGGTCACATAGTCCAGCGCGGCACGCACGACGAACTCATCCTTGAAGGCGGTCTCTACGCTGATCTGTATCGGACCCAGTTCGCGATCACGGACAGCCCACGGCCCACGGAGGGGTCCCCGGGGCCTGTCGTCATCACGTCAGGCCGTTATGAAGCTGATCCAGACTGACCGTAAGCTGCCCAGCGGACAGCCGGACAGCTCACGGTCAGCCCGGATCACTACCATAGGGCCGCCGGATGACTGGAATACCGGAAAACGGGAAAGCCTGAGATAGCAACACCGGAAACCAACCCTCGAATTTGAAGGATGATGACGCGGATGCGACGTTTCCTTGCCGTTGCCGCCCTTGGTGTCGCGCTGTTTTCGGCGTCGGCCTGCGCCGATGTCGACCAGCCCACGCCGGGCAGCAGCGAGTCCCCCAAGCAGACGACGACGCTTGCGGACAAGAAGAAGACCTGCGACGACTATGCGAAGGTGGTCGCCGATTTCACCAGCAAGATGACCCCGATCGTGGCGCAGGCCGGCGCCGCCCAGAACGACCCGGCCAAGGGTGCGCAGCTGCTCACTGACTTCACCACCGTCGTGCAGTCGTACCAGACCGAGGCGACCAAGATTGAGGCCGTCGCGGGCGACGCCGAGGTGAAGGCCGCGATCAAGGCCGAGATCGAAGCGAGCAAGAAGGCGCAGTCCGATCTGCTCGCCTCGGGCGGCGACCCGGCCAAGGTGAAGGCCGTCGTCGAGGGCGCCCCCAAGCCGGGCGACAAGGTCCTTGCCCTGTGCGGCAAGTAGAAGACACATCAGGGGTCGCCCGTTCGGCGGCCCCTTCCCGTCATGATCCATGTAGCTCCCACAGCGATCCGAGCCCGGATTCCCGCGGCGAGAGCAACATGGATCATGAACAGGAGAGTAGCGGGCACCTGAGCCGGGCCCTCTCGTCAATATGCTGCCACCAAATGGTTTTGACCTCGCGCCCGTTGTCGAGCCGGTAGGTCTGCGGCCCCTCGGCCGGCGCGAAACCCGACTTGGTCAGCCAGCGTACGCTGGCCGCGTTGTCGCGCTCGCACCCGGCCAGCACGCGCCGGATCCCGAAGTGCTTGTGCGCCAAGCGCATCACCGTGGTGAGAAACTCCGTGCCCAGGCCCTGGCCGCGATACGCCTTGTGCATCACGCCGCCCACGTGATAATCGTCGCCTTCCCGGCGGATGCCGAGCTGCCCGGCCAGCGCCAGCGTGGCCCGGTCGATGGCGGTGAACTCGATGCGGTCGTGGGTGGGTGGCATCGCCCACTCCTCCCACACGATGGGCTGCCGGGCCACCAAGGGCAGGCTCTGAGCCGCCACCACCGCTGGGTCCCAGCCCAGCCAGTGCAGCGCCTCGGGATCGGCGGCGAACTCGTTGTGGCGCACGTAGTCCACGGTCCGGGCGCTGACCACCAGCAGGTGGCGCCGGCGCGACACGTGCATGCCGGTGCGTTTGCAGAAGGACAACCAGCTCACAACGCCCGGACCTGGCCGCCGTCGACCGGGATCGCCACCCCGGTCAGGTAGCTCGCGGCGGGCGAGAGCAGGAACGCGGCGACCCGGCCGAACTCCTCCGGGGAACCCAGGCGCCCCAACGGAATCAACGCTTCGGCGTCGGCGCGCGCCTTGTCGGGGTCGCCGGTGGCGGCGAACAGCTCCCGGTTGCGGTCGGTCATGATGCGCCCCGGCAGCAGGCTCACCACGCGGACGCCGCGCGCGCCGAACTGGTCGGCCATGTCCTTGGCCGCGCCCACCAGGCCGGGCCGTAAACCGTTGGAGATGCCCAGATCAGGGACGGGGCAGCGGGCCGAGCTCGACAGCACAAGGGCGATCGCCCCACCTTTGTCCAATGAGGACGCCACCGTGCGGGTGAGCCGCACGGCGCCAAGGAACACCGATTCGAACGCGGCTCGCCACTGGTCGTCGGTGACTTGCGCGGCCGTGCCGCGGGGCGGGCCGCCGACCGAGATCAGGGCGCCATCGAGACGTCCGAAGTGGTCCTTCGCCGCGCCGACCAACAGCGCCGCCGTGCTTTCTCTCGCATTATCAGCTGGTACCCCGAGAGCCCGCCCCTGACCGCCCAGAGCATTGACCGCCTCGGTCAGCGCGGTCTCGTTGCGGGACGAGATGACCACCTTCGCGCCCTCGTCGACAAGGCATCGCGCCGTGGCGAAACCGAGCCCACGGGACGCGCCGGTGACAAGAAAAACCTTCCCGGAAAGCCCTAGATCCATCCCGCCAGACTAGTTTACGCGGCCGAAGACGCGTACCCTCCCGCCGATGTTGATGACCAGCACCCTGTGCCGGTATTGGAACGCCGGTGGTTTGCGCCGGCTCACCTCGAAGACCATCAGCTCCACCGCCGCCGCTCCCGTGGGCGGGTGTTCGAGGGCGAAGTCGTAACCGTCGAGCTGCGACCCGAGCGGCGGCTTGCCCTCGGCCCACGCGGCGAAGGTGTCGTGCCACCTCTCACCATAAGAGGCGGCAAGCTCCGGCCACGCCCGCCCGACCTCGCCGGAGCGCTTGCGCAGCAAGGCTTTGCGCGTCGCCGCGAGCCGCTCGGGGTCGAAGCCCGGCGGTACCGGCCCGCCCGCGACCAGGCAGCGCACCACCTCGGCCTGCCGTTCCGCGAGCGTCATGTGACCTCCTCGAAGCCGGCGGCGGCCGCGATGGCGTCGAGCTCCGCGCGCAGTTGCTCGCCCGGCGGGTAGTCGCCATCCCGCTCCAGCAACACCGCCGGGGCCTTCACCCGGGACAGCAGTTCCAGCACCTCGGGTGGTACCGGGTCGGTGTGGGTGTCGTGGTAGAGCCCGCCGCTGACCCGCCCGCCGGCGATGTGCACATAGGCCAGGCGCTCCAGCGGCCAATCCTCCAAATTGGACTGTGGATCCATCCCGCGGTTGAGCGCGTTGGCGTAGACGTTGGCCACGTCGAGCAGCAGCAGAGCGTCGGTGCGCTCCAGGATCTCGGTGACGAACTGCGCCTCGGTCAGGTCGTCGTCGGGCCAGTCGAACAGGGCCGCGATCGGCTCCAGCGCGATCGGCACCGGCAGCTTCTCCTGCGCCCGCCGCACGTTGGCCACGACCGCGTTCACCGCCTGCCAGCTGCGCGGCAGGGGCAGCAGGTGCCCCGCCTCCAGCCCGCCCGCGCGCACGAACGCCAGGTGCTCGCTGACGAGTGGCGCCTCGGTCACCACGGCCGCGGCGGCCAGCTGGGCCAGCCGGTTCTCCGAGACGGGCTCGGCGCCGCCCAGCGACAGCTTCACCCCGTGCGGCACGATCGCCACGTCACGGTCGCGCAGGTCGGCCAGCGCCCAGGGAAGTCCTTGCGGGCCAAGCGATTCCGCGATCACCTCGACGAAGCGCAGGCCGGGCAGGCCGGCGACGAACCCGGCGATCTCGGGCCGCCAGCCGATGCCCACCCCGGTCAAACTCATCCGCCGCAGCCTCCTCCGCCGCCGCCGCCGCAACTCGAGCCGCCGCCGCAACTTGACCCGCCGCCACTATCGCCGCTGGAGCCACCGTCGCCGCCGTAGTAGGTGTTCCCGCTGTAGGACGTCGCGGCGCGCACGTGGGTCTGCGCGGCGAGCACCGGATCGGCGGCGAGCAGGATGGTCGCGCCGAACAGGCCCACGCCCATGGCGGTCATAACCGGATCGTATGTCTGCCAGGCGGGTTCGTGCGACCGGCCGAGGTAGTGGTAGTTGCGGCGCAGCTCGGCCAGGTACCGGCGCCCGGCGGCGGTCTGGATCCACGGCTTGCGCAGCGCGATCAGGGTCAGCACCCCGAGCACCAGCAGCGCCAGCGTCAGGTAACCGACCGGCTTGGCGTTGTTCAGCCCGGCGACCAGGCGCGCGATGCCCACGCCGAGCAGCACCAGCATCACCCAGCCGCCGCGCCTGGCCGCGCGCCGCTGCTCATCACCGAGCAGCAGCCCGCGCCGCGCGAGGTCTTCGCGGATCTCGGTGAGCGCCCGCTGCACCGCGGGGTCGCTGCGGATCTGGGAGTCGCGCATGTGCTGGCCGGCGGCGTACAGCACGGCGGCGTCGAGGTTGCTTGCCCCGGCGGGCGGCGGGCTGGTGCGGCTGAACCGGCCGGTCTGCTCGTCGACGTCGATCGCGTTCGCCTTGCGCAGCAGGGTCAGCGAGGCGTAGACCGCCCGCTGCGGCCCCTCAGCGAGGTAGGCGACGTGTGCGGGCGGCAGCGTGTCGCGGCCCGATCCTGAGCCCTCCCTCGTGCCCCTGAGCGCGGCGGCGCGGCTGATGAAGGCGTAGAGGGTGGCGACGGCCGCGATGGCGATAAAGGCCCACAGGAAGGTCGTTCCCGGGATGCCCCACGTGTCGGTCATAGACCTATGGTGCGGTATCCCCGCCACTATGCGAAACCAGCACACAGAGGCAAGTCACGCAGCCCTCGAGCTTCTCGAACTCGCCGATGTCCACCACCACCGGCTCCCAGCCCCGGGCGGCCAGCATCGCGGCGGTGTGGGGCGCGGAGGCCGCGATCAGCACGCGTTTGCCGCCCAGGGCCACCACGTGGGCGCCCGACTCCTCCTCCACTTTTATCGCGCCGGGGAAGGCCTCATCGGGTACCCCGGCATGGGTTAAAAACACCCCGTCGGGAAGCGCGGTTACCGCCGACTTGAGATGCAGCGCGCCCTCCAGCGGGACCGGGATCACCTCGTGCGGCAGGAGGGCGCGCAGTTGCTCGATGCCGGCGGCGTTGGTGCGCGCGCTCTGTCCGATGTAGACGGTTTCGCCGATCTGGAGCACATCGCCGCCGTCGAGGGTCCCCGGCTCCTCGATCCGGGCGATCCTGAGGCCCAGCGTGCGGGCGGCTTTCTCGGCACCGTCCGTCTCCGCTCTGCGTTGCGGCGCACCCGGGCGCGTCACCACCGCCAGGTCGCCGCAGACGACCAAGGCGTCCTCGATGAAGACCGAATCGGGGCACTGCGGTGCCGGATCCACCTCGACGGTCCGCCACCCGTTGGCGCGCAACGTCTCCGCATAGGCTTCGTGCTGCCGCCGGGCGAGGGCCACATCGACCGGCCGCCGGGCGGCGAACGTTACGATGCCATCGGCCAGGCGCGGTGAGGGCCGGCGGATGAGCGCCCTCACTTGGTCCTGGTCACAACGATGGCCACCACCACAACGGCCACGAGAATGCCCATGAACCCCAGCAGTGTCAAAAGTGTGATCGTGCCCATATGGGGCACACTATTAGGTATGTCAAGCGGTGCGCCACAGGACAAACCACAGAGCGCTTTGAATCTGCGCCTGGCGCTCAACGTCTTCGGCCTGGTTTTCACCGGGATACTGATCTTCCTGGCGGTCTACTTCCACAACCGGGCGCTGGCCGTCTTCGGCGTGATCCTGCTGGCGATCACGATCGTCGATCTCGTGATCATCCTGATCCGGCGGCACCGCCGCCACAAGCGCGAGCCGGAGACGAAACACTCGATGTTCGAGTGACTACCGGTGGCGGACGGTTTCCTCGATGAGGTCGAGCACCGGGCCGAAGTCGTCGGCACGGATTGCTCTGTCGCCCATCGCCGCCGCTTCACCTTGGGTCAGCGGTGGCGGACGGTTTCCTCGATGAGGTCGAGCACCGGGCCGAAGTCGTCGGCCGAGCCCCCCATCGCAAGACGCTTGACCATGCCGTCGTAGGCGAGCTCCAGGAAGTGGGTGAGGACGCTCAGCGGAACGTCGTTGCGCAGCACGCCCGCTTTCGCTTGGCGCTCAAGGCGTTGCCGGGTCGCGCGGGCGATCGCCTCGTCGTGCTCGGCCCAGCGCTTGGCGAACGCCGGATCGGTGCGCAGCCGCCGCGCCACCTCCAGTTGCGTGCCCAGCCAGCCCGCCGCCTCCGGGTCGCCCGCCCGGGCGAGCAGGTCGCGCATCACCTGGACGAGACCGTGCTCGGCGACGGTCGCCACCATCTCGACCGCGTCGTCCTCGGCGACCGCGAGGAAGAGCGACTCCTTGTCGCGGAAGTGGTGGAAGATGGCGCCGCGCGACAGGCCGGTGGCCTCTTCGAGGCGCCGCACGGTCGCGCCCTCGTAGCCGAAGCGCGCGAAGCACGCCCGCGCCGCCGCGAGTATCTCCTGGCGGCGCGCGTCGAGCTGGTCCTGGCTAACCCTGGGCACGTGCCGATCCTATTCCGTACGTACGGATTGCACAGTCCAGAATGAGGAGATGAACATTTGGCACGTTCGTTCGGGCGTGTGTTCGACCGATGTCCCGGGTTCATGAAAGAATCCCTCCCCGGCACACCAGATCACTCTGTGACGAGGGAGGCAAGGGTCGTGGACCTGTCCGACTTGACCGAGTACGTGGTTCCGAGCTGGGTAATGGCGTTGGTAGTCGGGGTTTTGACCATCTCTCTGATCATCGGCGTACCCGCCGCCCGTGCCGCAGGGCGACGGCACGGTCACCGTCTGGCGCACCCGGAGGCCTACACCAAGTTTCGCGACCGTGCCAAGGAGACGGCTCTCTTCCTCGCCGCGCTGCTCCCCTCGATTCTGGTGTGGCTGGCCGTCATGGGCGTGTCGTTCATCGGCCTGACCGGTTTCGCCGCCGATGTGATGGAGTGGCGGCATTGGACAAACATGTTGGTGCCTTTGTCTCTTGACGGCATCAGTGTCTCATTTGGAGCGTGGGCCTTCGTCGCGGTCAAGCGAGGCCGCCACCCGGGCCGCGCCTACAAGATCGTGCTCGCCGCGGCGACGATGTCGGCGGTGCTCAACTTCGTGCACGGCCGCGACCGCTGGTCGATCTGGGCCGGTGCCTACCTCGCCTTCCTCTCCATGGCGGGCATGGCCATGTTCCACGAGCTGCTCGACCAGTTCATGGCCGCCTACGACGACGAGACCGCCCTCAAGACCCGCTACCCCCGCTTCGGCCAGCGCTGGCTCTACGCCCCGGTCTCCACCTTCGCCGCCCGCCGCGCCTGGATCGTCCACCCGCCGCAGGAGGGGGTGCGGCCCAGTGTGCGCAACGCGCTCGACCATCTCCAGGCGGTCCGCGACGCCAAACGACAACGCCGGCTCGATGGCGTCATGCGCGTGCGCGAGGAGGCGCAGGCGCAGTTGGTCGCGGTCGAGGCCCGAGCCGAGGTGCGCCGGGCCAAGAGCGCCGGGCGGCGCCCCGGGAGCCTCGACTCGGTGCCGCACCGTCCGATCGCGGTCCCGCCGCAACACCAGCAACACCAGCAACATCAGCAACACCCGCAACACGGGCAACACGGGGAGCATGGGCAAAAAGGGCAAAATGGGCACCAGCCAACGATCCAGCCCTTTCCCCTCAGCCCGCCGCCGCCGCAACCGTCCATAGCGCCCCCGCCGCCGCCCGCCAAGGGCAAGGGCAAGTCGGCACCGGCGCCACGGGTCGCGGAGCCCGTGCTGGATCCGGACACCAGGTCCCAGATCGCCGGGCTGTTCGACACCAACGGGCGTGAGGTGCTGGGCCGCCGTCCCCTATCGGAGGACAACGGTCACGAGCGCGACGCCATCGGGCGCCGCCCGGCCCTGTCCAACCAGAGGCTGGCCGACACCCACCGGATGATCGCGGAGGCGATGGCGGTCGGCGAGGAGGTCACGCCGGAGATGGTGATGGATTTCGTCCAGCGCCAGTTCGGTGGTCAGCGCCCGTCGCAGGCGTGGGCCAGGGAGCAAATTCTCGCCGTGCGCAGCCGGGACGCTGTCGGAATGGATGCTGATTTGGTCTGAGATCGTGACTGATTGCGATTCGGACACGGGAGGGGCTTCACCGGCGTGTCTTGAGTCACGTATCGTGCCCGCGTGCCCTTATTGCTGCTGGACCTCGACAACACCCTGGTGGACCGGGACGGTGCGTTCCGGGCCTGGGGTGCTCGATTCCTGGCGGGGATCGGCGCACCACCATATGATCTTGATTGGCTGGTGGACGTCGACGCCGATGGGCTCACGTCACGGTGGGATCTTGCCGATGCGATACGGGATCGATATCGGCTCCGTGAGTCGGTGGTGGACCTGGTCGATGAAATTCACGAGGGCCAGGTCCAGTGCACCAAGTTCGACCCGATGGTGGGCGCCGCGCTCAGGATCGCGGCCGACGCCGGATGGGTCCCGGTGATAGTCACCAACGGCGAAACCCGTCAGCAGGAAGCGAAAATCCGCCATACTGGCCTGGATCGCTTCGTCGCGGATTGGGTCGTCTCCCAGGAGGTCGACTGCCGCAAACCGAACCCCCGAATCTTTGAGATCGCCGCCGACCGGGTGCGGATGAGCCTTCGAGGCGCATGGATGATCGGCGACGGCCCCGAGGCCGATATCGGCGGGGCGACCACCATCGGCATTCCCAGCGTGTGGATCCATCGGGGTCGGGTGTGGACCGAGCGCCGCTTCACGCCCACGCGGATCGCCGACGGCGCCATCCAAGCGGTGGCCGAGGTGCTGGCGGCAGATTCCCCGTACCGCCTGCGCTGAAATTCAGCCGCCGGACCCGCCGCCGAAGGGAGGCGGCGCCGTGGCGGGCCGGGCGGCGGAAATTGGCTTGACACCCTCGGCGCGTCGGCGGTTACTCTTACGCGCGTTGCATTGTCCAGAGCTGCCTAGTGGAAGGAGGAGATGACGAGATGACTGTCGTGGCTGTGCGCTGCACACGGATCCCTCTTCTTCCTCTCCACAAGGAGCTTTGCGTTGCCCAAGCAAAAGCGTCGTAACCGTTTTGACGACGACGATCTGATCTTTGAGAAGCGACACACCGAGGAAATCGATTGGACCGAGACCTCGGACGCGCCCGAGACGGGCGATCGCTGGTCCACCTGGGACCTGTCCACTCCCCTCGAGAAGGGGCCCTTGCCGCGCCCTGACTGGGTCGTCACCGAGCTGGCCGCGGTCGACACCGAACACGGTGTGCTCAAGACGGGCAAGGAGGCGGACGCCTGCCTGATCACCCGGGCCGTACCCGGCACCGATCGGGCCTGCCTGATGGTGGCCAAGCGCTACCGCGACGACGAACACAAGATGTTCCACCGCGACGCCGGATACCTTGAGGGCCGGCGGGTCAGGGAATCCCGGCTCAACCGGGCCATGGCCAAACGCACCGACTTCGGGCGCGCGGTGATCGCGGGGCAGTGGGCGGTGGCGGAGTTCGGTGCGCTGTGCCGCCTTTGGGGGCTCTGCGGCGAGCTGGGCGTGTCGCCCTTCGTGCCCTACCCCGTCCAGATCCTCGGCACCGAGGTGCTGATGGAGTTCATCGGCGACCCGGACGGGACGGCCGCGCCCCGGCTGGCCACCTGCCGGGACGACGCTGAAGACCTGTGGGAGCAACTGTTCCTGGCGCTGCGGGTGATGGCCCGCGCCGGGTTCACCCACGGCGACCTGTCGCCGTACAACATCCTCGTTCACAAAGCACGGTTAGTCGTCATCGACCTGCCGCAGATCGTGGATGTAGTGGCCAACCCGCAGGGCAAGCGCTTCATGCAGCGCGACGTGCACAACGTGGTCACGTGGTTCCAGAGCCGCGGACTGTCCGATTTGGACGAAGCCGCCGTCCTGGCCGAACTGGTGGCCGAGGCCGGTATCAGATAAGCGGAAGGGGGCGCGATCGCGCCCCCTTTCCGAGAACTCTCAGATCATCTTGCGGAGCACGTACTGCAGGATGCCGCCGTGCCTGTAGTAGTCAGCCTCGCCGGGCGTGTCGATGCGCACCACCGCGTCGAACTCGACGTCGCCGGCCTTGACCCGCACCGTGCGCGGGGTCGTGCCCTCGTTGAGCGCCTCGATCCCGGTGATGCTGAACGTCTCGGAACCGTTGAGCCCCAACGAGTCCGCCGTCTGTCCGGAAGGGAACTGAAGCGGCAGCACGCCCATGCCGATAAGGTTGGAGCGGTGGATCCGCTCGTAGGACTCGGCGATGACCGCCTTGACGCCCAGCAGAGCCGTGCCCTTGGCCGCCCAGTCGCGCGACGACCCCGAGCCGTACTCCTTGCCGGCCAGGATGACCAGCGGCACGCCGGCCGCCTGGTAGGCCTGGGACGCGTCATAGATGGACTCCCGCTCGCCGGAAAGGAAGTTGAGCGTCACGCCGCCCTCGGTGCCCGGCACGAGCTGGTTGCGCAGCCGGATGTTGGCGAACGTGCCCCGGATCATCACCTCGTGGTTGCCCCGGCGCGAGCCGTACGAGTTGAAGTCGGCCCGTTCCACGCCGTGCGAGGTGAGGTACTTGCCCGCCGGCGAGTCGGGCTTGATGGAGCCGGCCGGGGAGATGTGGTCGGTGGTGACCGAGTCGCCCAGCTTCGCCAGCACCCGCGCGCCCGCGATGTCGCTCACCGGCGACGGTTCGGAGGCCATGCCCTCGAAGTACGGCGGCTTGCGCACATAAGTGGAGCCGGAATCCCACTCGAAGGTGTCCCCGGTCGGGGTGGGCAGCGACGTCCAGCGCTCGTCGCCGGCGAACACGTCCACATACCCCTTGCGGAACATCTCGGCCGACACAGCGGCGTTGATGGTCTCCTGCACCTCCCGCGGGGAGGGCCAGATGTCGCGCAGGTACACCGGCTGCCCGTCGGAGCCGGTGCCCAGCGGCTCGGTGGTCAGGTCGAGGTCCATCGTGCCCGCGATCGCATATGCGACAACCAAAGGCGGCGACGCCAGGTAGTTCATCTTCACGTCGGGCTGGATACGCCCCTCGAAGTTGCGGTTGCCCGACAGCACCGAGACGACGGCCAGGTCGTTCTCGTTGACCGCGGCGCTGATCGCCTCGGGCAGCGGCCCGGAGTTGCCGATGCAGGTGGTGCAGCCGTAACCGACCAGGTGGAAGCCGAGCTTCTCCAAGTACGGCAGCAGGCCGGCCTTGTTGTAGTAGTCCATGACCACTTTGGACCCGGGCGCCAGGGTCGTCTTGACCCAGGGCTTGCGCGCCAAGCCCTTCTCCACCGCCTTCTTGGCCAGCAGGGCCGCGCCCAGCATCACCTGCGGGTTGGAAGTGTTGGTGCAGCTCGTAATCGAGGAGATCACGACGGCGCCGTGGTCGAGCTCGAACTCCTGCCCGTCCTGGGTTACGCGCACCTTCTTGGACGCCCGTCGACTCACGACAGTGAAGACCGTATGCGGTTGGCCCCCACCGTTCTCGCCGCCCACCGCGGTCGGGTCCGAGGCCGGGAAGGTCTCCCACACCGCCTCGTCCACCGGCGACTCCACCCCGCCGTCGCCGACGTAGTTGGTCAGCGAGGAGCGGAAGGCGGCCTTGGCGTCCGACAGCGGCACCCTGTCCTGCGGCCGCTTCGGCCCGGCGATGCTGGGCACCACCGAACCCAGGTCAAGCTCCAGATACTCCGAATAGGACGGTTCGTGGTCGGCGTCGTGCCACAGGCCCTGCTCTTTCGCATACGCCTCAACCAACGCGACCTGCTCGTCGGGCCGCCCGGTCAGCCGGAGATAGACAAGCGTGACATCGTCGATCGGGAAGATCGCGCAGGTGGAGCCGAACTCGGGGCTCATGTTGCCGATGGTGGCCCGGTTGGCCAGCGCCACCGAACCCACGCCGGAGCCGTAGAACTCCACGAACTTGCCGACCACGCCGTGCTTGCGCAGCATCTCGGTGATCGTCAGGACGAGGTCGGTCGCTGTCGCGCCGGCCGGCAGTTCGCCGAAGAGCTTGAACCCCAACACTTTCGGGATGAGCATGCTCACCGGCTGGCCCAGCATCGCCGCCTCGGCCTCGATGCCGCCCACGCCCCAGCCCAGCACGCCGAGCCCGTTGACCATCGTCGTATGCGAATCCGTTCCCACGACCGTGTCCGGATACGCCTGCCCACCACGCGGCATCACCACCGGCGCCAGGTGCTCGATGTTCACCTGGTGAACAATGCCGGTCCCCGGCGGTACCACCTTAAATTCATTGAAAGCCGTTTGGCCCCAACGCAAAAACTGATAGCGCTCGCGGTTGCGCCCATACTCGATCTCGACGTTGCGCTCGAACGCGTCGGGGCGGCCGAACACGTCGGCGATGACCGAATGGTCGATCACCAGCTCGGCCGGGGCCAGCGGGTTCACCTTGGACGGGTCGCCGCCCAGCTCGCGCACGGCCTCCCGCATGGTGGCCAGGTCGACCACGCACGGGACGCCGGTGAAATCCTGCATCAGCACGCGCGCCGGGGTGAACTGGATCTCCACGCTCGGCTCGGCAGTCGGGTCCCAGGAGCCGAGCGCATTGATGTGCTCGGCGGTGATGTTGGCACCGTCCTCGGTGCGCAGCAGGTTCTCCAGCAGGATCTTCAGACTGAAGGGCAGCCGCGCGTGTCCCTCCACCTTGTCAATCTTGAATATTTCATAGCTCGCGTCGCCGACGCGTAGCGCGGTCTTCGCGCCGAAGGTGTCGAGGCTGGCCACCTTTGCGTACTCCTTCACCTGATCAAAGCCGTTTCGCACCCAGTCTTCCGCATTCGCGGGAGCCTTACCCCCGTTAGGGCACACTAACCGTCCTCGCAAACCGTACGTCCGTCTTGTTTAAAACACAAGTCTATGAGGAGGAAGACCTGTTGCTGGTCCTTTGATGTGTACGGCAGCCGACCCGGTGGGTCATGCCGTCTTGCTGCCGGGCGCGGTCGCCTCGCCGGGCGCCAGTGGCCGGAACCGCAGTGCCGACCAGGTGTCGTCGATCGCCACCTGCATGTTGGCGCGCAGGCCGAACTCGCCGAGGATTGGCCAGAGCTTGTCGCGGTTGATGTCGACGCGGTTGCCCTTGGGGTAGGCCACCCACAGGATGCCGGCCTTCGTGAGGTCCTTGGCGTGCTTGGTGAGCAGCTTGCGCACGGACGCCTCGTCGTCGCCGAAGACGACGGCGACGTCGGCCGCGCCGAGGGTCTTGCTCGAGGTGACGCCCTCGGGCAGGGGGTCGATGAGGTGACGGCGGTCGGCATGGGAGACCCAGACCGTGGTGCCCGGCTTGATGAACAACTTCTGCGCCGCCGACTTGGCCATGTGATCAGTTTAGAGCAGTGGCAAGTAGTTGATAGTTCAACTATAGTGTGGGACATGCCTGCTGTGACAGTCGAAAACCCGCTCGTGTTGCCTCGTGTTCCGGAGCCGGGCGAGGCCGCTTCCGATCGCAAGGTGGTCTCCGTCACCACCGCCCCGGGCGGGTTCGAGGGTGAGGGGTTTCCTGTGCGGCGCGCCTTCGCCGGGGTGGACCTGCGAGCGCTCGATCCGTTCATCCACATGGACCAGATGGGCGAGGTGGACTATGGGCCAGGCGAGCCCAAGGGCACGCCTTGGCACCCGCACCGCGGGTTCGAAACGGTCACCTACATCATCGACGGCACGTTCCGGCACCAGGACTCCAATGGCGGCGGAGGCCTGATCACCAACGGCGACACTCAATGGATGACGGCCGGGAGCGGGCTCCTGCACATCGAGGCCCCGCCGGAGGAGCTGGTCGTCTCGGGCGGGTTGTTCCACGGGTTCCAGCTGTGGGTCAACCTGCCCGCCAAGATGAAGATGACCCCGCCGAGGTACCAGGACATCCGGGCCGGGCAGGTGTCGTTGCTCAGCTCGGCCGACGGCGGTGCCCTGCTGCGCGTGATCGCCGGTGACATCCCCGGGGACACCGCCGGGCACGGGCCGGGTATCACCCACACGCCGATCGCGTTGGTGCACGCGACCCTGAGCGCCGGCGCGCGGCTGCGCCTGCCGTGGCAGCCCTCGTTCAACGCGCTCGCTTACACCCTGGCCGGGTCCGGAACCGTTGGCGCGCATGAGCGTCCGATGAAGCTGGGCCAGCTGGCCGTGTTCGGGCCGGGCGACGTGATCACGCTGAGGGCCGCGCCGAAGGAGAGCATGGACGTCCTGATCCTTGGCGGGCAGCCCATCCGGGAGCCGGTTGCCGCCTACGGGCCGTTCGTGATGAACACCCGGGCGGAGCTGGTGCAGGCGTTCGAGGACTACCAGGCCGGGCGTCTGGGCACGATCCCCGCCGAGCCGCACCCCGGCCACGACGTGCTCTAGTAGATCTTGGAGGATTATGGTCGCCAGGGCGACCATAATCCTCCAAGATCTCCGCTCACCGTCTCTGGAAGACAACGTCATTTCTTGCGAAGGCTTGCGGAAACATTTCAGCAACCGTATGTTGCCCGCATGACCCCTCGTCGATTTCGCAGTCGATTTCGCACGTTCCTGATCGGACTACTGTCGATCGCGACGGTAGTGGCACCGGTTCCGGTGCAGGGCAAGGAGACCGAGCCCAGCGAAGCCTCACTCGCAGCGATGGCACCGAGTACGAGCCATCGAGCTGAGCAGTTCTACTTCCTCCTGCCGGACCGCTTTGCCAACGGGGACAAGGGGAACGACCGGGGTGGCTATCCCGGCGACCGGATGAGCACCGGCTATGACCCCACCGACAAGGGGTTCTACCACGGCGGCGACATCCAGGGGGTCATCGACCGCCTCGACTACATCCAGGGCCTCGGGACAACCGCCATCTGGCTGGCTCCCGTCTTCAAGAACCAGCCGGTCCAGGGCGATTCGGCGGGGTACCACGGATATTGGATAACCGATTTCACCCAGGCCGATCCACACATGGGTACCCAGAAGGACCTGCAACGCCTGGTGAAACTGGCCCACGACCGGGGCCTGAAGATCTACCTCGACGTCATCGTCAACCACACCGCTGACGTGATCAAATACAAGGAGAACCGATACTCCTATGTGGACAAACGGACGAGCCCCTACACCGACGCCCAAGGCCGCCCGTTCGAGGATGAAAACTATGCCGGTGGTGCGCAAGGCTTTCCAGCGGTCGACGCCAACGCCGGCCCTTACACGCCGATAACACCCGCCAACGTGAAGAAGCCGGAATGGCTCAACGACCCGAGGATGTACCACAACCGGGGCGACTCCACCTTCTCCGGCGAGAACAGCACCTATGGCGACTTCTTCGGCCTGGACGACCTGTGGACCGAGCGCCCCGAGGTGGTCCGCGGGATGACGAAGATCTACAAGGAGTGGATCACCGAAACCCAAGTCGACGGCTTCCGGCTCGACACCGCCAAGCACGTCAACATGGGCTTCTGGCCGCAGTTCGTGCAGGGCATCGGTAAAGACTTCTTCATGTTCGGCGAGGTGTTCTCGGCCGACCCGGCGCTCATGTCCGCCTACGTCCGGCAGGGGCAGCTTCCGGCGACCCTCGACTTCGGCTTCCAGGCCGCCGCGACCGGTTTCGTCAACGGCGGCTCGGGCCAGGGTCTGGCCGACCTCTACGCCGCCGACAGCCTCTACAACGCGCGCGGCACCAACGCCAACGCCCTGCCCACGTTCCTGGGCAACCACGACATGGGCCGCATCGGCTCCTTCACCCGTGACCTTCAGAGGGACAAGCTCGCCCACGAGCTGATGTTCCTGACCCGCGGCCAGCCGGTGATCTACGCCGGGGACGAGCAGGGGTTCACCGGCGACGGGGGCGACAAGGACGCGCGGCAGACGCTGTTCGCCAGCCAGGTCGCGTCGTATCTTGACGATGATCTATTGGGTACCGACCGCACGCACGCTCAGGACAACTACGACACCAACCACCCGCTGTATCGAGCCATCGCCGAGCTGGGCAGGCTACGCAGGGAGCATGCGGCGCTGCGCGACGGGATCCAGATCACCCGGCACGCCGGGGACGGCGTCTTCGCCTTTTCCCGGATCGGGCCGGAGCGGGTCGAGTACCTGGTGGCCGCCAACAGTTCCGCCAGCCCCAAGACGATCACCGTGAACAACAACGGCTTCTCTCGCATCTATGGCGATGGATCTATCGACGGGGCCAGTCTCACCGTCGCCGCGGGCTCGACCGTGGTGTTCAAGGCCGACCGGCCGCTGCCGACCGCGGGCGCGCCCACCATCACGCTGTCCACCAACGGTTCGGAGGTGGACACCCAGACCGTGGTGACCGCTGCCATCGAGTCGGACCCGACCGCCAAGGTGACCTTCGCGGCGCAGGTCGGGGATGGGCCGTGGCAACTGCTGGGCACCGCGACCACCGCGCCCTACCGCGTGCACCACGACCTCAACGGTTTGGCCGGAAAGACACGGGTGCGGTACAGAGCTGTGGTACAGGACAGTATGGGACGTTTGGCGGGGGCCAACGCGAGTGTCACCGTGGCGACGCCACCGCAGGCCGCACAGCGCGAATACGTGCTCGTGCACTACAACCGGCCGGACGGCAACTACACCGGCTGGCGCCTCTACACCTGGGGCGACATCGATCCGTCGATGAATCTGCCGTGGCCGCAGGGGCAACCCTTCGACGGTGTCGACGCCTATGGCGCCTTCGCCTGGGTCAAGGTCAAGCCGGACGCGCGCTCCGTCGGGTACCTGGTGATAGATCCCAGCGGCAACAAGGACGTCCCGGTCGACCGGTTCATCGATCCCTCCACGACCTATGAGATCTGGGTCAAGCAGGGTGAGGTGGCGCTGCAACCCCCGGCGCCGCAACCTTCTCCGCCGGTTGACACGGCTGTCATCCGCTATCGCCGCGCCGACAACAACTACGCCGGTTGGGGTCTGCACCTGTGGGACGGCAACGCCAACCCGGTCGACTGGCAAAACCCCATGCCGCCCACGGGAATCGACACCTACGGTGCCTACTGGCGGGTGCCCCTCGTGCCCGGCGCCAACGGCCTGAGCTACATCGTGCACCGCGGCGACGAGAAGGACTTGCCCAACGACCAGCGGCTCAACTTCGGCGCGTTCGGGCGCGAGGTGTGGATCCTCTCCGGCCGCCAGGCCTACCTGCGCCCCGAGGCGCCGTCGGAGCGCAAGGACATCGACCTCACCCACTCCTTTGCCCAGTGGCTGGACCGCGGCACCATCGCGTGGAACAAGAAGTCCAATGACGGTAAGGTTTATGAATTGGTGGTGGCACCCTCGGGGGGTCTGTCCATAGTGGATGGAGATCTGAGCGGTTCTTTCTATACGGTACCGATGAGCGCCGGCCTGTTCAGCGAGAAGCATCGCCAGGCATACCCTCACCTTTGGGCCTACAACACCTTCACCCTCGGGCAATTGAATGTCAAAGAGGCGCTCCGAAGCCAGCTCGTGGTCACCGAGCGCGCCCACGACGGCGAACTCCTTGCCGCGACCGGGGTTCAGACAGCGGGCGTCCTGGACGACGTGTATTCCGCCGCCTCGAAGACCCGGCTCGGCGCTGCCATCTCCGGCAACCGTGCCACCCTCTCCGTGTGGGCGCCCACCGCCAAGTCCGTCTCCGTCGAGATCTCCGGCGGCGTCGTCCCGATGAAACGCGATGACGCCACGGGTGTCTGGAAGGCCGAGGGGCCGTGGGTCGGCAAGAGCTACCGGTACCGCATCCAGCACTACGACCGCACCGTCACCGCCACCGACCCGTATTCGGTGGCGCTGACCCCCAACTCGACGCAGAGTGTCATCGCCCCGCTCGGCTCCGAGAAACCCTTGCCCTTCAACGGCCGTCCGCAGATCCAGGAGCTGTCCGTCCGCGACTTCTCCATCGCCGACACCTCCGTGCCCGCTTCGCTTCGCGGCACGTACGGCGCCTTCACCGTCCAGTCGGACGGCACCGCCCACCTTCGGTCCCTGGCCGCGGCCGGCGTCACCCACATCCACCTCCTGCCCACCTTCGACTTCGGTACCGTTCCCGAGATCCGCTCCGACCAGGCCGTACCGGCCTGCGATCTCGCTTCCTTCCCGCCGGACTCAACTCGCCAGCAGGAGTGCGTCGGGGCCGTCCGGGCCACCGACGGCTACAACTGGGGCTACGACCCGTTGCACTACACCACGCCCGACGGCGCCTACGCCGTCAACCCTTCCGGTGCCGAGCGCAACCGGGAGTTCAAGGCGATGGTCGACGCGCTGCACGGCATGGGGCTGCGCGTGGTCCTCGACGTCGTCTACAACCACACCACCTCCCCGTCGCCGCTCGACCCGATCGTGCCCGGCTACTACCACCGCCTCGCCCTCGACGGCGGCATCGAGACCTCGACCTGCTGCCTCAACACCGCCACCGAGCACGCCATGATGGGCAAGCTCGTCGTCGACTCCGTGGTCACCTGGGCCGGCGCCTACGGCATCGACGGGTTCCGGTTCGACCTGATGGGCCACCACCCCAAGGCCAACCTGCTCGACGTGCGGGCGGCGCTGGACAAGCTGCCCGGCGGCAAGGCGATCCTGCTCTACGGCGAGGGGTGGAACTTCGGCGAGGTGGCCAACAACGCGCGCTTCGTCCAGGCCACGCAGGCCAACATGGCCGGCACCGGCATCGGCACGTTCAACGACCGCCTGCGCGACGCCGTCAAAGGCGGCGGCCCCTTCGACGTGAACCCCCACACCCAGGGCTTCGCCTCCGGCCTCTACACCGCGCCCAACGGCGACCCCATCAACGGCACGCTCGACGAACAGCGCGCCCGGCTTCTCCACCAACAGGACCAGATCAAGGTCGGCCTCGTCGGGAACTTGGCGGGATATCGCTTTGTCGACAGCTCCGGCCGGACAGTCACC
>Ga0075428_100000233_pt1 | contig 54028 bp, 55 predicted proteins | sample RhiMetdeltSRZDD2_FD_75291 | JGI IMG/M metagenome (GOLD analysis project Ga0075428, IMG submission 75291) | Populus rhizosphere microbial communities from Tennessee, USA - Rhizosphere MetaG P. deltoides SRZDD2 | ecosystem: Host-associated > Plants > Roots > Rhizosphere > Soil | place: USA... | reverse complement strand
CGCCCGTTCGAGGGCGACACCCCGCTCGAGATCGCGATGAAGCACGTGACCGGCACGGCACGGCCGCTGCCCGAGGACGTGCCCAAGCCGATCCGTGAGGTCGTGGAGCGGGCGATGTCCAAGGAGCCGAGGGTCCGCTGGGATTCGGCCGAGTCCTTCGCTGTCGCGGCCCGGCACGCGGCCAGCGGTGCCGTGCCCGCGCAGCGTCCCGTGGTCAATGTCGGCCGGCCGGTGGCGGTCGCTTCGCCGCCCTTCAAGCCGGGCGCAGCGGCGGTGCCCCCACTGGTTCCTCCCACAGTGAACCTGACCTACCGGCAGCCCGTGACCACACCGGCCACCACGGGCGGCGGCGGGCGCGCCGCTCTTATCGTTGTCTGGGTGGTGCTGGCAGTACTGACCCTCGTGGTCTGTAGCTACCTCGGATACAAGACCAGACAAAGCCAGAGCAAGACCAGCGGAGTGCCGCACAGCCCAGTCATATCAGTGGCGGAAAGCCGGCCGGAGATGATGTTTCAGATGACCGAAGGACGACTTACGCGATGAACGCGCAGGCGCGCCTGCTCGGGGGCAGGTATCAAGTCGGCGAGCTGCTCGGCTACGGCGGCATGGCAGAGGTGCACCGCGGCCGTGACCTGCGGCTCGGGCGCGATGTGGCGATCAAGATGCTGCGCACCGACTTGGCCCGGGACCAGACCTTCCAGATGCGGTTCCGGCGTGAGGCACAGAACGCCGCGGCGCTCAACCATCCGGCGATCGTCGCCGTCTACGACACGGGCGAGGAACGCAGCCCCTCCGGAGAGGTGCTGCCCTACATAGTCATGGAGTTCGTCGCCGGCCGCACCCTCAAGGAGGTGCTGGCCGCCGAGGGACGGATCATGCCGCGGCGTGCGCTGGAGATCACCGCTGACATCTGCGCGGCGCTCGAGTTCAGCCACCGGCACGGCATCATTCACCGGGACATCAAGCCCGGCAACGTGATGCTCACCCCGAACGGCCAGGTCAAGGTGATGGACTTCGGCATCGCCCGGGCGCTGGCCTCCGGCGCGACCACTATGACCCAGACCTCGGCCGTCATCGGCACGGCCCAATACCTCTCGCCGGAGCAGGCGAGGGGCGAGGCCGTCGACGCCCGCTCCGACGTCTACGCCGCGGGATGCGTGCTCTTCGAGCTGCTCTGCGGGCACCCGCCCTTCGTCGGCGACTCGCCCGTGGCCGTGGCGTACCAGCACGTCCGGGAGGACCCGAGACCGCCGAGCGATTCCAACCGCGAGGTCACGCCGGACATCGACTCCGTCGTTCTCAAGGCGCTGGCCAAAAATCCCATCAACAGGTACCAGTCAGCCGGCGAGATGCGCGCGGATCTCCTCCGCGCTGCGGCCGGCCGCCCCGTCCTCGCCACGCCCGTGCTGCGCGAGGAAGAGACCGTTCAGATGTCGTCCCCGGCGCGCACCGGCTCGCGGGCCCCGGCCGCGCGGGTGGGCGATGCCCGCCGCCGCAAGGCCTCCGGGTGGGTGATCGCCGCCCTGTCGACGCTCGGGGTGATGGCCGTGATCGCCCTCGCGGTGGGGTTGATCCTGATGAACCGGCCCACCAAGATCTCGGTGCCCGACCTGACCAACATGACGGCGGCCCAGGCGCAGGCGGAGCTGACCAAGGTCAGGCTGACCGGCTCGGCCGGCCAGCCGGTCTACAACGCGACCTGCCAGAAGGATCGCGTCGTCGAGCAGAACCCGACCAAGGGGGAGTCGCTGGAGGTGGGAAAGGCCGTCACCTACCGGTTGTGCGGCGGCGTGCCCAGCACCAAGGTGCCCGCGCTGGCCGGGACCGGGACGAACAAGGCCGGCGCGCTGCAAATCCTGACCAACGCCAAGCTGCGGGCCGAGTTCATCGAGGTCGACGGCGACGAGAAGACCAAGGACCAGGTGGTTGCCACGGATCCGCCGGCGGGCACAGCCGTGGCCGAGGGCGCACTGGTCAAGGTCAGCATCTCCAAGGGCAACCAGAAGCCGGTGCCCAACGTCGTGGGCAAGTCGCGCGGGGATGCGGAGGCGCTGCTCAAACAGGCCGGATTCACCAACATCAAGGTGCAGGACGGTGCGACCGTCAACGCGGGCAACAGCAAGATCGGCACGGTGGAGCGGCAGGACCCGGAGCCGGGCGACGGCAACAGGACCACCGACAAGACCACGGTCACGATCTGGATCACCAAGGGTCCGGCGCCAAGTCCAACGCCGTCTGCCGGAGGCTGATCGGGGCTTGAAAAACAAGAAGGTCGGCATGGTGCCGACCTTCTTGTTCGGCTGTGTCAGGCGGCGAAGGCGGCCAGCCGGCGGGTCTCGACCTCTTCAGCCAGGGCCGGCGCGCGGTCGAGCCCGTCGGTGAACCCGCACTGGGCAAGCCAGTTGGCGAGCATCAGGTGCCCACCCTGGGTCAGCACCGACTCCGGGTGGAACTGGACTCCCTCGATGGGCAGCGTGCGGTGACGCATCGCCATCACCACGCCGGAGGCGGTCCGGCCGGTCACCTCGATCTCGCCGGGCAGCGTCGACTCGACCACGGCCAGCGAGTGGTACCGCGTCGCGGTGAACGGGCTGGCAAGCCCTTTGAGCACACCTTCACCGCCGTGCTGCACCTGAGAGGTCTTGCCGTGCAACAGTTCCGGGGCGCGGTTGACAGTCGCGCCGTAGACCGCGCCGAACGCCTGATGCCCCAGGCACACCCCGAAGATCGGCACCGTGCCGCCGAGATCGCGGATCACGTCCATGCAGATGCCCGCCGACTCCGGTGTGCCCGGGCCGGGCGAGAGCAGGATGCCGTCGGCGCCAAGCCTTCCCGCCTCTTCGACAGTGATCTCGTCGTTGCGCTTGACCTCACACTCGGCGCCGAGCTGGCCCAGGTACTGGACGAGGTTGTAGACGAAGGAGTCGTAGTTGTCGATCACCAGGATGTTCATCGGTTACCGCCTCTTGCTCGGGCTGGGAGGAGCAGGTTCACCCGTCTCGTATGGAATCTCGTGATCGTCGGGATTGAAGCTCGGTGTGGGTGCGATCCCGCCGGGCCCCGGATCGACGTCCTGGCCGGTGCCGGGGTCACCCACCTGCACGTCGTCGAAGGGCGTCAGGGCGGGCTCGACCGCCGGGAACACCCAGAACCACAGCAGCACACCGAAAAGCGAGGCGAGAAGTATCGATCCCGCGAGCTTGCCATAGAGCCCGAAGGGGAGCTTGCGCCAGATCCACGCGTACATCAGCCACCCAATTCCGCGGGCCGAGGCCCGCTGCGTGGCATCTCGCGGTCGAAGTCCGCGTGGATGATCAGCCGCTGGTAGTTGTCGAGCTTGGGGTTGCAGGTGGTGAGCGTCAGCAGCTTGCCGTCGCGGGACTTGACCTGCGGCGGTTTGGCGGAGACCACCTCGACCTGCGTCGGCAGCACCACCCGCTTGAGCACCACCTTGTACACATACCAGGTGGTCTTGGTCTCCACGACGATCGGCATGCCTTTGTCGAGCAGGTCAAGGTCCCAGAACGTGGCTCGGTTGCGGTGCCCGGCGACGGAGAAGTTTCCCGGCTGGCCGGGCATAGCGCTCTTCGGATAGTGCCCAGGCGCGTAACGGATGTCGGCCTGGGTGACGCCCTCGACCACCACCCACTGCTTGTTGAGCCGGGGGATATAGAGGCGTGCGATCGCGTTGGCGAGGTTGAGCTGCCCCGGCGCGGCCGAGGGTGAGGCCCCCGGGACCGGGCTGGCCGATACGGTCGGGTCGGGGCTGCCCCAGATATCGTCGAGTTGCCGCGTCAGCTGGTCTTGATGCGCGTCGACGATCGCGGTGTTGCCCCACATCTCGTAGGCGGCGAACAGCAGCAGCACCAGACCAAAGGTGATCATTAGTTCGCCGGTGCCGCGCAGAGTGCTGCGAATGACCGATCCGACCGTGGTCCGAGTGTACTCGGAATGGATACTGCGCCATTTGTCACCGGCCTTGATCGCCTTGACGGGCGGGGGCGGTGGCTCGCCGGACCAGCGGTCGTGCGGCTTGGGCTCCGGCAGCGACTCGCCGTCGTCCGGTGGCGGCGGGAGGATCCTGCCGAGCAGGCCGGTCTCGTCGGACGCGATCGCCCGCCCGCTGACCACATCGGGGATCGGCTTGCGTCCGCTGGACCCGGGCGGGGCCGGGGATCCTGACCGAGGCCCGGGTTGAGGCCTGGATTGGGGCCCGGATTGAGGCCAGGACGGCGATCCGGATTGAGGCCAGGACGGCGATCCGGATCGGGATTCGGGCGGCTTGACCAGCGGCAGGAACATAGTCTGATCGGGGATTACCGGAACGATCCCGGTAGCGTCGGATCCGGCCCCGATCCGGGCAGAGGCCCCAGCCGCCTGCGCGGGGGGCAGATTCGAGACGGGCGGAGGACCTGGAGGTCCGGCCTTCGCGGGCGGCACTGGCCCGGCGGCGTGTCCCGTCTGGCCACCATGTCCAGGCGGTCCGGCGGCCCATCCGGGGTGTGCGGGCGGCACCGGCCCAAAGCCCGGTCCAGCACGTCCAGCCTGCCCAGCCTGGCCACCATGTCCAGCCTGGCCACCATGTCCAGTCTGGCCACTATGTCCAGTCTGGCCACCATGTCCAGGCGGTCCGGCGGCCCATCCGGGGTGTGCGGGCGGCACCGGCCCAAAGCCCGGGCCAGCATGTCCAGCATGTCCGGCCTGACCAGTCAGCCGTCCAGCGGCGTTTCCAGCCTGTCCGGCCTGGCCCGCCTCCCCGGAGAATGCGGGCGGCGGCGGCCCGGCGGCCTGTCCGAAGGGTGCAGGTGGCACCGGGGCGGGTGCGGGGACGGGGGGTCGCACCGACGCCGGGTCACGGGGCAAGCGGAACGGCCGTGGCGGCCCTGAACACGGAGGGCGCGAACCCGGCGGTGAAGGCGCACCGGCCGCGGGCGGTGCGGCGGGAGGCGCTGGCGCGGGCGGTGCGGCTGGAGGCGTGGGTAGTGCGGCTGGAGGCGTGGGCGGTGGAGGCGCAGGCGCTGGCGTGGGCGGGCCGAAGGGGTGGAAACCCTTGGTCGAGTTCGAATCCTTGACGGAAGCGGCGGCTGTGCCGTTTTCCCCATGGGCGGCGGGTTCGACGAAGCGCGGGATCAGCGTGGTCTCGTCGTCGGGATCGACGGCTCTGTGCCTACTCATGGCTACTCTGGGACCTCCGCATACCGCAGATCAATCGGGCCACTATACGCAGGTGCCACGATGTCCGACTCGGTGGTCAAGGAGTACCCCAAACCGTAATTGCGTACCGCGTCCCGGAACTCGCTCACGGTCGGCGAGGCGTCCAGCGCCGCCCGCAGCTTCGCCGGATTCCCGATCGCCTTGATCACGAACTCGGGCGAGTAGCGCTTGCCGTGCAGCAGAAGCGTGTTGCCCACGCATCGGACCGCCGATGTGCTGATCACCCGTACCCCCATGATTGTCATCGCCTCGGCCTGGCCCGCCCAGAGTGCGTTGACTACGGCTTGCACATCCTGCTGGTGGATCAGGTAGTTGTCGAGCTTGGCATCGTGGATCTCATCCTGACCGGCGGGTAGCGGAGCGTCGTTGAGCCGGACGGTGACGCCGGGGCCGTGCAGCGCGGTCATTCCGGCCGCCTGGGCATAGGAAGCCGCGCGGGCGACCTCTTGCGCGACGGGATTGTCGGTTTGAGCGCGCTGACCGGTGGCGGCGCCGACCTCGGCGTTGAGCTCATCGGCCTGTGCCTGGAGTTGATCTACGTTCCTCTGCTTCGAGTCGATCAGCTGGGCGAGCTCGACCGTGCGATCCTCGCGCAGCACCGTCCCCGCAGCCGTCTTGGCGCTGACCGTGAACAGGAACCCGGCGGCGAGCGCGATCAAAGGGACGCCCACCGACCATCCCGGCTTGTGGGGGCGGCGCAGGCGCAGGGCGGACGCGACGCGGCGCACGGCTTGTCGCCAAGATGACCCGCCGGACGTGTACTCCACCACAACCCCTTATCGCGAAAATCGGGAGACCTGACTAGGCTATCCGTCGGACATTATTCTGGTCCCTGTCCGGGCCTGACCGCATCGTGCGGAAAGCACGATGTGAGCAGACCATGATCGGGGCCCCTCGCAGGAGTAGACCGGTGCCGAAGTCAGAGATCCGTAAGAAGAAGGTCTATACGCCGCCTTCTGACATGCTTGTTCCGACCAGCACGAGCGATAAGCGCCCAAGCCCCGTGTGGCTTCCGGCCACGGCGGTGTCCCTGATCGTCGTCGGCATCGGCTGGCTGGTGGTCTACTACCTGTCCGAGACGGCTTATCCCGTCCAGTCCTGGGGCTATTGGAACCTGGCGGTGGGCTTCGGCGCCATGGTCGCCGCGTTGGGCCTGTTATCAAAGTGGAGATAGCAACTCCACGCAAGCCCTGACGCAAGTGACCATAACCCCAGTTTTACCCCGCTCCGTTGACCTAACGTATGAGCGTGCGCGAAGTTAACTGACGAGTAACTAACGCGCGGCGCGACGGGAGGCAGGGGAACATGGGCGGCGTCCAGATCGTCAGCACGGTCATCGCGGCTGCCATCACGGCGGTCGCGATCTATCTGGTGGTGCGCGCCGTCCGGGCGATGTTCAAGATCGTCCGTCGGGGTCAGCCCGACCCCACGCGAAGCAACGACAAGGGCACCCGCACCGCCACGATGCTGCGCGAGACGCTCGGCCACACCCGGATGCTCAAGTGGAGCGTGGTCGGTGCCGCTCACTGGCTGGTGATGCTGGGCTTCATCCTGCTGTCGTCGCTGGTGCTCGGCGCCTACTTCGAGGTGGTCTCCCCGACGGCCGGGCTTCCCCTGCTCGACGGCTGGATCGTCTTCGGCTTCGTCACCGAGTGGCTCAGCGTCCTTGGCATCGCGGCGATCCTGACCCTGATTGTCATCCGCCTGCTCAACCGGCCGGGCCACACGAAGATAAGCAGGTTTGCCGGCTCCACACCCTGGCAGGCCTACTTCGTCGAGTATGTGATCGTGGCCGTGCTCGTGCTCGGGATGATCATCCGTGGCTTCCGTGTTGCTATCGACCACTTTGACTATCCGGTCTGGGCCACGCCGGTCTCCCATGCTCTGGGTGCGATCCTTCCCGTAAGCGACGACGCCGTCACCGTCACCGCCCTTCTCAAGATCATAGTGAGCATGACGTGGGCCATCGTCATCGGCCTGAACGTGACGATGGGCGTTGCCTGGCACCGGTTCCTGGCCTTCCCCAACATCTTCTTCAAGCGCGACGCGGGCGGTGCGAGCGCGCTCGGACCGCTGCGGCCCATGATGTCCGGCGGCGTAGCACTCGACTTCGAGGAGGCCGACCCGGAGAAGGACACGTTCGGCGTGGGCAAGATCGAGGACTTCACCTGGAAGGGTTTGCTGGACTTCTCGACCTGCACCGAGTGCGGCCGTTGCCAATCACAGTGCCCGGCCTGGAACACGGGCAAACCGTTGTCGCCCAAGCTCCTCGTGCTGTCCCTTCGCGACCACGCCTTTGAAAAGCTTTCCCTTGGTACCGAGATAGACCGGCCCCTCATCGGAAACCAAGCCGAGATGGGAGTGATCGACCCGGACGTCCTATGGTCGTGCACCACCTGCGGCGCCTGTGTAGAGCAATGCCCGGTGGACATCGAGCACGTTGACCACATTGTCGACCTGCGCCGGTACCAAGTGATGATTGAAAGCTCTTTCCCCAGCGAAGCCGGCGCCATGCTGCGCAACCTGGAAACCAAAGGCAACCCATGGGGTGCGCCGCCCAACAGCCGCGAGGAGTGGACCAAGGGCCTCGAGTTCCCGGTCTCCCGCGTGGGAGAGGTGGAGGAGTTCGAATACCTGTTCTGGGTGGGCTGCGCGGGCGCGTTCGAGGACAAGGCGCGCAAGACCACGCGGGCGGTGGCCACACTGCTCAACGAGGCCGGGGTGAGCTTCGCGATCCTGGGCAACAACGAGACCTGCACCGGTGATCCGGCCCGCCGCATCGGCAACGAGTTCGTCTACCAGATGCAGGCGCAGCAGAACGTGGAGACCCTCAAGGAAGCGGGCGTCAAGAAGGTCGTCGCGACCTGCCCGCACTGCTTCAACACCATCAAGAACGAGTACCGGGACCTCGGCCTGGACGTCGACGTCGTGCACCACACCGAGCTGCTGGCCGATCTGGTCAAGACGGGCCGGCTGACCCCGGTCAAGCCGGTCGACGGCGGCGTCACCTACCACGATCCGTGCTACTTGGGCCGGCACAACCGGGTCTTCAGCCCGCCGCGCGAAGTCCTTGGCACAGTGCTGGAAATGCCGCGCCGCGAGGAGCGCTCGTTCTGTTGCGGTGCCGGCGGTGCCCGCATGTACATGGAGGAGACGATCGGCAAGCGGATCAACGTCGAGCGCACCGAGGAGGCCCTCGCCACCGGCGCCAGGACCATCGCGGTCGGCTGCCCCTTCTGCTCCACTATGCTCACCGACGGCACCCGGGCCAAGGGCGCGGAGGACGTCGAGGTGATCGATGTCGCCTCGGTCCTACTCCGGTCGGTGAGACCGTCGTGAGAAAATCTTCCTCATCGAAACGCTGACGATCACGGTCCTGCCCCTCGTCCTCTTCGTTCTCCTGACGGCGGGGACGGCGTTCTTCGTGGCCGCCGAGTTCGCGCTCGTCACCGTGGACCGGGCGGAGATCGACCGCCGGAGCCAGGCCGGGGAGCGGCCGGCGCGGCAGGTGCGCTCGGCGCTGCGCGAGCTTTCCTTCCAGCTCTCCGGTGCGCAGCTGGGCATCACGATCACCACACTGCTCACCGGGTACCTCGCCCAGCCCGCCCTGGCCCATCTGCTTGAGCCGCTTGGCTTTTCGCAGACCGCCCTCAGCCTGATCCCGCTGGTGATCGCGACGCTGTTCTCGATGCTCTTCGGCGAGCTGGTCCCCAAGAATTACGCCCTGTCCCGGCCGATGCGCGCCGCGCTCGCGACGGCGGGGCCGATGCGCATCTTTTCGAGGTTCTTCGGCTGGCTGATCCGGGCGCTCAACGGCTCGGCCAACTGGCTCGTGCGGCGCATGGGCGTCGAGCCGCAGGAGGAGCTGGCCAGTGCCCGCTCGCCCGAGGAGCTGGGGCTGCTGGCGGCGCTGTCGGCCAAGGCGGGCAAGCTGCCGCCGGAGACGGCGATCCTGTTGCAGCGCACGGTTCGCTTCGGCGACAAACGTGCCGCCGAGGCGATGACCCCGCGCATCGACGTGATCGGGCTCCCGGCCGCCACCATGATCTCTGAGTTCTTCGAGGTGGTGCAGCAGACCGGACACAGCCGCTTCCCGGTCTATGTGGACACCTTGGACACGGTGACCGGGGTGGTGTCGGTGACCGACGCGCTCGGGGTCACGCCCAACCGGCGGGCGCAGACCCCGGTGGCGGCGGTGGCGCGTGAGCCCGTGCTGGTGCCCGAATCGCTTGACCTGGATGGGGTTTGGGGCTCGCTGCGCGACACCGGGGTGAGCATGGCGATCGTGGTCGACGAGTACGGCGGGACCGACGGCGTGGTGACGCTGGAGGATCTGGTCGAGGAGCTGGTGGGGGAGATCGCCGACGAGCATGACACCGCCGAGGAGGTGGAGTCCGGTTCGATCGAGGTGACCGTGCCGGGCGGCGACCGGACCTGGCTCGTCGACGGCATGCTGCGCGGTGACGAGCTGCAGGAGCAGACCGGATTCATGCTTCCCGAGGGGCCGTACGAGACGCTGGCCGGGTTCCTGATGGCGCGCCTGGGCCACATCCCGGCCGTGGGGGAGCGGGTGGAGCTGGGCGACTGGGATTTCACCATCGTGGAGATGGACCGGCACCGGGTGGAGCAGGTCCGGCTTGTGCAGCATGCAGCGGATGGGGATGAGTAACAGTGTCGGCCGTTCTCGTCACGATCCTTCTGTTGCTGGGCAACGCCTTTTTCGTGGGCGCCGAGTTCGCGTTGATCGCGTCGAGGCGCACGGTGATCGAGCCCAAGGCGAGCACCTCCCGGCCGGCGGCGTGGGCGCTGAAGGCGATGAACCAGATCCCACTGATGATCGCCGGGGCGCAGCTGGGCATCACCATCTGCGGCATCGGCCTGGGCGCGCTGAGCGAGCCGGCGATCGCCCACTTCCTGGAGGCCCCCTTCGGACTGCTTGGCCTGCCCTCGAATGCGGTGCACCCGACCGCCTTCGTGATCGCCCTCGGGATAGTGGTCTTCCTGCACACCGTCGTGGGCGAGATGGTCCCGAAGAACATCACCCTGGCCGGGCCGGAGGTGGCGGTGCTGTGGCTCGGGCCGCCGATGCTCGCCTTCTGCGTCGCGACCAAGCCGCTGCTAGTGGCGATGAAGTGGGCGGCGCGGCGGGTGCTGCGGATCTGGCGGATCGAGGCGGCGGAGGCGGTCAAGACCGTGTTCACCGCGGAGGAGCTGGCCGGGCTGGTCAGCCAGGCCCGCACCGAAGGGCTGCTCGACCCGGAGCAACACGCCCGCATCACCGGCGCCCTGGCGCTTTACCAGCGGACCGCGGCGGACGCCCTGCGCCCGTGGTCGTCGGTCAGCGTCGTCACCGAGGACGCGTCCCCCGCCTCCCTCGAGGTCCTGGCGATGAGCACGGGCAGGTCGCGGTACCCGATGATAAATAGAGCGACCCGCCAGGTGATCGGCTTTGTCCACGTCAAGGACGTGCTCGGCAGCGCGGGCGCGACCCGGCGCGAACCCATTCCGGCGCAGCTGATCCGGCCGCTGGCGGTGGTGCCGCCGGAGCGGTCGCTGGGCGACCTGCTGCTGGCGATGCGGCGCGAGCGGCGCCACATGGTGCTGGTCGCCGGGCCGGACAGGCAGCCGCTCGGCGTGCTGACCCTCGATGACGTGCTCACCGCCATCATGACCGGCTGACTGCCCTTTGGCCTACCAGTTTTCGCCGATATGCCGAGACACTCCAGAATTATGCTCGCATGTGTACACCGCATCGTCGTCGTCACCTCGCGGCCGGGCATAGCAGATGGCGCTTGGCATTCGCTGACATGCGAACGCCATCCGGAACTGTTGCGGCTGATGATCGGATGGTGGCGAAGTCGTGGGCCAACCGGCGCCGCCAGCCTCGAGATAGTCATTGACCTGCCATTTCGTCTTGGCGGCAAGGCCACCGGGCCGGACAACGACCAGTTCCATGGTGCCCTGGATGAGGTATTCGCCGAGATTGGCGGAGTTGCGCGAGTCTTATGTGCCACATAACGTAAGGCTTCGTGTGTAGCCATCCCGTGCGGCGTCGGCCGCTTTCAGCACGCACGCTCATGACGTCCATGGTCGCGGCGATCGCCCTGGTGATCGGGTTCGCCGGACATGCGCACGCCAATCCCACTCCCGAGGAGATCGAGCGGCAGATCGACGCCAAGTGGAACGAGATCGAGCCGGTCATCGAGGAGCACAACGCCGTCAAGATCAAGCTTGATCTGGAGCGGAAGAAGGCGGAGGCGCTGGCCGCCCAGCTTGCCCCGCTCGAGGCGGAGGTCGCCAAGACCCGCGGTCGCGTCAGCGTCTACGCGGATTACATGTACCGCGGCGGGCGCGCCGCCAACATCAGCGCCATGCTCAGCTCGAGCGGACCGAGCGCGTTCGCCAACCGCATGATGTCGATGGACCAGGTGGCCCGCTTCTTCAACGACCGCATCGGCCAGGTGCTCGACGCCAAGGCCAAGCTCGACGAGGCGAAGAAGCCGCTCGACGCCGTGGTTGCCCAGCTGGCCACGCTCGAGGCCGAGCAGCAGGCGCGGATCAGCACCATCCAGACCGAGATCAAGAACCTGGACAAGATGCGCCTCGCCGCGTACGCAAACGGCGAAGGCCTCGGCGATCTCAAGCCCGTCCCTTGTCCCACAACGTATCCGGGCGGCGCCGCGGGCATCGCGGTCAAGTTCGCCTGCGCGCAGATCGGCAAGCCGTATGTGTTCGCGGCCGACGGTCCCGGCTCCTACGACTGCTCGGGCCTGACCATGGCCGCGTGGGCGCAGGCCGGGGTCAAGCTGCCCCACAACGCCAAGGCGCAGCGCTCGGCGGTGCCGTCCGTCTCGCGCTCCGAACTGCGCCCCGGAGACCTCGTCTTCTACTACTCCGATCTGCATCACGTGGGCATGTATGCGGGCTACGCCAATGGCCAGCACTGGATCGTGCACGCCTCGCGGCCCGGAGTGCCGATCCAGATGCGCAAGATGGACAACGGCAGCATCCACAGCTACGGCCGTCCGGGCTGAGCCGGTCATCAGCTCTGGGCCAGCGCTTCGGTGCTGGCCCAGATTCTTTTTACTTGCGAAGCGCGTAGGTGTCGATCTCCCCGAAGTCGAGGAATTCCACGGTCTCGTCGCCGACGACCTCGGCGTCGTGGCCCGGCGGGATCGCGGCGACGTCGCCCGCCGCCATCTCCACCTCGGTGCCGTCTTGCATGGTGATCCGCATCCGGCCCTTCTGTACGTAGCCGAGGTGGGAGAACATGCACAGCTCGGTCTGCGCGAGCGGCTTGACGTTCGCCGACCAGCGCCAGCCCGGCTCGAAATACCCGTGTGAGACTGCTTTGCCACCGACCTGGACGAAATCGGCGTGACCTTTGCCCTCGAACATGCGCGTCTCGTCGGGCTTGTCGAAGCTCCTGAGTTCGGGCCTATCCACGATCACCACCCCCGTTTGTGATCATTGACGATCTCACTTCACCGTAGACTCGGCCGCCGCTTGGGTGTCAAGGTCGCCCCTGTGGCTCTTTGGGGCGTGGGCCGGCGGTTCGTGCCGGCCCACGCCGTTCCACTGTCGGGTTAAGTGCTGGTGCAGGTGAGGTTTGGCCCTGAATTGGCGCCGGTCCAGGTACCCAGGAAACCAAGAGTTCGGTTGCCGCTGGGCGCGATCGTCCCGTTGTAGTTGGCGTTTCGGAACGTCGTGACGGCGCCGCTTTGGGTAAAGGTGCTGTCCCAGGACTGGGTTACCGCCTGCCCGTTGATCCAGGTGGCCGTCACAGTCCAGCTGCCGATGCTGGCGGTGGAACTGTTGTTGCGCACTGTGATCTGGCCCTGGAAGCCGCCCGGCGAGCCGGGCCATTCGCCGACCCGGCTATAGGTCGCCGTGCAGCTCGCGCCCGGGTTGGGTCCCGGCGAGCTCGGCCCCGGTCCGGGTGAGCTCGGCGGGGGCAGGGACTGGTTGGGTCCGACCCCGGTCACTTCGCCGCTACCGCCGTCGAAGATGACGTCGGAGCAGCTGAAGAAGTTCTCGTTGCTGTCCGAGCGCACCCAGCGGATGTAGATGATGGCGCGGCCGGTGCGCCCCGCGGGCAGCTGGGCGTTCCAGAAGTAGTAGTTCAGCGCGCCCGGTCCGCCGTTGTCCGGCGGGTTGGTGACGCTGGCGAACTCCTGAAGGTCGGCCCAGGTCACCGGCATGGACGGGGTCCAACTCGGCCTGGTGATGGCCAGGAAGAACGTGCCCGGGTGGCGGGCCCAGTTGCTGTGCCGGAACGTGATGTTGGCTCCGGACGTCAGGTGGGTCAATGGCCAGTCATTGCGTACCGCGTTGTAGGCCGTAAAGTCGTACGGCCCACCCGTGCCGCCGCTACACAGCTGACCGTCTGGGATGAAGCCGACCGTGCGACCACCGGCATCGGAGCGCAGCACCGCGAACCAGTTGTACAGCGGGGTGGTTCCGGTCTGGGCGATGGCCTGGGCGCACGCCGGGTTGTACGCGATGATCTGTCCGTTGTCCCGCAATCCGTCCTGGTAGCAGAACCAGGTGCGGCTGCCCGGGAACATCGTGGCGCCGTGGGCCTGGGCCGCGGGCGTGTTCGTCACGATGAAGCCGCCGGTTGCCGCCACCACCGTCGCGGCGAAGGCTGCCAAAAGTTGGCGTCTGCGTTTCACCCTGTCTCCCTTTCGTCTGTCGGGAATGGATTTCAGGGGTCTGCTGACGCGTGCCGCGTGCACACCAAATCGACGTGTGTGCACCCGTTCTTGGCTCCCGCCATTGAAGAGCGTCTCATGAAAGCGCTCCCATGGCAACGCTGCTAAGAGGCCGCCACGCGGTAACGGGCCAGGAGGGAGTTCGGCCGGCCCCGGTCGTTGAACCCGGCCAGCGCCTTGGCCTCGAGCTCATCGGGGAAGATCGCCTTCACTCGCTCGCGGTAACCGGTGCCCGAGCGCGCCAACTGGACCGTGGGTGGATTCGTCAGCGCGATGACGGCGGGACCGCTGCTGCGGGTGGCGTAATCCCACGGCGTTCCTTTTTGGACAAGCGCGCACAGGTACCGGGCATAGATGACCCGCACCTGACCGATCGACTCCGGATCGGCCGGGTCGCTGCCGAACGCCTCAGCCACGCACAGCACCCGCTCCGGTTCCGGTATGCCGTGACCGTGCAGCGTCGAGAACAGCTCGAGGTCCGCCGGGGACTGCTGCTCCAGTACCGCTTGAGCGCGCTCCGACATCTCATCGTCGAGTCCGTGCGCGTTGGCGTAGATCAGCGCCGTCCCGACGATCACCACCGCGACCAGTTCGGGAAGCAGCCACCATCGGTGGCGTCGTAGAAGGTTCACGCGGTCCATGCTGGCATCGCCATGTGGGGCCGCACAATCACGCCGGCCGATGCTTTATGGCGTAGGCTTTCTGGTCGCCAAGGATGCTAGGTCCACGCCGCAATCTGGTGGGGCTAGCGCATCCAGCGCCTGTACCTGAGCGGCGGCAACGACCGCGAGTCAGGCGGCATACCCCTGACGTCCTTCACCATCGTCTCCGACGAGAACAAGGTAAGGCGCCTCAAGGCTCGTCTCAATAAGTTGACTAACCCGCCCTTCGACATAATCGAATGTTACCGCCGCCACAGCTTGATCCCCAGACCTTACGGATCGCCGATGATTTTGCCGTTCTTAAACGGTCAGGTGCGGGAACTGTCCTATTTGCACTCCCGCGACGTCACCTATGCCACGTTCTGCCAGGGCCCGTACGAGGAGAGCAGCCGTACCGCGAATTCATGGGCTGGGACGTGCCTTGGTACTCACCCGAGGACTCGTCCGACGCCCTGCTCGCGGGACGGCACTATGGCTTGCTGGTGTGCTATGTCCGCGACGGCGACCGAGTCTTCGAGACCTACTCCACCACCGGCCGAGGCTCAGAGGTGATGGCCCCGACTTACGGGCTTTTGGACATGACTGTGTACGGGTGGCAGGAGGCCTTCGAGGATTCGCCCGATGGTTGGCCGCGGCATTGGGCAAACGACGGCGGGCAGTTCCGCACCAACGGGCGTCCCACCGCCCAGTGGTCCCGGCTGGCCGCCGAACTCTGACCACATCCGAATCGTGCTTGGCTGAGAGTCGTTGTCACGGCCCAGGGTCGGCTTCGCGTGACCCGTTGCTGTACTTGTACTTCTCTGCTGCATTCCTCAAGTTTCGGCTATTGTCTCGGCCGTGGGTTCTTCAGCCTGGGACGCCCGGGTGCCGTATCAGGACGAAATCGGTGCTGCGCTTAAGCAGGCGAGGCAGAATGCCTACGACCAGGGCGACTTCTACCGGGTGTCCTCCGCTGACATGGCTCGCTCGATGAGTGAGGAGGATTATCTGGCCTGGGGGGTCGCGCAGCTGAAAGCGGTGTTTCCCGACGACGACACTTGGCAACCCACTGGTCAGGAGCACCGGGACGAATGGCGGGCCGCACAGGTGGTCGTGTCCGGTCCCGACTCGCTACTGGAGTCGCAGCCGTTTTCTGGTACCCACTCGGTTATCGATATGACGCACGTTGCTGACGAGCCCGACTACTCCGCCGCCGCACCGCCTCCAGCGGAGTACCTGCGGGAGCTATTCGGGACCACCGAGCCGTCTGTTGCGGAGATCGAAGCAGCCATCAACGAACATCGCCTTCATGGATTCGGGCGTGGGCATGGGATGTACCTCATCGGGTACGAGGAGGGTAAGCCCAAAGAGATCTTCTTCGTCGGCCACAGCGGCGACTGACGCGTTCATGGAGGGCGCGGCGGCCGTCCGCGAGTCGGGATTATGGTCAGGTTCATGATTCCCGACCTACACATCGTGTTCGACTGTGCCGATCCGGACCGGCTGGCTCGTTTCTGGATGGTGGCGCTACCTGGCTACGATTTCCCGCACGGCCCTCCGGATGGCTTCGCCACATGGGAGGAGTGGGCTGATGCGAACGAGATCCCCGAGCAGGAGCGCAACGCCGGTCGCACCCTGGTTGACAAGCAAGGCCACCGTCCCGACATCTTCTTCCTCCGCGTTCCAGAACCGAAGATCACAAAGAACCGGGTCCACCTCGACGTGAAGGCCGGTGGCGCGCCGGATGCGGAGCGCCGAGCACGGATCGAGGCGGTCGGGAACCAACTCGTAGGTGCTGGCGGGTCGATCTATCACCGGGTCGACAACGACGAAGGGTTCTGGCTTGTCATGCAAGACCCGGAAGGCAACGAGTTCTGCGTCAACTGATCGGACAGGTCACACCAGGTTCGTGGAGCCTCTGCCGGAGGCATCGAAAGGCGTTGGTGCCAGCGAGATCGACGGGGGACCGGTCCGGTCCGAAGAAATAGATAAGCGTGGCTGGAGGAATCTCCTGACCACGCTTTCGTTTTGGAGCGGGTGACGAGAATCGAACTCGCACTGTCAGCTTGGGAAGCTGATGTTCTGCCATTGAACTACACCCGCAACGGCGCACCACTGTATCACGAAGCCGACCCCACCCGCGCAACCCACTACCTACAGTCATTCATCCGAAAGTATGATTACGGCCCCGGCTGATCATCCCTAACGTCCCCACCACATGACTGATAAGCGGCGCCTCAGCCTCGGCGCCGCGGGGAGGAACAGAGGTGATTCGTATGAGGCTGAGGCGCATCCTCAGCACGGTGGGACTGACCGGCCTGACCGCCGCGACGATCTTCACCACGGGCCCGGTGACAGCGGCCGTCGCCGGCGGGGCGGTTTCGGTACCAAACAATGTCTGTGTCGCGCAAAACGCTGACGCGAAAGCGCGGCCTGGCGGGGCCGCGAAGGCGGATCCCAATGAGCTGACGGCGGAGCAGGCGGCGGCGCGTGAGAGCGAACTTCGTCAGGCGCTCAGGGCAAACGCGAAGATGGGCCCGGAGGTGGGCATCGCTGCGATCGTGACGATCCCGGTGGTGTTCCACGTGATCTCCGAGGACGGGACGAGAGCGGGCGGCAACATCCCGGACAGCTTGATCAACAGTCAGATGACCATCCTCAACCAGTCGTACGCGGGCCAGTTCGGTGGCGTGGACACGCAATTCCGCTTCACCCTGCAGAGCATCAACCGCGTCACGAACGCCGCGTGGTACCCGATCGTCTACAACTCCACCGTCGAGCGGAACATGAAGGCGGCGCTGCGCGTGGGCGGCAAAGGCACCCTGAACATCTACACCGGCGATCTCTCGGACAACCTGCTCGGCTGGGCGACGTTCCCGCAGAACACCCTCAACACATACGACGGCGCGGTGATCCTCGCCGAGTCGCTGCCGGGCGGGACCGCGAGCCCGTACAACCTTGGCGACACCGCCACGCACGAGGTCGGCCACTGGCTGAACCTCTACCACACCTTCCAGGGTGGCTGTAACGGCAACGGCGACTTCGTCTCCGACACCCCGGCCGAGCGCTCGGCCGCGTTTGGCTGCCCGACCGGCCGCGACACGTGCCGTAACCGGGCAGGCGTCGACCCGATCCACAACTTCATGGATTACACCGACGACGCCTGCATGAACCAGTTCACGGCGGGACAGGCAACCAGGATGCAGTCGGCCTGGACGGCCTTCAGAGCCTCATAGCTCAAGCCGCTATCAGGAGCGGGGCTTGTCGTCGTAATAGCGACGGGCCCCGCCTCCACATCTGTGGTGCGGCATCGGGTGTGAGCCGGTGGATCATTGCGGCCTCGACCGAGAATTCGAAGAGCGTCCAGTCGACGCCCGGTGCGGCCCGGTGCTCGCGGGCCAGGTGGTCCACAATGGACAGATTGATGACGGGTCTCGCCCTGCCCGCGAGATACCCCTCGACGTCACTGTGCTCGGATGGGAAGGCGTGTAACGCATAGCGACCGTCTCGATGAAGGTCGCGGCGCTTGGGTGAGTCGATGACGAAGCAGTAGAGCCCTTCGCCGGTGACGATGGGGGAGACGGGGTGGACCCTTGGCCCGCCATCGGCCCGGACGGTGGCCAAGTAGGCCATGCCCCGCCCGTATTGGTGCAGCAGCGCTCGAAGCGACGCGGCGAGGCGTGGCTCGTCCTCGGCGAAGTCGCCGAAGGACACCCACGAGTCCCGCGAAGCAGTGAAAACCATGGTCAGAACCATATCGAACATACGTTCGAGATCGCCACTCGACACGCCGGACGGATGATCGAAGACCCTAAAAGGGATAAGCTGCCCGGGTGCTGCTCTCCGATCGCGACCTGGTCAGCGAGATCAAGTCTGGCCAGCTGGGTCTCGACCCGTTCGAGCCTAGCCTGGTCCAGCCGTCAAGCGTCGATGTGCGCCTTGACCGCCTGTTCCGCGTGTTCAACAACCACCTGTACACCCACATCGATCCGGCCGAGCGGCAGGACGATCTCACCGCCCTGGTCGACGTCCCGGAGGGGCAGGCGTTCATCCTTCACCCCGGGGAGTTCGTGCTCGCCTCGACCCTGGAGACGGTGACGCTGGGGCAGCAGCTCGCCGCCCGCCTGGAGGGCAAGAGTTCCTTGGGTCGCTTGGGTTTGCTTGTACACTCAACCGCCGGATTCATCGACCCCGGCTTCAGCGGCCACGTCACCCTCGAGCTGTCCAACGTCGCCAGCCTGCCCATCCGCCTGTGGCCGGGTATGAAGATCGGCCACATCTGCGTGCTGCGGCTGTCGTCACCGGCTGAGCACCCCTACGGATCGGCGGTCTACGGATCGCGCTACCAACATCAGCGCGGCCCGACCGCCTCCCGATCATGGCAGAACTGGCAGGTCTGGCCGACAACTTCCTAGCGGCCTGTACGAGCGTAAATACAGGGGTGAAAGATTTCGCCTGGCCTCCAACCGGATGGACATATTGCCCTCCACCGAGCGGTTAATATGACGGGTCAGGCCGCCAGGATCAGGCATGCTATTTGCCGTACGAATGGTCAGACTATTGCCGGGCCGCCGCCCGTTGAGCACTGGTTACCGCGCCGGACTCGGCGCGGCCTTCGTGCTGCTCTGCTTGATCTGCGCCCTCGAGCTCGCCGACGGCCGCGAAGTCCGCTATGTCGGTTTGATGGCGACGGTACCTTTCCTCGCCGCCGTATTCACCGGCTGGCGTGAGGTCCTGGTCGCGGGCGGGTTCGCCACGGCCGTCGGCACGCTTTTCGCCATCTTCGGCGACATCCGCGACAAAGAGGAGATCGTCTTCATCAACGTGGCCGCCGTCGGCCTGGCCACGGCGATCGCGAGCGCCGTCGCCTTCACTCGCGAGCGGCAGAACGAACGCTTCGCCGAGCTTGCCCGTCTCGCGACGATCGCGCAGCAGGCGGTGCTGAGACCGCTCGGCCCCAAAGTCGGCAGCCTCGCCGTCGCCGGCCGTTACATCTCGGCGACCGCCGCCGCCGACATTGGCGGTGACCTGTATGAGGCGCTCGACACCCCTTATGGCGTTCGCATGATCATCGGGGATGTCCGGGGCAAGGGGCTCGACGCCGTCCGCACGGCCAGCATCGTGCTCGGCTCCTACCGGCATGTCGCCTTCGAACGCTCCGATCTGCGCGCGATCGTTTCCGACCTTGACCGCGCCGTCGCGCGCAGCGTCGGCGACGAGGACTTCGTCACCGCCTGCCTGGTCGAGGAGCGGGGCGGCACATTGACCATCGTCAACTGCGGCCATCCCGCCCCGATCCTGCTGCGCCGCGGTGAGATCATCACGCTGGATCCGCCCGCGCCCGCGCCGCCGCTGGGTTTCATGCCGGTGGTCCGGGCCCGAGTCGAGCGCCTGGAGCCGGGCGACCGGCTGCTGATGCTCACCGACGGGCTGGCCGAGGCGCGCCGCGACGGCACCTTCTTCCCGATCGCCGACCGCGCATGGCGCCTGCTCGGCCACGGCACCGTCGGCGACGGTCTGGCGTCCGTCGAGGCCGCGCTCATGGAGTGGGTGCAGTACCGCCTGGACGACGACATCGCCCTGATCCTCATGGAGTACGCCGGACCGAGCCAACAGTCCACATCCCCCATGCCCAGCTGGGAAGTCGGGACGCCAAGCTAGCTAGTGCCGCGCCCGATGTCGTCCGATGTAACGCCGTGGGTAGGCGGACTCAAAGAGCAGCGTGTAAAGCCTGGAGATCATAGGGGCCTCCAAAATCCAACAAAGATGGCTTGGACTCACTCGAAAGAACGAGGTTCTTCAGCTGTGGTGACGCAGGGCGGCATAGCATCTGGCCTTTGTCTGATTTGTACCTGATAAGCGCTCGCTCGAGTCAGATTCGACTCACTATCGCTTACTTGCTTGCAGCTTATTACTCACGAGTAATACAGTCGCGTTACCTACCGACAGGTAACCAGCGGTGAGCGGTGGAGGCGGAGACAGCATGACCCACTACCAGAGCAACCTGAGGGACCTCGAGTTCAACCTCTTCGAGGTTTTCCAGACGCCGTTCGGCACCGGCCCCTACGCCGAGGTCGACGCGGAGACGGCGCGTGGCGCCCTAGCCGAGATCGATCGCATGGCGCGCAACGACCTGGCGGCCAGCTACGCCGAGGCCGATCGCACGCCGCCCGTCTATGACCCGGCGGAGTTCAAGGTGACGATGCCGCAGGGCTTCGCCGATTCCTTCCGTACCTGGATGGACGCGGAATTCTGGCGTTTCACGCTCCCCGAGGCTCTGGGTGGTACATCAGCACCCCATGGTTTTGTCTGGTCATTCGCGGAACTCGTCCTCGGCTCGAACGCTCCGGTTTGGATGTACAGCTCTGGGCCCTCCTTCGCGCATGTGCTCCACGTCGAGGGGACCGGGGAGCAGCGGGAGTGGGCCAAGCTCTTCGTGGAGCGCAGATGGGGCTCGACCATGATCCTCACCGAGCCTGACGCCGGATCCGACGTGGGTGCCGGGCGTACCAAGGCGATCCCGCAGCCGGATGGCTCCTGGCACATCGAGGGCGTGAAGCGCTTCATCACCTCGGGCGAGCACGACATGACCGAGAACATCATCCACTACGTGCTGGCCCGCCCCGAGGGCGCCGGCCCGGGTACCAAAGGCCTGTCCCTGTTCGTGGTCCCCAAGTTCCACTTCGATCCGGCGTCGGGTGACCTCAAGGACCGCAACGGTGTCTTCGCCACCAACGTCGAGCACAAGATGGGCATCAAGGCCTCCACCACCTGCGAGATGACCTTTGGCGGCCACGGGATTCCCGCCAAGGGCTGGCTCGTCGGCGAGAGGCACGAGGGCATCCGGCAGATGTTCCTCATCATCGAGAGCGCCCGGATGATGGTGGGCACCAAGGCGATCGCCACTCTCTCCACCGGTTACCTCAACGCCCTCGCCTATGCGAAGGAACGCGTTCAGGGCACCGATCTGCTCCAGATGACCGACAGGAGCGCGCCTCGCGTCGCCATCACGCACCACCCCGACGTCCGCCGCTCCCTTCTCCTGCAGAAGTCCTATTCGGAGGGTCTGCGCGCGCTCGTGGCCTACGCCGCGCACTGGCATGACAAGGCCGCGCTGGCCGCCTTCGACGGCAACGAGAAGGAAGAAGCTGAGGCCCGCAAGGTAAACGACTTCCTCCTGCCGCTCGTCAAGGGCTGCGGATCGGAGCGCGCCTTCGAACTGCTCGGCGCCGAGTCGCTGCAAACCTTCGGTGGCTCGGGCTTCCTCCAGGATTATCCGCTCGAGCAGTACGTCCGCGACTCCAAGATCGACTCCCTCTACGAGGGCACGACCGCGATCCAGAGCATGGACCTGTTCTTCCGCAAGATCGTGAAGGACGGCGGGCGGTCGCTGATGACGGTCGCCGGCGAGATTCAGGCGTTCCTCGACGATGAGTCGGGTAACGGACAGTTGAAGGAGGAGCGGACCCAACTCGCCACCGCGCTTGGCGATGCGCAAACAATGCTGGGCACGTTCACCGGCTGGCTGACCGAGGACCCTCGCTGCCTTTACAAGGTGGGTCTGCATTCCCGCCGCCTGCTGCTCGCGCTCGGCGACCTGATCGTAGGCTGGCTTCTGCTCAAGCGCGCCGAAGTGGCCCTGCGCAAGCTGGACGCTCAGGACAGAGAATTTTATGCCGGTGTCGTGGCCAGTGCCCGCTTCTTCGCACGCGAAGTGTTGCCGCGCTTGGCATCCGACCGCCGCGTCGTGGAGCTGGCGTCGCTGGACGCGATGGACCTCCCGGAGGAGGCATTCTAGTTTTTATTACGGGGTGCGGGTTGGCTCGAGTTGAGGCAAGCTGTGAGCCATGGACCGCACGCTGGTGCTGTTGCGCCATGCCAAAGCCGACCGTCCAAACGGAGTCGCTGACGTCGACCGTCCGTTGACTGACCGGGGTCACGCCGACTCCGCCGCTGCCGGTGCTTGGCTGGCCAAGCAGGGCTACGCGCCCGATCTCGTGCTGTGTTCGCCGTCCAAGCGCACCAGGCAGACCTGGCATTCGGTGGCCGTGGCCCTCGCCCGGGCCGCGTCCCCGACCGTGCGCTATGAGCGAGAGCTCTATGACGGGGGAGCCGAAGACCTGCTCAAGGTGATTCAGACCGCCGATCCGGCGGCCCGCGTCGTCATGGTCATCGGCCATAACCCTTCGGTCTCGGTCCTGTCCGAGTTGTTGGATCCGGACAGCGAACTCGATTCCGACGGCCTGCGCACGTGCGGCATCGCCATCCACGGGGTGAGCGTCGTGTGGTCCGATCTCAAGACCGCTGACCTCACGGCGGTCCACACCGCCCGTGCGGACTAGGCCGTCAGCGCGAAGTAGATGGCGATCTGGTGGCAGATCGCGGCGACGATGGTGCAGGCGTGGAAGAACTCGTGGTGCCCGAAAAAGGTCGGCCACGGGTTGGGTCGGCGCAGGGCGTAGAAAATCGCTCCCACGGAGTAGGCTGCGCCGCCGACCAGCAGCAGCACCAGTGCCGTGACCCCGCCGTTGTGCAGGATGTCCGGCAGCACGGCGACCGCCACCCAGCCCAGCGCGAGGTAGAGCGGCGCCGAGAGCCAGCGCGGCGCGTGCGGCCAGATCAGGGACATAAGCGCGCCCGCGATCGCCCCACCCCACACGACGGCCAGCAGAACAATCCCTTTGGCCGGCGGCAGAAGCACCGCGCAGAACGGTGTATATGTGCCGGCTATGAAGATGAAGATCATCGCATGATCGAGTCTTCTCATTATCTGGTACCCGCGAGGGCTCCAAACCCGACGATGATAAAGCGCGCTGACCCCGAACAAGCCGCACACCGTCAAGCAGTAAATCGCGACGCTGGGACGTGGGAAGATCGACGTGAGCACAATCCCACACACCAGTGCCATGAAGAAGCCATAGGCGTGCAACCAGCCGCGCATCCGCGGCTTGCCGATGTCGACCGGCCGCAGGCGTTCTCGAGTGGTGGCCGAAACAGTCACGCTGCAAGGCTACGGCGCCGTAGGTTACTTGCCCGTAGGTTAGGGTGGTGAAGTGGGTAACATTCCGCGAATCCGTTTCTACGGCTGGGACTCCCTGCTGGTCGAGGTCGACGACCCGGCCGGCTGGTTTCGCGCCCTCACCGCCGCCCGCTCCGCCGGGGGCTTCGAATGCGAGGAGATCGTCCCGGCCGCCCGTACGGTCCTTCTGCGGGGGGTGACCTCACCGCCCGATTTCGAGCGCCTCCAACCACTTCCACCCTCCACCAGTACCAAAACCGTCACCATCCCTGTCACCTGGATTGGCGAGGATCTCGACGCCGTGGCCAGTCTGTGGGGCGAGGATCCGGTCGCGCGCATGGCCGCCACCCCGTTCACCGTCGCCTTCTGTGGCTTCGCACCAGGATTCGCCTACCTGTCCGGGCTGCCCCCGCACTGCCGGGTGTCGCGTTTGGACACGCCGCGCACCAGCGTGCCGGCCGGGTCGGTCGCGGTGGCGGGCGAGTACGCGGGCGTCTACCCCCGGAGCTCACCCGGCGGCTGGCGGCTGCTCGGCCACACCGACGTCGCTCTCTTCGACCTCGAGCGCGACCCGCCCGCGCTCCTGACCCCTGGGACGACAGTGAGATTTGCCAATGCTTGAGGTCTTGGCCACCGGTCCCGTGGCCACGGTCCAGGATTTGGGCCGGCGAGGGTACCAGCAGCTGGGGGTGCCGCGCTCGGGGGCGCTCGACCGCGCGGCACTGACCCGAGCGAACCTTCTCGTGGGCAACGACCCCTCCGCCGCCGGGCTTGAGCTGAGTCTGGGCCGCTTCCGGGCCCTGTTCCACGCGGACGCCGTCCTTGCCGTCGCCGGCGCGCCCGCCCCAGTCACCATTGCCGGCCGCCCGGTCGAACTCGAGGCGCCGCAACCGATCCACGCCGGCGAGGAGCTTCGCGTCGCTGTCCCCACGCGCGGACTTCATGTCTATCTGGCCATCGCGGGCGGCATCGAGGTCGCCCCGGTGCTCGGCTCGCGCAGCACCGATACCCTCTCCGGCATCGGTCCACCGCCTCTGCGCCCCGGCACGCGCCTGCCGCTCGGCTCCGCCCGCGGCCCCTCGACGAAGCCGCCCCGAACGATGGATCCGCCCGCGGAGATACGAGTAAAGTTCGGCCCCCGTGACGACTGGTTCACCGATCCCCTGGCCTTGACGCGAAACCCTTACCGCCTAAGCACTTCCAACCGCATCGGCGCGCGCCTGGACGGGCCTGCGCTGACCCGTTCGATTCCCGGCGAGCTGCCGAGCGAGGGATTGATCCCCGGCGCGATCCAGGTGCCCGGGGACGGGCGGCCGATCGTCTTCCTGGCCGACCATCCGGCGACGGGCGGGTACCCGGTGATCGCCGTTGTGCACCCGGATGACCTCGCCTTCGTCGCTCAGGCCCGTCCCGGCGCTAGTGTCGTTTTCCGTGGACCTTAACGCGGATCTGGGCGAGGGCTTCGGCCGCTGGGAGCTGGGTGACGACGAGGCGCTGCTCGAGGTGGTGACCAGCGCCAACGTGGCGTGCGGGTTCCACGCCGGGGACGCGCCGACGATGCGGCATGTTTGCGAGCTGGCCGCTGACGGCGGGGTGACGATCGGCGCGCAGGTGGGCTACCGGGACCTGGCCGGGTTTGGGCGGCGTTTCATCGACTACCCGGTCGATCAGCTGCGCGACGAGCTGATCTATCAGGTGGGGGCGTTGCGGGCGATGGCGGCGGTGTCGGGCGGGATCGTCCGCTACCTCAAACCCCATGGGGCGCTTTATCATGCCGTACCGCACGTGCCGTCCATTGTGGAGGCCGCACTCGCCACCGGGCTTCCGGTCCTGTGCGCGCCCGGATCGGTGCTCGCCACCGCCACCGGTGACTCCGGCGCTGGCGTCTACCTCGAGGGCTTCGCGGATCGGGCCTACCGCGCCGACGGCACGCTGCTGCCGCGCGGCAAACCTGGCGCGGTCATCACCGATATCGATGAGGTGGTGGCGCGAGCGCTGCTGATGGCGGTCGACCAGCGTGTCATCGCGCTTGACGGCACGGTGCTGCCGCACCCGGTCGACTCCATCTGCCTGCACGGCGACACGCCCGGTGCGGTCGCGCTCGCCCGCGCCGTGCGCACCGCCCTGGTCAACGCGGGTGTTCCCTTGCGCCCCTTCCTGATCTGAGGTCTTACGCGCCGGTGTCCAGGCCTCGCAACACCAGCCCGAGCCGCTTGTCGCCGTCGTGGGAGACCTCAATGGGTACCCCCCAATCCTGACGGGTCAGATGGCAGGCCGGGTTCTCCTCGTTAGCATCGCACGTGGCGGCCCGGGCCACGACTTGCAGCACGCCGCGGTCCACCTCCGGGTTGAGCACGAGCGTGCGACTGAGCGATGTGGACACACCGGCACCTTGCAGCAGAAGGCTTTCCGGCGATGCCGACACCTCGAGCCGGGTCGGGTCGCCGAAGGTGTGGTCGAGTTTCTGGCCCGGGGCGGGCTCGAAGATGACATCGAGCGTCACCTCACCCGGCGCGAGCGTCGAGGGCGGGCGCTCCACCTTGTACCGCACCGAGTTCACGTCGACGGCCGCGGGCGCCAGCCGCACCAGCCGGTGCGCCGCGGACTCCACCACGAGCACATCGCCTTTACCCGTCACGATGATGTCGCTCGGCTCGGCCAGCCCGGCCTCCACAGTGGACAGCTGCCCATCCGCGTAGCGCCGCACCGCACCGTTGTAGGTGTCGGCCACGAGCACCGAGCCGTCCGCCAGCGCGCAAACTCCCAGCGGGTGCTGCATCAGCGCCTGCTCCGCCGCGCCATCCATCAGCCCGAAGTCGAAAAGCCCTTGCCCCGCCATGGTATGCATCGCGCCATCCTCGATGTAGCGCAGGGCGCTGGTCTCACTGTCCACAAACCACAGCCGCTCGCCGTCCGGCGTCACCGATAGCCCGGACGGCTGCGCCAGCCACACATCGGGCAGCTTGCCGTCGCGCAGCGCCTCGACCGTCGTTCCCGCGTAAAGGCCGACGGTTCGTTTCACCGGATCAAACCACCACAGCGTGTGGGTGCCCGCCATGGCCACTACGATTTTTCCTTGGTACCAAGCCACGTCCCACGGCGAAGAGAGATCCATGGATCGGGAGTCGTGCGGCCGATCATCCAATGTGGAGCGCCACTGCCGGCCCGTGCCGGCGACGGTCACCGTCGACAGGTCGCTCAGCTTCACCCCGCGCAGCAGGTGGTTCACCGTATCGGCGACCACCACGTCATAACCGGCCACTCCGGCAACGTGCGGCGGCAACAGGCAGACGCCTTGCGGCTCAGAGAAACTCGCCTCTCCCGCCGCCCCGTCGGTGCGTCCCCGCACACCCGCGCCGATGCGCGTCAGCACCTTCTCGCCACTCGGGTCGAGGATCGCCAGCTGATGGCGCGCCGAGTCGGAGAGGAGCAGACGCCCATCCGGCAGCTCGATCCCCTTACCCGGGAACCGAAGCAGAGTCTGCTTCGGCTTCGGCGGCACGAACAGCCCATCGCCCCGGTGCAGGGTCCCGTTCTCCTCGTGCTTGGCGATCAGCTCCTCGATGAGGTGCCGCAACCCTTCCGCGTGCCCCTCACCCGCCATCGCCGCCACGACGTAGCCCTCGGGATCGATGACGTTGAGCGTCGGCCAGGCCTTGGCCGCGTACTGTTGCCACATAAGCATGTCCGGGTCGTCAAGCACCGGATGCTCGACCCCGTACCGCTCCACCGCCGCCGCCAGCGCCTCGGCCTCCTTCTCGTGCTCGAACTTGGGTGAGTGCACGCCGATCACCACGAGCACGTCGCCATACTTGGCTTCCAGGGGCCGCAGCTCGTCGAGCACATGCAGGCAGTTGACGCAGCAGAAGGTCCAGAAGTCGAGCAAAACGATCTTGCCACGAAGGTCCGCGAGCCTAAGCTCCTTGCCGTCCGTGTTCAGCCAGCCCCTGCCGCGCAACTCCGGCGCCCGTACCCGTGCCATCCGACAATAATGCCTGACGCTGCCGCCCCCCGCTGACGTGCAGTTATCACCGCGGCGCAGACTGGGGGCCGACCGGTTGCTCCCGCGATCATCGGAACTGCTCATCGGGCTCATCTCGGCGTTCAAGCACCCGAGCACCCACCAGCGCCGGCAACGCCCCCATGCAGGCCGTCCTGAGCTCCCGGCAAGCGACATCAGGCGAGGCTAAATCGCTGATGGTCTAACTGTCCAAGCGAAATGTGGCTCTCGTGGGCGGCGGCTTGTGCGGTGCCTAAGGCTAGGTCCTGACCGGTCTTCGAGACTCCACATTTGAGATCATGGCTCGGTGACCTCCGCCAGCACCATCGCCACAAGACTTGCGACGCTCGACGACGCCGCCATGCTCGCGGACATCCTGCGCTTGAACCGGGAAGCGTTGGCGCCCTTCGAACCCGAACGGACGGAGGAGTACTTCACCGAGTCCGGGCAGCAGACGGCGATCCAGGCCGCCTTGCGCGAATACGAGCAGGGCGTGACCGTGCCGCACGTCATCCTCGTCGATGGCGGTGTCGGTGGCCGGATCACGTTGAGCGGCATCACTTGCGGCCCGTTCCTCTCGGCTCGGCTCGGCTACTGGGTCACGCCGGCCCTCCACGGTCGTAGCGTCGCGACCGCCGCCGTACGGCAGATGGTGCGCGTCGCCTTCGAAGACCTTGGCCTGCACCGTCTTGAGGCCGGCACCTTGCTGCGCAATGTCGGTTCACAAAAGGTGTTGGAACGCAACGGTTTCATCCGCTTCGGCATCGCCCAGAGATACTTGAAGATCGCTGGACAGTGGCAGGACCACGCTTTGTACCAGCTCATCGCCCCCAACGCTAACCACTGAACGTGGACACCCCGTCGGCCGGTGCGCGCTCGGAACGGGAACGCAGCCCGGCCCGGTCGCCACGCCGTGCCCGTGCGATCCGGCACAGGGTCGACGTCACGAGGTCCATGACCGGCTCACGGAGCTGCGGGGTGGGCAATCCCAGCGGCCGCCAGGTCGTGGAGTGGACGCGTTTGACCATTCGTCGAGGGTGCTGGGCGCCGCCCGGAGCGCGGTCAGCTCAGGCGAACGAAGCAACGGGAACACCGACCGCAGGCCGGCAGCTCGATCGACCGCATCAGCCGGCGGCGGCGCGGACGGGCTTCTCGTCGGAGGTCGCCGCGTCCTTGACCGCGTTGATCCGCCTGCTGTTGATGTGCGCACTGTCGATCGGCTCGGTGAGCTGAGGCTCCTGGGCGGTGCCGTCCTGGTGCGGGGTGACCAGGCGGCGCAGCGACAGCGCGATCATCGAGGCGCTGAGGCAGCCGGCGATGACCAAGCCGATCCACAGGCCACCCAGGCCGAGCTGAAGCAGGGGACCAGCGCTGATCGGGGCGATGACGCCCGAGATTCCCCAGATCATGCCGGCGAGCGCGTTGTAACGCCCGCGCAGCTCGTCGGTGGCGAGCGCGTTGACCATCGTCGGCATGGTGGGCGACAGCAGGGTCTCGCCGAAGGCGAAGACGGCGGCGAAGGTGATGACGCTCAGGGCGCTGGCGACCGCGCTCGCGCCGTCAATCAGCCCGGCGACGCCGAGCACCATCCACGAGACCGCGAAGACGGCGCCGACGAGCGCCAGCGCGGTCGAGCGGCTGCGACCGGTGATCTTTTTGATGACGAACAGCTGGGCCAGCACGATCACGACGGTGTTGGCGGTGAAGGCGTAACCGATGATGCGGGGCGTGACCCCGACGACATTGACGGCGAAGCCGGAGAAGCCCACCTCGAGCTGGGCATAGCCGGAGACGGTCAGCAGCAGGCTGAACCCGAGTAGGCGCCGGAAAGGCTTGTGCCGCAGCACCTCTCGATAGCCCGGCGGGCGGACGGCGTCCGCGCCGCCGGGCGCGGGCTGGACCGGATCGACCAGCCGGCGACCCACCCGGGGCATGGACAGCAGCACAACCACGGGCGCGAGGTAGCAGCAGAGGTCGAGAAGGTAGATGAGCTGGAACGTGCTCAACCGCTCAATGTCGACGATGCTGCCGGAGATCGCCGCGCCGACGCCGATGCCTAGGTTGAGCAGGGCGAACTGCAAGCCGAAGACCTTTTGTCGCTCGGCGTCGCCGGTGACCGAGGTGAGGATGGTGTTCTGCCCCGCCCAGATCGAGCTGCCGGCCAGGGCGCCCAGGGTCAGCACTCCCCAGAAGTGCCATTCGGTGCTTGCGAACGCCAGCAGGCCCATCGCGGTCGCCTCGATTGTGAGGGCGGGCAGGACGACGCGGCGGGCGCCGAAGCGATCGATGAGCGTGCCGCCCACCGGCGCGGCGAACAGCGTCAGCAGTCCAAACCAGCCGATGAGCAGACCGGCTGTGCTCGCCGGAACGTCGCGGACCTTTGTGAGGTAGATAAAGAGGAACGGCAGCGTGAAGCCGCGGCCGAGCGCAGAGAAGATCGTGCCGATCAAGATGCGGCGGGCCTCACGTCTGGCGGGCATGGCTTCACGGAGCATGGCGCCAGTCTCGCGTTGGGGTCCGACAAGAAACCAACGATTTATCGAGGGTTGTGTCCTAGACCACGTTCTACGATGCGGCGGGTTTCAGACACAGGATCTCGTCGTCGATCTTCACGTACGGCTGCTCCTTGTCGCACTCGTCGGCCGAGCCCACCGACGACACCACTTTGTACGCACCCTCGTCGGTGCAGGCGGCCGCGATCGCCTCCTTCTGGTTCGCGCTCTGCTTCACGCAGTCGCCGACGACGAAGGGTGGGCCGACGAGTTTGTCGATGAGCAGGAGCCCGCCAAACGCGACGGCCAGCAGCAGGATGCACCCGACGAGGACGCCGATGATGAGCCGTCCCTTGCGTTCTGGCTTCGGCTCCGCCCCCGCACCGGTCAGCGGGCGGGAAGGAGGTTGCTGGCCCGGTTGCCCGGGCAGCACCAGCTGTCCAGACTGTCCGGGTTGGCCGGGCTGCCCGGCGAACTGGTCGAGTCGAGCCAAGGACGGATCGAGCGGAGCACCGACCGGCTGCCTGGAGCCGTGCGGTGGCATGCCGGGTGGTGGAGGCGGCGGCATCTGGGCTCCGGCCGGGACCGCCGTCTGCAGGCCTCGCTGCATCGGGATGCTCGGCGGCCCGGCGGGCGGTTCGAGCAGGTCCCCGAAGGCGGGCTGGCGGCCGGGACGTCCTGGAGCGGGGGCCTCGGCAGGTGGGGCGACGGCCGCCGCGGCCGCCGCGGCCATTGCCGAGCCATAGACGGTGGACGACTTGGTGGTCGGGACGGCCTCGCCCGGGCTGGGCTGCGCCGCGCCGGAGACCCGAGCGGTGGCCCGGATCATGCCGGTGGAGGGATCGCCGGCGGGCACAGGCATCGGCGCCGGAGAGACCGGGACACCGGGCGAGCCCGGCATCCCGGGCGATCCGGGCATGGCCGCGGGAGCGCCGGGTGATCCGGACATCGCCGCCTGATCGGCCGGCTGCTGCCCATACACCCCGGCCGATGACGAATACACCGCACCTTGACCCGGCGAGGCCGGAGCGGGACCACTCACGATCGCACCACCGCTGCTAACCGAGGCGGATCCGTAGACCCGGCCCACCGGTTTCGAAATCGGCGAGGGGACCTCGGACGGGTCCACCGGCTCGACCCTGCTGCCGGGCGGGACGGCCGCCGCGACCCGGACCGACCCGGTGGCCGGTGGGGTATAGGCGGGCTCCGGCTCCGACGGCGGCGAGGGGATCGGCGGCTCCGGGTCCGGCTCCGGCGTCGCCTCCTGACCGTAGGACGGCTCAAACGAGGACTCGTAGGAGGGCTCGTATGGCGACTCGAAAGGCGACTCGAACGAGGACTCATAGGACGGCGCCTTATAGGAAGGCTCAGGCTCGTACGAGGTCTCATAAGAGGAAGACGAGGGCGACTCATAGGACGGCGACGGCGACTCATAAGAAGGTGACTCGTACGACGGCGACTCGTAGGAGGGCGACCCATAAGAAGGCGACTCGTACGACGGCGACTCGTAGGAGGGCGACCCATAAGAAGGCGACTCGTACGACGGCGACTCGTAGGAGGGCGACCCATAAGAAGGCGACTCATAAGAAGGCGACTCGTAGGAGGGCGACTCGTAGGAGGACGACTCGTAGGAGGACGAGGATGAGGCCGAAGCGGCCGCGTCGAGGGACGCCTCGAACGGCGAGAGCTCCTCCCACGGCTTGGATGAAGAGGACTTTGGCGACTCACCCGCCGCGAACGCCGCCCAAGACCCGGCCGGCCCGCCCATCGAGGGATCGAGCTGCTCCGCCACCGGCGGGGAGGCCGGCTCGCTCGGGAACGGCTCATGAGGTACCCCAGGAATGGGGACCACCGCCGGAGCGGGCACATAGGACGATGATTCCTCGGACGGGAAACCCGGAAATGCCGATGGCAGCTCGCTGTCGGGTGGGAATTCCTCTGACCGCAGCGACGAGTACGGGGTGAACGCCGGGAAGTCGTCGGGCACCGATGGCGCCTCGAACACGCCGAACCCGCGCTGCTTCCGGGCGGCATCATCCGCCGAGTCGGTCAGGTCGGGCGATTGCCAACCGTGCTGTTGGGGCGTTTCGGACATGTGGAGGCCTCCTCTGGTGCGCTGCCCAAACTACCGGCAGCGCGGCGGAAGCGGAACCCGAGCCCTCCTCAAACTAAGCCGATAAAGAGCCAGGCCCCGCTCGCCGCATCGGCGGGGCGGAGCCAGGCTATCGAGGAGGGAAGAGAAGTCGTGGGGTCAGCGCAGGGAACGCAGGGCGACGGAGGTCATCGGGTCGGCCAGCACCATCTCTCGCGAGTGGCTGGCGGCCTGACGCCGGTCGCCGCGCCCGTTGCTGAGCTGGTCAGCGGTGCGGCTGCGGCGGCGCTTGAAGATGTTCATGCCGATCATTACATCGCAACCGACCGCTCGATTCCAACGATTATTCGGTAATCATGCACACATGTCTAAGAATCATCGGGAGGCGTTCTCCCGCCGGATGTCGAACCACTTGGTGCACCCGTTCGGGTCTATCTGTGTCTGCTTGATGACTTCCCGAGCGTGCGCCCGCGAGAGATTCCATGAGTACCACTGCTCAGGCTTGGTCGCGAGGTCCTCCTGGATACGCAGCAATGCGCAGCTCTTGTAGGGCTCCTTCAACCGCATCAGCTCGTCGATCGCGTCGGTCGTCAGGAACTGCAGGTAGCCGAGGTCGAACACCTTCAGGTAACCGGGGTTGTTCTGGTTCGCCTCGAACCGATTGATGTTCTGGTACGCGATGTACCGCTCCGGGTTCACCGCGGCCATGGCCAGCAGCATCAACGCGAAGCTGCCGATGATCGCCCGCGGGAACCACGCCGCGCGCAGCTTCACCCCGGCCGCCACGATCAGCAGGAAAACGAAACCGAGGTAGATCTCGACGGCCCCGAAGAAGAACCGCTCCCTGGTCCAGCCGAGCTCGTCCATGTACAGCCACATGCGATAGACCGCCGACGCCACGATCACCATGGTCAGCGCCACCAGCACGCCCAGAATGCTGCGCAGCAGCGTCCGGTCGCGCTCGGTCTGCTTCGGCGCCCACCTGGTGGCGCATCCGATCACCAGTAGGGTCAGCAAGGTAACCACCACGAGCTGGCCAAACCCTTGCACCGCGTACTGGGAGAACGTCTTGCCTTCCGGCGCCTCGTCCGCGAACAGGTACCGCGCCTGCACCGCCACGAACCCGGCGAACAGCAGCACCAGGCCACCGATCGGCAGCACCAGCTCCACCGTCCCGATGCGGCGCTTGGCCGGGCTCTCCAGCCCGGACAGGTCCGGCGGCGCCAGCACGATGAAGGTCGCTCCGGCCGTCAGCAGTCCGCCGACCAGCGTATAGAAGATGACCCGGAAGATCGTTCTGCCGTTCATCGCCGGGAGCAGATCGTTGACGATCTTGGCGAACGCGGCGTCCGCCGAAACGAACAGCGCGCCGAACACGATCAGCAGCACGATGGTCACGAGGATCGCGACTCCGGTCCGGCTGGCGTTGGACTGCTTCTCCCTCGCCTTGCTCCACGCGGCCGCGCCCCTGGCCAGCCACGGGATCGACCGGAAGACCGCCGCTATCCCGGCGAAGCTGGCATAGAAGATCGCCCGCACCGATTGCCCACCCGCGCAGGCCAGCGCCGCGCAGCCGAGCGCGGCGAGCACGCAGATGTAGTGCAACCAGTAGGCGTTGAGGAAGATCCCCACGGCCAGCAGCAACAGCCCGAGCACGGCCCATCCGATCCGGATGATCCGCTCCGACCGCAGGTCAGGCTGGTGGCCGAAGCGTGCGGCGTGGCCAACGGCCAGCGCGCAGACCAGCCCGACCAGGAACCACCCGAGGCCGGGCCGGGTCAGTGGCAGCGCCACGGCGAACGCGACCCCGCCGACCAGCGCCGAGATCCAGGCCGCCGGCCCGCCACCATAAGCGGGACCGGGCCAGCGTGTCGCCACAAAACCCGGCGGTGGTGGCGGCAGCGGGTCCCACTGCGGCGCCGTTTGATTTTGCGGGGGTACCGGGACAGCCTCAGACTTCACGTCCAACGCTGGCCTGCTCGGCTCTTCCTGGCCCGGTTCCGTGGTGGTGTCGGTGCTCGTGCTCGTCATAATCGCCTCCGGTAAAGGACACGTCTGGCAGCGTTATCCGGATGCGGCATCCTATGCCGTCCTGCGCGTCCACGATCGCGATGTTGCCGTGATGCATGTCGACCACCCAGCGCGCGATGGCCAGGCCTAAGCCCGTGCCACCGTCGCCTGGTCCCCATTGGCCTCTGGTGAAGCGTTCGAAGACCCGTGTTCTCTGCTGTGGAGGGATTCCGGGTCCCCGATCCGCTATCTCGAAGACCGTAACCTTCCCGAGACCTTTCGCGCTGACCCTGACCGGCTGCCCGGGCGGGCTGTGCCGGGCGGCGTTCTCCAGCAGGTTGGAAAACACCTGGTGAAGTCGGCCCACGTCGGCCCTCAACCGGTCCGGGCAGTCCACCTCTCCGAGCACAAATCGGGTGTTCGGATGAGTCAACCTCGCCGCCGACATCGTCTCGGCCAGGAAACCGGCCACATCCACCTCGGAAATATTGAGCGGCGTCGCTCCGGCATCCACTTTGGACAGATCGAGCAGCTCCGTCACCAGCAGTCCCAGTCGCTCCGTCTGCTGCAACGCTGTCTTCAGCGTCTCCGGATCGGGCTGGCTGACGCCGTCGACCAGGTTCTCCAGCACACCTTGTAGTGCCGTGATCGGCGTTCTCAACTCATGTGACACGTTGGCGATCAGCTCCCGCCGCTGCTGATCGGCCTCGGCGAGGTCCCCGGCCATCAGGTTGAACGCCCGGGCCAGCTCGCCCACCTCGTCGCGGCTGGTGGCTCGCACCCGCGTCTCGTAGTCCCCTCGCGCCATCGCCTGGGCCGCGGCGGTCATCTCCCGCAGCGGCTTGGTCATCCCATGCGCGAAGAACTGCAGCGTCACGACCCCCACCACCGCCGCGGCGATCGCCGTGCGCCAGTGGACCCAGCCGATGCCGGTCCAGAAGACGATGATCCCGACGCCGCCGGAGATCCCCAGCAGCATGCTCAGCTTCATCTTGATCGATCGGAACGGGTCCAGCGGCCGGGGCATCCAGTCGAACGCCCTGCGCGCCCGGTTCAGTACCGGTTCCAGCAGCCTGAAGACCGGCTCCGTCACGCGGTCCAGAAAGCGTTCGATCACGACGACTCCAGCGCATACCCGACGCCATGCACGGTCCGGAACAGATCCGCTCCGAGCTTGCGCCGCAACGCCTTGATGTGCGAGTCGACGGTCCGGGTGCCGTAGCCCTCCGCCCAGCCCCACACCTCCGCGAGCAGCCGTTCCCGGGGCAGCACGCTGCGATGCCGCTCGGCCAGGTAGACCAGCAGGTCATATTCGGTGGGCGTGAGGTGGGCTTCCACACCCGCCCGGGACACCCGGCGCTCGTTGCGGTTGATCTCCAGCGAGCCGAGCCGGATCGGGGAGTCGGCCGCGCCCGACAGGGCCGTCCGCCGCAGCAGGGCGTGCACCCGAGCCGCCAGCACCCGCAGCGAGAACGGCTTGGTCAGGTAATCGTCCGCGCCCACCGCCAGCCCGACCAGCAGGTCGTTCTCGTCGTCCCGCGCGGTCAGCATGAGCACCGGCACCGGCCGTTGCGCCTGCACCCGGCGGCACACCTCAAGACCGTCGAAGCCGGGCAGCATCAGATCCAGCACGATCAGGTCGGGCTTGGTGCGGTTGGCCATCTCCACCGCGGCCGGGCCGGATCCGGCGTGGTCCACGACGAAACCCTCGGCGCGAAGACGCGCGATCACCGAGCCGGCGATCGTTGGATCATCCTCGACCACAAGAATTCGCCTCGCGTCCATGCCACGAGACTGTAGCTGCCGCTTGTGGTGAGTTTGTGAAGCTAGTACGCGCCCTTGCGGGCGACCACCACACCGATGGTCCGCCAGAGGATCGCCAGGTCATAGGCGAGCGACCAGTTGTCCACGTAGTAGAGGTCAAGCCGCACGGCCTCGTCCCAGCTCAGGTCGGAGCGGCCGGACACCTGCCACAGGCCGGTAATGCCGGGCCGCACGAGCAGCCGCCGCCGCACGTCGCCAAGGTAGTCACCGTCGTCGGCCGGCAGCGGCCTGGGCCCCACCAGCGACATCTCACCCTTGAGTACGTTGATCAGCTGAGGCAGCTCGTCCAGTGAGGACGCCCGCAGGAACCGGCCGACCGGAGTGATCCGGGGGTCATCCTTGATCTTGAAGAGCATGCCGTCGCTGTCGTTCTCGGCCAGTAGCTTGCTCTTGCGCTCCTCGGCGTCCACATACATGGTGCGGAACTTCCACACTTTGAACACCCGGCCCTCGTGGCCCACGCGCAGCTGGCGGAAGAACGCCGGCCCGCGGTCGGTCGACTTGATCGCGATGGAGATCGCGGCGAACACGGGAAGCAGCATCAGCAGGCCGAGACCGGCGGCGAAGCGGTCGAGCAGGTTCTTGGCGAGCCAGGCGAGGCCGGAGAGCTTGGGCTCCTCGACGTGCAGCAGCGGCAGGCCCTCGATCGGCCGGATGTGCACGCGCGGCCCGGCGACGTCGGTCAGTTGCGGGGCGACCACGAGGTCGATGCCCGTGCCCTCGAGCTGCCAGGCCAACCGGCGCAGCTCGTCGGGCTCGGCGCCGGCGGAGCCGCACACCGCGATGGTGTCGGCGTTGAGTTCCTGCACCAGCTCGACGAGGTCGCGGCCCTGGTGGACCGGGACCGGAGCCTGGGCACGCCGCGACGCCGGAACGCTCTCGGTGAGGTGGATGGCCACCGGAACCAGGCCGGTCGCCACGTTGCGCGAGCAAATCTTGTGTACAAAAAGAGTCTCTGGCAAAGAACCCACAAGCAGCATGCGATAAGTGGCCATGCGTCCCCTGCGCCGCACGATGTGCAGCACCTTCCGGGCGAGCAGGCGCGCGATGACTATGTAGGCGGTGGCCCCGAGCACGACCAGAGCGACCGATCCACGCGAAACCTCGGTCTGCAAACCGAAAGCGAGGAAGCCGAGGCTGGCTGTGACCGCGATGGTGGTGCGCGCCACGCGCTTGAACTCGTCGGCGCCGATCCCGATCACGCGCCGGTCGTAGGCACCGTTGGCCCACAACAGAAGCAGCCAGCCCAACGGGAGCCCGACGTAGGCGATCAGCCGGAAGACACTGTCGTCGTCGAAGCCGGCCTGGACCCGGTCGGAGTGGAAGAGGGCGATGGCCGTCTGGCTCGCCGCGATCGCGCACAGCAGGTCGGCGAACAGAACGCAGAGCACGTAAGGGCGGTGCCACTTGGCCCGCCGCGCGGCAGGACGTGCAAACGCACTCCGGGCAATACCGTTCGAGGTCTTCGCTTTCGTGTCCTGCTCTGCGAGATAGCCGGTGGCCTGCGTGGCGAGGGTAGGCGCACGCCGCTTGTCGAGGGGAGTCGGGTGCTTCAGGCTCGTTGACACCTTAACTGGGTCCTCCCGTACCTCACTGGCCTGCCCCGCGGAGTCAGCCGTGGCGACGGTCTGACCAGCCAAACGCGCGTCATGACGGGTGTCACCCACGGCGTCCAGTCTCGCACGGTTTGTCCGAGGTTGTCGGGCACCTCAGCCACATCAGGACCGGCACACTATATCGGGCCATTGGCCTCGTGAAAACTAGCGAAGAAGCCGTGAAAGACGCCGATCCGCAAGCGGCTTGCCCCCTGTCTGGCAGGTCGGGCAGTACTGCATGCTCGAATCGGCGAACGAGACTTCTCTCACGATATCCCCGCATATAGGGCACTTTTCCCCAGTCCGACCATGTACGCGCAGCCCCGCGCGCTTCTCTGCCTTGAGAGTTGCCGCCTTCTGCCCGACCGAACGCTCGACCGCCTCGAGCAGGATCTGGCGCATCGCCGCATGCAGCTGCTCCAGCTGCTCGGGGGTGAGCTTGTCGGCCCGGGCGAAAGGCGACATCTTCGCCGCGTGCAGGATCTCATCGGAGTATGCGTTGCCTATTCCGGCTATGACCTGCTGGTCCCGTAGCACCCCCTTTATCTGGGCATTGCGCCCCTTGAGGAGCTTGGCCAGGCCGTCGACGTCGAGCGAGAGCGCATCCGGCCCGAGCTTGGCCACCCCTGGAACCTGTGCGGGATCTTTCACCAGGTAGGCCGCGAGCTTCTTCTGAGTCCCCATCTCGGTCAGGTCGAAACCTGAGCCATCGCCCAGCCGCACCCGCAGGGCGATCGGTCCTTTGCCCGGCTTCAGCAGCCCTTTGGGCAGCTCGTCGCGGTACTGCAGCCACCCGGCGCGGGCGAGGTGGATCACCAGGTGGAGATCGGGGCCCAGCTCCAGGTCGAGGAACTTGCCGTGGCGGGAGGCGTTGGTCAGCACCCGGCCGGCCGCGGCGCTGATCGGGGGGTCGAAGGTCTTCAGGGCGCTGATCGCCGCGACGTCCACGCGTTCGACGCTCTGGCCGACCGCGCGCTCACGCAAATAGGCGGAGAGCGCTTCCACCTCGGGTAACTCTGGCACGGAACCCATTGTGGCCGATGTTGGCGGCAACCACCTCTCGCGGGGAATTTCCCCACCCCTATTGGCGGTATTTCCGAAATAACAAGGCTCAAGAACCCTTGAACACTTGCCTGCAACCGGGCCACGATGTCCGTACGGTGCGTTTCAATGGGGTTGCTGGCCTAGGGAGTGATATTGGCTATGACGACGGTTCCTGTGCGCGAGGCGATGACCAAGCCGGTGCTGATGATCGGCCCCGAGCACACCCTTCGCCAGGCTGCGCAACTCATGATGACCCGCCGGGTCGGGTCGGCTGTGATCTATGACCCCGACGGTGAAGGCCCTGGGATCATGACCGAGCGCGACATGCTCTACGCGATCGGTCAGGGCTGTGACCCCGATGTGGAGACCTGCCGTGACCATGTGACGTGGGACGCGGTCTATGCCCACCCGGAGTGGAGCCTGGAGGAGGCGGCGGTGGTGATGAGCCGCGGCGGCTTTCGCCACCTCGTGGTGATCGAGGACAACGACGTGGTCGGGGTGATCTCCGTGCGTGATCTCATGCGCGAGTGGTCCAAACGCCGGACCGAAGCAGCCGCTACAGCCGCATAACCGGACCTTCGTTACGCTCTGTGGCATGACCGCCGAGCAGCTCATTTCGTTCGCCCGTGGCGCTCCGAGCCTGGACATCATCGACATCAAAGGTCTCTCGGACGCCGCCGTCCGAGCCTTCGCCGCCGATCCGGTCGGGATCACCGCATACGGCACCTCGTATGGGTACGCACCCCTGCGCCAGTGGATCGCGACCAAGCACGGCACCGCCACCGAGCAGGTCCTGATCACGAACGGATCCCTCCAGGCGGACGCCTTCCTCTTCAACCAGCTGGTCAAGCCCGGCGATCACGTGATTGTGGAGAAGCCCACCTACGACCGCACGCTGCTCAACCTGCGCGGGATCGGCGCCGAGATCCACCAGGTGACGCTGCGCTCCGACGGCATCGACACGGCCGAGCTGCGCGGCCTGCTCGAGTCGCTGGCCGGCGCCGGGATCACGCCCAAACTCGCGCACATCATCCCGAACTTCCAGAACCCGGCCGGCGTCACCGTCTCCCTGTCCAAGCGGGAGGAGCTGCTCGCCTTGGCCGCCGAGTTCGGCTTCACCATCTTCGAGGATGACCCCTATGTGGACATCCGCTTCCGAGGCGAACCGCTGCCGTCGATGCTGTCCCTCGACACGGCCGGCGTCGTGGTGCACGCGAGTTCCTTCACCAAGACCGTCTGCCCGGGGGTCCGGGTGGGGTACCTCATCGGCCCCACCCCGCTGATCGACGAGATCGCCAAGAAGGCCACCAACCTCTACATCTCCGCCGGTCAGGTCGCCCAGGGCCTGGTGCACCAGTTCTGCCTGTCCGGAGATATAGACCGTTCAATCGCGACAGTCAAGGCGGCACTTTCGGAACGGGCCACACTTTTGGCGGAATCGTTGCGGGCGCGGATCTCCGGGGTCGAGTTCACCGAGCCGGACGGCGGATACTTCCTCTGGGTCAAACTGCCCGCAGACGTTCACGTCGATAAATTGCTCCCGGCCGCGGCCGAGCGTGGAGTGGCCGTCGTGAAGGGTTCGGACTTCCTGCTCGACGGCGGCGAACATGAGCTTCGCCTCGCATTCAGCGCCGTCACCATTGACCAGATAGATACGGGTGTCCACCGGTTGGCGGAGGCGATCGAGGCCGTTAGAGGCTGAAAATTTGGCGATCCAACCGATGGTTCTGTCAGGAAGCTGACAGAAGGATCGGCTTCCTTCGCGCCCGTTGCGCGGATCACAATGCCTCGGGCGTTATTGCTATGTGCAAGGCGCACCGAGGACTTTGCCTCCGTCCCCCGAAGGAGCGTCACCCACCCCACCCCGGGTGTCGTTCCGTGAGGGTGGATTGTCGCGGCGCCATCGATGTGGTGGCTCCGGCGTCCATCCACCTTCCACCGGGTGGACCGGCCGCACCCCCATCCCCCCGATAAATGCGGACGGTCCACCCGGTCCCGCTTGCCATCTGATTTCACATGATCGCCCTTGGCGTACCCTGTTTCGTGTGTCCTGCCCAGGGAGGTGTGCGTCATGGCCGAGCCGACCAGAAGAAGCGAGAGACTTACCCGATCTTGGGCAACCAGGGCTCGCGCCATGAGCCGGATTCTGGTGGGCGACGGCCATCGACCAGCAGTGACGGCCGCGCCCGAGCGTGAGGCGATTGTGGACTGTGCCGTCTATGTCGACGGCATCAGGCAGCAGCCGGACATAGCGGACTACCGCGAGGCGCTGGCCGCGGCCCGGGGCAAGCGAGGTTCGTTCGTCTGGCTAGGACTGCACGCGCCCACGCAGGGGCAGATGAAGGGCATCGCCGAGGCGTTCGGGCTGCACGAGCTGGCGGTCGAGGACGTGGTGGCGGCGGGGCAGCGGCCCAAGCTCGAGCAATTCGGCGACGTGCACTTCCTGGTCCTACGTTCGGCCCGTTTTGTGCCGCACGAGCGGCTCACCCCCAACTCGGAGGTCGTCGACACCGGCCAGGTCATGCTGCTCATCGGCGACAACTTTGTGATCACGGTCCGGCACGGCGAGGCCTGCCGGCTGCGCCCGGTGCGCGAGCGCCTCCAACACAAGCCCGAGTTGCTCAAGCAGGGCCCGTGGGCGGTGGCCTACGGAGTGATGGATCACGTCGTCGATCTCTACCTGGTCGCCGCCGACGGCATCGCGCAGGATGTCGACGCGCTCGAGGAGGCGGTCTTCGCCCGCGAGCCCAAGTCAAGCGGGCGCATGCAGAAGATCTACCAGCTCAAGCGGGAGCTGGTCGAGTTCAAGCGAGCCGTGCTTCCTCTGCAGCGGCCACTGCTGAACCTGGTCACCGACATCCCGGAGATCCCCAAGGAGCTGCGCAAGTACTTCCGGGACGTGCAGGACCACCTGGCCCGCGTGGTGGAGCAGGTGAGCGCGTTCGACGATCTTCTGATCTCCATCATGCAGGCCCGGCTGGCACAGGTAACCGTCGATCAAAATAACGACATGCGAAAGATCGCTTCGTGGGCCGCGATCGCTGCCGTATGGACGGCGATCGCGGGTGTCTACGGCATGAACTTCAGGCACATGCCCGAACTCGAATGGAAGTTCGGCTATCCGCTCGTCCTGGCGGTCATGGTCGGATGGTCGTACATCGTCTACCGGATCCTGCGCCGTAACCGCTGGTTGTAGGGCTTACGGACGGCTGTTCTGCGATGGCGAGCCGCCGCCGACCTTCGAGGCCACCTGGTCAGTGGCTTCACTGGCGCGCTCCGCGGCCTCGTCTGCATTGCCCTTGAAATCGGTCCTGCGCATGGAAGAGGCGGCCGACTGCAGCTTGTCGGCGGTCTTGTCCATCGCCTTGCTGGTGCGATGAGCCAGCCTGTCCATGGTGCTGCCGCTCTTGTTGGCGGTCTTTTCCGCCATCGCACGCGCCTCCGCGGACATCGACTCCAAAGCCCCGGTGGATTCATATTCCGCCCACTGCTGCTGGCGACGCCTGCGCACGACCAGCGCGCCCGCCGCGCCCAGCGTTGCACCAGCGGCGAGCAGCCCGATCAGCATGCCCGTCCTCTTGTTCGACACCGACTTCCCTTTCTTGCCCTTTTCCGACTTCCTCTTGAGCTTTAACGCGGTAGCCGTGGCATCGGCTGCGCCCTCGCGATAAGCAATTGCCAGAGGCGCCAGCGTGGCGGTGGTCGACCCCCAGCCACGCGACGCGGCGCCCTTGAGCGCGGTGGCGCGCGGTCCGACCGACTTGCCTACCCCGTTGGCCGCGTGGGTGGCGGCGGCCAGGAAGTGATCCCAGCTTTCACCCAGCTCGGCACGCATCAGCTCACTACGCGTCTTCTTGGAAAAACTCCACATGATTGCCCCCCGCACCATGGATCGTTGGTGTTCATTTGCCATCCTGCCTCGCCGGACGCCCTCACGCAGCCGGAACTCCTCACATGGAAGAATTCCCCCCGTAAACCGACTTCACCGCGACAGGAGATACCGACGTGGCTGACAGCATGCCCACGACCGCCGTTCTGCACACCAGCATGGGCCCGATCCGGCTTGAGCTGTATCCCAACCACGCGCCCAAGGCGGTTCGCAACTTTGTCGATCTGGCGGAGGGCAAGCGTGAGGGCGCGACCGATCCACGCAACGGGCAGCCCATCACCGGCCCTTACTACGACGGCGTCGCGTTCCATCGCGTGATCGCCGACTTCATGATCCAGACCGGTGACCCGACAGGCACTGGGCGTGGCGGCCCCGGCTATACCTTCGGCGACGAGCCGCACCCGGAGCTGACCTTCGACCGGCCGTTCCTACTGGCGATGGCGAACGCGGGGCCGGGCACCAACGGCTCCCAGTTCTTCATCACGGTCGCCCCGACCACATGGCTCAACTTCAAGCACACGATCTTCGGGAAGGTCGCGGACAAGGCATCGGAAGATGTCGTCATGGCGATCTCGCACGTCGACACGGTTGCCGAGCGTCCGCGCGAGGCCGTCGTCATCCAGCGCGTGGAGATTGAGCGCTAATCTCGCTCACATGACGTCTGCGTCGAACGACTCGCCGGACTCGGGACAGGCGGCTGTCTCACCTCAGGGGCAGCCGCCAGTTCCTGTCTGCTACCGCCACCCCAGGCGCGAGACCTACATCAGGTGTACCAGATGCGATAGGCCCATATGTCCGGAATGCATGGTCGTCGCTTCGGTGGGGCACCAGTGCCCGGAGTGCGTGGCGGAGGGGCGTCGATCGCAGCGCCCGACCCTAACCCACTTCGGTGGTTCGCGAGCCGGCATGGAGGGTTACGTCACCAAGGCGCTGATCTTCCTCAACGTCGCGGTCTTCCTGGTTACGCTGGTTATGGGTGGACTCTCACTGTTCGGCGGCGTCACCGACCTGCACATCTGGGGCGCGGTCAACGGACCCGGTTATGTGCTGAACAACCAGGGGCAGGCGATCTTCCTGGGTACGCCCGGCATCGACCAGGGCGCGATCTGGCGGCTGTTCACCGCGATGTTCCTGCATTACGGGATCCTGCACCTGCTGCTGAACATGTATGCGCTGTGGGTGCTGGGGCGGGCACTGGAGGCGGCGCTGGGCCCGATCCGGTTCGCCGCGCTCTACCTGCTGTGTGGCCTGGGCGGCAACGTCGCCTGTTACGTCTTCTCGCCCACCACGCTGTCGGCGGGCGCGTCGACAGCGATCTATGGTCTGTTCGCCGCGTACTTCCTGGTGCTCAAGCGGCTCGGGCGAGATGCCACCTCCGTCATCCCGGTCATCATCATCAACGTGGTGTTCACGTTCACCGTAAGTGGTATATCGATCGCGGGGCACATGGGCGGGCTGGTCACCGGGGCCGTCTGCGGCTTGGGTTTGGCATACGCGCCACGGGAGAATAGGACATTGGTTCAGTCGGCGGTGCTAGCCGGCACGTTCCTGGCGCTGATCCTTATAACAGTCGTCGTTTACGCCATCGAGTAGCGATTGTGCGATCTGGAAATGTCACGGTTTAGACTCGGCGAGATGTTTGCGCTGAACAGGGAGTTGCGGTGAAGCTTTCGATCTTGATGCCGGTCTATAACGAGGAAGTCCGGCTCGGGGAGGCTCTCAAGCAGTCGTTGGCGGTCGTCTACCCCTGTGACGTGGAGCTCGTCGTGGTCAACGACGGCAGCTCCGATGGCACCGCCGAGATCCTGAGCCGTTGCGACGACCCCCGCCTGCACGCTGTTCACCACCCCAAGAACATGGGCAAGGGCGCCGCCATCCGCACAGCCATCGCCGAGGCCGACGGCGACTACATGGTCATCCTCGACGCCGACCTGGAGTATGACCCGCAGGACATCCCCCGGCTGCTCCAGCCGGTGATGGAGGGCAAGGCCACGGTGGTCTACGGCAACCGGACCTTCGGCGGGCACGCCGCATACTCGTTCTGGTATGTCATGGGCAACAAGGGCGTCACCCTGGCCGCCAACATTCTTTTCAACTCGTACATCGGTGACCTTGAGACCTGCTACAAGCTCATGCCGCTGGAGCTGTACCGCTCACTCAACATCAAGTCCCGCGGGTTCGGGATGGAGGCGGAGGTCACCGGCAAGTTGCTGCGCCGGCGCATCCGCCCCTACGAGATCCCGATCAGCTACACCGCCCGCACCCGCGAGGAGGGCAAGAAGATCACCTGGCGGGACGGGGTCGAGGCGTTGTGGATCCTCCTGCGCGAACGGCTGCGCCCGATCAGTCAGCCAACAGGAGTACCTTCCCCACGTGCTGGTTCGACGCCATCAGGGCCTGCGCCTGAGCGGCCTGAGAAAGGGGAAAAACCCGATCGATCACGGGCTTGATCGTTTTTCCGATCAGCGGCCAGACCTCGTCACGTACACCTTGAATGATTTGGGTTTTTTCATGATCGGGACGGGCGCGCAGGGTCGTGCCGGCCACCGTCAACCGCTGGCGCATGACCACACCGAGGTTGATCTCTGACTGAGCGCCGCCCTGCAGCGCGATGATTACCAGGCGGCCGTTGGTGTTGAGCGCCCGCAGGTTCCGCTCCAAATAGGACCCTCCCATGATGTCCAGGATGACGTCCGCCCTGACCGTCGAAGACCAGTCGTCCGTGGTGTAGTCGAGGGTCTCGTCGGCCCCCAGATCCTTGAGCGCCTTGTGCTTGAAGCCGCGGGCGGTCGTGACGACCTGCGCGCCAAGGGCTTTGGCGTACTGGATGGCGAAAGTCCCGATGCCACTGCCGCCGCCGTGGATGAGCACGGTCTCCCCGGCGCGCAGGCCGGCGAGCATCGTCAGGTTGGACCAGACCGTGCAGGCCGCCTCGGGCAGGGAGGCGGCGTCCCGCAGGGACACGCCTTCCGGCACGGGCAGCAGATGATCGGCGTTGACGGCCACCTTTTCCGCGTACCCGCCGCCACCTAGTAGTGCGCAGACCTGCTCACCATCGGGGGTGGTCCCCGAGACCTCCAACCCGGGATAGGGCGGCGCACCCGCCGGCGGCGGATAATGACCACCGACTTGCAGCAGGTCGGCGCGGTTGACGCCGGCCGCCGCCACTTCGATCAGGACCTGGCCAGGACCGGCCACGGGCTCGGGGACCTCGGTCCACTCCAGCTCGCCCGGGGCGGGGATCGTTATCGCTCGCACATGGACACGGTAGTATTCGGCGCCTGGAGGGTTCGCCTAGTGGCCGATGGCGGCGGTCTTGAAAACCGCTATGGCAGCAATGTCATCGTGGGTTCGAATCCCACACCCTCCGCTCGTAGAGCAGCGAAAATGCAGTTCAGGGCCGGTCTCCAGAAATCTTGGAGGCCGACCCTTCTTCGTATGCGTGTACGGATAGCACCGGCTAATCGCGGGGATCCACGGGTGGTTGCGGAACATTTGCGGAACGGTCTGAACTGAATTTCTCCAGCTCAGGTTTCGCGTGTTCCTCAGTCGCACGGTCCACCAGGTCGAGCGCGGCGGCTTCCTGCCCGTTCATGAGCTTCGCGTAGAACTCCCAGATGACCGCCTCGCTGTTTCCTGCCCAGAGCGCGACCTGGGTAACGGCCACACCCGCGAGGAGCCAGAACGAGATGATGAAATGCCGCGAGTCGTAGGGCCGCCACGCGAGCCGTGTGGCCGCGAGCTCCGGGCCGAGAGCGTGCAGTCGCGCCTGTTGCCAGAGCGGAAGGTAGACAGACTCGTCCACGAGCCCGCCGCGCGGGCCGGTGAAGAGCCGGTCGTTTCCGTGCTTGCGGTACTCGGTGATGTGATCCCGAATGATCCGCACCAGGGTCGGATGCAAGGGGACCTCGCGCGTGTCCTCCTCGGCGCGGTGCTTGAGGCTGCGGTCCTCGCGTGACCGGCCGGTATCGCTCCACGCCACCCCGGACCGTGGTGTCGAGCGGTGCAGTACGACCTTGCCCCAACCCGTATCGGGGAGGCTGACGAACCAGGCGGCTCGGACGGCGAGGGCTTCGGCGGGCCGAAGTGCGGCGAGCATCATGAGCGCGAAGAACGCTACCAGGCGTCGGCCGGCCAGGCCCTGCTCGCCTACGCCCTCAAGGAGCCGCTCGGCTTGCTGAAAGCTGGGCACAGTTTGCTTGGCGAGCCCAGCGGCCTTCTTCGGTGTAGCCCATTTGATGTGGTCGATTGGGTTGCGTGAGATGACGCCTTGCTCTACGGCGAAGTCCAACAGGTTGTAGACGACCGCCCGCCTGCGGGCGATGGTGTTCCGCATGGCACGGGTGCCATCCAGCTTCGTTGCGATGGCCTCAAGGCACCGCCGGGTAAGGTCAGGGCCACGCTCAGGGTCATCGAACTCGCTCATATCGATGGTGTGGCCTTCAAGCCACTTGATGGATGCCTCAAGCTTCGCGGGCGGATTCCCGCTGTCGCGTAGGGGCTTTACGGCCACCCAGCCATACATGACCGCGCGAATGGCACCTTTCCCGATGCTGGCTTTTGCTTCCTGCACAAGGGGTTCAGCCACGCAAGCCAGCACCTCCGCCACAGACTTTCGTGACTTCGGGGCCGAACCACTCCACTTCGCATCCACATATTTACAGCTCAGACTGTAGAAGGAGTGGCGTGCCCGTCGTGCCTTAAGCATGGGCTGCGGCAGGCCCGTGACCTTGTCGAAGCGGACACCCTTGCGCTGATATTTGATCAGTTCCGATCGGAACGTGTCAGCCAACGGCTTCGTGGCGAAGGTGTCGTGCTGCTCCGCGCCACCCACGATCCAGCGCACTCGGTAAGTTTTTCCCCTCTTCCGCTCAAGCACGCCGATTTCCCAGATGCGCACATCGCAGGAGAAGTTGCGCTCTGAGGCGTCCTCGGCCAACTCTTGCCTGGTCATCTACCCTCCTCGAGGGACTTCAGCCACGCTTCATAGCTGGCTTTGGTGATGCGGAGATCGCCGTTCGGTAAGGGGAAAGCCTTGGGACCCTTGCCTTTGGCTCGCCAGTCGTAAAAGGTCGATCGCGTTATCTCCAGCTCTTCGCAGATGGCGACAACCGAGATGTAGCGAGGTTCCCGCTTGGCCCTCGGCGTCTTGGCCCGCTGGGGACGTTTCTGAGCCAAGATCTCTACATGGTGAGGAGGCTGCCTACCGCTGTTGGTACGAGGAGTGCCGCCATCTCCTTGAACGGTGACGGAGCTGCTCATCTGGGTTCCTCTCGGTCGGTACAAGGAACGGCGTCGAGGTAGACGCGTTCCAGGGTGGATGGTGGGAGGTCGGGGTAGGGGCGGCTGACGGTCTGGATGTTGAGCACTGTGGCCAGTGCGGCAAGTACGGTGCGGTTTTCCGATGGGGTTGCGTGGAGTCTGAGTCGCACTGTGGGGCGCCTTTCGGGACTTGATGGGGTGCGATGGTGGGTGTGGCGGTTGGGTCGGTGTCGGCCCGTGGAACGGCGTGCTGAGAGCGCCGTGGAGCCAAGATCCCGTCCTGGTTGGTATCCAGACATGGACCTGTTTGGCTGTGTGGGTCTGGGCGGGCCGCGTGTTCGAGGGGTGCGGCGCGGGTCGCGGTTGTGTGCTCTTGTGGGTGTGAGGCTGAAACCATCTCGGCATCTCGGCATCTCGGCAAATGTGGCTGTGAGCTGTGTGGATGCGTGCCGAGATCTTCCTAATAGAGATCTATCCATCTCGGCAAGTCGGGTTCATCGCGGCGGAAGTTGCCGAGTTGCCGAGATGGAAGATCGTCGTTGTCTGAATCTCGGCAACTTGTTTGTGCAGGTGGCTGGCGTGTTTGCCGAGTTGCCGAGTTGCCGAGATGGTTTCAGCGGTTTCGGGGTTGCTGCCGTTATTGGCTGCCGTGTTCGATCCAGAACACGGCGCGGTTGCCTCGTTCGTGCGTGCCGGAGCGGATGACGTAGTTGCCGCGCCACCGTCCGGTTTGCCCGGCCAGGAGCCGGCCTAGGGACAGTGGGTTGGGTAGGCGTCCGGTGTGGGTGGTGATGAACTGGCCGTCCCAGGCGTCGAATTGTTGGCCGGCGGCGTAGTCGGGTTCGCCGTCGCGGCGTAGGTCGGCTGCGGTCATGGGTTTGCTGCCGTGTCGGTCGTGCCAGCAGGCCAGGAAGCTACGCCAGCGGGTTTCGTCTTCGTCGATGCCGCGGACGTCCTCGGCGTTGGTCAGGAACCCGCCGATGCTGTGCCAGCCCAGGAATCCGCCCATGGCTTGTGCCCAGGGGGTGAACTGGCGCATGGAGTGGTTGGGGTTGCGGGCGGCGCCGCTGTTGGTCCAGTCCAGGATCAGGATGAGCAGGTGCCACAGGACGGTCATCTGGTTGCGCGGCATAGTGATCCATTGGTCGAGGTGGGGGATGCCGAAGGCGGTTTGGTCGCGCAGTTCCGGGCGGGGCATGTCCGGGTCGAGGTGCACGCGAATGGTGCGCGAGGCCATGTCGCCGCCGACTTGCAGGTTGTTACCGGTGGCCATCCACAGCCGGTCGTTGACCGCTGACAGGGAGCGGGAGGCGCCCAGGAGCCGGTCGGACCACACCCCGGCGGTGACCAGTCCGGCCAGGGTGGCGCTGTCGATGACGGTGCCTTCGGCCAGGTTGTCCCAGATGACCACCCCGACCTGATCAGCCAGCACTGAGGTGATCTGTTTGCGGAGTTCATCTTCGGCGTAGGGCCAGATCATGACGCGTTGGCCGTAGAGCATGCCTGGCCCGCCGGTCAGGATGCTTTTGCCGGAGGCGGGCATGGTCGCGTCGATGAGCGCGAACGGGGTCAGGCTGCGGGTGTAGTGCCGCAGGATTGGGGTGGCCAACAGGGCGAGGTAGTTGGCCCGGTCGGCCGCCGATGCCCAGGGGAAGTCACGCAGGAACGTGCCGAGCAGGAAGTCACGGGCCGCATCCACTTGCTGGTTGGTCGGTGTGTCGGGCACCGGGGGCAGGTCGACTTTGGAGGCCAGGTACAGGCCGGTGGCCGGGTCGTAGCCGCTTTGTTGGAGCAGGGTGCCGTCACGGCGCAGGACCGGGGCGCCGATGATGCCGTGCAACGCTGGGATGCCGGGCCAGGTTTTGGTGGCCAGGACCGCGGACAGGACCTCCCGTGGTGGTGTGACCTCCTCTTCGTAGAGTTCTACTGCGCCTTCGGTTTTGCGGGTCCGTAGCCTAAACAGGTAGGTGTGCTGGGCCAAAAGGCCGGCCAGACAGGCCGGGGTGACCGGGCTGGCGGCGATCGGCAGCGGCGAGTCCTCGTCAGCTGCGGTGGTGGTGGCACTGCCGGAGACGGCTTCCATGTGCACCAGATCTCCGGCGGACACGTAGGTGCCCGGCAGCAGCCCGTCGGCGAGTTCGGTGCGCAGCGTCCGGATGGTTTCTGGGCCGGTGCCGACCTGGATGCGGGGTGCCCCGGCCTGGCCGTGGCCTGCCACCGGGGCGTACTCGATATCAGTGGTATCGGCGGTGGTCACCGGCGGACTCCTTGTGCTGCCCAGAAACCGCCACCGTTCGTGCCGTTCATGCCGTTCATGCCGTTGATGCGGTCGCTGTTCATGCGGTTCATGTGGTCACCGTCCGGGGGCGGCGGGCGCCGGCGGATAGGCCGGAGGCGATCGCGTGGGCGGTTTCACGCGCGTTGAGCCCGGCTTGAAGGCCTGCTTGGGTCAGCAGGTTTTCGATCTCCTGCCGGCCCAGGGCACCGCCGGCGACCAGCTGCCCGAGCGCGACGGCGCTGATGTAGAGGGCGTGGTTGCGGCTGCCCTGGGCGGCCCGGTGCAGGTGGCCCAGCTGGGCATCGATCGCAGCCTGGACGTAGCGGCCGGCCCGGTCGCTACCAAGGCTGAGGGTGACCGGTGCCTGTGGTGGTAGCGGTGCTGGGGTCAGTGTCTGGGCCAGCCAGTCGGGCAGCATCACCGGGTCGGCGTCGTGCACCATGGTGTAGCGGTGGCCGTTGATGATGCTGCCTGCGGCCACGACCTGGCCGCCGTGGGCGCGGGTGTCGATGAGCCAGCCCAGCCCGCCACCGTCGGCGCCGGTGGTGTTGCGTAACTGCGGCCCACCCTGCGGGTGTTGGTAGTACAGGTGGGTTCCAGCGTGTGCGCTGGCCACGGTGTGGGTGTCGATCGGCAAAGGGTGCCCGGCCCGCTCGCACACCAGCGCGAACGCGTCGTACCCGTCGCGCACCCCGGGTATCTGCCACGCTTCGGGTGGACTCTGACCGGGTTTGGGCTGGTCGAGGTCGATGAGCACCAAACCTGATGGGCCGCAGGCAATCCCGACGTTGTACGGCCTGCGGCTCCACGCCCGGCGGATCCGGTCAGGGTCGCAGGTGGCGCGTGGCTCCCACCCCACATGCTGCCCGGCGGCGCGGCAGCGCGGGTCAGCGCCGGTGCACCGCTCGAGGCTGTGGTCCGGGAACGCGGGCCGCTTGTCGTTGGGGCACAACGGGAACACTTTCCACCCACGTCCTGCCGCCGCGAGCGCGGCATCCACAAGTGGTGGGGTCATCGACGTGTCTCCTTCCTGATGTGGGGCAGTGAAAGATGTGGGGCAGCCAAAGGCCAGCCCGCGCGGTGGGGGCTGGCCATGGTGGCAGAAACTTGCGCCTAGCTGAGGCTGGAGCGATCGGCGAGTTTTGTGAGCTTGCCAGGGTCGAGGTGCCATTGGCCTGGATGGAAGTCGTCGGTGCCCGCTTGGCCTGCGGGCTGGTAGCTGGCGAACCGGGTCAGTTCCCTCCAGTAGTGGTGGCACTCCTGGTGGGTCCACAGTTGCGGCGGTACCTGCTGCAGCCACCGGCCGATGATCTCCCGCCCGATCTTTAGCACAGCCTCACCTGCGAAGTAGTCACCTAGCGGGGCCGGGTTCGCTTGCGCCACATGCCATAACAACGCCAGATACTTATCGGTGAGGCTGCCCAGCTTGTCGGTATCGATCTCGATTGTCACGTTCACTGTTGTCATTGGATCACTCCTGGGCGATGCTGCTGCTGGTGTCGGCAGTACAAAGGCCAGCCACAAATCTGGGCCGGCCACCGGTGATGAGCGCGCGAAGCGCGCCGATCTGGTGTGAAGGGGCCGGGCGGTTCAGGTGAAGCACGCCCCGTTGTCGCAGGTAGACGCGTCGTCACTGTCGAAGCCAGGCAGCATGTCTTGTGCCGCAGGCAGATCCGATAGCGGTCGGTTGAACCGGGTCAGCCACACCGGGTCTTTGCCCAGCGTGTCCCGACGCGTGTTGAGCAGGGATTCCAGCGCACACGCTCGGTCGAACAGCGCGGGCCGGTCCCGGCGCATCTGCGCCCAGGTCGCTGGGCGATGCATGGGGCAAAACCAGCACGCCGACTTGGGTGGGATGGGTAGCCCAGCGGCCCCGGATGATGGCCGCGCAGTCGGCTCGCCGTAGCGGCGGATCGTGGTCGAGTAGCGGATACACAGGATGTTCGTAGGGCATGGCCCGGCGTTTGTTGAGCCGTTCGATCTCGTCCAGGCTTATCCCGATCCCCACCGTGGCAGGGTTGGTGTCGTTGGCGCCGTGGGCTTTGAGCCATCGGCCAATCACCCGGATTTTGAAATCCGCTGTGCAGGAACGGGTTCCCGGTGCACCGTTGGACATGCGCACCGGGATAGGAAGCGACCGCGAGCCCTGCTTGGTGAGCCGCCCGTAGAGGGTTTCGCTGGTGCCGTCACGACGGTGCCGATCGAGCACATGCAGTTGGATGCCGTGCAGCGCCGCGAACGGCAACGCCCATTCATGCAGATAGACCAGCGTTTCGGGGTCTTCGGAGTCGTTGCCCACGTTGGCGAACAGGAACACCGAGAAGTCGATAACCCGCTGTGCGGCAAGGACAAGCAACGCGGTGGACTGCACCCCGCCTCCGTAGGAGACCACCCGAAGGCATGGCGGGTCAGTACTCATCGTCGTCCTCGCCATCGGTGTAGAACGCCGCCGTTATCCAGGTTTCGGACACCATCTCGCGTGTCTGCTGGTCAACAGCCTTGATCACTTCGGCGGTGGCGGTCCAGTCGATGGGCAGTTCGCCGAGTAGCCGGGCCTGTTCGCGGGCCTGTGCCAGGCCGTCAACTGCCGCAGTGACAGTGTGGCCCGAGTTCAGGTGCAGTACTGCCCAACGGCCGTTGTAGCTGGCCAGGGCCGGGTTGTCCGGATCGGTGCGCAGGGCGGGGATGACGCCCAGGCCGGGGATGGGTGTGGTCTCCACCGAGATCGGGCAGTAGCGCCGGTCTTTGAGGTAAACCTCGGCCTGTATCAGCGTGCGCGTCTGTGTGGCGGCTTCGATGGTCCCAATAGCGGTGTCAGTGGTCATGGGGGTGGCTCCTTGCTGTTGTGGCACAACGAAAGCCAGCCCTACGGTCTGGGCTGGCCGATGGGTGGGAGCGCGCGGAGCGCGCCTGTCTGGGTGTGCCGCGCCCGTGCGGCGCAGCAGTCGTGGCCAAGGTGGTCTACATCCGTGCGGCCCCAGCACATGCAGTGCTTCGGGTTGCGTCTGCGCTGGCAGCCCATCGACGAGGCGCACACGCATGGGTAGGGCTGGCTGGTCGCTACGGTGGTGGCCAGCAGTATGCTCGCGGCAAGCCACATGTCTACCGGGGCAGCTACGCCGGTGGACAGGCGGATGTAGGCGACCGTGTCGGCGAGCGTGGGCGCGGTCAGGACGGCGCTCACGATGTGCTCCTTCCTTGTGTGGCAAGACAAAGCCAGCCCTGAAGCAGGGCTGGCCAATGGTGGTGAGCGCGCCAAGCGCGCCTGTCAGGGGTTAGAAGTCGTGTAGGCATAGCGGACAGAAGTTGATCTGGCCGGTGCGGGTGGTCAGGGCATGCCACAGCTGCCACAGCTGCCACAGGGTGGACGGTTCGAAGTCGTTGCCGCGTAGCCAGGATGACCGCACGCCGGTGGTTGGCTTGTGGCGTAGCATCGATATGACGCTGTGGCGGTAGGCGCGTCGTAGCTGGCCGGGGGTGTGGTAGGCGTGGCCGCACTCGCCACACCATTGCCAGGCTTTACCGGGGTGGTCTAGCTGGCAGCTGGAGCAGTGGATGTGGTGGCATTCGTCGGTGGGGTCGTGGGGGTCGTGGGGTTGCCGGTCGGTAGGGATCATGCGAAAGCCGCCCTTGGGTGGGTGGCTCATGACTGTCGTTGTCCCTCAAGCGACTCGACCCAGGTCAACGCCACGGATGCGACCTGAACCAGTTCGGTCACCAGGTGATCCCGGTCGTGGCCGTGGTCGTCGGACAGCGCGCGGCCTACCTCGCCGACTTCTTCGACTAGCGCGGCGAGCTTTTCCACGGCGGGCATCTTTGGGTTGAGTAGTGATTTGTCGCCGTGTTTGAGGTGCGCGCGGAGGGCCTCGGCGTTGACCGCGTCGAGGGTGAGCGCAGAAAGTGGCAGCTTCAAGACGTGTTCCTTCCTGTGGGGGCGAAACGAAAGCCAGCCCA
>Ga0075428_100000231_pt1 | contig 54453 bp, 47 predicted proteins | sample RhiMetdeltSRZDD2_FD_75291 | JGI IMG/M metagenome (GOLD analysis project Ga0075428, IMG submission 75291) | Populus rhizosphere microbial communities from Tennessee, USA - Rhizosphere MetaG P. deltoides SRZDD2 | ecosystem: Host-associated > Plants > Roots > Rhizosphere > Soil | place: USA... | reverse complement strand
TCTTCGGCACGGCGACGAACTGGTCCTTCCAGCTCTTCGTGATGCTGGTGATCCTCGTGCCGCAGATCGTGATCAATCTCTGGGGCATTCGCCTCACCACACGCTGACATCCGAGAGCCGCGCGGTGAGGCGAATGCCCCAGAGATTGATCACGATCTGCGGCACGAGGATCACCAGCATCACGAAGAGCTGGAAGGACCAGTTCGTCGCCGTGCCGAAGAGCGGCACGCTCACATCGGGCGGCAAGCCGAGGATTCGCGTGACCGCGCCGATGAGATAGATCGCCGCGGCGATGTTGATCCCCGCGGTGATCGCCACCTGGCCAATCATGTTGAGCCACGCGGTGATCCACGCCCAGGTTCGTCCGCCTAACCGCCACGCCCAGAAGTAGAGCCCGCCCGCGGTCGGATATGCCGAGGCGATCTCGGCCATCGACGCGGCGACGGCGAGCGTCATCACGCTCACCAGCGGCCAGCCGATCGAGCTCACCATCGGACCGGCGAATTTCAGTCCGTAGCCGAACAACAGAACCGCGCCGGTGAGGATGGAGATGATGGAGAAGGAGACGGCGAAGTTCGAGAAGCCGCCCATCTCGCGAAAGAGCTGCTGGGCATAGCCCAGGCGCTCGAGATCGCGGACGTCGTCTTGAATGAGCTCGTCTCGGGATTTCTGCAAGAGCGTAGTGAGTATAGTTGCCGGTTGCTGAGTTGCCGGTTGACACCTCGGTCGTCGCGTCACCGAGAAACTCCGGTGTGGCGTCGACAGAACGGGCAACTGGCAACCGGCCACCGGCAACAGTACAATGCACGCCCCGCTCGGGAATGCTGCATCGCCTTTCCGCATTCTCCGGGTGTCTACCTGTTCAGCCTACGGAGAGATGGGTGAGTGGCTGAAACCAGCGGTTTGCTAAACCGCCGTAGGGCCTTAAAGCTCTACCGAGGGTTCGAATCCCTCTCTCTCCGCCAGCCGGGCCGGCACGGCCGGCAGCGCTGGTTGGCAAAGCCTCGGCCGCGAGTTGTGACGAAGGAAAGCGGACCGCGAGAGCCGAAAGAGCGAGCTACCAACTCAGTCCCAGCGCCCGCGATACGAACCTCGGCAGCGGCGCCATCCTGCGGCAGTGCTTCAGGAAATCCGTCCGGAACGTCGCGCTGCACATGTCTTCGTCGGTGAGACGAATCGATGTGACGAAGTCCGTGCGCTTGAGATCTTCGATGTGCGGATGATCGGCCGCATAACCGCGTGGCGGACGCTTGAGAGAGCCGCCTTCGATCTCGAGCTTCGTCCGGCGCAGCGCTTTCCATTCCTCCGATCCCGACGCAATCGCGTCGCGCACGCGCGCGAGCGCTTTCGGATCCGGATGCCAGATGCCGGCGGCGACGAACGACTCACCGGGCGCGATGTGCAAGTAGAAGCCGGGAACGCTCGCGCCCTTTTTCGCGCTGTCGTGAAAGAAATGCGCGCCGAAGTGATCCTTGTAGGGAGACTTGTCCTTCGAGAAACGCGTGTCCCGATAGATGCGAAAGAGCGAGCCGCCGCTCGGACGCGGATCCGCGACGATCGTGCGGCTCACCTTCTGCAGACCCGGTCCCACGTCGCCGATGAAGCGCAGGATCGGCGCCCGGACTTTCTCGAACCGTTCTTTGTTCGCCGCAAACCAGTCCCGGTCGTTGTGCGCACGCAGCTCGCGGAGGAACGAGAACGTATCCCGAGAAAAGTAGGCGCTCATCGAGCCGTCATTTTAGTTCGGCGATCAATTCAATCTCCACGCAGGATCCCAGCGGCAGCTGCGCGACGCCGAACGCACTGCGCGCGTGCGCGCCGCGATCGCCGAACACTTCCTTGAACAGCTCCGACGCGCCGTTGGCGACGAGGTGTTGTTCGGTGAACGACGGATCGCTGCTCACCAACACGAGGAGCTTGACGATGCGCTGGATGCGCTCGAGGTCTCCGTTCGTGGCGGCGCTGAGCGTGCCCAGGAGGTCGATGGCGACCGAGCGCGCGGCGTCTCTGCCTTGTTCCGTCGCCATGTCCGCGCCGAGGCGGGCGGTCCATGATTTGCCGTCACGACGCGCGATGTGGCCGGAGAGGAACAACAGATTTCCGGTTTGCACGAAGTGGACGAACGCGCCGGCCGGATAGGACGGCGGCGCGAGGGTGATGTTCATTTCCTGAAGGCGCTGCTGGACACTCATTCGAACCTCACTGCATCGGTATTGGCGCCGCAGACGAGAACCGCGACGCGCTCGTTAGGCGCAGGTTGATAGCGACCGGCGAGCAGTGCCGCGAACGCGGCCGCGCCGCCAGGCTCCGCGGCGATGCGCGCGACGCTCCACAACGACTTCTGCGCCGCGCGAATCTCGTCGTCGGTCACGAGCAGCACTTCGCTGACGTACTTCTGTGCGATCGGAAACACGAGCTCACCGACGCGTCGCGGCGCGAGCGAGTCGGCGGCGATGCTTCCCGCGGGCGCGTCGACCGGCTCTCCGGCTTCGAGCGCTTTGGTGAGCGTCGGCGCGCCTTCCGGCTCGACGCCGATGATCCGAATGCGCCCACCGAACCACGACGCGATTCCCGCGATCAATCCTCCACCGCCCACAGCGACGAGGAGCGTGTCGAGCTCCGGAATCTGCTCGTCGATCTCGAGGCCGGCCGTTCCCGCGCCGGCGAGCGTCACGGGATGATCGAACGCGTGCACTTCGAGCGCGCCCGACTCCGCGACGAACGTGCGGCTCGCGATGAGCGCGTCCGCGTAACGATCGCCGCCGATGACGAGCTCCGCGCCGTAAGAGCGAATGCGCTCGATCTTCGCCGGCGCGCACACGGTCGGGACGAAGATCGTCGCCGGCACGCCGCGACGCATGGCCGCGTACGCGACCGCCGCGCCGTGATTTCCTCCCGACGCGGCGACCACACCGGCCTGCGGCACGTCGCGCAGAAGCACATTCGCGAATGCGCCGCGCGCTTTGAAGGAGCCCGAGTGCTGGAGGAACTCGAGCTTGAGATGAACGCGTGCCGGCCAGTCGATCTCCATGACCGGCGTCCGGCGAATGAACGGCGAGATGGCCCGGTGCGCCTCGGCGATCTCCGTCCGGCCGATTGACAAAGACTTAGTCATTTGGCAAAGTAGCTTATATGCTATCTATCGAAATGGTCAAGGCGCTGGCCAACGAGAAACGGTTACAGGTCCTGGGCTGGCTCAAAGACCCGCGCGCGCACTTTCCACCCCAGGTCGACGGCGATCTCGTGCGCGACGGCGTATGCGGCGTCTTCATTGCCGACAAGCTCGGCGTCAGCCAGCCGACCGCCAGCGAACACCTGCGCATCCTCACCCAGGCCGGGTTGATCACCCCGAAGCGCATCAAGCAGTGGACGTTTTACAAGCGCAATGAAAAGAGGATCGCGGAAGTGAAGAGGGAGTTCCGGTCCGCGTGGTGAGGCGTTGCCGGTTGCCAGTGGCCAGTTGCCCGAGCAGTTACGCCTGGACGACACGTTGCGCAACTTGCATCGTGAGAGTCGGCAGAGCACTTCGCCCAGGCGAAACGGCACTGGCAACGGGCAACTGGCAACTGGCAACGTAAAAGGACATCCATGAAAGCCATCCAAGTCCACACCCCCGGCGACGCGAGCGCCCTCGAATACACCGACCTTCCGAGGCCCGAGCCGAAAGAGGGCGAGGTCCTCGTTCGCATCGAGGCGATCGGTGTGAACTACATCGACGTGTACCACCGCAGTGGTTTGTACAAATTGCCGCTGCCCTTCATCCCTGGTTCCGAGGCCGCGGGCGTCATCGAAGCGACCGGCGAGCGCGTGGGATGGGCGATGGTGCCGGGCGCGTATGCGGAGTACGCGAGCGTGCCGCGCGCGAAGCTCGTGACGCTGCCGCCGGACATCGATGCGCGCACCGCCGCGGCGAGTCTGCTGCAGGGCATGACCGCGCATTACCTGGTGGCGAGCACGTTTCCGCTCGCGCCGGGACAGACGGCGCTCGTGCACGCGGCCGCGGGCGGCGCCGGCGGGATTCTCGTGCAGATGGCCAAGCAGCGCGGCGCGCGCGTGTTCGGCACGGCGTCGACGGCGAAGATCGGCCTCGTGCGCGACCTCGGTGCCGACGCCGCGATCGACTACACGACCAGCAACTTCGCAGAAGACGTGATGCGCCTAACAGAGGGGCGCGGCGTCGACGTCGTGTACGACTCCGTCGGGCTCGACACGTTCGAGCGCAGTCTCGATGTGCTCGCGACGCGCGGCATGCTCGTCCTCTTCGGTCAGTCGAGCGGAGTCGTTCCGCCGATCGATCCCGCGCGCCTCGCCAAGAAGAGCGCGTTCCTCACCCGGGCGACCCTCGGCCACTACATCGGCACGCGCGAAGAGCTTCTGTGGCGCGCGGGCGATCTCTTCGAGTCGATCCACTCCGGCGCCGTGCGCATCCGTATCGATCGCGAGCTGCCGCTGCGCGACGCGGCGGAAGCGCATCGATTGCTCGAGGGAAGGAAGACGACGGGTAAGCTTCTATTGATCCCTTGAGGCCCGTCACCCTGACCCTCTCCCCGTGCGCGGGGAGAGGGGAACGCGCGCCGGTCCATTCAACACCTCGCCATCCGGCGTGAATCGCGAGCCGTGGCACGGGCAGTCCCAGGTGCGCTCCGCGCGATTCCACGCGACATCGCACTTCATGTGCGGGCACACCGGCGAGACGCAATGCAGCGCGCCTTCGTCATCGCGATATGCGGCGATTTTCTTGCCGTCGATCTCGATGATCTTGCCTTTGCCGGCAGGAACCTCGTCCGTCGATTTCGCTTCGACGTCGCGCGACAACACGCGATCGGCGACGAGGTGCTTCGGAAACGGCAGGTTCTCGGAGACGACCTCGCGCACCGATGCATGCGGAAGAATGCGCGAGTCGCTGAAGAGGTCTTTCCAGCGATTCTCCACGCCGGTGATGAGATCTGTGACGAGCATCGCGCCGAAGGTGCCGAAGGTCATGCCCTGTCCCGAGTAGCCGGTCGACATGTACAGATTTCCCGAGCTGCCGATGAGCGCAAGCCCGCCGTGCGGCTCGATGACTTGTCCCGACCAGCGCGCGCGCAGCGGATGCTCACCGAATTTTTCGCGCACGTACGCGGCCAGGCGATCGAAGGCCGCCTTCGTGTCGTCGTTCTCGCCGGTGCGATGATCTTCGCCGCCGGCGATGAGGAACGTTCCCTCACGGGTCTCCTGCCATCGCGTGTAGTGATAGGGATCGGCGGTGTCCCAGAACAATCCGTCGGGATGTTCCGCTTTGCTCTCGAACGCCATCGCATACGTGCGATACGGCGCGCTCTCGAGGAAGACATGCGTGAAACCGGCGATCGGAACGTTCGTCGCCATGAACACCGACTTCGCGAGAACGCGTTCGTTCGGCGTCTCCACGATGCAGGGCTCTCCATCGTTCACGTCGTGCACGGGAGACCGTTCGAAGATCTGCACGCCTGCGGCCGCGGCATGCGTGGCCAGCGCCGCCAGATATTCGACGGGATGAAACTGCGCTTGATCCGGCCAGAGCACGGCACCGCGCGTCGCGAACGGCAGCGGCACTTCCTGAACCCAACGCGCGTCGATTCCCGCATCGCGCGCCGCCGCGGCTTCGCGCTTCAGCTCCGCGACATGTTTGCGATTCTCCGTGTAGTAGTACGCAGGCAGGCGGCGCAGATGACAGTCGATCGCGTATCGATCGACCAGCTCCAGGATTTTGTCGAACGACGCGCGGCTCGCGTCCGCGACGAGGCGTGTTTCCTCCGCGCCGTATTTGCGCTCGAGAAGATATCCGGCATCGATCGCCACGGTGATGTGTGCCGTGGTGTTGCTGCTCTCGCCCGCCGCGATGCCGTGCTTTTCGACGACGGCAACCGACCGGCCGCGCTCGGCGAGAAGCACCGCCGCGGTGAGACCGGTAATTCCTGCCCCGACGACGGCAACATCGACACGAATTTCGCCCGTGAGCGGAGCGAATCGCGGAACGGATGCAGTCAGCTGCCAGAGAGAATGGTTCATGTCGCACGGCCCGGCAAAAAACGTGCGCGTGCAGAATCAGCAATTTGCGAGAAGCAGGCACGTGGACGGCATGAATCGTGCTCGACCATGGACTGCCTCAACCGGAGGTGCACGGCAAGCAGATCGCAGTGAATCTGATAACCCGAAGGAGACACGACCAATGGCAACGAGCAAACGTGGTTTTGCGTCGATGGACGCATCGAAGCAGCGAGAGATTGCGAGTAAAGGTGGGCGCGCTGCCCATGCGAAGGGAACGGCCCACGAGTTCACCTCTGACGAGGCGCGAGTCGCCGGCCGCAAAGGCGGCGAGGCCGTGAGCCGCGATCGCGCACACATGGCCGCGATCGGCAGGGAGGGCGGTCACAGCCGCGGCGCGCGCGCAAGGGCGGCCGCCACAGGGCAAAACGTTTCCTCGCCGTCGGGCAGCAACGCCGACGTCGCGACCGGCTCCCAGCCGTTCGTGCGTCAGGCGAACGAGGAGCGCAGCGGATTCGAGTCGTCCTCATCGAATCGCCAGCCGGAGCGCAACCTGTCACGCAACGAGCGCAACGAGCGCACCGATGAGGATCGCGGCGACATAGGTCCTCTGTCGAGCAGAGACAGGATCTAACAAGGCCCCCTCACCCTTGACCCTCTCCCCGTGCGCGGGGAGAGGGGATTTCGAAATCGATCTGGCTTCCCAGCCAGGCGGTGACGACGATCAGCAGCACGCCTAACGCGGAAAGCAGAATCGCGATCGCATCCGGATGATGCGGCACATCGCGACGCAGAACCCAGCTCGCCGCGAAGAGCACCGCCACGAGCGCGTTCCCGCCGCCATGCCACGCCCCCACGCGCCACGAGTGCGTTCCGCGCGGAATGGCGAGCCAGTCGATCAATCCGAACAATGATGCGATCGCGCCGCCGATCACGCCGGCGAAGATCAGCCAGTGTGCGACGATCGCCAGCTCCGTTTCTCGCGTGATCAGCCAGCCGAGGTCGAAGAAAAACGAAGTGGCGAGAAGGCCGAGCGGGAAGATGACGAGGATCCGGTGGACGGGTCTCATCTCTCGTACGCCATCCGCACGACTTCCGCGAAATGCACGGTCTTTCGTCCCGTCGCCTGCTCGATCTGCTCGCGGCAACTGAAGCCGTTCGCGACGATGAGCGTGTCCGCACTCGCCGCGCGAACCATCGGCAGCAGCACGCGATTGCCGATGTTCATCGAGAGCTCGTAGTGCCTGCTCTCGAATCCGAACGCGCCGGCCATGCCGCAGCAGCCGGAGTCGGGATGCACGAGGTCGAGCCCGAGACGGCGAAGAATCGCTTCCTCGGTTTCGAAGCGCAGGATCGATTTGTGATGACAGTGCGACTGCACGATCGCCTTTTTTCTCAGCTCGGGCAGCTCGACCTTTTCGCTCGCGAGAAATTCGCTGAGCGTCATCGCGGCGCGTGAGAGCCGTTGCGCGTAGGGATCGTTCGGGAAGAGATTCAACAGCTCATCGCGAAACACCGACACGCAGCTCGGCTCGAGTCCGACGATGGCCAGACCTTCGTCGAGCTCGGGGCGAAGAACGTCGATCGTCTCGCGGAGCGTTCTCTTCGCGCGATCGAGAAAGCCCCAGTCGTACAACGGACGCCCGCAGCAGACGCGCTTCTTCGGAATGATGACGTCATAGCCGGCGCGCTCGAGAACCTCCACCGCCGCAAGCGCGGTGTTCGGCGTGAAGTGATTGTTGAACGTGTCGGGCCAGAGGACGACACGGCGATTGAACTTCCGCCGCTCCACGAAGAGATCGCGAAACGTTCGCGGTGCGAAGCGCGGCATGCGACGCTCTTTCGCGACGCCGCTGAATGGTTTCATCAGCGACGACATCGCGTTCGCGATCGACGGCATCTGCGCCGCGATTCCCGCCCACGTGTGAATGAGCCCCATCGTGTACGCGGGCATCGGACGCAGGCGGCCCGCGTAGTAGTGCGCCATGAACTCCGCCTTGTAGGTCGCCATGTCGACGCCGGTGGGGCAGTCGCCTTTGCAGCCTTTGCACGCCAGGCAGAGATCGAGTGATTCCTTCACCGCCTCGTTGTTCCACGAATCGGGAATCGCTTCGCCCTGGAACATCTCGAACAACAGTCGCGCGCGGCCGCGCGTCGAATGCTCTTCCTCGCGCGTGACCTGATAGCTGGGACACATCGTGCCGCCGTCGAGCTTGCGGCACTTGCCGACGCCGACGCAGCGCAGCACCGCGTGACTCATCAGCCCTTCGTCTTCCCCGAACGCGAAATGCGTGTTAGGCGCCCAGGGCCGGTAGTCCTCGCCGAGGCGAAGGTTCTCGTCCGGGTGGTAAGGCGTGACGACCTTGCCCGGATTCATCTTCCACTCCGGATCCCACAGCGACTTGAATTCGCGGAACGCGCTGATTAGCTCGGGCCCGAACATTTTCTCGAGCAGCACCGCGCGCGACTGGCCGTCGCCGTGCTCGCCGGAAAACGAACCGCCGTACGACGCGACGAGATCCGCTGCCTCATCGAGAAACGCGCGGAACTTCGCGATGCCGGGCGCGGAGCGAAGATCGAAATTCGTGCGCGTGTGCACGCAGCCGTCGCCGAAGTGACCGTAGAGATCTCCGCCGTATCCGAACGTCTCGAGCAGCTTTCGCAGGTCGCGCAGATATCTGCCTAACTTCGCGGGAGCGACCGCCGCGTCCTCCCATCCTTCCCACATGAGCGGCTTGCCCGGAACGTGCGCCGTCGCGCCGAGGCCCGACTCGCGTACGGCCCACATCAGACGCGACTCCTGGGCATCGGTGATGAGGCGTGTGGACTCCGCATCGACCGCGCCCAACAGCCGCTGCGCCTTCGCCGCCGCCTCCTCCATCGTGTCGCCGCCGAACTCGACGAGCAGCCATCCACCGCCCGGCGGCAGCATGGCGATGCCTTTCGGATTCAGTCCTTTGTGTCTCTGATCGCGAATGAGGAGATCGTCGAAGCCTTCGAGACCGATGGGACCGAATTCGAGAATGCGCGGCACGTCGTCCGCGGCGTCGTACACGCTCGGATAGCCGAGGACGAGAAGCGCGCGCGCGGGCGGACTGTAGACGAGCTTCGTCTTCGCTTCGAGCACGAGCACGCACGTCGATTCGCTGCCGACGAGTGCGCGCGCGACGTGGAATCCGTTCTCCGGCAGAAGGTCGTCGAGGTTGTAGCCGGACACGCGGCGCGGGATGCGCGGGTATCGCTCGCGGATGAGCGTTGCGTATCGATCGCGAATCGTTTTCAGTCCCGCGTAGATCTCGCCGCGTCGTCCGCCTTCGGCGATGATCTTCGCCAGCTCGTCGTCACTCGTCGCGCCCACGCGCATGCGCAAGCCGTCGTACGTGAGGATCTCGAGCTCTTCGATGTTGTCGACGGTTTTGCCGGACATGATCGAGTGCACGCCGCAGGAGTTGTTGCCGATCATTCCGCCTAACGTGCACTGCGCGTGCGTCGCGGGATCGGGGCCGAAGGTGAGGGTGTGCTTCTCCGCCTCGCGGCGCAGATCGTCGAGCACGATGCCCGGCTCGACGCGCGCGAATTTCTGCGCCGGATTCATCTCCGCGATGCGGTGCATGTACTTCGACATGTCGATCACGACCGCGACGTTGCAGCACTGTCCGGCGAGGCTCGTGCCCGCACCGCGCCCGAGAATCGGCGCGCCGAAGTTGCGCGCGATCGCGACCGCGGCGGCGACGTCGTTCGCATCCTGCGGCAGCACGACGCCGATCGGAATCTGGCGATAGTTCGAGGCGTCGGTCGCGTAGAGCGCGCGCGAGCCGTCGTCGAACCGAACCTCTCCGCGGATCGCGCGTCGCAATGAAGCGGCGAGTGCGGCGGCATCGACGTTCAGCGTCTGGACGCGATCGCGATGTTCGATGCGGCTCGCGACCGTGCGCCCTTCACGAGAAAACCGAACGGGGGGAAACCGGCTGATCTCGGTCACACCGTCGAGTGTACAGTTTAGGAGCGCACGTGGACGATCGCATCAACGACCCCATGCTCCGGCCGCTCTTCGAAGCACGAGACGAAGAGTCGGTTCAGGCCGCTCTCGGCTCGATCATCGTTCAATCCACACCGACGATTCGCAAGCTGCTGCAGGGCTACGTGCATCCGAACGGCGAGCTGCAGCCCGAAGATGCGGACGATGTCGCGTCGGCGGTCACGGTGCGTCTGCTTCGCAAGCTGCGCGCGTGCACGACCGGAACCGAAGAACCGATCGTACAGTTGCCCGCGTACGTCGCGCGCCAGACGCTCAACGCGCTCAACGATCATCTGCGCGCGCGCTTTCCGCTGCGGACGCGCCTCAAGAATCGCCTTCGCTACGTGCTCAATCACGATCGGCGGCTCGCGCTCTGGAACACGTCGAGCGGCATGACGTGCGGACTCACGCGCATGCGCGGCGCATCCCCTTCCAGCATCGCCCAGCCGCTCACCCGGTTCAGCGCGACGCACGCAATGCTCGATGCGAATCGTCCCGGAGACTCGCTGTTCGCGATCCTAACCTCGATCGCGCGACCGCTGCTCTTCGATGATCTCGTGCGCACGGCCGCCGAACTCTGGAACGTGACCGACGCGCGTCCGGCTACACTCGAGCACACGATGATGGCGGACACGCGCTCCGATCCGCTCGAAGAGATCGATCGACGGAGGTACCTGCAGACTCTGTGGGCCGAGATTCGCGAGCTCCGCCCGCAGCAGCGCGCGGCTCTGCTCCTCAATCTGCGCGATGCGGGCGGGACGAACGGCCTCGCGCTCTTCGTGCTGTCGCGCATCGCGTCGCTCCAGGACATCGCGGAGACCCTCGGCGTAAGCCAGGAAAGATTGTCGGAACTGTGGCGCGAGCTGCCCCTCGACGACCTCACGATCGCGGGGATGCTCGGCCTCACTCGGCAACAGGTGATCAATCTGAGGAGTGCGGCCCGGGCACGCCTCGCCCGTCGGATGTCGCCGGATCGGCGAAAGCCGAACCAATAAAAGGAGATTCAGGACGTCTTTGATGAGGGAAATGCACGTACACGGCGAAGACATTGGCCGGTTTCGGCGCGGCGAGATGCCGCCGGCCGAAGTCCTGGCGTTCAGCGCGCATCTCGCGCAGTGCGCGGAATGCGCGGAGCTCGCCCTGGCGCAGGTCGATGACGCGGCCGTGCGCGCGCTGCACGCATCGCTGACCGACGCGCTCGACGAGCACACTGCGCCGGAGGATCTCGACCGATTCGTCGACGGCCTGATGTCCGTCGATGCACGGGATGCGGTCGAAGCGCATCTCGACATCTGCGCGCGCTGCCGCGAAGACGTGGAGGATCTGCGTGCCGTCGCGCGCACGACTGCAGTTCATGGCCGCAGACGCGTCCGTCACATCACGCCGCTGCGCGTGGCCACACTCGCCGCCACGTTGGCGGCCGCCGTCATCGGCACGATGCTCGTTCTCCCGCCACCGCCTCAGGCTCCCGGCTCGATCGCGGTGCTCCCGCTGCGCAACGCATCGAGCGACGGTCGCGATAGTTTTCTCTCCGTCGGCATTGCGGACGCGCTCGCGTCGCGTTTGCGCCAAGTCGAGTTGCCGATTCGTCCCACGTCCGCGGTTCTCGCCTTCCGGAGTTTCGGAGACGCGCAAAAAGCGGGAGAGAGTCTGAAGGTCGATCGCGTGATCGAAGGAAGTTTCTCCGTGATCGGCGGTCTGGTTCGCGTCAACGTCCAGCTCACCGATCCGCGAACCGGCCGCGCAGTGTGGAGCGATTCGATCGACGGATCGCGCGGCGATCTTCTCCGCCTCGTCGACGAGGTCACCGCGCGCACGACCTCGCGCCTCGGCAAGAACGGCCATGAATCGCAGGCTTCGCCGATCCGCTCGAAGAGCCCGGAGGCGTACGAGGAGTTTCTCAAGGCGCGCGCATTGAATGGAACGCTGATCGCCGGCGAGTACGCGGCGCAGATCGGATCGCTCGAGAAAGCGATCGCGCTCGATCCCGAGTTCGCCGCCGCGCATGCGGATCTGGCGATCTCGCTCTCCCTCGGCATCGCGCGCGGCTTGATCAGCGCGCCGGACACGGTCGATCGCGCCGAGGCGCATGCACGGACCGCGGTGCGGCTCGATCCGAATCTCGCGGAAGCTCATCAGGCGCTCGCGCGATTCCTCGTGCGGCGACACGGTCGATATCGCGAGGCCGTGCGCGAATTGCTCGCCGCGGCGCGCCTCGAGCCGACCGACACCACGACGCTGTCCGCTCTGATCACGCACGCGATCTACAGCGGCGATCTCGCGAAGGCTCACTGTCTGACCAAACGGCTCGTCGAGATCGATCCGACGTCGTATGACGCGCGCGTCCGCGGCTATCACGGCATCACCAGCCTCGAGCCCAAGCGATCGTTGCGCGACTCGCAATTCGCGCTGTCGACGCGCGAGACCGAGCTCGCCGGCCATGACATGCGCGGACTCGCGTTCGTGATGATGGGCAGGCTCGACGACGCGCGGCGCGAAGTCGAAGCGGCGCGCCGCATCGCACCGGCGCACTACATTCCGAACAGTCTCGATGCGATGATCGCCGCCGCGGCGAACGATCCCCAGTCGACGCGCGCGTTCCTGGCCACGTTCGAGCGCGAGGCGCGCCGCAATCACTGGGCCGCGATCCGCGTCGCCCAGTGCTACGCGCGCCTCGGCGATCATCGCGCGGCGATCGAATGGATCGACCGCGCGATCGATACCGGCCATCACAACTGGTACGGACTGCGAAAACACCCCTGGTTCCGCTCGCTGCACCGCGATCCGGAGTTCATGCGGATCACCAACGAGCTCAAGGCGGACCTCGACGACGTCAAGGACGACGTCGAGGGCGTGTCCCGGCTGATCTGCGATTAGACGTTGCGAGTTGCGGGTTGCGAGTTGCGCGAGCGTTTGCGGTCGACCAGCTCAGCCCTCGCAACTCGCCACTCGCAACTCGCAACTAGAATCTCTGCATGCAATCGCAATCCTCGTTGCTCGCGCGCGCCGGCATGCGCATCGCCGACGTCTGCGAGCGCTGGTTTCCGGACGCGTTCGTCTTCGCGCTCGCGGCGATCGTGCTCGTGTTCGGAGGCGGACTGGCGATCGGCGTCGCGCCGTCGAAGCTGGCTTCGGAGTTCGGCAACGGCTTCTGGTCGCTCGTGAACTTCACGATGCAGATGGCGCTGGTGATCATCGGCGGATTCGTGGTCGCGAGCTCGCCGCCGATTGCCCGCCTAACCGCGCGGCTCGCATCGATTCCGAAGACCGGCCGCGGCGCGGTCGCGTTCGTCGCCGCGTTCGCGATGCTCTCCTCGCTGATCTCGTGGGGACTCTCGCTCATCTTCACCGGCCTGCTCGTTCGCGAGATCACACGCCGCATCGAAAGGGTCGACTATCGCGCGATCGGCGCCGCCGCGTACCTCGGGCTCGGCAGCGTCTGGGCGCTCGGTCTCTCTTCGTCCGCGGCGTTGTTGCAAGCGACGAAGTCGTCGATTCCGGCGTCGCTGCTTCCGATCACCGGAGTCATTCCGCTCACGCAGACGATCTTTCTGTGGCAGAGCGTCGTCACCGCGCTCGTGCTCATCGCGGTGTCGGTCGCGGTCGCGTACTCCTCGGCGCCGCGCGATGAAGAGGCGAAGACCGCGGCGGCGATGGGCGTCGTGTTCGAGCCGTTCGTTGTGGAGAAGTCCGAGGCGAGGACGCCGGGCGAGCGCGCGGAGAACAGTCCCGTGCTCAGCATTCTCATCGCGCTGCTCATGCTCTGGTTTCTCGTGCAGCAGGTGCGCGAGAAGGGCGGCTTCGCCGCGGTCGACCTCAACAACTTCAACTTCGCGTTCCTCGCGTTAGGTCTGTTGCTGCACTGGAGACCGCGATCGTTTCTGCGCGCGGTGGCGAAGTCGGTTCCCGCGACGGCGGGCGTGCTGATTCAGTTTCCGTTCTACGGCGGGATCTTCGGGATGATCTCGAAGACGCCGATCGCCGAGCATCTCGCGAACCTCTTCGTCGACGTCACGACGAAAGGCACGTTCCCGATCGTAGTCGCGATCTACTCCGCGGTGTTAGGCATGTTCGTGCCGTCGGGCGGCGGCAAGTGGGTGATCGAAGCGCCGTACGTCATGGCCGCCGCGAACGCGTGGAAGGTGCACCTCGGATGGACGGTGCAGATCTACAACGCCGCCGAGGCCCTGCCGAATCTCATCAATCCGTTCTGGATGCTCCCGCTCATGGGCGTGCTGAACGTCAAAGCCCGCGACCTCGCGGGCTATTCGATTCTCCAGCTCCTCTTCCACGCCCCGATCGTGCTGCTGCTCTGCTGGCTCTTCGCGCAGACGCTCCCGTACGTGCCGCCGATGGTGAAGTGATGCGCCCCTCACCCTGACCCTCTCCCCGTGCGACGGGGAGAGGGGAATGGGCGTTATTTCAGCTTCACGTCGGGCATCGCCGTTCCGTAGTAATACTGCTCGAAGAACGGCGCGTAGTCTTTCTTGGTGAGGAACGTGAGCAGGTCGATCACGTCCTTCGTCGTGGCCTGTTTCCAGCGGAAGCTTTTCTGGTACGACTTGAGGAAGGTGAGGAACATCTGGTCGCCGAGCTCTTTGTGCAGCGCGGCCAGGAGATATGCGCCCTTCGCGTAGATCAGTCCCTGTCGCGTCAAGGCGGCGCCGAACCCATCGCCGGGATTGCGCAGACGATTGGCCATCGGAATCGAGGCGTGTTCGGCCGCGAGCTTCGCGTCGTCCTTCCAGTGAATGAACTCGCGCTGATAGTCGCCTTGGCCGTTCTTGCCCGCCTTGAGAAACAGCGCGGCGGAGTACTCGGCGAACGCTTCGTCGAGCCACTGGTCTTGGGACATCGTATTGCGCACCGCGCTACCGAAATACATGTGCGCGATCTCGTGCGCGAAGCGGCTGTTCACACCGCCGACCCACATGTTGAGATCGCGATGCATCGGCTTGAATGCTTCACTGGTGATGAACACGATTCCGGCGGGCGCCTGTCCGTACGCGAAATTGCCTTCGCTGTTCTTCTCGATGACCGTGATCTCGTCGAACGGGAACGGCCCGAGAAAAAACGGGTAATAGTCGATCGCCGCTTCGGCGACGTCGCGGATTTTCTTGTATGCCGTTTCGTTCTTCGAGATGAAGGACGCGACGCGAATCATCACGCCCTTGCGCACTTCCTGGCTGAACTCGTACCGGCCGGCGAGCACTGCGACCCACGACACGGGATTGTCGATTTTGGTCTCGATGAGGTTGTAGTTCCCTTCCTCGGCGCGGCGCAGCTCTTTCCCCGACGCGAAGACGGTGAATGGCTTCTCGACCTTGATCACCGAATGGAAGCGGTATGCAAGCTCGTGTTGGTCGAGCCATGGGAACCACGGCTCGATGCCCAGCTCCCACGTGTTCGTTTTGTCCGGCCGGTACAGGAAATTGCCGTCGATCTCGAACTTCAACTTCAGCGGCTTGCCGGCAGGCACCGCCTCCGCGAGCTCGACGATCAATTCATCCGCGTCGTCGTGATCGAAGGAAAGCTTTCGTCCCTGATCATCGGTGACGCTGCGCAGGTTGTAATGGCGATCGCGCGATTCGGATTCGAGGAAGATGTTCTTGTAGAGATCGAATCGCAGAACTTTCACCGGACGCTTTTGCGGAACGATCGTCTCCGTGACGGCGAGCGTCCCGGTCTCGTCCATTTTCGCGGTGAGATTGACATCGACGTCCGTCAACAGTTGTCGCGCCGCGGGCGCATCGCGATTGCTCCGCCCGATCGCCTGCTCGGAGAGCGGAATCGCGAAGAGGGCGTCCCTGAATCTTCCCTGCCGGACTTGGGGCTTCCGCAGCGCGACCAACGACTCGCTATGCGCCTGCGAATCGTCGTAGCGATGAACGAACGGAAAGCTCTTTCCGTTCACCTCCGCGCGAACCATCCGCGCCTGCGGATTGTCGAGCGCGTGATAGGCAAACGCGTGCGACGGAGAGCTCGTAAAGAGCTTGCTTCGCTCGAACAGCTCGCGATGCCCGGCGAAAGCCGCAGTCGCCGATGCGGCAGCGGCGCCGGTGATCTCGGGCAGGCCGTTGCCCCAGAGAAAGACGCTCGTGAACGAGTCTTCGACGACCGCCTTGTCCGCGCTGATGCTCACGTTGATGTCGTTGTTCTTCGTGTTGTAGCGGATCCCCGAGAGCTCGTCTTTGTTCGTCGTCTCGTACCGGAACGTTCCGGCGCCGCTGAGGAACAAGCCAATCGGCTTGTCGCCCGCGAGCACGATCGATGCGGTGCCGCTGGGCATCGTGTAGGTCGCGTGACCGACCGTGATCGACACGTTCGACGCGGTGCGCGTCTCGCCGAGCCTCATGGCGTCGTAGGACGCGACGAGATCGGAAACGCTTTGCGCGTGAGCGAACGACGCAAGAAAAAAAGAGACGATCAACAGAAAACGACGCATGGACGGACCTCCGGTTGAGTAGACGTGGCACGGAACGCACATATGGGTCCGTCACTTCCACGAAACCTAACGTTCGCCCGTTCGTAACCGTCTATTAGGCAGCCATGAAATCGCTCGCACTCGCGCTCGCCGTCACGGCGGCGCTCGCCACGCCGGCATTTGCGTCACCGGCGCGCCAGATCATCGGCGGCGAGCAGGATCATTCTCTCGCCGAGGTGGGAGACTGCGAGCACTTCTACAAAACGACGTTCACCTCTTTCCCGACGCAGGTCAGCGATCGCGAGCAGAAGGACATCCCCCTCGCCGGAATCGAGCAACTGCGGATCGACGCCACTCCGGAGGGCGGGATCTCCATCCGCGGCTGGAACAAGCCGGGCGCGCGACTGATCGTCTGCCGCACCGCCGCCGCGCTCACGCGGCCGCACGCGCTGCGGGTGCTCGACGCCATTCGCGTCTCGCATCTGAACGGCGGGATCACCGCGACCGGCTACCCGAACGATGAGACGCAGGCGTGGTGGGTGAACATGATCCTCTACGTTCCGCGCCGCGCGACGGTCGACGTGCACGCGCTCAACGGCGGCGTCGCGATTCGCAACATGGCCGGAAACATCACCGCGCACGCGACGACGGGCGGAATCTCTGTCGCGCAGTCGAGCGGCCGCTATCGCATCTCGACGGAAAGCGGCGGCATCACGCTCGATCGCATCTCCGGCGAGATCGAAGCCGTGTCGCGACAGGGCACGATCGCGCTGAAGATCCCGCCTGCAGAATTGCCGACCATCGACGCGAAAACCGCGGACGCGGGACACATCCTCTGCACGTTCAAAGACTGCGAGAGCGGGTCGTGGGCTGCGGATCGCAAGACGCTGCGCATCAACGGCGGGCTCGCGCACATCCGCCTCTCCACCATCGGCGCGCCGATTTTGATCGGACCGTCGCTGTAAGGAGCGCAGGCTCGGAAGCCTGCGCTCCAATGTACTGATTTTGCTTCACTTACCCGAGGCATGGAAGCTGCAGCTTCCGGCTGTGCATGGCAGCCCTTCCTGAGACCGTACTCGCCGAGAGCAGCATCCGCTTTTACCGGCATGCGCTCTCGATTCTGAAGAACGCGAACGTCCCTCACCTGGTCGGCGGCGCGTACGCATTCGCGCGCTACACCGGCATCGAGCGCCACACGAAAGACTTCGACATCTTCATCCGCCGCGGCGATTTCCGCCGCGCGGCGCGCGCGTTCGAGAAAGAGGGATACGTGAGCGAGCTGACGTTTCCGCACTGGCTCGGCAAAGCGTACAAAGGCGACGACTTCGTCGATCTGATCTTCAGCGCGGGCAATGGCGTGGCCGAGGTCGATGATCGATGGTTCGAGCACGCGGTGCGCGAAGAAGTGTTCGGCGTCGAGGTCGATCTGATTCCCGCCGAGGAAATGATCTGGTCGAAAGGCCTGATCATGGAGCGCGAGCGCTTCGACGGCGCGGACGTTGCTCACATCATTCGCGCGGTCGGAGAGCGGCTCGACTGGCGCCGTCTCATCGGCCGGTTCGGAGATCACTGGCGGCCGCTGCTGGCGCACATCGTTCTGTTCGGCTTCATCTATCCATCCGAACGAGCGAAAGTGCCTCAGGGAGTCGTCGAGGAGCTCACCGGACGCATGCGTCAGGAAGCGCGCGAAGGCAACGCCGCGGAGAGGATCTGCTACGGCACGTTGCTCTCACGGCAGCAATACCTGACGGACGTGAACGAGTGGGGATACGAAGATGCGCGGCTCGCCGATGAGCACATGGACGAGAACGAGATCGCGCACTGGACCGCAGGCATTGCAGTCGATGGAGCGAAATAGAGGATGGACCGGCAGACACTTCGGATCGCCGCTGTTGCCGACATTCACGTGAAGAAGACCTCGCAGGGCGCCATGCAGCCGCTCTTCGCACGAGCGACGGAGCGCGCGGACGTGCTGCTCTTGTGCGGCGACCTGACAGACTTCGGCAGCATCGAGGAGTCGAAGATCCTGGCGAAGGAGATTTCTTCGTCGCTGCGCATCCCCGCGATCGCGGTGTTGGGGAATCACGACTTCGAGTCGGGACACGAGAAAGAAATGGCGCAGATCCTCACCGACGCGGGCGTAACGGTGCTCGACGGTGAAGGGTACGAGCTCGATGGAGTGGGCTTCGCGGGCGTCAAAGGATTCGCGGGAGGATTCGGACGCAGGCAACTGGGCGCGTGGGGCGAGCCGATGATCAAGAGCTTCGTGCACGAGAGCGTGAACGAGGCGCTCAAGCTCGAGGCTGCGCTCTCGCGTCTGCGCACGCATCAGAAGATCGCGGTGCTGCACTACTCGCCGATCCAGGCCACGGTCGATGGCGAGCCTCCGGAAATCATCGCCTTCCTCGGCTCGAGCCGCCTCGAAGAGCCGATCGATCGCTATCGCTGCAATTACGTCTTTCATGGTCACGCGCATCGCGGCGCGCCGGAAGGACGAACGAAGGGAAATGCGATCGTGTACAACGTGGCGATGCCGGTGCTCAGCGCGGCATTTCCCGATCAGCCGCCGCTTCGCATCGTCGAAGTGCCGGTGCACGCGGAAGCGGTGGCGTGAAGGAGCACACTCTCTTCGCTCGCGAAGGGCGATGGCAGATCACGGGATCGACGGTCGACGTCGCCGGCAATCCGAACATCGTCGTCGGGTTCGTGATCGTCGCGCATCGGAACGATGTGTGGATCATCGATGAGCAGATCAACGAGTCCGAGAATCAATACGAAGCCGCGCCACTCACGCCCGACGCCACCGCGACGAGCTTTCGCGGCACGAACGGCGTCCTCGGTCTCATCAGCGGCGCGTACGTTTTTTTCGAAGACGTGATCCTCACCACCTATCGCTCCGATGACGCGCGCTACGCGGGCGTCGAAGCCTCACGCCTGATGGACGCGGATCGCTACGAATGCCGCGGCGCCCTCTTCCTCGACGGCGGACACGTGTCGTCGTGGTCGCTCACCTTGCAGCGCGCGTAGAATCCGCACCCATGCGCCATAACGCGTTTCCGAACGGCGTCACGCGTGCGGATCTCCTCGCCTGGTATCGCGCCAATCGCGTGCGCACGCGGCGCATCTTCGATCTCGTCGCGCCCGATGCCTACTACGACCGCCCCATTTCGCTGCGCAATCCGATCGTGTTCTACGAAGGCCACATCCCCGGCTTCGCCGTGAACACACTGGTGAAGCTCGCGCTGAAGCGACCGGGAATCGACGAGCGCCTGGAGACTCTCTTCGCGCGCGGCATCGACCCCGAAGACGAAGCGGCGGTGAAGAGCCCCACGGATGTGTGGCCGTCGCGCGAATGCGTGCAACAGTTCGCGGCTGCGTGTGATGCGCTGATCGAAGAGACGCTGATGAGCGCGCCCATCGGCGAAGCTGTCTTCACGATCATGGAGCATGAGCTCATGCATCAGGAGACGTTGTTGTACATGGTGCATGAGCTGGAGTACGAGAAAAAGATAGGCCCTATAGGCCCTACGAGCCCTATAGGGCCTATAGGGCCTACGGGATCCATTCGCATTCCTCCCGGTCGCGCGACTCTCGGCACCGCTCACGGCTTCGGCTGGGACAACGAATTCCCCGAGCACTCTGTCGAAGTCGCGGAGTTCGAGATCGCGAAGTACGACGTTACGAATGGCGAATACCTGGAGTACATCGAAGCGACGGGTGTGCGCGCTCCGCACTTCTGGGCGCGTGGGGAGCGCGAGTGGTCTTGGCGGGGAATGTTCGGCCTAACACCGCTTCCGCTCGATGCGCCGGTGTACGTCACGCACGATGAAGCGGTCGCGTTTGCGAAGTGGAAAGGGATGCGTCTTCCGACCGAAGCGGAGTTTCATCGCGCGGCGTACGGAACGCCGTCCGGCGAGGAGCGTTTGCATCCGTGGGGCGATGAGCCTCCGGACGAAACACGCGGCAATTTCGATTTCGCGACATGGGATCCGGTCGCGATCGGTTCGTATCCCGCGGGTGCGAGCGCGTGGGGCGTGCACGATCTCGTGGGCAACGGTTGGGAGTGGACGTCGACGCTCTTCGATGGCTTCGATGGATTCCAGCCGATGCCGTCGTATCTGCAGTACTCGGCCGACTTCTTCGACGGCGCGCACTACGTCATGAAAGGCGCATCGCCCGCGACCGCACGCGAACTCATTCGCCGCGGCTTTCGCAATTGGTTCCGGCCGAACTATCCGTATGTGTACGCCACATTCCGTTGCGTACGCGTCGTGCAATGATCCATTGCATGGAACCGAAAACCTACAAACCGAAAACGTTCAATCTTTCCGACCTCAACGGCATCTCGAACGAGACGCTCGAGATGCATTTCAAGCTCTACGAGGGATACGTCACCAACGTCAACACGCTGAACGAGAAGATCGGCGCGCTCATCAAGCCGAGCGGCGTGGCGCCCGGCGACATGCCCGCGTATTCCGAGCTCACGCGCAGGCTGGGCTTCGAATACAACGGCATGGTCCTGCACGAGTACTACTTCGGAAACATGAAGCGTCAGGGCGGCAGCGAGCCGTCACGCACGTCCGAGTTCCGTGGATCGGTCGAGCGCGTCTTTCCGAGCTTCGACGCGTGGAAAGCCGACTTCAGCAGCATCGGCAAGATGCGCGGCGTGGGCTGGGCGATCACGCATCTCAATCCCCAGACCGGCTTCGTCTCGAATCACTGGATCGATCTGCATGAGACCGGCAACGTCGTGGGGTTCGTTCCGCTCCTGGTGATGGATGTGTGGGAACACGCGTACCTTCTCGACTACAAGCCCGCCGATCGTCCGAAATACATCGAGGCGTTCCTCTCGAACGTCGACTGGGCGGCGGTGGAGGACAGGATGCACGTCGGAGCCGCGGTGAGCGGATAGCGGTTGCACGCATCGCCTTTGCATTGTAAAGTGCTTGCCATGCAAACGGCGCAACCTTTTTCCCCGGACGGCCGTACATTGAGGCCATGACCCCTTTGATCGAGGTCTCGGGCCTCCGTAAGCAATACCGGTCGTCCTTCGGGAAGTCGAAGATCACGGCGCTCGACGGGATCGATTTCACGGTCGGCGAGGGCGAGCTGTTCGGTCTCCTCGGGCCGAACGGCGCCGGCAAAACGACGACTGTCAAAATCCTCCTCGGCCTCACTCACGCGACCGCGGGCCACGCATCGGTATGCGGCTTACCGGTGCGTGATCCCGAGTCGCGGCGCAGCGTCGGCTACCTCCCCGAGGGACACAAGATTCCGAACTACCTCACGGCACGACAGGCGCTGTCCATCTTCGGCCGGATGTCGGGGATGAGCTCGCGCGCGATCGCACAGCGCATTCCGGCTCTCCTCGATCAGGTTCGCCTCGGCCAATGGGCCGACGTTCGCGTGAAGAAGTTCTCGAAAGGCATGACCCAGCGCCTCGGCCTCGCCTGCGCGCTGATCCACTCGCCGAAGGTGCTGCTCCTCGACGAGCCGACCGACGGCGTCGATCCGGTCGGCCGCCGCGAGATCCGCGATCTGTTGCGCGACGAAGCGAAGACGAACGGCACGACCGTCCTGCTCAACTCGCATCTTCTTTCGGAGATCGAGCTCACGTGCGACCGCGTCGCCGTGCTGCGCCACGGAAAAGTCGCGGCGTTCGGCAGCGTCGAAGAGCTGACGCGCACGACCGCGACGTACAAGATGGTCGCGACGCCGATCGACGAGTCGCTGGTGAGCGCGTTCCGCGAGAGCGGCGCGGGCGTCGAGCGCGTCAACGGACACATGGTCCTGAGCGTGTCCGACCTCGAGCACCTCAACACGCTCGTCGACCAGCTCCGCGCACGCGGCGGCGTCCTCAGCGAGCTCACTCCCGTGCGCTCGACGCTCGAAGACGTGTTCGTCGATCTCGTTCGCGCCGACATGGGCGAATCGGTGGGAGCCCACGAATGATTGTTTTCCCAGCCATCGATCCCTCGACTTCGCTCGGGATGAACTTCAGAGCCGAAAGAGCCCACGAATGAAAGTTCTCGTCGCCAACATCGAAGACGTGATGCGCGAGGCCGCCGCGCGGTGGACGCTCATCGCGTACTTCTTCCTCTCCACGATCTTCATCATCATCTTCGCGTCCGCGATCAATCTCGACATCGTCGACGGCGCGCTCGCCGGCGCGAAGCTGTTCGGCCGCGAAGTGGACATGGACAACAACACGATCTCGATCGAAAAGCTCGTCCTCGGCTTCGAGACCGGATTCTCGGTGTTCCTCTACTTCCTCTGCACGTTCCTGGCGATCTTCGCCACGGCGCATCTCGTGCCCCGCATGCAGGAAAAGGGAACGATCGACCTCTATCTGTCGCGTCCCGTGTCGCGCGTGAAGCTGCTGCTCTCGCGCTACGTCGCCGGCTTGATTCTCGCGGGCAGCAACGTCATCTACCTGATGGGAACGATATGGCTCATCGTCGTCTGGAAGACGGGCGTCGCCAATCCGCGCTTCCTGTTAGGCGGATTGATCATCTTCCTCGTCATCGCCGTACTGCTCGCGTTCGCGTTCCTCATCGGCGTCTTCACGTCGTCGACCGCGGTGTCGATCATGACGACGTACGGCATCTTCTTCTTCGGCCTGATGCTCGCCGCGCACGAACAGATCGAAGCAGCCGTGTCGAAGCAGTGGCAAGCCTCGACGATCAAGACGATGTACTGGATCTTCCCGAAGACCGCCGAGCTCGGACAGGCCGTGGTGGCCTTCGTCGGCGGCGCCGAGCTTCCCGAGCGCGTCCTGCGCGCGCTCACTCCCGCTCCGTTTCTGACGACCGCCGCATTCGGCGCCGGTTGCCTCATCCTCGCGTCATGGCTCTTCACCCGAAAGGAGTTCTAGGAATGAACCGCAGTACTCTTCGCACCAGCGCCGCTCTTCTCGCCGTCATTCTTCTCGCAGTGCCCGCATTCGCCAAGAACGATGCGCTCTCCCTCGTTCCCGCGAACGCAGTCACCGTCGGCATGGTCAAGCTCGCCGAGCTTCGCACCAGCCCTCTCTCGTCGATGCTCTTCGAGCACACCGACAAAATGAGCGCGGACGGTGAGGCCGCCAAGTTCATCGCCGAGACCGGACTCTCGCCGCTCAAAGACATCGACGTGCTCGTCGTCGCGACGTCTCCACGCACGAATCTCGGCTCGGAAGCCGAGATCCTCGTGATCGCCGAGGGCCGCTTCAATCCGGAGCGCCTCGCCGCCGCCGTCGCCTCCCATGGCGCAGTCAAGAAGGCGAATTACTTCCTTGCGCCGGAAGAAGAAGGCGACCGTCCGGCCGTTGCGTTCCCGAGCGCGTCGCTCGTTCTTGCCGGCACCGAGCGCGCGGTCGTGGCCGCGCTCGAGGCCCGCGCCTCGGGCGGCACCGGCTTTTTGGAGCGCAGTGGCCTCGGATGGGATGCGGCGAAGGTGAATGACAAGGCGAGCGCCTGGGCGGTCGTCGACGTCGTTCGCGCCGCGCGCCTCACCAAAGGCGGCAACATCAACACCGGCAAGGGTCAATCGGGTGACGCGCTGCGCACCGCGATCAAGTCGCTCTCGACCGTCGCCGTGTGGGCGACGGATAAAGGCGACTCGCTCGAGCTCGGCGCGTTCGGCATGTCGGGTGACACCGAGACGCTCCAGCTTCTCGAAGACACCGTCCGCGGCGCACTCTCCGCATTGCGCCTCGCGGTCAGAGACAAATCGCCGGACATGGTCCCGGTCCTGCGCCGCTTCGACGTCTCGCGCACGAAAGACTCGATCGTCGTCGAAGGCTCCATCCCCGCGAGTACTCTTCGCGACATGATGGCGAAGAAGCGCGCGTCGATGCAGTAAGAAAACAGTTGATGGTTGGCGGTTGGTGGTTGAGCGCGGCTGATGTTTCTACCGCCAACTGCCAACCACCAACCGCCAACTCGTCTCTCTACACGAACCTTCGCAAGTGCTCGCGCCACCACGGCCAGTCGTGGCCGAAGACGCCGGGCCAGATCTCGAGGTGGTTCGAAATCCCCTTGGCCCGCAGCATCGCGGAGAAGTCGCGGTTCTGCTGCACGAGCGAGTCGTGCTCGCCGGTCGCGATCACCCAGCTGACGCGAGAGAGCTTGCCGACCAGCTCCCCGCTCATGTTCGGGATGTACGCGACAGGGCAGTTGAAGTAGCAGTTCTCGTCCCAGTAGCCGTCCAGGAACGAGTGAATGTCGTACACGCCGGAGAAGCAGATCGCGCGGCTCACCACATCCGGATAGCGCGCGGCGAAATTCGACGCGTGATACGCACCGAAGCTCGCGCCGTACACGACGAGATCCCCCCGCTGCGCGCGGTTGTGGATGTACGGAACCACCTCGTTCCGCAGGTACGCGTCGTACTGCACGTGCCGCGCGGCGCGGACGGCGGGATGAATGCGCTCGTTGTACCAGCTCTCGTTGTTCACCGTGTCGACGAGCAAGACCTGAATCTCGCCCGCATCGACCTTGTCCGCGAGCGAGTCGGTGAGCTTGAAATCCTCGTTCTCGTAGAAGCGCCCGGCGGAGGTCGGAAAGAGCATCACCGGACGGCCGAACTTCCCGAACCAGAGCAGCTCCATTTCACGATGGAGGGAAGGGCTGAACCAACGTGTGTAGTCGCGGTACATGGTGCTTTGGGCGGGCGATTCTATTACGACTTTGGAGTGCGGTACGATGCGCGACCCGGAGAAAGCACAATGCGCAAGAAGAGAATCGGCCTGCTGTTCGGCATGGAAGACACGTTCCCGTGGGCGCTGATCGAAGCGATCAACAAGCGCGGCGGTGACGACGTCGAGGCAGGGATCGTGGAGATCACGTACCTCAAAGACGACGGCGTGTTTCCGTACGACCTCATTCTCGACCGGATCAGCCACGAGGTGCCGTTCTATCGCACGTATCTCAAGTGCGCCGCCGCCTCCGGCGTGCGCGTGGTCAACAATCCGATCTGGTGGTCGGCCGACGACAAGTTCTTCGATAATCTCGTCGCCAAGGCCGCGAACGTCGCCGTGCCCCGCACGGTGCTCCTGCCGCACAAGGAGCATCCGCCTAACACCGAAGCGAAGTCCTTCCGGAACATGCGCCTCGTGAATTGGGACGAGGTCTTCACCTATCTCGGCTGGCCGATCTTCATGAAGCCCGCGTACGGCGGGGGCTGGAAGGACGTGTACAAGGTTCACGATCCGCAGGAGTTCTTCGCCGCGTACGACCAGACCCGCGATCTCACGATGATGGCCCAGGAAGCGATCGAGTTCGAGGCCTACTATCGCTGCTACGTCCTCGGCCGCAATCGCGTGCGGGTCATGATGTACGACCCGAAACAGCCGCATCACCTGCGCTACGTCGCGAACTACCACACCCCACCGGAGCTCGAGGCGCGCATCCACCGCGACGCCATCGCCCTCTGCGAGGGGCTCGGCTACGACATGAACACCGTCGAATTCGCGGTGCGCGACGGGATCCCGTACGCGATCGACTTCATGAACTGCGCGCCCGACGCCGATCGCAACTCCGTCGGCGAAGAGAATTTCGCGTGGATGGTCGAGAACATGGCCGAGGTGCTGATCGAGGCCGTGCGCGGTGAGAAAACGTTCGAGCTGACGGGAAGCTGGCCGACGGTGATGAACGTGAAGAAAGACGTCGCTCAGGCGATTTGATGACAAACGTGCTGATATCCTTCCCGCCATGCCTCCCGAACCGTCGTTCACACTCGGCATCGAGGAAGAGTTTCAGGTCATCGATCCGTCCACGCGCGAGTTGAAGTCGCACATCCATGAGCTGTTCGCCGAGGGCGAGAAGCGGCTCAAGGACGAGATCAAGCGCGAGATGCACGAGCCGGTGATCGAGGTCGGCACGCCGATCTGCCGGAACATCGCCGAGGCGCGGCGCGAGATCACCAGACTGCGCAGAGAGATCATCACCCTCACACGCGAGAACGGCATGCGCATTGCCGCGGCGGGAACGCATCCGATCTCGCACTGGAAAGAAGTTCCGATCACCTCGCACGAGCGCTACGACAAGATCGTCTACGAGCTGCAGATGCTCGCGCGCGCGAACCTCATCTTCGGCCTGCACGTTCACGTCGCGGTCGAAGACCCGCAGACGCGCATCCAGATCATGAACGCGGTGCGCTACTTCCTCCCGCACATTTTCGCGCTCTCGGTGAACTCACCGTTCTGGTGCGGCGAGAACACGGGATGGAAGAGCTATCGCGCGAAAGTCTTCGAGCGATTCCCGCGCACCGGACTGCCCGAGCAATTCGACCGGCTGAGCGACTACGAGGAGTACGTGCACACGCTCATCCGCACGAACTGCATCGACAATCCGAAGAAGATCTGGTGGGACGTGCGCCCCCATCCGTTCTTCCCGACGCTCGAGTATCGCGTGTGCGATGTGCCGATGCGCGTCGACGAGACGATCTGTTTCGCCGCGCTGTTCCAGGCGGTGACCGTGAAGCTCTACCGGATCTACAAACACAACATGAGCTGGCGCCAGTACCGTCGCGCGCTGCTGCAGGAGAACAAAGCGCGCGCAGCGCGATTCGGAACCGAAGCGAAGCTCATCGACTTCGGAAAAGGCGAGGAAGTGCCGTTCACGGATTTACTCGACGAGCTGCTCGCGTTCATCGATGATGTGGTCGATGAGCTTGGCTCCCGCAACGAGGTCAACTATGCGCTCGAGATCGTGCGCCGCGGCACGGGTGCCGATCGCCAGCTCGCCGCTTACGCCGAGCGTAAAGATCTCCGCGACGTGGTGGACTACATCGTGCGTGAGACCGAAGCGGGGATGACCTAACAGACGATGGACGCCCTCCGGAACGACTTCTTCGAGTACCTGCGCATCACCGACTCCGTCCCTCCCGCGGAACGGAATCGAATCGACATCGCTCTGCTCGACATGAATCATGCGTGGCCGAATGTCGGTCACGATTCGCTCGTGCGCGCGATCCTCGAGATCGCGGAATCGCTTCGCAATGAGTTGACCGACAGCGAAACAAAAGTCCGCGTGTTGTCGTACGACGTGCGCGGCCGCGGCATGGTCCCCGAGTCGCCGAATGGACGCTTTCAGTTGTACGTCGGGACCGGCGGCCCGGGACATCTCGATCCGCGGCTCAATGACGGCGTCAACGAAGGCAGCCAGGGCGTCGTCGACTCGAAGGAATGGGAAGCGCCGCTGTTCCATCTCTTCGACGACATCCTGAGCAGCAACCACGCGGCGATGCTGGCGGTGTGTCACTCGTTCGGACTGGTGTGCCGCTGGGCGGGCATCGCCCGTCCGATCCTTCGTCCGGAAAAGAGCAGCGGCATGCCGCTCAATCGCCTCTCTCACGAAGCGCTCGCCCATCCGTGGTTCGGGCAGTTCGCGCGCGAGCTCGCCGACCGCCAGCATTTCCGCGTCGTCGACAATCGCCTCTTCGATCTCGTGCTCGAAGACGCGGGCAAGAGCGTGCCGATCGCGTTCGAAGCGGACGGAAGTCCCGCGCTGACGATGGTCGAGCTCGCGCGCGATCCCGACGGCGCGATGCCCCGCTTCCTGGGCGTCAATCATCATCCGGAGATCATCGACCGCGAGCACATCATGCAGGTGCTCGACGACAAACGCGCGCGCGGCGAAGTCACCGACCAGTGGTACACCGAGCGCGCGACGACGCTGCGGGATCTCTTCCGCGACGAGAACGAGCGCCAGAGCCGCCTGACGTCACACTACACGTTGCTCGCGCCGCTGCGCTTCCACATCGGGCGCCTCATTCGCGAGAGAGCAGCGAAGTAGCGCCACGCCAGCGGTCCGCCTAACACGAGCGCGAGCAGCGCCGCGCCGATCATCGAGCCGATGAAGATGCGCATCGGCAGCGCGCGCATCGCCGTCGAGCGGGCCGCATCGTCGAACGTCGGCAGCGGCGGCAGCGGCGCCGTGTTGATGTAACCAGGCTGGAATTGCGCCGTGAGCACGCCCGGCGTCGGCAGATGATCGTTCGATTCTTCTTTGCCCTTGCGATAGCCGTACGACGCGGCGACGAGAAACACGATCGCGATCATCGCCGCCGCGGCGCGCAGCGTGGCCAGAGATCGCGTCGCATCGATGGACGGACGCATGACCAGCCAGGCACCGGCGGCGAGCAGCAACACGAGCGCGATGCCGAGTGCGGTCGAGTTGAGCCTGACGCGGCGCTCCCATGGATCGTCGACCGGCGCCGAGGTCCATGCACTCGCTGCATCCTCGAATGACTGCGCGAGCGGAACGTGCGCGTACGCGCGGCGAATCTCCATCGACGGCGGCACGTGGCGCGGCGGATGGTTCGCGCGCAGATCGATCATGTTCTCGTCCACGCGCTCGTCGTTCGCGAGCGCGTAGAGCTCCCGCGCGCGCCGCGTGCGTCCACCGAGATGATTCGCTACCGCCGTCGCGAACGTGAGCCGCGGATTGTCCGGCAGCTCGTTCTCGAGCTCGCCGATGACCGTCGCCGAGGCGAGCGTGTCATTGAGACCGACGGGCGCATACGAGATCGCCTTGATCCTGCGGAACGATTCCATCTGCACGAAGACGAACAGCATGTACGCGCCGATCACGACGATGACGGCAATCCGCTGATCGCGCGTGACCGCCTTCGCGCGCATCGAACGCACGACGATCAGCAGCAACAGCAACGCGCCGGCGACGGCCGCGGCCAGGATCGCGGGATACAGGACGTCCGCGATCGCGGTCCACTTCGTCGGATCGGGTCCGACCGCCTGCCGCTCGAGCTTTCGCGCGATCGCGGCGTTCGCCGCGTCATTCTTCGATTCGAAGTAGCGCGCCCACGTCGCGAAGACGTGGCGATCCATCTCCGGCGCGGTGCCGCTGAGTGCGTGCACGCGCTGCCACAAAACGAAATGACGAATGGGATCGGGAGCCCAGCGACTCCGCGCCGCCGCGCCGCGCGTGAGCGGCGCGTTGATCAGCCGCTCGAGGATGTACGTCGACGAGATCGGATCGGGAAGCATGCGCCGCCGCCGCAACGCTTGCGCGTACGCGAGATCGGTCCACTGGCGCAGCTCGAGCGCTTCGAGCTGCCGCGCGATCCACGCGTACTGGTAGTACGGAATCTCGGGATCACCGTCGGAGAACGCGCGACGGATCGTCCGCTCCGCTTCCGCATGCTGGCCTAACGCGCGCTGCGCGAGGGCGAGATACGCGAGATGGCCGGGCTGCGTCGGATCGCGCTCGATCTCCTTCTCCAGCGCGGTCTTCAATTCGGCGAAGGTCTTCGGACCATTCGGAATTGCGGCGGCTTTCGGGTCATAGCGAAACTCCGGTTTGCGCACGAGCATCGCTCTCGGAGTCGCGACATCGCTGAGAAACGCGCGCGGAATCACCCAGACGGGTCGAATCAAATCGAGCCGCGAGACGACCGCCGCGGGAAGCTGTCGCGGCGGATCGAAACGCCCGCGATGAAAACGCACCGTCTCGATGCGCGGCGCGGCGTCGCTCCCCGCGGCGTTGTAGCGAATGACGAGATCGTTCTCTTCGACCGTGAATGCGACCGGCACGCCGGGCAGCCAGTAGCGCGCGAGGACGCGGCCGATGCCCGCGTCGATGGCGAGCATCGTTGGTGCGACGCGATGCTGTTCGCCGTCGAAGAACTGCTCGGCGACCCACAACTTTCCGTCGTAGATCGCGCCGCCCGCGGCCGTGACCGGACCGCCGGCTGCGTTGAGATGCTGCGCCGCGGCGAGATACAGATGATCGCGCAGCGCCATGTCCGCGAGCATCGCGCGCGACGCCGCATGTTTCGGATCGATCGCGATCGCGCGCTCCAATTCCGCGCGGGCATCGTCGTGCCGGCCGAGATGGAGAAAACTTCTCGCGCGCTGCAATCGCGCATCCGGCGTCGGCCGCAGTTCCGACAGCAGCTCCAGCGCGGCCTCGGGGTCGTTCTGCTCCTGCAGCAGTTGCGTCGACACCGCGAGCACGGCGAGCTCGCCGATTCCTGCCGCCGACGTCTTGCGCAGCTCGATCTGATTCGGCGCTTCCATGGCGACGCGCACCGCGGGCCGCGCCATTTCGAAAAACGGATCGCCCGAGGCGATCGCGTGCGCATCGTGCTGATGACCGGCGCGGCCGCGCGGAATGATCGTCAGCGATGGTTGGATCTCCGCTTCGCCGCGAAACACCCACGCGTCTCCCCAAATCACGAGGCTCGCGCCGAGGCGCTCGCCGAGGGCGCGAGCGGCGTCGGTGTCGCGCACCGCGGTGTTCGTCTCGTCCACGCCGCGGACCTTCACGCGATCGCGCATGCGGCGGACGATCTCGCGCTCGACGAGCGAGGCCATCACCCGTCCCTCGCGGGACGATTCCGCGTCGACGCCGTTGAACGGCGCGACGGCAATCACGAGGCGCCCATCGGACGCCTTCTTCGCAACAGTGTCGCTCGCGCGAGACGCGAGACGCTGCCACGCCAGCGATCCGCCTAACACGAGCGCCGCGATGAGCATCACTGCCGCGACGATACGCCGGCTGCGACGCGGCGGACCGATGCGCGGCGCGGTGATCTCGCGCGTCGCCTCCGACGGCAGTGCCGCAAGAAGATCCGCGTACGACGCCGGCCGCGCATTGCGGTCCTTCGCCGCGAGCCACGCGAGAAGCGCGTCGATCTCCGCGGGAATGTCTTTGCGCACCGCGCGAATCGGAGGCAGCGATTCGTGCAGATGTTTCGCGACGATCGCCATCGCACTCGCCGCCTCGAACGGCTTGCGGCCGGTGAGCATCTCGTACAGTACGATGCCGAGCGAGTAGATGTCGGCACGGAAATCGACGTCGTGTCCCTGCGCCTGCTCGGGCGCGACGTAGTGCGGCGAGCCGAGAAGATATCCGGTCTGCGTGAGACTCGAATCGGTCGACGCGGCGTCGACACCTTTCGCCAATCCGAAGTCCGCGACCTTCAACCGCCCGCGCGTGTCGAAGAGGATGTTCGACGGCTTGACGTCGCGATGAATGACGCGCTTCTCCCACGCGACCGAGAGCGCATCGGCGATCTCGCGCAGGATCTCCAGCGCCGTGTCGACCGGCATCGCGCCTTCGCGCGACAGACGACTCGCGAGCGTCTCGCCTTCGACGTATTCCATGACGAGATACGGCCGGTCGCCGATGGTGCCGAACGAATGCACGCGCACCACGTTCGGATGCTCGACCGTCGCGAGAAGGCGCGCCTCGCGCAGAAATCGCGCGCGCACGTCGGGATCGCTGGCGATGCGTCCGGTGACGACTTTGATCGCGACCTTGCGGCCGAGGGCGAGGTCTTCGGCGAGATAAACCGCGCCCATCCCGCCTTCGCCGAGACGCTTCTCGACGCGATACCCCGGAATCTCGATCGATTCTTCGAACGGCACGCGCGCGGGCGTGGTCGACGAGTGATAAACCGCGGTCGCATCATCCGGCGCGGTCGGGTCGTCCTGAGACATAGGGAGTCATGGAAGTATACGGGGATAGAATCGCGCCCGGATGCAGGCTCCCGCACTGAACATCGTCGCCCTCGGCGGCGGCACCGGTCTCTCGACGCTCCTTCGCGGCCTCAAAACCTACGTCGGCGCGGAGGGTCCGTGGACGATCGGCACGTTAGGCGCGATCGTGACGGTCACAGATGAAGGCGGGAGCTCCGGCGTGCTGCGCAAGGAATTCGGCATGCTGCCGCCGGGCGACATCCGCAACTGCATCGTGGCGCTCGCGGACGAGGAAGAGCTGCTGTCGCGACTCTTCTCTTATCGCTTCGACACCGACTCCGCCCTCAAGGGCCACTCCCTCGGCAATCTTCTGCTCACCGCGATGAAGGACATCACCGGATCCTTCGAGAACGCGGTGCTCGCGGCGTCCGAAGTTCTTGCCATTCGCGGCGAGATCTATCCGTCGACGCTCACCGATGTTCGTCTGCGCGCGACGCTGGAAGACGGGACCGTGCTCGTCGGCGAAGTCGCGATCAGCGGATCGCATATCGGCGAGGAGCCGCAGAACATTCCGCGGCACGCGCGCATCACGAATCTCGCACTCGATCCCGCGAACGCGGAGCCGACCGATGGCGCGCTCGCCGCGCTCGCCGAGGCGGATCTCATCCTCATCGGCCCCGGCTCGCTCTACACGTCGGTGCTTCCGAATCTCGTGCTGCATCGGCTCGCGGACGCGCTTCGCAGCGCGAACGCGTTGCGCGTGTACATCTGCAATGTCATGACGCAGCCGAACGAGACCGACGGCTACAGCGCGCAGGATCATCTGCGCTCGATCATCGAGCACGCCGGCCTCGTCGTCGACGTGATGGTGATGAATGGACGAAGACCATCCGCCTTGTCGCTCGAGCACTACTCGGCGATGAATCAGTTTCCCGTCGCGTTCGATCTCGACGAGATCCGCGCCCTCGGCGTCACGCCGTTTTTCGGAGACATCATCGCCGAGGGCAACTACGTGCGGCACGATCCGCAGTCGCTTGCGCAGACCATCTTTCAACTCTACGACCGCTACGGGCGCACGCTCCAGCGGATGAGACGCTCATGAGCCAAAACCTGGAAGTGATCATCCTCGCCGCCGGCGAAGGCACGCGGATGAAGTCCTCGCTGATCAAAGTGCTGCATCGCGCGGCGGGCCGGCCGATCCTCGACTACGTGGTCGACACCGCGGCCGCGCTGTCCTCGCATCCGCCCGTGATCGTGATCGGACGCGACAGCGAAAAAGTGCGCGCCGCGATCGGCGATCGCGCGCGCTTCGCGATTCAAAACGAGCGGCGCGGCACGGGCCACGCGGCACAACAGGCGGAGACCGTCCTCGGCGACGTTGCGAATCGCCACATTCTGATTCTCTCCGGCGACGTGCCGCTCACGCGCGTCGAGACGCTGCAACATTTGCTCGCAGAGCACGAAGGCTCCGCAAACGCGCTGACCTTGCTGACGATGAAGCCCGCCGATCGCAAACGCTACGGACGCATCGTGCGCGACGCCGGCGGCGCGGTTCGGCGGATCGTCGAGTTCAAGAATGCATCATCCGAGGACCTGGAGATCGAAGAGGTCAACGCGGGCGTCTACATCTTCGGCGGCGCGCATCTTTTCGACAATCTCCGCAAGCTGACGCCGAATCCTGAGACGAACGAGATCTACCTCACCGATCTCGTGGCGATGCTGCATGACGCGGGACATCGCGTCGGTGGCGTCGTCATCGACGATCCGGAGGAAGTGACCGGAGTCGACTCGCGCGCGCAACTCGCGCAGGTCGAGCAGGAGATCCAACGACGCGTGGTGACGAAGTTGATGGACGAGGGCGTGACGTTCCGCAATCCGGCGACCGTCGTCATCGATTCGACGGTGACGATCGGACGCGACACGGTCGTCTATCCGTTCGTGACGCTCGAAGGTGCGACGCGCATCGGAGAAGACTGCGTGATCGAGCCGGGCTCGCATCTCGTCGACGTGACCATCGGAAACAACGTTCATGTGAAAACGGGCACCGTCGCCGATTCGGTCGTGATCGAAGACGACGCGATGGTCGGGCCGTATGCGCATCTGCGTCCCGGCTCGCGGCTCGGACGCAAAGTGAAGATCGGCAACTTCGTCGAGACCAAGAAGGCGGTGTTCGGCGAAGGCGCGAAGGCGTCGCATCTGTCGTACATCGGCGACGCGGAGGTCGGCGCCGACGTGAACATCGGCGCGGGCACGATCACGTGCAACTACGACGGCGTGAACAAGCACCAGACCATTCTCGAGGACGGCGCATTCATCGGATCCGACACGCAGCTCGTCGCGCCGGTGCGCGTCGGCCGCGGCGCGTACGTCGGCGCCGGCTCGACGATCACCAAAGACGTGCCTCCGGAGGCGCTCGCGCTCAGCCGTACGCCGCAACGCATCGTCGAGGGATGGGCGGCGAAGAAGAAAAAGAAGTAACGGGGGGCGGGACGCCCGACCCTACCGTCTCTGCAACTCGACGCGCATGCGGCCGAAGTCGACGACGACGTTGAAGTTCTTGAGGAAGTTCTGGCCGAGGATGCCGACGGCGAGCTCTTTCCCTTCGGTCGAGTACATCGGGAGCGTTTTGAAGGTGCCGCCCCAGCGATCGATGCCGACTTCGACGTTCTCGATCTTCGCGCCGTGTTTCATCGCGCCGCCCAGTCCTTGCAGCGTCGCGGTGTGACCTCCGGTGCTGAACGCTTTGATCGGCAGCGTGGCCAGGCGCGATTCATTGAGGAACGTGATCTCGGATCCGGTGTCGAGGACGAAAAGGAACCATCCCTTGCGATTGACGGCGCCGCGCACGTGCGGGCGGAATCCTTCGAAGAACAGGTTCTGATTCGCGTCGGGATGGCGATCGCGATCGGTGAGCTTGATGAAGGTCACCGCACGATGGTCGAAGTCGAGCTCGAGACGGAACTCTTTGAGCAGATTCGACCCGAGGAGGAAGTCCATGTTGAACTCGCGCCCCTCTTTCTTGTTGATGAGGAAGCGCATCTTCTCGTCGGGCATGATCGCGACCGGAACGTTCTCGATGACCATGTCGCCGAGCTCGAGGGACTCGAGAATCCCGAAGGTGACCGTGATCGGTTCCCCGAGAAGTCCGTAGAACGTGCCTTTGAAGTCGCCGAGCGGCTTGACCGGCAGCGATGCGGCCAGACGTGTGGAGATGATCGAGAGCACGGCGCCGGAATCGATGATCGCTTCGATGTCGCGCTTGCGGTTCAGACGTGCGTTGATGCGCGGCACGTCGGGATGGCCGAACTTGAACGACAGCCGCTCGCGCTCCGCGCCGCTGAAGCGATACGCGGCGAGGCTTCCGAGGGAGCGCAGATAGTCGAGATGCCAGCGCCGGATCTGCAGACCATGCTGTTCCGCGAGGAGCGCCCACTCGAGACTGAGTTCGTAGTTGTTCGAGAGATATTCGACCTGCGAGAGACTCCACGCGATCTCCGCACGCGTCGTGCGGAACGGATCGAGATCGAGTGCCGAGCGCAGAAGGTTCCGCGCCTCGGCGTAACGTCCGGACGCGAGGTAGGCATTGCCGAGCGCCGTTAGGTCGGCCGCGTTCGGTTTCGGCCTCGAGGCGATGGTCTCCGTCAGGTCGATGGCGCGCAGGTAGTCGGCCTTGCGCAGCATCGACTGGATGTCCGACCCGCGCTCGATGCTCGCGGGAGTCAGATTCAACGGCCCGACCGTGACCTCGCTATACAACGCGCAGCGCGCGCTGGCGAGGCCGAGAATCACGACCGCGGCACTCCTGCCTAACAAATGCATGGCTCGGCGTGGATTGTACGAGTGTTGATGCAACGTGGCACCGGTGACGCGATTTCGCCACAGCGGCGTTTGGGATTGGTGACAAGGGGCGGCGCGGTTCTATCCGGCGACGATCTCATCGAGGCCTTCGACGATACGCTCGACCTCTTCCGGTGCAAGGCGGCCGAGCTTCTTGCCGAGGCGCTCCACGCGTGGCTCCTGACTCGTAATCGCAACCGCGATCACGGTTCCGGAATGCTCATTGAAAACGTCGTGGCTGAGAACCACCACCGGCCTCTGTCCTGCCTGCTCGTGCCCATTCGTTCTCCGCCGAGTAACCCTCTTCGGCGAGCGCCTGCTCTTCAGCCTTGTCCAACTTCGCACACTCACGTGCAAGCCTCGAGCGTCGCAACGTCGAGATACGCTCGTGCAGAGCTTCTTCGATCGCTCGACTTCGATTGGGGAACACTCCACTCCTCACCAGCCGATCAATTTCGGCGAGCGCCTGCTCATCGACGGTAATCGCGATCTTTGCTCGTCCCATGATGGTGTGATGTTGCGTCATACTCGGCTTCGGCGCAAGGTGCGACTCGTCATCCCTTCACCATGATTCCCAACTCCCGAATCTGGTAAGCGAGCGCCTGACGCGACATCTTCAGCAGGTTCGCCGCGCGGTTCTGGTTGCCTTTGGCCTCGGCCAGCGATGTTTCGATGAGGTCGCGTTTGAAGCGCGCGACGGCGTCCTGGTAGGAGCCGGCGATGGCGCGGGACGGCGCGACGCTGCGCACGCGCTCGGGAAGATGCTCGACGTCGATCTCTTTCGCGTCGCCGGCCATCGCGTGCGCGCCGCGGATGGTGTTCTGCAACTCGCGCACGTTGCCCGGCCACGTGTAGGCGGTGAAGATCGCTTCGACGTCGGGCGAGAGCGCTGTCGGACCGGAGCGCACTTTCTCGCGTTCGACGGCGACGAAATGACGCGAGAGGAGAAGGATGTCGGCGCCGCGATCGCGCAGCGGCGGCAGCACGATCTCGACACCACGCACGCGATAGTAGAGATCGTCGCGAAACTTCCCTTCCTCGACCGCGGCAGCGAGCATGCGATTCGTCGCGCTGACGATGCGCACGTCCGCCGAGCGATTCGCGGTGTCACCGACGCGGCGGAACTCGCCCTCCTGCAGAAAGCGCAGCAGCTTCGCCTGCGCGGGCAGCGGCAACTCGCCGATCTCGTCGAGGAAGAGCGTCCCGCCGTCGCTGATCTCGATCAGGCCGGGCCGGTCCCGATCCGCACCGGTGAACGCGCCGCGAACGTGTCCGAACAACTCGCTCTCGATGAGATTGTCGGGCAGCGCCGCACAGTTGACTGCGGTGAACGACTTCTGACGTCGCGCCGACTGTCGATGAATCGCCCGCGCGACGAGCTCCTTGCCCGTGCCCGACTCGCCGAGGATACAGATGGGAACATCGCGGCGTGCGACGCGGGCGACGAGCGACTCGATCTCGCGAATGGCAGCGGACTGTCCGACGATCCCGTCGATCGCGCCGGTGGGCGCGGGCTGCGCTTGCTCTTCCTGCTCGACGAGACGGCGGAGGCGATGGTTCTCTGCGCGAGTGTGAAAGATCGACGCAACCGCATCGCGGCCGTCGGCGGTCCATCGCGAACATCCTTCGACGTAGAGCAGCTCGCGCTCGCTGCAGGCGATCCAATCGGGTGCGTCGCCGGCGATGTCGTCGAACGATTCGGGCGCATGCGAGCCGATCGCGTTCCATTGGCCGAGGCGATTGCGCGTGGCGAAACACCAAGGCACGTCGAAGTCGTGCGTGCCGAACGGATACTCGCGCGACGCGGCGGCGCGGAGTACACGCAGCTCGATCTCCGCAGGTGCGGGCGCGGGATCGAAGATGAGATCGAGCTCGGCGGCGAGCTTGCGCGCGGTGCGCTCGTCGTTCGAAGCGATGGCGCGACGAAACGCGAAGAGTTGATCGGGAATGGACGGCGAGACGTGCGTCTCGCGATTCGCGATCCGCTGATGCCGCCGTCGCAGTTCTTCGTTCGCGACCTTCCCCGTCGAGCGCAACGGCGCGCGAACGCCTTCCATCCAGTCCAGCTCGTCGAGAATCAACGCCGCCGCCTCGCGAATCTGATCGTGATGGCGACGCTCGGCGAGAACGGACTGCGCGCTGCGGCGCGCGTCCGCAAAGCGGCCGCGGGAGAAATCGAGATGTGCGGTGAGCAGATGCAGTTCCGCGAGGCGAAGAGCATCGCCGTTCGCGCCGTAGTAATGCCGCAGACGGGCGATGCGCTGCGTTGCATGTGCCCACTGACCGTTGTCCGCGGCGAGATACGCGAGCGTGAAGAGGATGCCGCCCGCGGCGCGGTCGCCCTGCGTTTCTTCGACTTCGCGCAGCGCCTCGATGGCCAGCGTACGCGCCGCGTCCCACTCGCCCGCGCAGAACGCGGCGAAGACCAGATCGAGCGATGCGTCGATGCGCTCGGTCGTCGTGCGGGCGCGCTCGTACGATTCCGCCGCGAAACGCGAGGCCGCTGCGTAATCGCCATTCTCGATCGCGCGATAGGCGGCGAGACGCGCCAGCAGGTACGGATCGCGCGGCGGATCGCAGGATCCGTCGCTCAGGCCGCGCTCGAATCGAACGCGATCGTCCTGCGCGTCGCACTGCTCGAGCAATGCAGTCGCTTCGGCATCCCGATCGAGAAGCCGCAACACTTCCGCACGAAGCAACGTCACGTCGCATGAAGGCTCGACGCGCTCGAGACGCGCGAGCGCGGTCGTGTAGTCACCCATGCGACGCTCGGCGCGCGCGAGGACGAATTCATCGCCGTTCGCGAGCTCGCGCGCGTCGCGATAACGACCGCAATCGATGAGCGCGTGCGCATAGCGACGCGCGATCGCCGGCGTGAAGATCGACGACGGCACCGCGCGAAGCGCCGCAACGGTCTCCGCAGCGCTCGGCCAGGAAGTCTCTTCGAGCACCTGTTTCGCGAGCGCGAGATCGCCCGCATCGAGCCACAGCAGCGCGCCGCGAACGCCGTTCGCATGTGCCGCCGCGACGCGGCTGATCGACGCGCGCGACGCGGCGGGAATCAGACGCGCTGCTTCGTCGCAGATCTCCTCGCTGACGAAGGAGAGCTCGTTCTCATCGACGCGCGTCACGCCGTCGACCGTGGCATCGTCGAGCGATCCAAGGAACGCGCCGAGGAAACTCGTTGCGACGTCACGAGGAATCCGCGGTCCGAGCAGCGCCAGTGCCGCGATGAACGAGCGCGCGGGCTCGATCAGCGCAGGCAGGACTGCGGGCGCCGAAGGAACTTCGCCATGCGCGAGGTACGCCGCGAAGCGCGGCCAGTCGACGAACTCTTCGAATGGGACGTGCAACACGTCGCGCGCGCGAAGCCGCGGCGCGACGATGAACGGCCGCGCCTCGGGCAACGCATTCGGCTCGCCGGGCATTAGCCACGTGCCGTGCCGCGCGCTCGCGAGAATGCTCACGACTTTGCGCGAGTCCGCGTCGAACGCGCCATCGTTCGCGACGATGAACACGTGATGTCCGCGCGAGGTCGACGCGAGAATGGCGTCCGCCATCGCCGCGGCCCCGAGCGAGCGATCGGCCGCGAGCGCGCCGAGGGCGGAGTAGCGCTCGAGCGGCGAGACTCCGCGGATCACGATCGCGCGAAACGATCCGTCGATCTCCGCGAAGCACTCGACTGCGTTTGCGCACTCTTCCTCCGCGTAGCCGAATCGGCCCGCATCATTCGCGATCGTTCGCAATCCCTCCGCGCCCGGAGCTGCGATTGCTCCGCATGCCGCGCGCCGCATCCAGCGCGCATCCGCCGCGACGTCACGCGTCACGCGCGAGAACGCTTCCGCGTAAATCGCATCCGCGCGCGCCCACGACTGCTTCAGGATCTCGAGCTGCGTCCCGGTCTGCTCCGCGAACTGCTGCGCGAGCGTGAGCACCGGAGGAGCTTCCGTCGGATCGCATGCGCGCGCACTCACGCGCACGAGGCGAACGTCGGTGCCGCGCTTCTGCACGACCGCCCACTCCGCCGCATCGAACGCGCCATCCGCAATTCCCGCGAATTGCAGGAACGCCTCATGGGCCGCGAACTGCGCGAGCAGCGAAAGCCGGTCCCGCGCGCCGAGATCGCGAAGCTCCTCGAGCGGCGTCGCGGCGAGCGCCTCGTGCCACGGCAGCGAGGAATGCCGCATCGTCGCCAGCAGCGCACGGTCCCATCCGAACGCGCGAGGCGACAGCGACTGAGACGCGTCACGGCCGCGCCGATTATTTCCTCTCATGCTCATGGAAGGCCGTAAAGAGTAACGGATAGGAGTCTTGGATGGAAGATGGTTGGCGGATGCGGACTCACCTTTACGACAGCTTAGAATCTGCCGGTGCCGACTAAAGTTCGAGACGCGATCAGATTGATCGAGGACGACGGCTGGGTTCAAGTCAAAGCGAAAAGCGGCACGAGTCATCGTCAATACAAACATCCGACAAAAGCAGGCCGTGTCACGATTTCGGGCAAATTGAGCGATGATCTAGCGCCTGGCACGTTCAACAGCATCTTGAAACAAGCAGGCTTGAAATGAATATGCACAGATTTCTCATCATCATCGAAGACGCTGGCGAGAACTACTCCGCATATTCTCCGGATCTGCCAGGGTGTGTCGCGACTGGGGAAACACGTGAGGAGACCGAACGGAACATGTATGAGGCGATTCAGATGCACATTGAAGGCCTCCTCGAAGATGGTCTCCCTATTCCTCAGAGCACCGCATTCGCGGAATACGTAGTTGTCGGCGCCTAACTTCACGGTGCAGCTCGCGCGGCGCGACCGACTACAATCCGCCCCGCATGAATGACCTCGAGATCGCCATCGCCGCCGCGCGGCGAGGCGCGGATGTGCTGCTCAAATACTGGGAACGACTCGGGAAGGAAGACGCCGATCTGAAGGCGCGCAATGATTGGGTGTCGGCCGCGGATCGCGAGAGCGAGAATGCGATCGTCGCCGCGATCCACGAGCACGTTCCCACCGACGCCATCCTCGGCGAGGAGAGCGGCCGCAGCACGCACGAGAGCTCGCGCGTGTGGGTGATCGATCCGCTCGATGGCACCTCGAATTACCTGCAGCACTTCCCCATCTGGTCGGTCTCGATCGCGCTTCGTCAAAACGACGAGACGATCCTCGGCGTGATCTACGAGCCGCTGCGCGATCTTTTCTTCACCGCCGAGCGCGGCGCCGGCGCGTATCGCAACGGCAATCGGATGAACATCTCGACGCATGCGCGCGTCGAAGGATCCTTTCTCGCAACCGGCTTTCCGTTTCGCGCACAGGAATACGTCGAGGCCTACGTCGCGATCTTCGAAGACATCATCCGCATCTCGAAAGGTGTTAGGCGCGCCGGATCCGCGGCGCTCGATCTCGCGTACACCGCGGCCGGCGTGTTCGATGGTTTCTTCGAAATGCATCTCGCACCGTGGGACGTCGCGGCCGGCGCGCTGATGGTGAGCGAAGCGGGCGGCGTGGTGACCGACTTCTCCGGCGGACAGCGCTGGCTCGAGCGCGGCAATATCATCGGCGCGTCGAAAGGCGTGCACGAAGAGCTGCTGCGGATCATCGGACGGCACGTGTCCGAAGATCAGCTGACCCACGCGAGAAAGACCTAACGGGTCCGCCGTCACCGTCACTCGCGCCGGAACACGCACAGTCGCACGTTGGAGGGCAGCGCGGCGTTGCCGGAGCCGCGTGCCTTGATGAACGCGCGCGTTCCGTTCGCGACGCCCACTCTCGTATATGCCGACGCGCCGCCCAGCGTGAGCGTAAAGCTGTCGGTGACTCCGTTCGCCGGATCCCTCGTGTCCAGCTCATAGGCGCAAGAGCAGCCGGCGCCCGGATCGTAGTCGAGGTTCTGGAAGATCTCGCGGAACTTCCAACTCGGCTGCGTGAATTGCGAGGCAACGCCGGTCGTCGCGTCGTCGCTGTACATCGCCGTCGCAAAGTCGGCCATCCACGGCTCGGCGTCCGTGGCGATGTTCGTCTCGAGGTTCGTGAGACCAGTCTGCTGCGTGTTGACCAGTCCCTGCCAGAACGTCGATTCCGTGCCGCCTTTCCGATCCGACGCATAACGCAGGAGCGCCCAGGCCTCACCGCGCGTCGCGGTGTCGTCGTCGTCCTGCGAGAAGCCGCTCGCCTGCGGCGCCAACAACCACTGGCGCAGCTTCGCGAAGTTCGCTTCTTCGTATCGGAAAAACGCGTCGAGGTTGTCGAAGTCGCCGGTCAGCTCCGCGACACCGATGTTCGACCGCGGCGAAAGGTCCGCGGCTTCGTAGAACACCAGCTCTTCCGAAATGTGCGCGAGCCCTTCGTCGAGCCACACTTCTTCGAGCTCGACGAACGGCGTGTTGACGTACATGCGGCGCGACGCGTTGATGAGGTGCTCGATCTCGTGCGCCAGCGTGCCGAGGGTCTGCTCCTTCACGACAACCACATCGCGCACATTGCCGTTGATCGAGCCGGTCGGGTCGGCCATGAGCATGTACAACATCTCGCCGACGTTGCTCGTCGAACAGCTGCCGGCCGAGAGCAGATCGCGAGACATGAAGAAGCCGCCGACGTACGAAGGCGACGCCGGAGGCGTGAGCTGATTGACTGCGGACGTGTAGAACGCGATGACGCGGAGATTGCTGTCGATGTCCGCGGGCTCGCCGAATGCGGTCGTCACCGCCGGCCAGATCGTGTTGTCGAATTCGTTCGCGATCGCCTGATAGTCGGCGGTCGACAGTCCGCCACCAATGACGGGACTTCCGCCGCTGACCTCCTGCATGATGATGATGTGCGTGCCGACGACCTCCACGCGGCCCTGCCGCGTGTCGAGTGTGCTGCAGTCGTTGTCGGTCTCCACGTTGAGGTTCATCAGCGCGCCGACGGAAGGAACGCCGGGCGTGATCGCATCGCTCCTCACGCTCGGAACTTCGTGCTCGCGAAATCGCTCTTTGATCAACTGCCGCTGTCGTCTGCGGAGCTGCGACTCGAACGTGCGGTCTTCGACGAGCCTCGGCCTAACATCGCGAGCTCGATCCACGCCCGACAGCAGCGGCAGCGGCGGACCGCTCACGGCCACGATGCCGGTCGCCGTCAGTTGGATGTCCGTGGACGTGCTCGCCGACGTGTTCGACGGCACGATCGTGTACTCCGCATTGCCCGAAAGACAGAACGTCAGAGGCACCGGCGTCGTCGACGTGAACACGCCGCCGAGGGACAACGCGACGCAGGACATCTCCGTCACGGTGACGGAAAGAGTCTGGTTTGCCGTTCCGCCCGCACCGGTGGCCGTGATCTGGACGACATAGATGTTGTTGGTGTCGGCATCATGCGGCGCGAAGAAATCGGGCGACACGTTGAAGGAAAGGCCGCCGCCGCTCTGGATCGAGAAGTCGCTTTGATCCGCGCCGCCGGTGATGGCGAAGCTCGTCGTATCGCTCGCGGTCACGGTGTGGAACACGCCCTCGGCCTGCTCGGTCGTGCTGATCGAGCTCAGACTCGTGAACGCAGGCGGCTCAGTGGCGACGTTCGTCACCGTCACGGCGATGGCCATCGCCGCGACGTTTCCCTGCCCGTCGCTCGCCGACACGATCACGTCGTAAACGTTGTTGCCGCCGGCGTCGGTCGGTGCCTCGAAGTTCGGAGCGCTGAGGAACGTGAGCGCGCCCGACGTCGGATGAATCGAAAACTTCGCCGAGTCGGCGCCTCCGAAGTTCGAGTACGTCCGCGCATTCCCCTCGGGATCGGTCGTCGTGACGGTCATGACGGCCGTCGTGTTTTCCGCGACCGAAGCCGCGGACGACGAGGTGAAAACGGGCGGTCCGTTCAACACCGCGCCGGTCGTCGACGGCTGCCGCAATCCGCCGCGCAGCTCGCGGACATGCGCGGCTTTGACCTGCGTCACGCCGGTGGTGATCGAGCTGTCGGTGAAGGTGATCGTCGCCATGCTCAGCGCCGTCCGTGCTGCGTTCAATGCGGTGCGCAGCTCCGTGATGTGAACCGCCTTGATTTTCGTGGAGGTCGTGAGCGTCGGATCGGTGAATGTCGACGTCGACAATCCGCCGAGCACGCGCATCGTATTGACGTCCGTGCGCAGCTCGGAGATATGCGTGGTCTTCACCAAGGTCGTGCCGGTCGTGATCGGATCGTCGGTGTACGAAAACGTGCCGGCATACACGGAGGTGCTGTTCGGCCCTCCGGTGACGCGAGCCTGGTACTTGTACGCCGTGTTCGCGGTGGCCGTAGAGTCGGTGAACGTCGTCTTCGACGTCGAACCGAGGAGCACGAATGCGCCGCCGGTGGAGCGAAGCACCTCGTAGGTCTGCGCTCCGGCGACCGCGTTCCACGTGACCGTGACGGAGGTGGAACTGTTCACGCTCGTTTGGAGATTCGATGGCTGCGCTTTCGCCAATGCGGCGATGAACATCGCGGCCAATGCGATGACGTGCAGACGACGCTGCATAGAATCACCTCGAATTTGTTGGGAGAGAGCTCCTATCTTACCGTGTGCAGAGGTTCCCTGATTGCGAAAACTTCCCCGCTCGTTTTTTCTCCACGACACGGTCTCGGTCGCGCGCGCGCTTCTCGGATGCGTACTGTGGCGGCGGCTCGACGACGGCGAGCTGCTGGCCGCGCGACTCGTCGAGACCGAGGCGTACCTCGGCGCGAACGACATGGCCAGCCATGCGCGTCGCGGTTTGCGGTCGGAGCGCAACGCATCGATGTATCTCGAAGGCGGACACGCGTACGTCTACTTCACGTACGGCATGCACTGGTGTCTGAACGTCGTGACGCAGGAGGAGGACATCGCCGAGGCCGTGTTGTTGCGTGCGGCGGAACCGGTACGCGGAGTCGAATCGATGCGTGTTAGGCGGGCGAAGGCGAAGAAAGACTGGGATCTGATGAACGGCCCCGGAAAGATCTGCATGGCCATGGACATCGATCGCCGGCTCGACGGCGAGAGTCTGCGCGGCGACACGCTGTGGCTTTCGAAGCGCGACCTCGACGTGAGCGACGACGACATCGCAGTCAGCCCGCGCATCGGCATCGACAATTCCGGCGACGCGGCCGCATGGCCGCTCCGCTTTTTTCTGCGCGGCAATCGCTACATGTCCGCGTACTCTCGCAATGTCTGATCACTACCGCACGATCGCCGCGCGCGTCGAGCATCGCATCAAGATCGAGCGCTCGGAGTTCCTCGGCGTCGCCTTTCCCATCACGCGCGACGAAGAGTTTTTCGAGGAGCTCACGCGGATCCAGAAACGCGACTTCGATGCGACCCATCACTGCTGGGGGTTTCGTCTGTTCGCCGAGTCGCGCTCACGCAGCTCCGATGCGGGCGAGCCGTCCGGCACCGCTGGCAAGCCGATTCTCAGCGCGATCGAAGGGGCGGATCTGCACGACGTCGCGGTGGTGGTCGTGCGCTGGTACGGCGGCATCAAGCTCGGCACGGGCGGACTCGCACGCGCGTATCGCGAGTCGGCGGCGGAAGTGCTTCGCGTCGCGACAGCGGTCGATCGCTATCTCTACGAGAGCGTTCGCGTCATCGTGCCGTTCGATGCGCTGAGCGTCGTCTACCGGCTCATCGATCCGCCTAACATCGCGCTCGTGGAAGAGAACTACGGCGACGAGAACGAGTTCGTGTTCGACGTGCGGAAGTCGAAGGTCGCCGAATTCAGGAGACAACTCACGGAGAAGCGGCTCACTCTTCGGTGACGGTGGTCTTCGCGATCCGATCGCCGGTGCGCGGTTTTCCCATCAGCACGAGGATGACCTCGAGGAAGTTCCAGACCGGGATGATCAGCGGCAGATTGCGGACGAGCGAGCGTCCATAGCCGCAGCCTTCGCCGCGCGGCGTGAGCAGGCGCAGCCCGAGGAGGTACTTGCCGACCGAGCGGCCCCGAAAACCATCGCGAAACAGCATGGCGATCATCAGGACCGCCAGGGCGCCCCACCACACGAGCTGGATGCCTTTCGGAGAGGTCATCCAGGTCATCGCATAGCTGGCGACGGACGCCGGAAGGATGAGGATGATCGAGAGCGACAGGGCGTCGACCAGGAACGCAGCGATCCTGAGGAGCTTGGTGTGGGTCATGAAACCTCTCCGGACGATTGTCGTACAACCGTTCTGCAGGTGTCGCCCATGAACAAGCTGAACCGTACCGTTTATTTGCTCCCGATCCTTCTCGCCGCCATGGCGTGCGATCACAGGGAGCACCGGTTCGGCCACGAGGCGACCGAAACGATCACGCGCACCTGGCCGGCCGCGAGCATCCGGCAGCTCCAGGTGTTCGAGGTCTCGGGAAGCGTGACCGTGGAAGCGGGCAACACGAATGAGATCCGGCTCACGGCCACCGCACGCGGCGATCTCGATCTGAAGGCCCAGGCCGAGAACAAGGGGCTGTTCCAGACCGTGGTCGACGGCGACACGCTGAAGATCGGGCGAAAAGAAAAGCGTCACCGCGGGTTCAACTTCATCCTCTTCGACCGCGACGACGTGGAGATCGACTACAAGCTCACGATCCCTGCAGCGATGGCGCTCGATCTGAGCACGGTCAACGGACGCATCACGACGCGCGGCACTGCGGGCGAGACGGAAGCGTCGACGGTCAACGGCACGATCGACATCGAGACCGCGGGCACGGAAGCGCTGTATGCGACGACGGTGAATGGACGCGTGAAGGCGAAGTTCACCCGCTCGTTCCAGGGCGCGAAGTTCAAGAGCGTGAACGGCGGCGTGGAAGCGATCCTGCCGAACGACGCGTCGTTCAGCGTCGATCTCTCGCAGGTGAACGGCGACTACGAGGCATCGTTCCCGCTGAGCGTGCACTCGGGTCCGGGCAGCCGGCGCGTGTCGGGTGAAGTGAACGGCGGCGCGCACGAGCTGAAGATCGTGACCGTGAACGGCGACATCGAGCTGGCGCGGCTGAACGATTCGCTATGATCCGCGCGTGACCGACGCGCGCCGGTTCCTCTTTCCTGCTTTCTTCCTTGCCGTTGCGATCGTCGCGATCGCTCCCATCCGCAATTACGACTTCTTCTGGCATCTCGCCACCGGGCGGTGGATCGTCGAGCATGGCGCGCTGCCGCTGCGCGATCCGTTCACCGTGGCGAGCGATCGCAGTGAGTGGGTGAATGGGGAGTGGTTGTTCGAGATCGTGGTGTATGGGGTGGAGCGCGTGGTGGGCGTGGTGGGGTTGTCGGTGGTGGGGGGGCTGCTGGCTGCGCTGGTGTTTGTAGGACTGATAGGGCCTATAGGGCCTATGAGGCCTATAGGACTAGCGCTCAGCGCGATTGCGTTCGCGGGGGCGATGCCGACCTTCGATGTTAGGCCGGCGTCGGTGGCGCTGGTGTTTTTGGTGCTGGCGCTGCGCGCGCGATCCCCGGTGGCGCACGCGATCATCGCGGCTCTCTGGATGAACGTGCATCCTTCGGCACTGCTCGCGCCGGGCGTCGCGGCGCTCTCGACGCGTCGCGTCGCTCCGACGATTGCGAGTGCTCTTGCGCTGCTTCTGAATCCGTATGGGCTGCGCGGGATCCTCGCGCCGGTCGAGCTGACGCTCTTCGCACGCAGCGGGCAGTTCGTGAACACAGAATGGCTTCCGAGCTCGATCGCGCGATTTCCACTTCTCTACATCTGCATCGGCATCGCGGCGATTGCATTCGGGACGGCGGAGAACCGCCGCGAGCATTGGTGGCGCGCCTTGCTGTTAGGCGGATTCGCGTGGCTGGCCATGGAGCACGTGCGCAATCAGGGCCTGTTCTTCGCCGCGTTTGCGGTGCTCGTGGCGCCGATGGTGCGCGCCGACCGCATCCAGCCGCGCATCGTGTACGCAGCCGCCGTGCTCGTTCTCGTCTTCGTCGGCCTAACCGCCGATCATCGCCTCGGCGCGCCTCCGGAGCGCTTTCCGATCGCAGCGGTCGCGCGTCTCAAAGCGAGCGGATTGCCCGGGCACATCTACAACCCCGATCAATTCGGCGGATTTCTGATCTGGTCGTTCTATCCCCATCGGCGCGCGCTCACCGACGGACGCAACGAGCTCTATCACGCATTCATCCCCGAGTACGCGCACGCGCGCACCGACGAGCGCGCCTGGCGCGCGCTCGTTGCGAAATATCGAATCGATCTTGCGGTCGATGAATACCGCCCGCCGCTGCAAGTCATGAACGCTGTGACGCGCGAGGTGATGTCGATGCCTGCGTCGCTCGCCTACTGGCCGCGCCAGAAGTGGGCGCTCATTGCATTCGATGAAGCGGGAATGGTGTTCGCGCGACGCGCGGCGTTTCCGCCGGAAGTGCTCGAGAAGTGGGAGATTCGGGGAGTGGTGCCGGACGCCAGGATGACGCGCTGACGCGCGTCAATTCACGGTCTCGTGCGGATCGGGATAGCGCAGTTCTTCTTCGGGCCAGCGTTGTCGGAGCACGCGATCGAAGTGCGGCCTCACGACGGCTTCGTACTGCGGCGCGAGTCCCGGGAACAACTCCAGGATCGCTTTGCGCGCGCACTCGACGAGGCATCGCGCTTCGCGATGGGAGACCGTGCGATCGCTGCTGATGAGATTCAACGTGAGGTCGACGATCATGCGAACACGACGGAGCCGGCGGCGCTCGAAGAAGGCGGAAGGGACTTCCGTCTGCGACTCGTACTCGAATTTCGGCATCGTGTTCAGCGGCTGAAACCCAGGCATCGGAAGCCGCATTCCATGGGGCGGTAAAGTTTGCGGGCCGCGCTACGCGTGCTCGCGATCGCCTTCCGCCCAGATCTCGTCGGCGAGGTTTTGATCGACGCGCGTTTCGTAATAGCGGATCGCGCCGCGGCCGACTGCATACACCGCCGCGTAATTGAGCGCACCGCCGGAGATCACGCCGACGATCGGAATGAGTTTCGTGAGCCGCTCGCGGAACACGCGCGCGCCGATCTTCTCCGCGAGCAAACCACCTTCGATCGTCGCGGATCCGAGCATCGCGGCGATGCTCTGCTTTCCCATCCCCACGCCCGATCCGTACGCGAGACACGACAGCGCCTCGGCGAATCGCTCGCGCGAGGACGGCTCGTGTCCGTAGATCGCCGCGATGCCGAGCACGAGACGGAACTGCTGATAGACGAGGTAGGCGAGATCGGCACCGAGCGTGGCGATGGCCGCGAAACCGACCGGCAGACCGGTCACCGCGCCCGCGGCCGCGCAGCGGATCGCCGTGCGGCGCGCGAGCGTGCGCGCATGCTGCGCCGCGCTGTAGTCGGGCGCACCTTCGCGCAGGTCCTCGATTTCTTTCTTCAGCTTGTCCGTGTCGATGTCTTCGAACACGGAGCGGAAGACTTCTTCGAGCACCGAGTCTGCGCGCTTCTTGATGCTTCTCGCGTTCATGGATGCATCAGGTTTCGGATTTCGTCGAGCTTTCTGATTTCGACGTTTCGGATTTCGTACCTTCTGATTTCGTACCTTCTGATTTCTCGCTCTTCGTTTCTTCCGGTTTCTGGTTTCTGGTTTCTGATTTCGAGCCCGCGTAATCGGTCTTATAAAAACCCGAGCCCTTGAACTGAATCGCCGGCGAAGAGATGAGCTTCTTCATCTCGCCTCCGCACTTCGCGCAATGCTCCAAAGGCGCATCGCTGAAGCGCTGAATGATCTCGTGACGCTCCTTGCACTGTTTGCACTCGTACTCGTAGATCGGCATGGGATCTCTCTCGCTTTATAGAAACGCGTCTCCGATGAGACCGATTTCACAGCTTGATTTCAGAGCTTGCCTAGGCGTGCGCTGGAGTTCTCCTCGGCTGCGAAGACCTTGCCGTTGCGGAAGTACACGCCCGCCACCGCGCCGCCCGACGTCCGGTAGTACCAGGCCTCGAACGTCGCTTCGCTGCGACGGTTCTTCACGCGCCATCCGGGCAGCGGCTCGCCGAGAATGCCCGCGACCTGGCGCTGGGACATGCCTTTCTCCAGGCTCGCGAGCTGCTCGCGCGTGACCGCGAGCCGTTGCGCGGCGAGGGCCATTCCGCGCCGGGCATGCTCGCTCTCGGGATGATGCTCGAGGACCACGCGATAGAAGCGGATCGCATCGCGATAGCGGCCGGCGGCGGCGAGATCATCCGCGAACTCGAGCTGCAGACGCGCCCATACTTCGCGCGCGCGAGTGTGATTCGGATGCCTTTCGACGAACGCGCGCACGGAGTCGGCATAGACCTGCTTGTGCTCGACGGACGCTCCGCTCGCGACGGCGCTCTTCTTGTGGCGGAGCACTTCGCGCCACTCGGCCTGATGATCCGGCTGCACATCGTTGCTACAACCGATCGCGACCGTTGCCAGAGCGATCGCAACAAGAGCGAAAACTCGCATCGTCGACAACTTAGCATGAGGGCCCGTTTCCTTGACAGCGCGAGAGAGCGAAGTCGATAATCGTTGGCCCTTGAATGTCCGTTCAGGGCGGGTCAAGCTACAGCAGGCGGAGGATTTATGGCCGTGAGGGGCGAGGATGTCGCAGGCTCGATCGACGCGCAAGTTCGCGAGTCGATCGAGAAGATGGTGGCCGAGATCCGCTCTTCCGTCGAAGACGTTCGCGTTGCCGTCGATTCACAATTGAAAGCCGCGCTCCAGAGCGTGCAGGCCGACGTCAACTCGATCTCCTTCCTTCCTCAGATCCGGAAGTCCATTTCCGAGCTCGAGGAGACGCTCGACGCCGAGCGCCCCGCTCCGGTTGCCGCCGCGCCCGCAGGCGCGAGCGCGACGCGCGTGAAATCCGCGGTGCAGAAGATCGAACAGCACAAGTCGCAAGTCGATGTTCTCAACGCGCTGCTCGAGCAGAGTCTCGACTTCGGCTCGCGCGCTGCGCTGCTCATTCTGCGCGGCGAGACCTTCAGTGGATGGAAGGGTGCGGGCTTCACCGCGCACGGCGGGAACGACGAGAACGTGAAGCGCTTCAACGCGGCGCCCGGTCTCATCCCCGAGCTCGATCGCGTGCTGCGCAATGAGCACGTGGTGATGTGGGACGGTGCGAATCTCGCCTCGCGCCTCGGCGTCGGCGGATCTGTGCAGGCCGTGCTCATCCCGATGGTGATCAAGGACAAGGTCGCGGCAGCGGTGTACATCGATGCCGTCGAAGCCGACGTCGCGAAGTTCGATGTGCCGTCGCTCGAGCTGCTCGTGTTCATCACCGGCTTGCTCGTCGACACGCTCGCGATCCGCAAGAAGATTCCGTCGCCGAGTCTGCAGGAGGAAAGTGGAGCGGAGGGCGTCAGCGCTCCGAAACCGGCATCGGCTCCTGCCCCTGCACCCGCACCTTCCGGCGGGCTGAAGCCCGCCGCTCCACCGGCGCCGGCTCCGCCGCCACAACCACCGCCGAAACCCGCGCCCGCGATTCCGGCAACGACCGGCGCGGGCACGGTGGCGATCAACGCCTCGCAGTTGCGCGAGATGATGGCGAACCAACGGCCAAGCTTCAATGTGCCATCGGCGGAAGAGTTCAGCGCGCCGTCGCCGTCGCCCGCAGCGACGACGAAAATCCCCGCGGCCGAGCCTGCGAAGCCCGCACCGCCTCCACCCGCGCCGGCAGCCGCCGCGGCAACGGAGGAGCGTCCGACCACGCAGTACATCCCGCCGGCGAGTCTCGCGCGCGGAGCGGCCGCGCCCGCCGGCGGCAGCGGAGAGGACGCGAAGAAGCATGATGAGGCGCGCCGCTTCGCGCGATTACTGGTGTCGGAGATCAAGCTGTACAACGAGTCGAAAGTCGAGCAGGGCCGCAAGAACAACGACCTCTACGAGCGGCTCAAGGAAGACATCGACCGCAGCCGTCAGATGTACGACGAGCGCATTTCCGACGAAGTGCGCAAGGTCTCGAACTATTTCTACGACGAGCTGGTCCGCATTCTCGCGGACGGCAAAGCGGACGCGCTCGGTCTCTAGGTTTGGAGTGCGGTAGCGCGTAGCTACCGCTATCTCATGGCGACGGAGTCACCGCTCCGCGGCATTTCAAAGCGGTAGCTCAACGCTACCGCACTCCAAACTGGCAATGACCTAGCAGTCGAGTCCTCATCGTGATTCGCCGCCGTCGTCGCGTCCTCGCCGCCATTGTCGTGCTCGTGATCCTGACACTCGGCGGAGCCGCGCTCTACTACTACCGCGACCTGATTCCGCCCGCTGCGTTGATGCAGACCACGACGCTCGAGCCCGAGGCTCCGCCGGATCTCGAGAAACTGCGCGACAAATTTCGCGCGGGTGTCGAGGCCGTTCACCAGGATGACGGAGACGCGGCCATCCGCAACCTCGGCTCATTCACGTTCGGAAAGCGCGCCGTCGAGGAGTACCGCCTGTACTTTCTCGCGAACGCGCATCAGCTCAACGGCAACACGAGCTCCGCGCGCGTAACGCTCGCGAAGCTGTGGCGCCGCTCGCCAAAAATGATTCACGCCGGCGATGCCGCATTCACCCTCGGCAATCTCTACGCGACCATCGGCGACTGGACGCACAGCGGCGACGTGTACGCAGCGCTCGCACGCACGTCGGAGAATCGCGCGATCTCCAGCGAAGCACGGCAGATGGCTCTGCGATCGCGCCTGCAGACCGGCGATCTCGCGGCCGCGTACTACGCCGCGCGGAGCATGCTCATTCACGAGCCGGCATCCGAGCACGCCGGCGATGCAGCGGCGATCGTGCGCGCTCTCAGCGGACTCGATGCGAATGCGGAGATTCCCCTGACCCCGTCGGAACGACTCGATCGCGCGATCAATCTCCGGATCTCCGATGCTCCCGCCAAAGCGCTCGACGAGCTGACGAGGCTCGAGGCAGCGGCGCCGTCGCTTCGCCACTCGACGCGGCTGCAGCGCGGCATTGCGCTGCATCAGCTCAAGCGCTACGAAGAATCGAACAAAGTCCTCGAGCCGCTCACTTCGGGTGCGTTCAAAGTCTCGATTCCGGCGCTGCAGTACGCGGCAAAGAACTACGCGATCGTCGCCGGCTCGATCGATCCGTTCACGTACAAGACCGTGAAAGAGAAGAAGCGCGTCGGCACGGTGAAGGTGCGCGTGGGCAAAGGAAAGAAGCGGCGCACGGTGAGCAAACCGAAGTATCAGACCGTGTTTCGAAAGGTGCAGCTCGTCGACCTTCCGAAGAAAAAGAAGAAAGAAGAGTACGAGCGCCTTTCGAGCGAGCGCCTCAAAGACCTGCTGTCGCTGAAAGAGACCGACGAAGAAACGCGCCTGATCGCGCTCGACAATCTCATCGCGCGCGCGGAGGCGAAAAATCAGGACGAATATCTCCGCGAGCTCGTGCCGCAGGTCATCGCCATCGAGCGCGACAGCGATCCCGCGCTGCAGCATTTCTGGGACAAAGGTTGGGCCGCGTACGCGCGCGGCGATCTTGCCACCGCGCAAAAGACGTTTCGATTCATCTTCGACACGTACACGCATCCGAACGTGAAGCGCCAGTCGCGCTATTGGTACGCGCGCGTGATCGAGCGCCTCGGCGAAAAGGAAGAGGCATCGACGATCTATCGCGAGCTCGCTTCCGCGCCTTACGCGGATCTCTACGCCATTCATGCCTCGAATCGCGGCGCGCCGCTGCGTCCGGAGAAATCGAACCCGTTGAAAAAAACCGGAGCCGACTGGGGCGAGCTCGCGGACAAGCAGATGCCGCCGGAGCTGCGGCTCGCGTACGAGTTGACGTCGCTGGCCGCGATGCGCGAGGCGAATCTCGAAATTCGCGCGAACCAGGATCGACGGAACACGCGCTTCGCCGAGGCGCTGCTCGCGGATGTGCATCACAGCGCGGGCAACGCGGTATCGATGTTTCGATCTCTGCGAAAAGCGTGGCCGCAGCTCGCAACGGTCGAGCAGGACACCGTGCCGGTGTACTTCCTGGCGATGTACTACCCGCAGGCGTACGGCGACTCGATCGAGAAACATGCGAAGACGAACGGACTGGATCCGAATCTCGTGCGCGCGCTGATCCTGCAGGAGAGCTACTACAACCCGCAGGCGAAATCGCGCGTCGGCGCGACCGGTCTCATGCAGCTCATGGCGCCGACCGCGACCGATCACGGCCGCAAACTGCACATCCGCTTCGCCGCATCACGACTCGAGAATCCCGACGTGAACGTGCAGCTCGGGACGTATCACCTGCGCATGCTGATCCGGCTCTTCAGCGGAAACGAATATCTCGCCATCGCCGCTTACAACGGCGGACAGGGCAACGTGGCGAAATGGCGCCGCGCTGTCCCGCGAAAACCGCTGGATGAGTTCCTGGAATCGATCCCGTTCCCGGAGACCAGGAACTATGTGAAGAGGGTGACGATGCTGCGCAGCGCGTATGCGCGACTGACGTCGTGAATGGTGCTGGGTGCTGGGTGTTGGCGGGTTCTCGACTTACGTGAACATTTCACCCGAGAGCCGCCAGCACCTAAAACCCAGCACCCAGCACCGGCTGAAAGAGCGAAGCTCGTCAGCCTTTCCACTTGATCGTGCAGCCGAACGCGCGCGTCTCGGTCTGCGCGACGTCGCGCCCGTCGAGCAGCGAGTTGAGCGCGTTTGTTAGGCCGGTCGTCTTGCGCTCTTCCGGCTTCGCCGAATCATCGACGTATCCGCGATAGCGCACGACACCGCTGCCATCAACCACGAACACGTGCGGGGTCACGCGCGCTCCGTACGCGCGGGCGATCGCGCTGTCGCCGTCTTTGAGATACGGGAACGGATAGTTCTTCTCGGCCGCGCGCGCCTTCATGTTCGCGAGCGTCTC
>Ga0075428_100000230_pt1 | contig 54502 bp, 46 predicted proteins | sample RhiMetdeltSRZDD2_FD_75291 | JGI IMG/M metagenome (GOLD analysis project Ga0075428, IMG submission 75291) | Populus rhizosphere microbial communities from Tennessee, USA - Rhizosphere MetaG P. deltoides SRZDD2 | ecosystem: Host-associated > Plants > Roots > Rhizosphere > Soil | place: USA... | reverse complement strand
GATCTCGGACTTGAACGTAGAGTATTTGCGCCGCGGCAAGTTGAAAGTGTTCCCGTTGAGCCGCGGTTTCGCCTGGCTGGACGCCGGCACGAGCAGCAGTCTGCACGATGCGTCGGCCTACGTTCAAACCATCGAAAAGCGCCAGGGCATTAAGATCGGCTGCCCGGAGGAAGCGGCCTTTGGCCGCGGCTTCATCTCTCTAAAGCAACTGGAAGGTCTCACCGCGGAGATGCCGAATTGCGAATACAAGGATTACCTCCTCACCATCGCTGCCGAAGCGAAACGCCTGCATTAACGAGCGTCACGTGCATCTTCTCGTTACAGGCGGAGCGGGGTTCATCGGATCGAACGTGATTCAGCGAATCATTGGCGAACCGGCAGTTAAGCGCCTGGTGAATCTGGATTGCCTTACGTACGCGGGACACCTCGAAAACCTGGAACGAGTCGCGGATCATCCAAAGTACGTTTTTGAGAAAGTTGATCTACGCGAGAAGAAAGCTGTAGTGGACGTGGTGCAGAAGCATGCCATCACTCACGTGATGCATTTGGCCGCGGAGTCGCACGTGGACCGCTCCATCACCGGCCCGAACGACTTTATTCACACGAACATTGTCGGCACGTTCCATTTGCTCGAAGCCTGCCGCGCTTTCTGGGGTCGCGACTTTATCGGCAAGCGCTTTCATCACGTTTCGACTGATGAAGTCTACGGCAGCCTTGGTCCTACCGGCCGTTTTACTGAAACCACTCCTTACGCGCCGAATTCGCCCTACTCAGCCAGCAAAGCTTCCAGCGACATGCTTGTGCGCGCTTATCATCACACTTACGGCCTCCCGACGATCATCACCAACTGTTCGAACAACTACGGACCGTATCAATTTCCGGAAAAGCTCATTCCGGTGGTCATTCAGAGCGCCTTCGCACGCAAATCGATCCCGGTCTACGGCGATGGCATGAATGTGCGCGACTGGCTTTACGTCGGCGATCACGCTGAGGCGCTCTGGATTGCGCTGACATGCGGCAAGGATGGCGAGACGTACAACATCGGGGGGCATAACGAATGGGCGAACATTCGGATGGTGGAACTCATTTGCGATTTGATTGATAAACTCGCGCCGAAACTTGGAGGCGACTCTCGCAACCTGATCACCTTCGTTCCCGATCGGCCTGGCCATGATCGCCGTTACGCAATCGACGCCTCCAAAATCCAGCGGGATCTGGGTTGGACCCCGGCCCACACCTTCGAACGCGGCATTCGCGAGACCGTCGAGTGGTATCTCGCGAATCAGAATTGGGTGCAGAAAGTAACGCGAAAGTCGTAGTGCTCAACGTGGCGCTAGCAGATCGAACGCAACGGCGGCCATGGCCGTGATGCCGGTCTCCAGCGTCGGCCGGATCACGGGCAGGTACTGGCTTGAGTGCAGGGCCGGCAAAGACTTGCCTGCGGACTGATGTTCCTTGAATTTCGCCGGCTCAACCGTCCCCAGCCAAAACATGCAGATGGGGATTTTGTGCTCGGTGCGACCGAACAATCCAAAATCTTCCGCGCCCATGATCGGTTTCGTGCGGACCGTCCGCTCCTTCCCAAAGGCGTTGTCGAACGCGCGCAGAAGTCGTTGCGCCAGCTCCGGGTTATTGTAGGTGGCCGGCGATGATTCGTTTGCGATCGTGACGATCGGGTACCGGTCCTCCGGCAATCCCGCCGCCTGGGCCAGACCACGCGTGATCCGTTTGACTGCCTCAAGGGTGTGATTGCGCACCTCGTCCGAATACGACCGCAGCGTCAACTGCAGCTTCACTTCGTCGGAAATGATGTTGTGTTTGGTCCCGCCGTGGATTGAGCCGACGGTCACGACCGCGGGTTGAGTCGGGTCCGTTTCGCGACTCACGATGGTCTGTAACGCGAGCACTGTTTGCGCGGCCAACACGATTGGGTCTTTGGTCTTGTGCGGCCATGCTCCGTGACCGCTCACGCCGCGGATCGTGACATCGACCGAGTCCACGTTCGCGAGCGCGAACCCTTCCGTGACACCGACTGCTCCCGCAGGCAGTTCGGGCGCGCAATGGAGCGCCACGCAATAGTCCGGCCGCGGAAAGCGCGTGAACAGTCCGTCGGCGAGCATCGCCTTCGCTCCCTGCACTTTTTCTTCCGCCGGTTGTGCGATCATCACCAGCGTGCCGCGCCATTTGCCTTTCGATTGCGCGAGCAAACGCGCCGTTCCAAGAAAGACCGTCATGTGCATGTCGTGACCGCACGCGTGCATGACGCCGACCGTGTTTCCCTTTTCATCGGTCGCGCTGATTTTGCTCGCGTAAGGCGCTCCCGTTTGTTCAGTCACAGGCAATGCATCCATGTCCGTGCGCAGCAAGAGCGTGGGCCCACCGCCATTCTTCAGCACGCCGACGACTCCATGCCCGCCAACCTTGCGGGTGACCGCGAAGCCGGTTCGTTCGAGGTCGTCCGCAAGAAGCTTGGCCGTCTTCTCCTCCTGGTTGGAGAGTTCCGGCTGCGCATGCAACTGCTTGTAAAGCGGTTCCTGGGTTGCAGCGATCTGGGCCGCCTGGGCTGCAATGCCGCTGTCAGACGACTGTGCGCAACACCATTGAACACTCAGGATGGCGGATAGAAGAACCGCGAATGGCTTCATAATCCATTGCCGCTTCGGTCGTCCATCAAATCAAGCGTTTTCTTGCCGTCGATTTGCACAAATCAAAATCAGGGGTAATTTGCCACGAACCAAACTGTATCACGTGGCTATGAGCACATACGCTTACACCGCCTACGATTCCAAGGGCAAATTATTCACCGGCAACATCGAGGAACGCACGTGGACCCGGGCTCTACGGCGCGTCCGCGAAATGGGATTGTTTCCCGCCTGCGTCAAAGAGCGCGACGAGAGGCCGTTGCGCGAGAAGCTCAAGATCGCGCTGCCCATCACGCGGCCCCGGCCCGCCGCCGATGCCAGCGCCGCGCCCGCGAGCGGTATTTCGCCCGCGCGCCTGGCTGAATTCACGCGCCAGCTTGCAACGCTGCTCGATGCCGGCATACCGCTTTTGCGAGGCCTGCGCTCTATTCAGGAGCAGGAGGAGAATCGTAAGCTGAAGGCATTGCTGGGCGCGATTATTCGCTCCGTTGAGGGTGGCTCGACCTTTTCGGAGGCGCTCGCGGTGCATCCTAAAATCTTCATGCACCTTTACGTCAGCATGGTCATCGCGGGCGAAACCGCGGGCATGCTCGAGGCGACGCTGGCGCGGTTGGCTGACTTCATGGAGCGCAGCATACGCACGCGCGCCCGAATAAAGGCGGCGCTGATTTATCCGATGGCGGTCATGTTTGTGGCGGTCAGCATCATGACCGTTTTGATGGTTTGGATCATACCGCGTTTCAAAGCTGTGTTCCTGGATCTGACGGGCAGCGCGAACCTGCCTCCATTCACTGAATTCGTCCTTGGCCTTTCACAGTTTTTCAAGGATCACCTGATCCTCTTTGCAGTGCTCGCGGGTGTTTTGACTGTAGCTTTTAGGGCTATCCACCGCTTCCCGCCGGGCCGTGCCATGTTCGACGCGTTGAAGCTCAAGCTGCCGGTGATAGGCCGCATCATCCGCAAAGCCGCCGTCGCCCGTTTTTCACGCACGCTTGGCAGCATGCTGCAAAACGGCGTACCGGTGCTGCAGGCGTTGACCATTACTCGCGACACTACTGCGAACACTGTTTTTTCCCGGGCCATCCAGCTTACGCATGATCAGGTGAAAGAAGGAGAGAGCGTGACGCGGCCGCTGCAGGGTTCGGGCGTTTTCCCGTCGACTGTGATTAGCATGGTCGATGTCGGCGAACAAACCGGTGCTTTGCCGGACATGCTCTTGCGCGTTGCGGACGACTATGACGAAGCAGTTGATCGGAGTATTGGCGCAGCGTTGTCGCTGCTCGAACCCGCCCTGATCATGTTCCTGGCGGTGGTCGTCGGCGCGATCGTGATCGCTCTCTTTCTGCCGATTATCAACTTCGACCCTACGCCCAGAGGTGAAGGTGGTTCCTGATCCGTTCTGATCTGAGTCGCGCTCTTGACTTCCGGCTACGCAAGGCGGAAAAAGCAACGGCGTGCAGAAATCCAGCTTCTATGCCGAATGGCGAGCGCGCTACTCGCCGGAGCCGTGCCTGCGTGAAGAGACCGGTGCGCCTTCGGAGAAGCTGCTCCAGGCGATCTGGCTGCACCAGCGAATCACCCGCGACAAACTGGCCACGCTCGACGGCCAGACCGTAGAAGTATTGCACCCGGGCTTTTGGAACCGGGAACCCGGACCGGACTTTCGCTCCGCGGTGCTGCGCATCGGCGGTGACCTGGTTTCGAAAGCGGATGTCGAAATCGATCTTCATTCCGCAGGGTGGAAGTCGCATGGCCATGACGTAAATCCTGCCTTCACGAACGTGGCCCTGCACGTCGTCTGGGAAGGCGACGAGCGGTCTCAACGTCCCACGATTGCCCTGAAAAGTTTTCTCGATGCTCCGCTCGCGGACCTGTCGCTCTGGATCGGTCGCGAAGGCGCGGACGCGCCGTCGCTGGCGGGGCAGTGCAGCGCGCCTTTGAAGGAATTGAGCGAACAGCAACTCACCGAACTGCTCAACCAGGCCGCACTGGCCCGCTTCCAAAGCAAAGCGAAGCAGTTCCAGTCGCGTGCTCGCTACGGCGGTTGGGAACAAGCGCTCTGGGAAGGTTTGCTTCGCGCCCTCGGCTATAAGCACAATGTATGGCCGATGCAACGGCTGGCGGAGTTGCGCGACGTGCTCCTGCACGACTCGCCGCGCGACCCGCTCACGGTCCAGACTCGTTTGCTCGGCGTTGCCGGTTTGCTGCCCGAAGATGTCGCCACGGCCCATCGCTCAAGCGCGCCTCACTTGCGTCAACTCTGGGATGTGTGGTGGCGCGAGCGCGAGACGTACTTCGACCACTTGCTGCCAAAAACAGTTTGGCGCTTCGCGGGACTTCGACCTGCGAACCATCCACAGCGCCGCCTCGCATTGGCCTCGCACTGGCTGGCGAATAAAAACCTGATTTCAAATCTCGACAAGTGGTGCGGGCAAAAGATCGACGATGCGAACCTGCTCCCGTCGTTACACAAGCTGCTCCAGGTCAAAGACGACTTTTGGATGTCACATTGGACGTTTCGCAGCGTACCATTAAAGCAACCAAAACCGTTGCTTGGTTCCCCGAGACTCACGGACATTGCCGTCAATGTCATTCTTCCCTGGCTTTGGAGTCGCGCTGTCGAAGGGAAGAACCTCTTGCTGCAGGCGGAGATCGAGCGGCGCTTCCTGGCCTGGCCCGCGAGTGAGGACAACGTCATTCTCAAACTGGCGCGACGGCGGCTGCTCGACACCGCTACTCGCAAATTGAAACCGCGAGCCGCGCTCCAACAGGGCTTGCTCCAGGTCGTGCGCGATTTTTGCGAGCAGTCCAACGCGCTGTGCCAGAATTGCCGCTTCCCCGAACTCGTTCGCGCATGGCCGCGGTAATCGCATCACATCCTTGCCAGCGCCAGCAGCACGGCGCCTGCGACCGCCACCGCGCCGCCAATGAGCGACCGCATCGTGGCGCGCTCGCCTTCGACGTAGCGCGAAAACGGTATGATCACGATCGGTGTCATGGCGACGATCGGCAGCACGATACCGGTGGGTGCGATTTTCAACGCCCACTGATAACAACTCACACCGAGCGCCGGGCCGGACATGCCGTTCAGCAGGACCCAGGGCCAGGCTTTGCGCCATCGCTCGGCCGCGCTCCCGGGCAGGGGCGAATTGCGAGCTTTGATGATCCACAGCAGCAGCGCCGTCAGCAGCACGCCGCCCAGGATGCGTTGATATGCCGCTGTAACGCCGTCGATGTTTTCACCCGCGTTCTGCGCGACGGCAAACGCCTTTCGGCTCAGCACGGCTCCGAGCGCCTGACAAATCGCGGCCGCGAGTCCAAACAGCATGCCTGCGCCGAGGTGATTCGAAGTTTCGAGATGTCGCCCCGGCGCGAGCGCGACCGCCACACCCGCGAGCACCAGAAGGCCACAACCGATTTCGCGCCAGCTCAGTGTCGTTCCAAGCCACATCCACTCGAGCAATGCCGCGATGGGCGACGACAGGCAGAGAACCAGCAGCACCGAAAGGCGCGAACCGATTCGCGGCAAGGCTTGAAACAGGGCCGCGTCTCCAAATCCGAAACCGATGCAGCCGCTCACGAAAAAAATCCAAAATGCTTTGCTTTGAACTCCTGCACCGAATCCATGCGCGTAAACAGCCAGCAACAGCGCCGCGAAACACAGTCGCCAAAAGTTCGCTTCCGTGCCGCCGAGCATCCGCGACGTGCGCTGGCCGCACACAGCCGAAATGGAGAACAAAATCGTGGTAAGGAATGCCGCCCACACGCGCGCAGGTTGTAAGCCCGTTTAGGAGGACTGTCCAGCATGCCTGAAAAGTATGACGTGATTGTTGTCGGTCTGGGCGCGATGGGCAGCGGCGCGGTCTATCATCTCGCGAGCGCCGGCCTCAACGTGCTCGGTCTCGATCGTTTCAAACCGCCGCACGAACTAGGCTCCTCCCACGGCCAGACTCGCATCATTCGCGAAGCCTATTTCGAACATCCGATTTACGTGCCCATCGTACAGCGCGCTTACGAACTCTGGGCCGACCTTGAAAAGAACACTGGCGAGAAGCTATGCGTGCAGACCGGTGGCCTGATGATCGGTCCGCCCAACGGAGTGGTCGTGCGCGGCGCGCGGCACAGCGCCGAACTCCATGAGCTGGCTCATGAGTATTTGTCCGCAGCGGAGGTCCATTCGCGCTTCCCGGCCCTCGCGCCCGGAAAAGGAATGGCCGGCGTGCTCGAACCTCGCGCCGGAGTCCTGTTTCCAGAACTTTGCGTCGGTGCTCACCTCCGATCCGCGGAGCGTGCCGGCGCGGCGTTATTGTACGATCAACAAGTCGTTTGTTGGGAACCGGCCGGCGAAGGTGTGCGCGTGCGGACGTCGGTTGCCGAGTATCGCGCCAACCAACTCGTGCTCAGCGCAGGCAGTTGGGTCTCCAAGCTGGTTCCCGATCTCGACCTGCCCCTTACCGTCGAACGCCAAACGCTATTTTGGTTTGCGCCACGCGAGGCGAACGTGTGGGTTCCAGGGCGATGCCCGATTCATCTTTGGGAATATCGCGACGGCAAATTCTTCTACGGCTTTCCCGACCTCGGCCACGGTGTGAAGCTCGCCCGGCATCACGAAGGAAAGGCCATCGACCCGGATACCGTCTCACGCGAGGCCACGCTCCGCGAAGCCGACGCGCTGCGCCGCACGACTCGCCCATTCGTGTCGGCGCTCGGCTCGTGCATTCACAAAACCGTTTGCTTTTACACGAACACGCCCGACGGCCACTTTCTCATCGACCGTCACCCGGCTTATCCTCAGGTGCTGCTCGTCAGCCCCTGCTCCGGCCACGGCTTCAAATTCTCTGCCGCCATCGGCGAAATCGTCTCCGATCTGGTCCGCCTTGGCCGTTCCCCGTTCGACCTGAGCCTCTTTCGCTATCGTTGGGCATAAATACTTTTCGCGATTTTACTTCATTGCTTCTCGTCATTTTCTAAGCTTGTTCGATGCAACCGCTCTCGCGGGATGAAATCGAACGCGCCGTGCAGGCCGCCCTCGCCGAAGACATCGGCCCGGGCGACGTCACGACGCTCGCGACCGTGCCCGAATCAGCCCGCGCACGGGCAGCCATGATCGCCCGCGAAGCGATCGTTGTCGCGGGTCTCGATTTTGCGGAGACCGCGTTCCGTCAACTCTCCGTCGAGGTTCGCTGCGAGCGCGCCGCGTCGGACGGCAAGCGCATCAGCGAGAACGCTGTGCTTCTGCGCGTCGAAGGACCTGCCCGCGCAATCCTCACCGCCGAGAGGGTCGCTTTGAATTTTGTCCAGCGCCTGAGCGGCGTCGCTACCCTCACCGCCCAATTCGTCGATCTCGTCGCCGGCACTCGCGCGCAAATCCTCGATACGCGCAAGACCACTCCCGGTTGGCGGCGCTTCGAAAAATACGCCGTCGCGTGCGGCGGGGGACAGAATCATCGCTTCGGGCTCTACGACATGGCCCTGATCAAAGACAACCATCTCGCGGCTCTCGCCGGCGAAAAGCCAAACCCCATTGCTGCGGCCGTCCAGCGCGCGCGCAAGCAATACCCGCAACTGAAAATCGAAGTCGAAGCCGACACGCTGGAGCAGGTGCAGCAAGCCGCCGACGCAGGTGCTGACATCATCCTTCTAGACAACATGGCCCCGGCGGAATTGCGCGCCGCGGTCAACATGGTCGCAGGCCGCGCCAAGGCCGAGGCCAGCGGCGGTGTCTCGCTCGCTTCCGCGCGCATCATCGCGGAAGCCGGCGTCGATTTCATTTCCGTGGGCGCGATCACGCATTCCGCGCGCGCGGTCGACATCGGTCTCGATTTTCTCGCATGACCGTCGACGCCCAAATCCTCACGGCGTTGCGCTCCGCGGGCGACGACAGCGTCTCAGGCGCCGACCTCTCCGACCAACTCGGTATCACGCGCGCGGCGATTTGGGCCCGCATCGAAGAACTCCGTTCCCTTGGCTATGAAATAGAAGCCAGCCCGCACCAGGGCTACAAACTTCGCGCCGTCCCGGACGTCCTTCACCGCGACGATCTTCTTTCGCTCGTGCGCGGCACGCGTGTGATCGGCCGCGATGTTCACGTTTTTCAGGAAACCAGTTCGACGAACGACGTCGTCGACCGTCTCGCGCGCGATGGCGTCGCGCAGGGCGCAGTTGTCTTCGCCGAATCGCAAACCAAAGGCCGCGGCCGCCTCGGACGAAAATGGGTCTCGCCCGCGGGCAAAGGCCTTTGGTTCTCCGTCCTGCTCAGGCCCGAACTGCGCCCGCAGGATGCCACGCAACTCACCATCATCGCCGCCACCGCCCTCGCCCGTGCCTTGCGCCAATACGAGTTAGCGCCTCGCATCAAGTGGCCGAACGACATCCTGATGGGCCAACGCAAACTCGCCGGCGTTCTCACCGAGCTCGCCGCCGAAATCGACCGCATTCGCTACGTCATTCTCGGCATCGGCATCAATGTGAACGCGATGCCGACTGACTTTCCGCACGACGTGCGCGCCATCGCAACTTCATTGCGCATCGAGACCGGCGCGGAAATTCGTCGCGCTGAACTCGCAGCCGCCATCATGCGTGAACTCGATTTCGATTACGACCGCCTTTGTCGCGGTGAATTCGCGATCATCGCGGACGAATGGGTCGAGCAATGCGCCACGCTCGGTCAGCGCGTCACGATTCGCGTCGGCGAGCGCACCGTTCACGGACACGCCGAAGCCCTCGACGATTCCGGCGCGCTCCTGCTGCGTACCACTCACGGTCATCTCGAACGCATCGTCGGCGGCGACGTAACTCTGGAAAAACGATGATCCTCCTCCTCGACATTGGCAACACGCACACGCACCTCGGTCTCGGCGATGCCACGCGCGTCCGCAGCCAGCGCCACATCAAGACCGCCGGTTGGCAAACCACTGCCGCGCTTGACGCCGTGCAAAGATTTGTCGGACGCAAAAAGTTGGCTGCGGTCGCTCTGTGCAGTGTCGTGCCGAAAGCGACGCGACGCGCCAAATCACAACTGCGTGAATTTGCCTCCTGCGACGTTATTGAACTGACCCCGCGCACGTTGCGCGGCGTCGGCATCAATTATCCCAAACCCAATACCATCGGGCCCGACCGCCTCGCCAACGCCGTCGCCGTGCGTCATCACTTTGGCGCGCCCGCGGTGGTTGTGGATTTCGGCACGGCGGTCACTTTCGACGTGGTGGATCGCGCCGGCAATTACGTCGGCGGCATCATTGCTCCCGGCCTCGCTGTCATGACCGATTACTTCCACGAGAAAACAGCCCTCCTGCCCAGGATCACCATTCGCGACACCCGCGCCGTCATCGGCCGCAGCACCCGAGAAGCGATGCTCATCGGTGCCGTCCAGGGATATCGCGGCCTGATTCGCACGCTACTCGCGGCCCTGCGCAAAGAATTGAATTCTCCTCGCTTGCCGGTCGTCGCCACCGGCGGCTATGCAAAGTTGATGGCGGACAACATGCCGGAGATCACCGCCGTTGATCCCCGGTTGACTCTCGAAGGTGTGCGCCTCGTCGCCCTCGCGCACCGCGCCGGCGGAACGTAATTACGCCAGCAACTTCGTCACGATCTCACCGTGCACGTCCGTGAGCCGAAAGTCGCGGCCCTGAAAACGGAATGTCAGTTTCTTATGATCCAGGCCGAGCAGGTGCAGAATCGTCGCGTGCATGTCGTGCACGTGCGCGCGGTCCTCAACCGGATTGAATCCAAGCTCGTCCGTTTTGCCGATGATCGCTCCCGCTTTCACGCCGCCGCCCGTCAGCCACATCGTGAACGCATCGATATGATGATTGCGCCCAGTCGTGTCGCGGTTCTCGCCCATCGGCGTGCGGCCAAATTCGCCGCCCCAAATCACCAGCGTGTCCTTGAGCAACCCACGCGCCTTCAGGTCCTTGATCAATGCCGCCTGCCCCTGGTCCACGTCGCGGCAGACTTTTTCGAAATCGCTCTGCAAATTCTCTCCGGGCCCGCCGTGGCTGTCCCAGTTCGTGTGGTAAAGCTGCACGAACCGCACCCCGCGCTCCACCAGTCGCCGCGCCAATAAACAATTTCGCGCGAACGAGGGCTTGTCCTTCTCGATCCCGTACAACTTCAGCGTTTCTTCACTCTCACCGGCGAGATCAATCAACTCCGGCGCGCTCGACTGCATGCGATACGCCATTTCGTAGGCCGAAATGCGCGTCGCAATTTCCTGATCGCCTGTTTCGACGAGCCGCTTCAGGTTCAGGTCGCGAATCGCATCGATCGCCCGCCGCTGCCGTTCCGGCGTCACGCCCTTCGGGCTGGCGATGTTCAGGATCGGGTCGCCCTGGCTGCGCAACGGCACGCCCTGGTGAGCCGTTGGCAAAAATCCGCTCGCCCAATTCACCGCGCCGCCCCGCGGTCCGCGTGGACCGCTTTGCAGCACCACAAACCCCGGCAAATCCTTCGACTCGCTTCCGATTCCGTACGTCACCCACGACCCCATGCTCGGTCGCCCGAACTGCCCGGAGCCCGTGTTCATGAACAACTTCGCCGGAGCGTGGTTGAACAATTCCGCGGCGCACGACATCACGAACGACACGTCATCGACAATCGTCGCTGTGTGCGGGAACAACTCCGAAACCCACATTCCGTTTTGGCCGTGCTGCTTGAACGCGCGCCTCGTCCCGAGCAGGTTCGTCCCGTGGCTGCTCCCCATGAACGCAAACCGCTTCCCTTCGATGAAGGATTGCGGGATTGGCTTCCCGTTCAACTCGAGCAGTTTCGGTTTGTAATCGAACAACTCGATCTGCGACGGCCCGCCCGCCATGAACAGGTAAATGATGTTCTTCGCTTTCGGCGCGAAATGCGGCTGCTTCGGCGCCATGGGATTCGGCAATGCCGCCGGCGTTTGCGCCCCAAACAACCGCTCACTCATCAGCGACGCCAGCGCAATCCCGCCCAAACCCATAGCGCACCGGCTGAAAAAATGACGCCGCGTCGTGTTCTGCAACCACTCTGCGCCTATAGCATCCGCCTTCAACATTGTTTCTAATCTATCTGTTTTCCGGCCTCTCGACAATAAACGTCACATCCCAGGGGTCTGTCTCCTTGGCTTTCGCTGGTCTTTCCACTCCACCATCGTCCTTCTCGTCAGGACCAACACAGTAAACAATGTAACCTTTCTCGCGGCGTTTGTAGCGCACCGGTTTTCCATCATAGGGATCAACCGGAAGTTCCTTAAGGTATGCGGGCACCAGGGCCGATAGCGTTTCCGGTAGATTGCCGGCATTTGCGACGCGAAATCGCTCCATGGCCAATGCCACTACCGCATTTCTAATGTGCGCGCTGCGCAGCGCGTCCCGCGTGAAGGCCTTTTGCAGTGCCGGGAGCAGCAGTCCCGTCAGTATATATCGGCCAGCTATAGCTCGCTGCGCTGCTGTCTCGGCGTTTGTCGCCGAGTGAAACCGGTCAGGCGAAGGCAGACTCGCAAACATTATGTTCGTGGTAAGTGTGTCGACGCCAAAGCGCAGATCCCGCTGCCAAAAACCCACCGCCGATGCCAGGGGCCAAAGAAAGACCTCTGCCACTACGCCTTCGAGGCCACTTGGCGCCATCGCCGGACTCGGGGCAAGCGCACTTCGCGGATCGCGTGCAAACGTAACGAACGAAGCTCGTTCGCCAAGCATTCCCAGGCCCAAACTGTTTTTGCTCTCTGCCAGGATGGCTGCTTGCTGCATCGCCGTAAGGTCTGCTTCGCGAAAGGCGGTTCGATTTAGCGCGCACTGCAACGATTGGACTGCAATCATATCGATCGCCACGCGGACCAATTGCGAGAGGAGCACTGGTTCCGTTTCGAGCGAACGACTCGCCGCAAAGATTTGTATGATCGCTTCCGTAGATTTGCCGCTCTCGCCCTGTTGGGCAGCGACGACCGCTTGAAGGCGGAGCAACTGCGAAGCGCTCTTGATGTCAGCCAAATGCTGAAAATTCGTAAGAGGATACTGGCTTAACGCAATCGGATATCGGCTGCCAGGCAGCGCCGCCGCGGTCCGGAACAGGCCGAGTGCCTCTTTGTTGGCGAATAGCTCATCAACCCCGGTTCGGAGTTCGTCCACCGAGAGCGGCGTGTTCCATTTCAGCGAGAGGTTCCGTAGTCGGTTGTCAAAATCTGGCAAAATTGCCGCCGCTCCTTTCAGCCACACCAAAGCCGCATTGCTACCGTCTGGTACGTCAGCATAGAACTTGTCGAGGGCCATGAGATCAACCGGTTCACCACGCGCAGCAATCGCCCGCATGCGAGCCTTGTTCCCGAAAGCCAGCGATATCCTCCAAACAGCAATTACCGTGATGAGAAGCAGAAGCCCGGCGACGAGCACCGTCAAAACCGGACGCTTCAGTTTCATTCGCGAGTAATTGTCTCGTCCAGGTTGAGAATCACTCGCGAAACGGTCTTCCACGCAGCGAATTGAACGCGATCCACATTCTCCGGCGGCTTGGAACCGATGATCTGCTTCACGTCTTCAGGAGCTCTCTTCAGCGCCGTAATCTCGTCATCAAGGAGCTTTCGCAGCCGTTCCTTCTCCTCTGCTGACGGCGAACGCGACAGGCAATAGCGAAACGCGCGTTGGATTCTCTGATCGTCGTTCTTGGACTCGGCCAGCACCCGCGCCGCCATTGCTTGCGAGAACTCCACGTAGGCTTCGTCATTCAGCAGCGTTAGTGATTGCAGCGGTGTGTTCGACCGAATGCGCCGCGTGCACGTGCTGAATCCATCCGGCGCATCGAAAACCGTCAGCGCGGGATGCGGCGTTGCCCGCCAGAAAAATGTGTACATCCCGCGGCGATAGCGATCCTGTCCGGAACTCGGTTTCCACTCCCGTTTCGATTGCCCCAGCGTCATCACTCCTGCGGGTTGCGGCGGAAACACGCTTGGGCCGCCAATCTTGTCATTCAGCAGCCCGCTTGCGGTTAATCCCACGTCGCGCACGATCTCGCCGTCCAGCCGCAACCGATTTTGTCGCGCCAGCAACTTGTTATTCGCATCAACGTTTGTCAGGTCGCTCCGCACCTTCGATGCCTGGCGATACGTCGCGGACGTGACAATCAGCCGATGAATGTGTTTCAGGCTCCAAGGCGTCACGCTCTTATCGCTCGGTTGCACGAGTTCATTCGCCAGCCAATCGAGCAACTCCGGATGCGTCGGCGGAATGCCTTGCGTGCCAAAATCGTTTTCGGTCTCGACAATTCCACGCCCGAAATACTGCTGCCAAATCCGATTCACCATTACGCGAGGCGTGAGCGGATTCTCTGAGTCCACAATCCACTTCGCCAAATCCAGCCGCGTTAATCGCTCCGGCTTCGCAGCCTCCTCGCCCGCAGCGGCCAATCCATGCACCTGCGGTGGGCCTGCCTTATCTGCCGCGGTCGTCTTTGGTTTCAAATCGTGCAAAATTTCAGGCACACCGGGTTTCACCTTGCGACCCGGCCTCGTGAAATCGCCCTTGACGAACACCGTTGTCTCGCGCGGTTCCTTTTCCTCAGCCATCACCAGCGTCGTGATCGGTTTCGGCTGCCTCCGTTCCAATCGCGTCAGCTTCGTATTGCGCTGCTTGAACTCCGCGTCATCGCTCCGAAATGCCGCATACACCAGGCGTTTCTGCTTCTTCGTTCGCTCCGAGAAAGGCACCTTCAGTGCGGCCTGCACTTCCAGTTTCAATTTGCTCTTCTGTTCCTCGTCCAATGACTCTTCCCATTTCACCATCGCGCTCCCCTTCGTATCGAGATACCGGTCCAAATCCGCTTCCGCTTCCTCCAATTCCTTTTCCAGCGCTTCCGTCGGTTCCTGTTCACCGGGAATCTCCAGCATCCCTTCCGGCGCGCCCTTTCCGTGCCCGTCGTTGATCGTTGTGTTAAAGAACGCGTAAAATTGGTAGTACTCCTTCTGCGTGATCGGATCGAACTTGTGATCGTGGCATTGCGCGCACGCGACCGTCAGCCCCAGGAACGCCGTCGCCGTTGTGTTCACACGGTCCATCACCGACTCCACCCGAAACTGCTCCGGATCAATCCCGCCTTCCTGGTTAATCTGCGTGTTCCGATTGAACCCCGTCGCGATCTTCTGCTCCAGCGTCGCATTCGGCAGCAGGTCCCCCGCGAGTTGTTCGATCGTGAACTGATCGAACGGCGCATCGCGGTTCAACGCGTTGATCACCCAATCCCGGTATTTCCAAATCGAGCGCGGCGCGTCGATGCTGTAGCCATTCGAATCCGCGTAACGCGCCACGTCCAGCCAGTGCCGCCCCCAGCGCTCCCCATAATGCGCCGACTTCAACAACCGCTCCACCAACTTCTCATACGCATCAGGACTGGTGTCCTTCACGAATGCGTCCACCTCCTCGATGCTCGGTGGCAAACCCGTCAGGTCCAGGGACACACGGCGTATCAATGTCACGCGATCCGCTTCCGGGGACGGCTTGATCTTCTCCTTTTCCAAACGCGCCAGAACGAAATGATCGATCGCGTTGCGCGCCCAATCCTTTTGCTTCACCTGCGGCGCGGCCGGACGCTCCGGCTTCACAAAAGCCCAGTGCAGCACATTTTTTTCCGGCTCCTCGTCGCTCGGCGCCTTCGCTCCTTCATCGATCCATTTCGCGATCAGCGCGATCTGCTCATCCTTCAACGGCGGCTTTTTGTAAGGCATGCGCGAGATCGAGTCGTGCTCCCCCTTGATCGCCTGCACCATCAAACTTTCCGCGCTCTTCCCGGCCTTGAACGCCGGGCCGTTCTCCCCTCCCTTCAGCGCCAGCGCCGCGGTGTCCATCCGCAACTCGGCCTTCTGCTGCGACGCTCCGTGACACCTATAACAATTCTCCACCAAAATCGGCTTCACCTCGCGAATGTAATCGGCGGCCGTGAGGGACAGCGGAATCGCCTGAATTGTTAATAAAAAGAGCGCGGTAAACTTGATGCGCACAACGTTATAAAACTACCAATCCACGGTCTTTTTGCCAGCCTGAATCCAGCGGTCCGACCTTAAGACTTGAGTCATTCGCTTGCACATGACAAAAACTGCGGCGTGAATGCCTTGACCAACGAATTCCAGCAGTGAGGTCTTAATGAATTTTGCCGAGCTTCGATTCTGGCAACTGCTCCTGATGGGCCTTGGCGTGGTACTGCTTCTTCGGGCGGTTGTTGCCACCTGGAAAACCGAGTGGACTGAAAATTTTGACAAAGTGTCGCTTGTCGCTCTGGGTTTTATGCTCCTCCTGGCGGTGAGCGCCGTTACGTTCATCGTTTTTCTCGTCGTGCTCCTGTGCACCTACTTTGGGCTTTTATGGATACTGCGTTGGCATCGACAGCACGCGCCCAGGTACTTGTGGTTGCTGGTCCCGTTACTGCTAACGCCCCTCTTCTATTACAAGTACAGCGACTTTGTGATGAACCGTTTGTTTCGATTCGAGTTTGATTTTTTCAGGCATGTTATCATCCCGGTAGGCATTTCCTTTTACACCTTTCAAAAGATAGCGTTCGTCGTCGACACCCTCGTCTTCAAACAGGCTCTGCCGCGCTTCCTGGATTTCGCCAATTTCGCGGGGTTCTTTCCTCAGATCGTCGCCGGCCCAATCGAGCGCAGGAACGATCTACTCCCCCAGATGGAGCGATTTCGCTTCCGCTGGCTTCCCGCACGCATTAACGAGGGCGTCACCTGGATCGCGCTCGGATTCTTTTTCAAATGCGCCCTCGCTGACAACCTTGCTGCTTATTTTGACGCCTCTTCCAGCAGTAACCCGTATTCCATCTGGCTGACCAATTGCCTTTTTGGATTGCGCATTTATTTTGACTTCGCCGGTTACAGCTTGATCGCGCTGGGCATTGCGAGTTGTCTTGGCGTGCGGTTGACCCTCAATTTTGCGAGCCCATATTGTGCACTCAACGTCGTTGAGTTTTGGCGCCGGTGGCACATTACTCTGAGCCAATGGTTTCGCGATTATGTCTATATTCCACTGGGCGGAGCGAAGACACGCTTTTGGGCTTTCAACATCATGGTCGTATTCCTCGTTTCGGGTGTTTGGCACGGTGCGGGCTGGAATTTCGTTCTTTGGGGCGCTCTGCACGGGGCGTTCCTCATCGCGTTTAGATTCTCCGGCGCATGGCGCATGCCTCGCGCTCTTGCGTGGGGGGTAACCATGCTCGCGGTCTTCGCCGCATGGCTCTGCTTTTATGAATTGAAGACCACGGCATTGCTGGACAAACTGCGTACCTTGTCGACGCCTGCCGCATATACCCTCGATGCTTTGCGTGCTGCCGGTCACCCGTATGTCGGGGCGCACGGTTTTGTCCTGGGTGGATTGCTTGTGCTCGCGGTGGCGACACTGATTCTGGAGTGGCTTTCGCTTCGTATCAGGAATGAGCCGTATTATTATCTGCGAAAACCCCTCACTGTTTGCGCGCTTGTGGTTCTTACAATTCTGCTCGCGCCGGGAAATAATAATGCTTTTATCTACTTCGCATTCTGATCGCATTCCTCGCTTTGGCGTCACGGTGCTCGCCGTGGTGCTGGGCGCCTTATGCCTTGCGGCTTGTTACACCCTCTTCCTGAATCCCGAAATATCGCTATGGAAGCACGCTTACCGATTGAAGTGTCAATGGTCACGCCACCTTCCGCATGACCAACCCAGGATTGTCATTTACGGCGGATCGAGTTGTGGAACATCAGTCAATGCAGCTCGCATGCGCACCAACCATAATTTGCCCGTGATCAACATGGGACTGGCGGCGGGGTTTGGAGCCGACATGCTCACGCAGTTTGCCTTAAACGAACTTCGACCCGGAGATACCCTCATCGTCGCCCTTGAACCGGAGTTGCTCTGTGCTGATGCCGGCCTTCCTGCGCTTGGCATCCAATGTAGCTTTGCGGTCGGCCATCCAGAATTCGCGATACGTGCCGGCGCGTCCTGGCCATCAGCACTTTTATCCCTTCGGCCCGACGCTTATCATTGCCTGACGCTCCTGGGCAAAATGCTCTTGCGCCAACCTCTCTATCGATATTCAAAAGACGAAATCCAGTCGGACGGTTGGCATGCCGTGACAGCGCGGCGAGATATTCCCGAACCGATCGTTGCTGCCTTCGATCTTTCGCCTCACGGCCACGATTTGCTCCGTCGCATTCGGGAGTATTGCGCGGAACGGCATGTCCGCGTAGCATACAGCTTGCCCTGGATGTATGTCTCACCGCAGCAGGAGGCCAAAGCCAAGGCCGGGTTCCGCGACTTTCTCGATCAAGTCTCGTCCATTATACCTGTGCTGAATGACGTGGCTCTGGGCACGCACACAGTGAAAGAGGACTTTGCCGATACGCCTCTTCACTTAAAACCCGAGGCAGCCAATCGGCGCAGTGACGAATTAGCCCGGGCTCTGCAGCAATGGGACGTGTTGCCAGTGATACCCCCTGGGGGAGCGACTCCGAGGTAGAAACAGATATCAAAATTGTAACTGCCCCCGGCCCGTTCCGGGTTATCTTCTCAACATGACTACCGAACAGGTCATCGGCCTGTCCATTGCCCTTGTGATCATGTTCATCGGCCTTGCCGGGAGCATCCTCCCGGGCATTCCGAGCACGCCGCTGGTCATGGCCGCCGCGGTCGGCCACAAACTCTATTTCGGGCCGACCGGCCCGGCGTGGTGGGTCCTGCTGATCCTCGGCCTGATCACCGCCTTGTCCCTCGTCATGGATTACCTCACTACTGTTTACGGCGCGAAAAAACTGGGCGCGACCTGGCGCGGCGCCACAGGCGCCATCGTTGGCGCGCTCGTCGGCATCTTCTTCAGCTTTCCGGGAATCCTTCTCGGCCCCTTCATCGGCGCAACGGTTTTCGAAATGGCCGGTGGTCGCAATGCTAAAGAATCCAGCCGCGCAGGACTCGGCGCGACCATAGGCTTGCTTGCAGGCGCAATCGGTAAAGTCGCATGCTGCATCGCCATGATGGGCCTCTTTGCCCTCAACGTAATCCTCCGCTGCACCCAAACTCCCCTCGCCCAAAACCTCGAAGCCGTTCTGCGTTAGTAGCCGCCGACGTGAGGCGCACTTTTCCATGTAATTGTGGTCCTACAATGCCATTTCCTCCGTCGCTCGGGTCTTCTTTGGAATTTGCGTCACAGCGCAAATTGACCGCCCGTCCCGGCGCGTTACTATGCCGACGATGCAGCCAAACACTCGTTCCGCGACATGACCGGTCATGAGTTGGAAAGCCGAAGCACACAAGATCTACGAAGCGCGCATGGTGAAAGAGGCTCTTGCAAAGCTCGCAGGACGCGTCGACTTGAAAACCCTTCCCTTCTCCGAGGAGGAGTTGCACACCCTGGCGAAACGAGCCCGCGAATCCTTCCGAGGTCGAGAAAGAAATCGGGAGCGATTCGATAAGTACAAAGCGCACCTTTCAGCGATCCATGGAAAGGAAATTGTCGAAACCATTTCCATCGCCCTCGTGGAAATCAACAACGCCCTTGGCTACGAAGAGAAATGACCACACCGCAGTCCGCACCGCGTCGGAGTTCAGCGTTTACGCGGTCAGAAGAATCCCACCGCAGCTAATCGATCTGCAGGCCTTATTTGAGCCGCAGAGTGTTTGACATTCCGCGGCTCCATGGCTCAGCCTTGGCCTAACACGGCACACAGCGTGTCTTATGCTGCAACTGAACCCGTACCTCAGTTTCGAAGGGCAATGTGAGGCAGCCTTCAAGCTCTATGAGCGCTGTCTCGGCGGCAAAATTGAGTGCATGATGACTTATGACAGCAGGCCAGCCGACGAGTTTCCAGTGCCGCCCGGATGGTCCAGGAAAATCCTTCATGCCACCCTCGCGGTCGGCGACCATGTCCTGATGGGTGCTGACACACCGCCCGATCGTTACCAAAAACCACAAGGCTTCTCCATCACTCTTGGCCTCGACGACCCGGCAGAGGCAGAACGCATCTTCAACGGCCTGACAGAAAAAGGAACCGTGCAAATGCCCCTTCAGGAGACTTTCTGGGCCATCCGCTTTGGCGTGCTGACGGATCGCTTCGGCATACCGTGGACTATTAATTGCGAGCGACCTGCTTAATCATGACACCGCGAACCCAAGACAAACGAAACGCTTATGTCCAAATTTGATCGAACCATTCCGCTCCTGGTGTACTCAGACATCCAGGCCGCGCACGACTTCCTCGTAAAAGCATTCGGCTTCGAATCGGGCGGCGTCCAGCGCGACGCCACGGGCCAGCCGGTCCACGGTGAAGTGCGCGCCGGCGCCACCGCCATCTGGCTCCACCGCGTCACCGCCGAACATCAACTCGCCTCAACCGGCGCAGCCAATTCGGGCCTCGTCGTTTTCGTCGATGACGTTGACGCGCACTACGAGCGCGCCCGCGCATCCGGTTCCCACATTGACAGCGCCCCGCAGGACATGCCCTACGGCCAGCGCGAATACGGTGCCCGTGACATCGAAGGCCACCGCTGGTGGTTCGCCGCGCCACTCAACCGGCCAAACTGAACTTTGGACAAACAGTGCGCCTCTGGCATGAATGACGTAATCGTCCGATGCACCCCCAGGCTGTATTACTGGTTCATCGGCATTCTTCTTTATCCGGTGGCCTCGTTTGTATTCACCGCGGTTCTCATCCGCCCGCTTTTCCTCCTGTTCGGCTCAGATCTTCAGAGGCAGCCACTCATCCTCACATGGATTCTTGTCACGGCCATCGTGGCTGCGTGGGCCTACATTCGTGATTACCGCCGTCTCTGTTACACCCTTTCATCCGGTTCCTTGACCGTGAGGCGGGGCACTGCAGCGACGCACATCCCATTCGCAGATATCAAGTCGATTGTCCTCGCCCTGCCCGAGCGCCTTCCGTGGTGGCTCCGCATTCAACGTTTCAACCCCAAAGGTCGAGGGCTTTACCGCAACGTACTTCGCGCGCGCGAACTCACGATTCTCTTGCGTCTCAACGACGGTCGCTACCTCCCGCTCAATTTAGCTTACACGTTCCTCGCTAATGGCCAGCAGTTCATGGCAGAGCTGCTCCGTCTCAACCAATCCAGGATTGTTGGCCATGAAACCTATACCGAAAACGAAATCCGGGGGCTTGCGTCCGCCCAATTCAATACCCTCAAAACGATCGACGCAAACAGCTAAACGCCGCTATGTCTCATACAGCGCATCTTTATCGCGTCATTCTGCCTGTCCCCGATATCGAGCGTGCTGCCGGGTTCTACGGCGCAGTATTCGGCGCGCCTGGCCAGCGTGTTTCTCCGGGCCGTCACTATTTCAATTGCGGCGGCGCTATCCTGGCGTGCTACGACCCGGTGGCCGACGGCGATGGCGAGCAAGGCGGCTGGCGATTTCATCCCCTCCAGTACCTCTATTTTGCTGTCCCCGATCTCGAGGCGACCTTGGCGCGCGTCCAGACTGCCGGCGGCACGATTGACGCCGGCATCGAACGAATGCCCTGGGGCGAGAGGTTGTTCTACGCGCGCGACCCCTTCGGCGGCCGTATTTGTTTTGTGGATGAGCGGACACTATTTACGGGCCATTGACGCGAAGCCGGTAATGGGCTTCGCTCAAGCGTGAACTCGATCGAAGGAATTCGTGGTTTTTTGCGGTTGAATGATCGCATCGCTACGAGTGGGATGCCGCGCCCGGAGCATTTCGCAGCGATTCGAAACGCTGGATTCGACGTCGTCATCAATCTCGCGATGCCCACGTCCGACCACGCAATGCCGAACGAAGGCGATCTGGTTTCCGCCCACGGCATGACGTATGTGCACATCCCTGTGAACTTCGAGCGACCCGAGCGAGAGGATTTCGAAAAATTTCAGCGGATGATGGACGCGTTCACGGACCGAAAGGTGTTCGTTCATTGTGCCGCCAACATGCGCGTGTCGGCCTTCATGTATCTTTATCGCGTCAGGAAGGACCCGAACTGCAAAGCGGAAGCCATGAAGGACATGCAACGAATCTGGCAGCCTGACGGAGTCTGGAAGCAGTTTATCGAGTCAGAAACGGCTTCTCATTAACGCCCAAACTTCCGCGCCAGTAACTTCGTCTACACCGCCGGCACGAGCACCGGATTGAATTTGACGACCGTCGTGCCCGCGATGCGATCATGCCAGGACTGTCGGTCGCGCGTCCAGCCAGCCCAGAAGAATCCGACGAACAACGCGGCTGCAGAAATAAACGCCGAGAACGCGCGCACCAGCGCGGTCGCGAAGTCCACCGGCTGGCCGTCCAGGCGCACCACTTTCGTTCGCAGAATCATCGCGCCGATTGTCTGGCCTTTCCAGGTCCACATCCCGACATGGTACGCCACCCAGATCAAGAGAAACGCGGGGCCTTTGATATGCAGCATCGCGAGCAGTGCGCCAATGATCACCGCGTCAATAATTGTACCCATGAAGCGATGCCAAAATCCAACTCTCGGGCCGGCGTAACCACTGACCGCAGTCGCCCCGGCTGGTTGCGGAGTCGGCAACGGCGGCGGCGGACCCGGAAGCGGCGCTTGTCCTTCGACCTGTGGCACAACCGGTTTCGGAGTGCTGAAGCGCTTGAAAAACGCCAGCAAAGCGGCTCCAAGCGCCAGCGGCGCGATCGCTCCCCAAACGATGAACCCCAGTACTGGAACCATGTAGAGCGCATAGAACAGCGCCGTGCCAAGGACCAGCGCCACAAGTGGCTTTCGGAGAAATTCCAAACCAGTTTGCGCTCCGATTTGCTGTCCCGCGTAACGATAGACCGCAATCTTGCCGAAGAAGAATGCCGCCAGCATCCCGAAGACGATCACCGGCACGAGCACAATTCCCACGACAGAGACGACAAGAAAAATCACCAGCGGCACCGCGAGCATCAACGCCAGCAAACCAGTGACGAATGATCCTCCGGGCCGCATGTCGAGCACGTCAACGGTCCGTTCGAGTGAACGCGGAAAGAGAATGGACGCGAGAATGTACAGCAGCAGGAAAACCCCGGCGATGATCCAACTCCACACATACCCATATGGAAATGGCCGCGCTGTCATTCCAATTCGAGCCAGCCATTCCACCGGACGTTGCAACCCTTCCAGTCCGGGGATGAAAGCGTGGTCGCCGCCAATGACCACGCGGTCGCCGCCGACCTTTGCCTCGGGAGCAGCGATCAATTCGCCGGCCACCACGACCAGGTCGCGGCGCACTTCCGCATTTGTCCCCAGGGTTGCAGAACCCAGCACGACCACGAGACTGCCGTGGACCTTGCCGTTAATTTCAGCGTTGCCACCCACGACGGTCAGATCATTGACGGCTTCGCCTTCGGCAACAATTGCCGTGCCGCCGATCACTGTGCGGTCATGATACGAACGCCGGCTGGATTTTTTGGATTTCTCTTCTTTTGAGCTGGTCGGCGATTGCTCCGCTTTCTCGAGAACAGGGACGGAAGAGTCATCAGGCTTCTTGTCCGTCGGTTCAGCAGCCTGGTCCTGCCCGTAAAGCGAAATGGCGACAAACAGAGATGAGCCGAAGACTTTGAGATGGATGAGAATTTTTTTCATTGGACTTTTTCGCGCGTAGCAACACGGAACATGACGGTGCCAAGCCCGACACAGACAGAATACAAGGCCACGCACACGACGATCCGCGTGAGGAACAAAGGCTGACCGATCTTTTGCCAGAGCAGCGCGATGGCATTTCCGATGGCGGCAAAGTCGCCCAGTAGATTGGCGAGCGGGTTTTGACTCGCGTACCTGCTCACCTGGTCGTCGAGAAGCACACCACCGCTGAAGAAAATGCTGGCGATGAGCAACGCGGCGGCGAACAACCCAGCCCGCGCGTAAAGCGGCCACGCGAGCCATGATTGCAACCACCACGGCGCAGTCACCGCGGCAGCCTTGGCGCGGATCGCGGCCATCACTCGCGGCGCAAGCCTTTGCGGCGCGCTCAACATCGGCAACCGCGGCAGTTCGCGGTCCAGCAAATCATCCAATTCGTCAGGCTCTGGCATTATGTTTCTCCTCCCAGCGCTCGTCTCCTCGCAAGCTGGGCGTTAGGTATTTTTTCAAAGCGGCGCGGCCGCGGTGAATATCTGTCTTGACCTTGCTCAAGCTCACGCCGAGGTGCGCGGCGATGTCCTCGTAAGCAAGGTTCTCCATGTGAAAGAGCACCAGCGGCACGCGTTGCGCGGGCGGAAGCTTCACCAGCGCGTGATTCAACATCTCGCGGTAGTCCCCTTCCATGAGCGAACGATCCAGCGTGTCGGGCGCGGCCAGCGAGTCCACGTATTCCATCTCGCTCTCTTCGTTATTCATCTCGGAAAAAAAGCGCCAGCGCGCGCGGTAGCGCGACAGGTGATTCAAACTCAGGTTGCGCGCGACCGTCTTCAGCCAGCCGCCCGTGCTGCCGCTGCTGCGGATATCATCAAAGTGGTCGTAAGCTTTCAGGAACACCTGTTGCGAAATATCCTCGGCATCAGCCGGGTTGCCGACCAGACGAATAGCCGTGGTATATACCATGTCCTGGTAGTTCTTCACGAATACCTCGAACTCGTTCGCGTCGATCATTATATGCCCGGGGCCACTCGGGCTTCATTCTACCGTCAAAACACAAATAAATGGAAGGAAGTTGCAGAAATAACGCGGTTTACGTCGATTCAATTCGCTTCAAATACGCGCAAAACCGGGGGGTTGCGCGCACCCCCGCTTGGCAAATAGGCTGGCAACCAAAGCATGGCGATACAACCAACCGTTATGGACGCAAACCACAGCCAGGGCGAGGTTAGGGTGCCGCCACGCACCTACCTCCTGTGGATCGCTATTATCGGCCTGATCCCGCTTCTGGTAATCTTCCGCCAAAGTGCGACCAACGAGGGGCCGCTTTTAAGCCAGCACCAGTTCATGCAGTTGCTGACGAATGATCAGATTGCGGCCGGCAGGATAACCCTCGACCCCCAATCACCGCAATTTCACGACGTCCGGGGCGCTTACTTCAAAGTGGACTCGAGCCAAAAGCGCGTAGTGCAGGATGGCGAGCACGTCAAAGTGCCGTTTCGGACACAAATATACCTGACGGACCGAGACTTACAGGATCTCCTCAACAGACCCGCCTTCCATGCGACACGACCAAACACCTTGCTGTTGAACATAGTTTGGAGCCTCGGCCCGATTCTCCTGGTCGCCCTGCTCATTTATCTCGTGTTGATCCGCCAACTTAAGAGCGCCGCATCGCGCCAACCTCTCGCGCAGCGAAAACCTCCTTCCGAGTTCGCCGGCATCGTCCACATTGACCCTCAAATCGTTCAGCGCGCGCCGGTGTTTGTTGGAACCGACGTGCCGTTGCAACGGTTGATCGACGCGCTCGAGCGGGGCGAGTCCATCGAGAGATTTCTAACCGACAATCCTTCGGTGAAACGAAGTCAGGTCGTTGCGGTGATTGAAGCGGGCAGGCAGAAGATGCTCGAAACGCTGCGCTAAAAACTGATCACGCCCGCCGCAGCCAGGTCCTCACACGGTTTGATTGCTTGTCTCCGCGGCATTTTCACTGAGCGCACTTTTCGCGGCATCGAGCTGCGCGCGCGTGCCGAGCAGGAGAACCTGATCGCCGGGCTGGAGCTCCTCGTCAGGCAATGGGTTGATGATGTTCGCGCCGTTGCGCTCGATGCCGACGATGCTCGCGCCGGTGCGTGTGCGAAGTTCCAATTCGCGGATAAGTTTGCGCGCGGCATTGGTGCCCGGCGCGATGGTCACCGATTCGAGGTCGGCCTCCCGCAGCAGTGACGGTAATTTGGAGGGAGCGGCGTCAGGTCGAGGCGCCGGCGGCTGGGCGAAAGTTTCCTGCAAAGCGACCTGAGCCTTCGAGTAAACCCGAATGAACGACCGCCAGAGCAACCATGCGATGAACCCGACGACGAGGATCAGCGCGATTGTCACTTTGAAGGACGGCAGCAACGTGGAACTGAGCACAAGGATATACAGTCCCAGCGCGATGATTCCAGTGATCGGCACCACTTGGGCAACCAGCGCGCGAATCGCTGCCGTGCGTTCGCCTGCGGCCGATGCCTGCACTTTCGTGTCGGCGACGAGCAGGCCAAGCGCCTGCAGTTTGCGGAAAGTCGCAATCAGCATGGGCAGTGAAAGCACCATCGCCGCGAGCCAAAGAGCGGCCTTCAGCCGCTCCTCGGCCAGCCCCAATCCGGTGAGCCACTCCGGCGGACGACGCTGCACGAACGCGGCGGCAATGAACACCGCCGTGACCAGCGCGACGTTGAGCGCCATCTGCGCCGACCACTTCCAGATCAACCGTCGGGCATGGTTAGCGTGACGCTGCGTCCCGAGTTGTCCAATCCAACGCGTGTAAATTGAAAGGCTGTCGACCACCGGTTTCGGCGCCGCACGATCGAACCATCCAACCAACCCATCTGCACTCTTGATGAGATAAGGCGTTGTCAACGTGGTGATCGCGGAGACCGCGACAGCGATTGGATAAAGAAACGAACTCGTCACACCAAGTGACACACCGAGCGAGGCGATGATGAACGAAAACTCGCCGATTTGCGCCAGGCCCATGCCGACCCGCAACGAAGTGCGCGTGTCGTTGCCACCGACGAACGCGCCCAGAGAACATGTCACGACCTTGCCGACGATGACGACGAGCGTGATGACCAAGATCGGCTGCCAGTAAGCAATCAACATTTTCGGGTCGATCAGCAGCCCAATCGACACAAAGAAAATCGCGCTGAACATGTCGCGCACCGGCTCCAGCAGTGTTTCGATTTTGTGAATCTCCCGTGCTTCGGCGATGACAGCGCCGATGACGAATGCCCCGAGGGCCACGCTGTAGCCCAATCGCGACGCCAGGAGCGAGACGCCAAAACACAATCCCAGAACCGTGACGATCAGCATCTCATTGCTCTTGAAGCGGGCCACGTAGCCGATCAATCGCGGCACGGCGATTAATCCGGCGACGAGCGTCACCGCGAGAAAGACACCCAGGCGTCCCAGGGTCATTCCAACATCGCTGGCGCTCAACTGCCCCGTCATCGCGATACCCGAGAGCAGCGCGATCATGGCAATGCCCAGGATGTCCTCGAGAATCAGGATGCCAAAGATGAGTTGAGCGAAACGCTCCTTCATTTTGCCTAACTCGCCCAGCACCTTGATGATGACGGTGGTCGAGGACATCGAAAGCATCGCCCCCAGGAAAACGCTGTCGAGCAGCGGCCACTTGAAAAGGCGGCCAATCTCGTAACCGGCCCAGAACAACAGCAGTATTTCGAGGATAGCCGCGAGCAACGCCGGAGCCCCTACCTGCTTGAGCTTGCGCAGGTTGAACTCAAGCCCGAGCGAGAACATCAGCAGGACCACCCCCAGCTCGGAAAGCGTTTTGATCGTTTCATCGTTGCGAATAAGCGGAAACGGCGGCGTGTGCGGGCCGATGATCACCCCCGCGACGATGTAACCGAGCACGACGGGTTGCTTGAGACGATGAAAAATGACCGTGACCACACCGGCCACGATCATCACCACAGCCAAATCCTGCAGCAGCGCCACTCCGTGCATGCGCGTCAATGTCGGTAATGAACAAAGCAGCGGTCAACGAAAAGCTCCTTACGACAGCTTTTTTCTTTGGCTGAGTGTGAATAACGTCCGAACAACCCCGAACAACTTCATGTCGCGTTTTCTTCCCACGTCGGCCTTAATCACGAGGAGCTTCTGAATGCACGCGAAGAACATTTTGTATTTCGATTTGGAAACGCAGAAATCCGCCGATGAGGTCGGTGGCTGGGACAAAATCCGCGACATGCGCATGAGCATCGGCGTCACCTACAGCACGACGCGCGGCGAATACAAAATCTACGGCGAGAAACAAGTCGACGACCTGCTCAACGCGCTTTCGCGCGCGGACCTCGTCGTCGGTTTCAACAACCTGCGATTCGACTACGAAGTGCTGCATTACTACACCGTGCTCGACCTGCGGCAGATCCCAACGCTCGACGTGCTCATCGAGTTGCAGAAAACGCTGCAGCATCGGCTTTCGCTTGACGCCGTCGCGGCGGCGACCCTCGGCGTGGAGAAAACGTCCGAGGGCCTGCAGGCGATCCGCTGGTTCCGCGAGGGCCGGCTGATGGACATCGCCGAATACTGTTGCTACGACGTAAAGATCACACGCCTCGTGCACGAGTACGGCGCCGCACACAAACAACTCTTCTTCAAGAACCGCTTCGGCAACAAAATGACCGTGCCAGTGGGCTGGACCATTCAATAGGCAAAGCTCCGGGCCGTTAATTTGGTGATTTGGCCGGCGGTTTTTCGACCGGAGCCGGAGTAAAAACGTCTTTCAGTATCTTGAACGGCTGCAACGGAAAGAGGAGCACTTTGGGAATCATGTAAAGCGGCTCGGCTTTGGGTTCGCCCAGCGTGCCCGTGACCTCGTACTCGAAAATTTTGGTGACCGGCCAGAGGATTTTGCTGACGACCAGACCAATGCCCGGCAAGTCGCGCAGCAGCTCGGCTTCGACGCGGCTGTTGATCCGCTTTTCGAAATCCACGGTGCCTTCAAAATGCATGCGCATGGCCGTGGCCTGAATGTCGAGGTCTTTGGTGGAAATCACGCTATTGGTGATGAGAAACTCGCCGGATCCTTGTTTGGCGCGGCTGTTGCCCAGGCCCGGCACGATGGTGTTCAGGATGGGAGAAAAGAGGCCAAACACGGGAAAGTCCCAGAGCAAGCCGTCGCGCAAATGCACCTTGCCGTAGCCCATCCAACTGTTCGCCTGTTCGGTGTTGCCAGCCACCACCGTCAGTTCGCCGTTGAGCACTCCTTCAAGGCGGTTGGTCCGGGACCTCTCGTCTGAGAGGTCCGACATGAGGGAATGGAAGTCGACTTCAGCGACAGCCAGCTTGAATGAAAACTCAGCGCCCTTTTTGCGCGGGAAAGCGAAGTGCGCATGACCCGCAACGCGGCCACCGTGAAAAATGCCCTGCATGTTGGTCAGCACCATGGTGCGACCAATCCAATCGATGTTGCCGGCGAGTTGTTGGAAGCGAAAATCCTTCCAGCGAAAGGCATCGCCTGAAATTTCGAAATGCAGGTCGTCCTCGTCACTGCCCTTGCGCAAGTCGACCGAGCCGTTCAGGCGTGTCGTAGGGGCCTCGTCGAAAATGTAGTCGGCCATGATCCTGCCGGTCTGGCGGCCGATGCAGCGGGCCACCACCTGGGGATTCAGATTTCCAAAGGCGTTCGTGAACCAAAGGCGATCGCCCTTGAAATCGATTCCAACACCAGGCGCTTCGCCTTTCTCCACCACGGCGCGTTTGACCACGGGCTGAAGGACAGCGAGGAAAAAATTCGTGTACATGAGCGTGCCGGAGACTTCGTCGATGGGCTCGCCGCGAAATTTAAAGTCGAAGGCGTGGACATGAGCATTGACCCCGGTGCGTTCGGGATTGCGCCAGTTTCCCCATACTTCGCCTTCAACCGTTGGAGGGACAGTAAGCTCGAACAGATCGAACGCCAGGGCGCCATTCGTTTCGAAAAAAGACCGGAAAGCGCCCGGGTCCACCGTGCTGCGAAATTTCCAATGAAACTCCTTTCGCTGCGGCCACGAGGTGTATGCGCCCTGCAGCCGCCCTTCAGGCCGTATGACCGTGAGATTCTCCACTCGCCAAACGTTATTGGTGAACGTAAAAGGCGAAAGCGCCGCATTGAAGGCAAAGGATTTATAAGCCCCCGGGCCGACATCGAAAAACCCCGCCAGCGAAAGACTTTCGAGCCCCTCCTCGCCGATCTGCGGCAACGAATTCGTCCACGGCGAAAGCGTGAGCCGGCCTTCGGCACTGAAATGCGGCGGCGATTGCCACGAATAATTGCGCATAAACCGCTGCGCGTTTGTGCCCAGCAACGGCGCGATGCGGTGCACGTCAAACGTGCTGTCCGCCTTAAACACGCAGTCCATGGTTTCTGCGTTCACCTCCGCGGCGAGGTCGAATGCGCCTCCGTAAAGAACCCCGTTGGCCTTCGTCTTCAACATGGGCCAGGACCAATCGACCTGCGCTGCCGCGGCGGCGGCTTCGGCATTGGTGAGCTTCAATTCTGTAAATTGAAATTGAGACCGGAACGGAAGCGTGCGCAACCGCTCTGGCCATGGACGATTCGTTTCCATGAGGAACCATTCGGACTCGGGAGGGATTTGCGCGCTGAACTCGACCCTGGTTTCTGCCGCGCTGCCAAAGCGCGTGGTCGCGTCGCCCAATTCGCCGGCGCCGCTCAGGCGACCGGGTTGCCAGTTCGTGTAAGGATGTGTCCCCGACACTTTAAAAGTCGCCCTCGCCGCATCGCCATACGGCGACCGGACTTTGTTGGCCAGTCCCCGTACTTCCGACTGCGCAATCGCCATGTTGGTGGGGCAGGGCGTCAGACGCGCGGTGAGCAGCGCGTACTCGGCCGTGCCCCAGCGCGATCTCGCCTCCTTTACTTCGCAGGCCAGGTTAAAATTCGTCGGCCACGCGTTTGTGTAACGCGGCTCGAACTCGAGGTTCAGACGCAATTCGTTCGCCTGGCCCCACGGCGTGTTGACTTCTCCGGCCGTCAACGCCACATCGGCCTGGACGACGGCCTGGCCTGACTCCGGAAACAAGCGAGTGGTCAAAAGCACGTTCGTGCCGCTTCCCCACCGCGAGGTCAGAAACGGCACTCGGAATCTCAGGTTGCCTTCGAAGGTGCGAAAATCGGCAGCGTCGCCCTGGAAATGCCCGTCGAGCTCCGGCTGCGCGCTGAAGCGGAGTTCCGTCACGTGGCGCACGATGTTCTCCCACAACTCCACTGGATCGCGCCGCGGGCCACGCCGCTTTTGGCCGGCGCGCCACTCGCGTATCAGCGTGCCGTTGGCAATGCGACCTGTCAGATGCACCTGCGTGCCAAGGAGTTCACCGTCGAGGAAGCGGAGGTCCCATTGGTCATTTCGCTCGAAGTACACCTCGCCCGTCGCATTGTTGAGGACAAACGGCGGGTGTGCTTCGCCATGTTTGCTCAACAGCCACACAATCCGTCCGCCCCGTATCTTGAATGAGCGCACGTCGAGTTTCGGGCTCCTCCAGGAACCGAAATCCAAACCGCAAATCGCTTCCTGCACAAAGAGGTGTGGGCCGCGCAAATCGTTCGTCCGCCGCACGTGCACTTCATCGGCGACGATGCCGCGCCCCCACCGCAAACGCAGCCGGCTGAATTCTGCCTCCCATCCTTTGGACCGCAGATACTGAATCACACGGTCCCGCGCGAAGTCGGGCAAACCAATCTTGTTCAAGAAAAAGCCGGTGACAACGATCCCGAACACCAGGAGCAGAAGGAGAATCCGTAACGAACGCAGTGCTGCCCGAAGCCAGCGGCGTTTGGCGCGCTTTGGCCCGTCCTTCGCCTCGGTCGCGCTCACCGCGCCTCCCTCATGGCGAACCGAAGGCTATTGCGTGTTTCTAGCGCCCGCCACGGCGCCTCGCAGGGGCGGGTTGCTGAGCAACCGCACGAGGTCGATGTGTAGCCTGATCGGAAATTCAAAAATCCAGTTTTGCCCATCGATTGCGGCCATGGCGTACGGATATCCGGATACGGCCAAACCGCCAAATTCCACCCACAGTATTTGCGGCTTGTCGCCATTCTTCAACTCAACCGTGATTTTTCGTCCGTCCTCTTTGAAGCCAAAAACCTGTTTGTCCTCGTCGCCGCGCGCGACCCACACTGCGGCGCGCAAATCTCCGAGGCGATACAGCGCTTCCTCCACGGCTTCCGGAATAATGAGACCTTCGGAACCCGGCGCCAGCGCCCATGACCCGGAGCCATTGCGGATCATTCGGCGCTCATAACCCTTGTCGCGCACGCTCAGGCGCGCGACCTGGTTGGTGGTGAAAGACCATACGCGCCGGTCGCGCAGCTGCCAGGCGGCACGGGGCAAACCAGCGACCTCACGCACGGGCACGCTATACACGGCCTTGTCCTGCGCGCCATGCGCATAGGCCGCTTCACCGCGCACCGCTCCCAAATCAAGCTGCGCAAGGACTCGATTGGTGACCTGACCGGTCGCATTCGTCACCGTGCTTTTCAGGAAATAACGGCGGGCCACCGGTTCCAGCCCGTAGCTCGCCAAGTCGGTCACGACGTCCTTCTCCAAATTGCCCTCGAGTTTAGCCAGCCGTTCAAGGCACTCCCGCAGCGTATCTTTGTCCGCCAGGGTCGCATCGACATCGACAATCATCCAGTCGCCATTGAACTGCTTGCGCACGCTGAAGCCCGGCTGGTCTTTGCCGGCCACTTCAATCGTGTCAACGGCCTCCGGCATGAACGACAGCAAGCGCCGATCGCGCAGTTCGGTGTAGGGCGTCTGTAGCGCGTCTAAAACTGATTTCGGCAGCAGCACCACGTTAGGCTGACTGGCCTTCCGCGCATATACGACCGACGCGTCGTTCGTCGGGCTCTTGCCGAATTGGAACGTCGCGACATCGTTCGTGCCAAGACCAAACACGAGTTCCGCTTGCGCCGGCTGCAATCCCAGCGCATCGAGGTCGTCGCGTGCATCGTCGCTAACGAATTGCGTCACGCGCGCGTTGGTAACCTTCCGCACGAGGTCCACCACCTTCGGCGTCGCGGCCCGCGCCGGCGTGGGCTTGGTCAGAAAACACGTTTGGTTCGTCGCATCGAACTGCAAAGCAAAGCCGCGCCCGGTCGAGCGCACTTCGATGCGGTCGAAATTGATGCCGCTAAAGCTGATCAGCGTCGGATCGCGCCAGTCGTTGAGCACGCGCGGCAAGCGCTCCAACACCTCATCACTCACCACGTAAATCCCCGGCAGATTCAAAACCTGGACGTAGACCTGGTTGCCGACGGGCGTTTTCGCGCCAATAAGAATTTCAGTTCGCTGCCCGCCCTGTTGCAACGTGACGGTCGCCCGCGGGACATCCAAACCGTATTCAGCGATGCTCCGTTTGGTTTCTACGAGTTCGTCCGGCGAGATCAACGCGTCACTGCGCAAATTGGCCAGAGTTCGCAATAGCGCCTCGATGGCAAACGGCTGCGCTGGATAAGCCAAAGGCGCGACCAGATTCCAGCTCGTGTTCGTCCGCTCCGCGCGCAACATGAACTGGTTGGTGCGCCGAAGTTGGATCGCCGTCACCTCCTGCGGCTTCAGCGCGAGCAGCGGCGGTGGCGGGCCTCCGTGATCCGTTGTGCCCCCGCGATGTTGCTCGAAGAAATAAATGAAACCAAACAACAGGGCAGCGCAGCCCAGCAATATCCATGTGGCTTTCCAGCTCATTGCAATTCGATCAATGACGCCGCCGCATCCACATCATGGACCCGAGCAGCAGCACCGACCCCGGCATGCCGCCGAGCAGAATCCACCGCACGGCGCTCATTTGCCTTTCGGTCATGATCACCCGGAACTGCGGGATCGGTCGCGGCCCGAGTGAGCCCAGAACTTGTGACCGGTCCAGCAGCCAGTTGACCGCGAGGCTGGCAAAGTCTCGATTGGCCGCGGAATCCAGCATGTTGTTGTTCCAGAAAAATGAGTCGCCGATGACGACCGCGCGCGTCCGCCCGCGATCGGTCGTCAATCCGGGCAGGCTGCCCTTCTCGATCGCGACCGCGATGGTCGAGTTCGTCCTCACATCGGTCGGGCTGGGATAAGGCAGGCCGTCGCGAAAGTCACTGACGAGCCCTGCTTTGGGATCCGTGGACACCAACTCAGACACCGTCGGTGCGTCCGTGCGATGCGCACCACGTGTCGCCTTGGTCATAACTCGCGGATAGAGCATGTGCAATCGCACGCCCAGAAGCGGCGCTGAAACCGGATGCGTTCCAAAATATTCAGTGATCAAGTCCTGACCGCTGCTGGTGCTGTTCACACGGTCTGAGGCGACGGCTTTGTGCACCTCGACTCCCCAGTTGGCCAGAAGTTGCTCGAGTCCGGTGTTGCGCGTGGCGCTGAGCACGTTGAACAACATGAGAGTTCGTCCGCCGTTCTCCAGGAACGCCTCGATCCGACCGAGTTCCTCCGCCGTCAGCGTCGTTTGCGGCCCGGCAACAACCAAAAGACTGCAATCCGCCGGGACACCGTTGGTTCCGATCAGTGATAACATCGCCCAGTCCACGTTGTTGTCCTTGAGCAACCCGGCGAATTTCGAGTAGCCAAAATCTTTGTCCGTGCTTTCGGGTGAATGCTCGCCGTGGCCCTTCAGAAAATATGCCTTCAGTGACCGCGGGCTGGTCACGCTGTAAATCGCCGACGTGAACAGCAACTCGCCCTTGAACGCGCTACGCCGCACCTCTCTACTCTTGCCGCTGATCAACGGCTCGAGGTCCAGGTCGGACAGCTCCTTCTCATAAATGATCTTTTTGCTCCCGTTGCACTCGAAGATGATCAGGTTCTTCTGCTCGGAGGCGAGTCGATGTTGCGCCTTCACCAATTGCGCCCCCGCAGGGTCCTTCACGTAATCCACCGTTTCCACCGCGATACGTCCGTTGGCGAACTTGTACTCCTTGAGCAGCCCATTCACCATGTCGTAAAGGTCATCCGTCCGATCGTAATAAATGGTGACCTTCACCTTGTTGGTAACCGATTGAAGAATTCGCTTCGTCTGGCCGCTCAACTCCAACCGCGCGATGGCCGACACCGGAATGCGCCGAAAATGCCGGGCCGCGAGGTAATTGATCATCCCCACCAGCGCCAGCACCGCCACGATCGAGAGCAGGACGTTCAGGCTCAGCGTCCATCTCCGGGCCAGCGAGAAACTCGGTTTGGTATCGTGCTTGATGCTCATTTCCACCGGCGGCTCTCCACGGCCTTGTGGGTCAGGAACAGGAACAGTGCCGTCAGGCTCAGGTAAAGGACCAGCGGCCGGGTGTCCACGATCCCGCGCGCGAAATCCTTCATGTGGTCGATCAACCCAAGATGAGTGAAGAGTTGCGAAGTGAAACCCGACTGCGTCGAAAACGTCATCGCGATAAAGCTCACCACCAGCAATGCGATCCCCGCCGCAATGCTCACAATCGCGGCAATGATCTGGCTTTTCGTCAGGGCCGAGGCCAGACAGCCCAGCGAGGTGTAAAGGCATCCGAGCAGGATGATCCCCAAAAACGCAGTGGCAACGGTCTCCGGATCGAGTTGCATTCCTGCCGCGCTGTAATAACGAATGATCAGCAGGCACGCCAGCAACGGCAGCCACATCAGCACGTAAAAAACCATCGCGCCCGTGAATTTCGCCAGCACGACCTGCAAATCGCTCACCGGCGCCGTCATCAATGTCTCGAACGTGCCGGAATTTTTCTCGTGCGCGAACGAGCGCATCGTGATAATCGGCGCGGCGATCAAAATGATCAGCCAAAAATAGTAGCTGCTGAAAAACACTTCGGTCACGGGCCGGTCCGTCGGCTCGGAGTTCAACGCCACGATGAGCGCGTTGAAACTGAACCCGAGCAAAAACACCACGCACGCAATCACCACATACCCCGTCCAGGAATAAAAGTGCGCCCCGAGTTCCCGGCGGATCAGCGTCAGGTAGGCTTGCATCAGGACTCTTCCTCTTTTTCAGGGTGCGTCACGCGCACGAAAATATCTTCCAGCGAATGCCGGCTGCGCGTCAACTCGCGCATTTGCCAGCCCCGCTCGCACACCGTCGTGAAGATCAATGGCCGCAAATCGACGCCCGGTTGCCCAGTCAGCCCGCAGCGCACCCACTCGCCGTCGCTCGGCGCGAGGTCGAAATGCTCGATCTCCTGCATTTGTTCCCAACAGATTTTCAATTCGCTGAATGGCGCCGCAATTTCCGCCACCACCTGCCCGCGATCGCTCATGATCGCCTGCAGATTCTCCGTCGTGTCCGCCGCCAGAATTTGTCCCTTGTGCAGGATCAGCACGCGCGTGCACGTCATTTCCACCTCAGGCAAAATGTGCGTCGAGATCAACACCGTATGCTTTTGGCCAAGGTCCTTGATCAATTGCCGTACCGCGCGAATCTGGTTCGGATCGAGCCCAATCGTCGGCTCGTCCAAAATAATCAATTCGGGTTCGTGAATCAGCGCATCGGCGAGCCCCACTCGCTGCTGATAACCCTTCGACAAATGCCCAACAATCTTGCGATGCACGTCGGCAAGCCCGCATTGCTGAATCACCGTCTCCACCCGCTCCCGGCAACGCCTCCGCGGCAAGCCCTTGAGCGCCCCGCGAAACTTCAGATATTCCCGCACCCGCATGTCGCGGTGCAACGGGTTGTTCTCAGGCATGTAGCCGATGCGCCGGCGCACTTCGTCCGCTTCGGTAAACACGTCGTGATCGGCCACGCGCACCGTCCCCGAACTCGCCGGCATGTAGCACGAGAGGATTCGCATGATGGTGCTCTTGCCCGCGCCGTTGGGCCCCAACAACCCGACGATCTCCCCGCGCCGCACATTGAACGACACGTCCGTGACCGCCGTATGGCCTGCATACCGCTTGGTCAGGTTTTCGACTTGGATCATCAATGCGTCACCCATGGGCTCAATCCGTAGTTTACGCAGCGGATTACGCGCCACACAATAAAAACTCACCGTAATTTTAGCTCATTGCACAGGCCAAATGGCCGGGCGAGCTTCGCGAGCCGCCCTGCAAATCACCGCAATTTCAATTCCACGGTGCTCTGCACCAGCTCCAAAAACGGCCCCCGCCGCCGCGGATAAATCACTTCCAATTGAGTTTTCTCGCCTTTCGCCCGCGCGTAAAGCCGCTTCGCCGTCGCTAAAACACTGTTCGCTGGTTCGCCGTCGATGCGATTAATCACCATTCCGCGCCGGATCTCTGCCGCTTCTGCCGCGCCGCCGGCGTCCACCCCCGCCACCAGCAAACCCTCCACGCGCGCGAAACCAAAACTCTGCGCCAGTTCGGGCGTCAATTCCTGCAACGATAGCCCGAGCCGTTTGCGAATCAGTTCGGCATTGAAGAACTGCTTTTCGGGCACCATTCGCACGGTGACTTTGCGCTGCTCCGTCCCCCGCTCCACCGTCAGCGCCACATCGCGCTGGTCCTTAAGGGACAGCAACTCGTCGGTGAACTCCATGAACCCGCGCGGAACTTTGTTATTCACCTGCACGATCCGATCACCCGCGCGCAATCCCGCTTTGCCGGCCGGACTTTCCACTTGCACCGACATCACCTGCAAGGGCGGCGTGCCGGGCCGCACTCGCGCGCCGAACCAAAGCGACGCCAAACCTTCCGGCGAATAAATCTCCGAGATCGCCGCAGAGATGCGCTTGACCGGAATGGCAAACCCAATGCCCTGGCCTTCGCGATAAATCGCCACGTTGATGCCGATCAACTCGCCCCGCAAATTGATCAGCGGCCCGCCACTGTTTCCGGGGTTGATCGCCGCATCCGTCTGCAACCAGTCGAGCACGTCCAGCCGTTCGTTTTCCACCGCGGGGCGGCGGCTCTTCGAACTCAGAATGCCTTTGCTCACGGACGCGCCAAGGCCAAAAGGATTGCCCAGCGCGAGCACGGTTTCGCCGAGCAACAAATCGTCATCCGCGGCGAATTTCACCGCGGCGAATTTAACGTAGTTCGTCGTGCGAATCTTCAGCAGCGCCACGTCCGTCAACGAACTGAAATTGAGGCGCTCCGCCTCGAACTCCCGCCCATCCATCAACTTCACCGTGATCCGGCTCGCGCGGCTCACCACGTGATAATTCGTCAGCACGAATCCCTCCTCGTCGATGATCACGCCCGAGCCAAGGCTGTGCTGCGTGTTCGGCGCCCGCCGGCGGTAATACGGATCGAAGAACTCCCGAAACAAATTCTCCAGCGGATCGTTGACCTCGACCACCGTTTCGGTGGCGACGTTCACTACGGCCGGCATTACCGCTTCCACCGCCGTGACCGTCGCATCTCGCCGCACATCCGAAGCCATGGGCGTGGACACGGTCGCCGCATGGCTCTGTGGCAACGGGACGCTCAGCCGCAACGCCATGCACGCCAGCAAGAGAATCGCTCGTATGGATCTCGTGCCCACTAAAGAGTTAAACAAATTATTTCGTCGTGCGTTGCTCGGAATCATCGGTGCTGCGACGCGCTACCCGCTCGACTGTGCAAAAAATTCGGGGTCACCGCAAGTCACGCTTGCACGAGACGATGTAAGGCCTCAAAAGGTGCACCGCCAAATTTGCATATTGCCACATCGCCCGCTCTCCTTCATCGTGCCCGTCCAACCGAAAGGTCGGCGCGGTTGCCGGCCACCAATGCACGCATGAATATCTTCAGACGTAAAACTGTAGCCAGCCTCCAGGCCGAAGCCGCCAGCGACCAAAGCCTCCGGCGCGCTTTGGGGCCAACTAATCTTATCATGCTCGGAATAGGCGCGATTATTGGCGCGGGCATTTTCGTGCTCACGGGTCAGGCTGCTGCAAACTATGCCGGTCCCGGAATCGTGTTTTCATTCGTTCTCGCCGGGGTCGCCTGCGCCTTTGCGGGTCTGTGCTATGCGGAATTTTCTGCGATGATCCCGATCTCCGGCTCGGCTTATACGTACGGCTACGCGACTCTCGGTGAGTTCTTTGCCTGGATCATCGGATGGGACCTCATCCTGGAATACATGTTCGCCGCATCAACGGTTGCGGTGGGTTGGTCCGGTTACATGGTTTCGTTCTTGAAAGACATGAACATTGTCATCCCTGCTGAATTCACCAAGGCGCCTTACATCCACACAACTCCAGCCGATGCGGGATGGAATCTTTGGCGATTGCTCGGACCGGAGGGTTGGAGTAGCACCGGCGCAGTCCTCAACGTTCCGGCTATGTTCATCGTCGCCATCATCACGATCCTTCTGGTAGTCGGCATCAAGGAATCAGCCAATTTCAACAACGTCATTGTGGCCATCAAGGTTGGCGTGATCCTGCTATTCCTCGCGGTGGGCGTTGCCTACCTGAACGCCGAAAACTGGCAACCATTCGTCCCTGATGTCGTCGAAGGAAAATATGGCTGGGGCGGCGTTCTTCGCGGAGCTGGCGTGATCTTCTTTGCCTACATTGGCTTCGACGCCGTCTCGACTGCCGCTCAGGAAGCACGTAACCCGCAACGCGACATGCCCATCGGCATCCTCGGATCTCTCATTATCTGTACTATAATCTATATCGCTGTTGCGCTCGTCCTCACCGGGATCGTCAAATACACGCAACTTAACGTTCCCGATCCGCTCGCTGTCGCTATCGATTCGCTTGGTAAAAGCGTCGCCTGGCTGCGGCCCATTATTAAGGCTGGCGCCATCGCCGGTATAGCGGCTGTGGTTCTCGTAATGGTGCTCGGCCAGTCGCGGATCTTTTTCGTGATGTCAAAGGACGGCTTGTTGCCGCCGGTGTTCAGCAAAGTCCATCCGAAGTTTCGGACACCGTGGCTTGCAACCCTTCTTACGGGGGGGATCGCTACAATCATCGCTGGCCTCCTTCCCATTGGCCTTTTAGGCGAACTCGTCTCGATCGGTACCTTGCTGGCGTTCGTTATTGTGTGTGTAGGTGTGTTCGTGCTCCGCTACACAGACCCGAATATTCCACGCCCGTTTCGCACGCCCGCCTTTTGGCTGGTTTGTCCGCTCGGCGTTGCCTTCTGCGTCCTGCTCATGGTTTGGTTGCCACCCGACACCTGGGGACGACTCATCGTGTGGATGGCCATCGGCTTCGTCATTTACTTCGCCTACAGCCGTCGCCACTCGCGCTTGCAAACCGCTCCAGTTTCTCAGCCGACTGCTCCAACTCCACAACCTCCGCGCTAGTTCCCGACTTTGGGGCGGGCGTGGCGTTTGGAGTTTCGGTCGGCGATTCCTGCTTGCCGCGCGATTCCATTTCCGGAGAATCGCCGCCATGCTCTCCGTGCGCTTTGCTCTTCTCTGTTTCGCCGTCCTGAGTTTTTCCGCCTCCGCCGCCGAACCTGCTGACACCAACGCTGTCTGGCTCGCCGAATATTACACCAAGTACGAATACCGCATTCCCATGCGCGACGGCATTCGCCTCTTCACGCGCGTGTACGTGCCAAAAGACGATTCCCAACCCTGGCCCATCGTTCTCACCCGCACTCCGTACGCGCTGAAGCCTTATGGCACCGAAAACTACAACGATCCCGCCGGCTCGTTCCGCACGCTCGCAAAGGACAAATTCATTCTCGTCACCCAGGACGTCCGCGGCCGCTACGGCTCCGAGGGGGAATATATGCACGTGCGCCCCTTCAATCCTCACAAAGGACCAAAGGAGATCGACGAGAACTCGGACACGTACGAGACCATCGATTGGCTCGTCAAAAACACGCCCGGCAATAACGGCAAAGTCGGCATGTTCGGCATTTCCTATCCGGGCTTTTACACCTCCATGGGTATGATCGATTCCCACCCCGCGCTCAAGGCTGCGTCGCCCCAGGCGCCCATCGCCGACTGGTTCATGGGCGACGATCTCCATCACAACGGTGCGTTCTTCCTCGCGCAGAATTTTGGCTTCTTTTACTTCTTCGCCCAGAAAGCCGAAGACCCGCTGCACGAAGATTTGAAGCCCTTCAACTTCAAGACTCCTGACGGCTACGACTTTTACCTGCGCATGGGCCCGCTCGCAAACTCCGACAAGGTACTGCTCAAAGGTCGCTCACCCGAATGGACCGAATTCCTCCAGCATCCCACCTACGACGCTTACTGGCAGGCGCGCAACATCCGGCCGCATCTCAAGAATGTGCGCTGCGCGGTCATGACCGTCGGCGGCTGGTACGACGCCGAGGACCTCTTTGGCCCGCTCGAAACCTATCGCTGGACCGAGCGCCTGAACCCCGGCATCACCAACATTCTTGTCATGGGCCCATGGGCGCATGGCGGGTGGGGCCGTGGCGATGGCGATAAACTTGGTGAGATCAATTTCCGCGCGAAGACTTCCGAATTCTATCGTGAGAAAATCGAACTGCCCTTCTTCCGCCGCTTCCTCAAGGGCGATACGAATTTCATCCCCTCTGAGGCACACGTCTTCGAGACCGGCACGGACCAATGGCGTCGCTTTGATTCATGGCCGCCGAAACAAGTCCAGGAACGCACTCTCTATTTTCACTCGCGCGGCGTTCTCGATTTTAAGGCGCCGACCGAGAGCAACGACGCCTTTGACGAATACGTCAGCGACCCGGCCAAACCCGTGCCGTACACATTGGAAATGACCACCGGTTACCCGCGCTCCTATCCCGTGCACGACCAACGCTTCGCGGCCTCCCGGCCCGACGTTTTGGTCTACGAAACTGAGCCGTTGGAAGACGACCTCACCTTCGCCGGCCCGCTCACGGCTGCGCTGCACGTCTCCACCACAGGCACGGATTCCGATTGGGTCATCAAGCTCATCGACGTTTACGCCGGCGACTTCCCCGACCCGAGACCCAACCCGGCCAACGTCGCCATGGGCGGCTACCAGCAACTTGTGCGCGGCGATGTTTTTCGCGGAAAATTTCGCAACAGCTTTGAAAAGCCCGAGCCTTTCGAGCCCGGCAAAACGGCCACCATCAAATTCACTATCCCCGACATCTTCCACACCTTCCGCCGTGGCCATCGCGTGATGATACACATCCAAAGCTCATGGTTCCCCCTGGTGGATCGCAACCCCCAGACCTTCGTCAACATCCCGAATGCAAAACCGGAAGATTTCCAAAAAGCCACCCAGCGCATCTATCGCTCCGCCAATGCCCCTTCATCCCTCACCGTCCCCGTCTTACCATGATCGTAATCCCCGTAGGCACCCTGTGACTAACGGCCGCCGCGGTTTGGCCAATTTAGATTTTGCATTTTCCATTTTTCATTTTGCATTGCCATCCCCATTCCCATCCCGGTCTCCATCCCCATCGGCCTTCGCGATTGCCCGCATCTTTTCCTTGGCCACAGCCAGCAACTTCTCCCGTCCTTCGATCGGCTTTACTTCCTCCTTGCACGACGCCACCACCTGTTGAATCACCTGCCAGGGTTGCTGCCAGTACGCATCCTGCACCCGATCCACTACGTACCAAATATCATGTTCCTGCCAGCTCGACTTCAGGTTGGGTTTTCGATCCCTCATGCCGCAAAAACCAACCCGCCTGCTGCGCTTTCGGGGTGCATATTCGCATCCAAATGCCAAAACAGACCCCGCCTGTGAAGACCTTGGGGGCGAACTGCCGGTTTTGAGGGGTGGATTGCTTGCCGCAACTCTTGCCTGTGTGACAAAGCGTGCCAGCTCATCGGGCGTGTGATAGTCTGTCGTAGAGAGAGAACAATGCGAATCGCCAGCACGATCATCTGCTTCATCGGCGCGATACTCACTGGCTGCAATGGCAACTCGCGGCAGAACTTTCCGTGGTCCCTCGAGGGCAAAGCCATTCCGCCCTTCACGATCCACGGCAAAGATGACCTGTCGATGGATGGCTTCGTCAACTACAGCCTGGCCGTCATCGTTCCCGCTCATCTCACCCAGGAGCAACTGACACTCGTCAGCCAGAAAATTATCCAGGACCAGCCGAAGCATTACTTGCTCATCATCTTTTACTTTTCCGATCCGAAAGACGTCGAGAAAGAGTTCACCGTGGGTAAAGCATGGTGGGGAGTCGAAGACCCGGAACGGATTGGAAAAAACGGCGATTACTCGCGTCACGTACTTAAGGTGGAACTCCCCGAAAAGCCTTCGGGGTCTTAGCGCAAGGCAAACAGGGGTAAATACCGCATTTGGCTTCGCAATCCCGGGGGCGGATTGTGAAGTATGGCCAGGCTGGAGGGCAGACATGGCGTGTGTACGTTGACGGTTCTCGTGTGGCTCATTGCCGCCGTCGTATCCGGCGCCAACATCCCGCCCACCGTTACCATGAACGGTTATGGGATGGGTCCTTACTCCGTTTCCCCAGGCGTCACCGCCACTGATGCCGACGGCTCCGTCGTGAAAGTCGAATGGTACGCCAACGGCCAGCTACTTGGAGAGAGCACGTGGTCGCAACCACCCCAATATTCTTATTGGTGGAGCAACATCGCCGTTGGCGTCTACTCGATCACCGCCGTCGCTACCGACAACGAAGGTGCGACGGGCACTTGCGATCCCCTGATTGTGGAAATCAAGCACCCCTTCGGAGGTGAGATCTTAACTCCCACCAACGGCCAGGTCTTTGTGATCGGTGACACGATACGGATTGCGTGCACTCTGACGAATGGCGATGGCACCGAGAGCCTTCGCTACGATTACGATGGTTACAATGGCCAGTTTGAATCGCTCACGGAACCTCCTTACGAGGACGCAGCCGCCGCTTATTCGCTAGGCGAACATTCCATCGGTGGCTTCGGCGTTCAGGACGCCTGGAATCCAAACCGGTTCGCGACGCTGCCACGCGTGAACTTCTACGTCATTCCCGCGCGCGGCTTTGCTGTGATCACCACTCAGCCGACCAACCAAATTGTGCAGGTCGGCGGCGACGCTGTGTTCTCGGTCTCAGCTTTCGCGGAATTGCCACTCACGTATCAGTGGCGCTTCAACGGGGCGTCAATTCCCAACGCAACCAATGATCAACTGCGGTTGCAAAACGTCAGGCCGGAACAGGCCGGTGCATACTCGGTAGTCGTAAGCACGGCGGCTGGCGCGTGGCCCAGTGACGTTGCCTTCCTGGACGTAAGCCGGCCAAACGGGGGCAAAGTCGTTTTTGCCAACCGCTACTTGAGCAACGGCGTCGTGCTTGTCGACGCTCCAGTGTCGGACCTTCAAACGAACCTCCAGGCGCATATCTACGCCGGCACACGGATGGACCGATTGCACCTGATTGGCGGCCCCATAGCAGTGACCAACGGCTACTTCGATGGCGGAACTGTCGACATCCCGTTCGTCTCGCTCGGCGAGCGCGTCTATGTACGCATTTTCGTGCGCCATCCGGATGATCCCGAATACCAACCCGCGCGCGAGTGGTCGGACCTTCTTGAAACTCAAACCGGCGGCAGCGACACGCCTGCACCCCTGGTCGGGCTGGCTTTTTCGCGTTATCCCTGGCCTCCTCCGCTGACTCCCGATCCGTTCCACGCGTGGGACAGGCGCCAACTGGCCGCAGGCACCGCTGGCGAACCATACAGATTTGCCCTGGGAATTTATACTCGCGCGGCCAGAGTCACTTACCAATGGGAAAAGGACGGCTGCGACATTCCCGGCGCAAGCGGTTCATGTGAGCGGGGAACAAATGGGTGGCCGATGATGACGTGCCCGGCGACGCTCACCTTCACGAATTTAACCCTCGCCGATGCCGCCAGCTACCGGGTGCGGATTGATAATGGCAAATCGATAACCATGAGCGTCCCCGCGTTGCTCGGGATCATCGAGCCGCCACGCGGGAGGTTCGCCGCCCTCATCGTGGATGACGAGGTGTGCCAGGCGCGACTCCATGGCAGCATCGGCGAACGCTACGCCATTCAATCCTCGAGCAACCTGCGCGATTGGACCACGGTGGCGACCGTCACGAACGTGACCGGCACAATCGCGCTCCCGAAACCGCTCTCAGGCAGACAAAACTTCTATCGCGCCCGCCTGGCGCAGTAGCCCGGATGTTTCACAGTTTCGTAGCGCAGATTTCCAATCTGCCGTATCGCCGATTTCCAATCGGCAGACTGTAGACATCTCGACGCGCTCTGGTGGATCGACAGCGTGTAGGCTGGAAGCACTGCGATACGGCAGATTGGAAATCTGCCCTACAACTGCGGCCTGTTCGAATCCGTCTGACAAGGTGTGAATATCCAGGCTAGTGGAGTTCACGCCCCAGTTGATACAGCGCCCTTCTCGCCGCAGTGTGCCACGCGGACCCCGGTGGTGGTCTGCGGAAAAAGGGAATGATATGCGATATCTATTAATGGCCATTACCTGCGCGGCGTTACTGGCGGGTTGCGCTCGCGATCAACAAACAACCATCGATCCGAGCACCGCCGGCAGCATGGGCGCTTCCGGCAGCGGATCAGTCCGCCTCCCCGACACCACCAACGACGTCTCCACCGTGCCCGTGCCCTAGTCGACGGAGTTCCGAGTTCCGAGTTCCGAGTTTAGAGTAGAGTCCGCCGAGGCCCGCGTGGGCGGCGAGAGACTTCGTCTGCGCGGCCCGAGGAAGAAGGGGAGAGCAACGAATAGGGAGTACCGGTTTGTCCCTCACCCTAACCGAGGCTGGCTCCGTGCGCGGCGAAAGACTGCGTCTCCACAGCCCGAGGGAGAGGGGACGTGCTGCCCTTTAGTTCAGCACGATCGCCCGGCGTAGGCCTGCCTGCCGTTACGTTGATTCAATTGTCAAAGAACATCCCGGTGGTCATGCCGACCAAACCGGGTTTTGAAAAGTTCTGACCTTCTCCCCCGGGGAGAAAGGACAGTGTGCCACCCGCAAACGCGTCGCGGAGCTCCGCCCGCCAGAAAATCGGCGTACGCCGATTTTGGTTTGCGTAAGTGGCTGGTACAGCGTGGTCGAATCGGTAAAAAATCGGCGAACCGCCGATTTTGTACAGTATGTTGAAAGGTTTGTTGCCGCGGGTCCACCACAGAGGCACGGGGCACTGAGACGGCGGCAATGAGAGTAATGGGAAATAATGGGACGTATGGATAAAGCGGTAAGTAGACGGGCAAAGGGCTCGCTGAAACCGCATCCAGGGGTGATTAAGATTAGGATTAGGATTGAGAGTAAGAGGAGTTGGAAAATGCGACCACTTTTTGGGATCAAAGTTGTAAGTTATTGATGCAGAATAGTTAAAGAAATCACATGTGCGTTTTTGTATGCATTTTGGTCGCATTTTGTACGCATTTTCGACCCGAGCGGGGACTGATGCGGAAGGCAGGACGAAAGGAAAGGATCGGGCCAAAGCAGTGTGGCGGCTCCGGGTGGAGCCTGGAACGTGGCCGGCATTTTCCTTCACAAGGTTACCCTTTCCTCGGCTGGTCACGGGCTGTCTGCCGGTGCTCAGCGCGGGCTGATTTACACCCGGTATGTATAGCATATTTAGCTCGACAGCACAACAGGAAAAGTGCAATATTTTTGAAACATGAAAGGAGTAGGTAAGCCGAGCAAATCCACAGGAATTGCGCTTCCAACGCTCTTGAATTATCCTCGCTGCAATCCCGATGAATATCGCGCCGCTAAATAGATGGATTCCTGGCGCGTTGTCGAAAAGACAACTGAAACAATTGTGCCGGCCTGGATGGATAGAAGATGTTGATATGGCCAACGATCCTGTTGGCTATTCGGCAGTCGATCTCACGTTATCCAGCGAGGGCTATCAAATGCTTGAAGGATGTATCAAGCCATTCGGTGAAAGTTATGACCAGATCCTCAAAAACAAGCGCTTCGCAAAACCATTGGAAAAACGAGACGCCTTCATTCTCGAGCCCAAACAGACCTACGTTTTTCTTCTCAATGAACGTCTTGGGGCAAAATTACTAACGTCGAAGGCCGTATACGGACAGGCGACCGCTAGGAGTTCGGTTGGCCGCGTTGATGTGCTCGCAAGGCTGATTGTGGATGGCATGAACAGTTATGAGGGATTCTCTCCCGAATATCTTCGGGAAACGACCGGGCAAATGTATCTTGAAATCACGCCAATAACATTTCGCGTTCGCGTAAAACCAGGAATCGCGCTCTCCCAATTGCGGCTCTTTTATGGGAACCCCGAAAATTGTGAAATAACGGCGAGAGAACTTTTTGGAACGGTTTTGCAGGGCAGCAATTTCACCGATGGTTCGCTTTCTGTTGATCTCAGCGACGATCCAGAAATTGGAGGTTGCGCATTTCGCGCAACCTCCAATCAAAAAAGATGTTGTGGCGTTGTGGAAGGGGACGGCGACGAACACAAAGAGGTTATGGACATTAATCAAATCATCTGAAGTTCCGACAGAAGGTGAGCAGAAAAACTCAATCAGGCTCAAGAAAAATGCTTTTTACATCCTTCGCTCAAAAGAAAAAATTTCCCTGCCCGGTGGAATCGCCGTCTACTGTCGAGCGATCGATGAAACAATCGGTGAAATGCGAATTCACTATGCAGGTTTTGTTCATCCCTTATTTGGCCGTGAGCGTGATGATAAGAAAACTGGCACGCCGCTCATTTTTGAAGTTCGTGGTCATGACGTTAAGGTGACGCTCACCGATGGAGAAAAAATGGCGCGACTTACGTTTTACCGGATGTCGGAAGATTGTGAACGGCCCAAAAAGGCGGCTCAAAGCCAAAAAAGCGGTTACGAAAATCAAACATTGAAACTTTCAGAATTCTTCAGCCCATGCGAATGGAAGTGAATAACTCGTGATGTTTTTATGTGTTAAACTGATAAGAGAGGTGTAACTATGAATTCAAGTTTGAAACAGAATTTTCAGATCGTCCGCCTTTCGGAAGGAGATGTGCGCTGTAAATCGGATCATTTAGCGAACTTTTCGGGTTTGATTTTGGCCAACCGGCGCATGTATCCGGAAATCGAACGCTGGTATTTGAGCAAAGTGTTGCCGGGTATTCGTCAGGATGAGCGTGTGGCTTTCATTGGCTACTTGAACGAAAGGCCAGCGGTTTCAGCTGTGGTGAAAAAGGGGAGCCAAGCAAAGTTTTGTCACCTTCGTATTCACCAAGATCTCCAAGACTCCAACCTTGGTGAGGTTTTCTTCTCGTTGATGGCGCTGGAAATTCGCGACCTGGCAAAGAATATTGATTTCACTCTGCCGGAATCACTTTGGGGCGACAAAGGTCCGTTTTTCCAATCGTTTGGTTTCACCTCAGCCGAATTAGCGGAAGCCCAGTACAGACTGTTTGACCGCGAGTTAGCGTGCTCCGCTGCATTCCCCACAGTGTGGAATTCAGTGCTCCAAAAAATTCCAAAACTTGCGGATCTCTATGCGTTTGGGGGGTTCTCAAGCGATAATCAACTTTTGATGAGCGTTAAGCCGGAGTTCGCCGAGAGAATCATGAGACGGAAAAAGACGGTTGAGTTACGGAGAAAGTTTTCGACCCGGTGGATAAATCATCGCATTAACATTTATGCTTCAGCTCCTGTCATGAGTTTAATGGGCGAAGCGCGAATTGCTGGTGTTGTGACAGCCAAACCAGATGTGATCTGGGAACGCTTCCATAACCAAATCGGTTGTTCTCGTGAAGAATTCGATGCTTACGCTGCTGGTACCCAAGAACTCTACGCAATCGAACTCGATGACGTGCGACCTTATCGAGACCGATTTCCCCTGGCTCAAATTTCACACTTATTAAACGAGCAACTTATGCCACCACAGTCTTATGTGACTCTGGAAAGAAACAAACCTTGGGCAAAAGCTGTATCACTCGCCGCTTATCTTCATGGTTGCTTCAAAAGCACAATGTCGTTCGCTTTCGACATTGGTTCATACGGAAATAGGCAAACCGCTTGTCATATTTCTTCTTCGGCTTCGCCGCGTTTGACTCAACCCCAACTGCTTTAATAGAAAATCAACCGCTCTGGAACCTCAGCTTTTGGGAACGCCCTTGGTGGTGTTGCGTTTTTGTTCGCGTTGCCTAATTGAGTCAGGGCGCAGGAAGCACCTGCTTGCCTTTGCCTTTGGGCACAAGATGATTGGCTCGCATCCAAGCCAGCGCGCTAGTCCATCGGTCACAAGGAATCGATAACTTGCTCGGATGCCAATTCTCTGTCGCCTCGCTGACGATTTGCTTGTCGCTGGGCGATTTCCCGCAAAGCAATAAATCATTCCACGCGGCGTAGAGGGTCGCGATGATCTCAGAGCACTTCGTATCAAGGGGGCGCATTAATTCGAGTAAAGTATCAACGGCAGGTTTGTGCTTACCCAGCGTCCGTTCCGCGACTGGCAAAGCTTTGAGAATATTTGGGCCAGGCACATATTTCTGGCCGAGTCGACCAGCCGCAGCGGTTGTGACGTACCAACCTTGCTTGCGAGCCAAACTTTCCACTTTGCGACGAGAAGGATAGTCGACAGGTCCAGCCGCGTCGCGAAAGGGTTCTCGTTCAAAATCAATGTCGCAATGGTACTCTGTTAGGTGAGTTATTTTTTCGATCTTCGTTCGGCCAAGATTCTTGTCGCTTGACAGAGCGTGAACGACATAGGCGTCGAAAGCTGCACGACGAAAGAAAATGCTGCCCTTCTTATGGCGAACGCTTGGTTTCTCATCGGCCACGGTGTGAACCGCAGTCGAAGCTACAGGAAGGGCAGGCCTTGAATGCCCTTTGCCGACAATTCGTCTGAGTACAGCCGCGGAATCTCGCAAATGAGGTGGTAGTGTGACAGGTCGGGCTTTCAGCCGCGCCTTGACCAGTCGAACCTCTTCGATGGTTTCCGGGATGATAACACCTTCCTCCATGAGGGCTCGGCGAATCTTCTCGTCAAGCGCGTCGAAAGCTTCGTCACCCGGCTTAAGTGGATCACGGAATTTCATTTTGCCTCCGGTACGGGTTTTCGTTTACTCATGTATACTAAAATCTTTGTTCGCGCCCGCTGCTTTATCTTTCGAAAATTATCTCGAGAGATTCCCAAGCTTCCGATGATCTCGTCCAAATCCTCGGTAGGCGTCCGCTGATGTTCGCGGCGGACGTAAAATTGGCTTACCGCCCAAATCACTTCTTGTTCTCGCGCGGATAGGCTATCGATTGCCTCCCGTAGCAGCTTCATTTCTTCTGTTTCATCCGCGGCACCCGGCTCATCTTTTTCAATAAAGGTCTCATCCTCTTCTTCTTCGTCGTCGGAGCGCAAATCCGGATCGAGGCAAACGGAATTCGGTTTTCGCCGTATGAAATCAAGAACAACGCGCGTGGCGATCCCGCCGAGCCAAGCATCTACTGCATCCTCCAATTCCTGCGGATCAGTAGTCCCAGGGGCGCGGAAGGTGCTGGCGTGATCACGAGCCTTGGCCATGGTTGATTGAAAGACATCTTCCTCGCTAAAAAATCCGAACTTATAGCGGTTCACGAGATTGTAACAAATCCCATAAAGATACGTCGCGTGGCGGCGATAAAACGCATCAAATGCCTGCTGGCGCTCCTCGGTTGTTCCGTTGGCCATGCAAGAGACAAGTTTGGCGTCGTTCTCCGCGTCCCATTTGGTCATCAGAGTCGCTGCAAAGGTTATTAGCGGGTTTTCCAAGTCGCGTTTGTCCCTTTTGCAAATAATACGCCCAAGCGTGACACCTATGCGGTCGACAGTCGAGACTGTCACGTTCGTGCGTTCTATGATTGAAGGGCAGATTGCTCCTGCTGTTCCGAAGCAAACGACCTTACAGAACAAGACTAATATGAACGATTCAAGGACATTGGGCCACGGCGACGCCGTGGCGGAACACGGGCAGAAACACAGGCGCGCTCCGAAATGGGCAGCTCTGGTGGACGACGTGATGATTCCGTCGCCACAGCGTGAGGTTCGCGCCAGTGTTTTGCTTGCGCAAGCCGGTGCGAAACCAGAATTCGTTTTGGTGTGCGACCACGGTGACGAACAGGATGTTGCATTCGCAAGGGACGAGGTGGTGGACCTAGCTGCGGGCAACATTTTTTATCTCGTTCCCAGTTGCGATGCGCCGCAGAAGGGTCAGTGCATCAAGCCAGCGAAGCTCGCGTTCTTTGTTGATGACCGGGCGGAAATCACGATCAATCCACAGCAGACGGGCAAAACGCTGCGTGAGTTATTCGGCCTCACGGATGAGGTCAATCTCGTTCGCGATTACGAATCGGCCCACGACGAGCCGGTAAGTCTTATTGACGCCGCTTCATTTGAGAGAGGGCCGGTGTTCATTACACGCCGACAAAGCGCGCAACTCAAAATCATCGTAAACAGCAAGCCCTTCGATGAAACCGACGGTGTAAAGAAGGTCATGACCGGGCGCCAGATTGCGGCTTTGGTCAGCGACAATCCTGATTGCACCGAGGTTTTTCTGTTGGAAAAGGGAAAGCCGAAGCCCGTGCCTCTCGACCAGCAGATTCAGGTAAAGAATTGCGACGAGTTTCGTGTCATCCGCAATAACGTGTGCGGTGGCTTCGAGCCGTCGCGCGTCCAGCGCGAGTTGCAAAGGCTGAGCCAAGGCGGTTGCAGCGCCGACTTCTTCTCACAGCCGTTCCCGGCAGTCGTCTATCGTAACGTGCCCACGCGGCCAGGCTATTCGCACCTCCAAATGACTGATGTATTGGTGGCGGTTCCGAACGGCTACCCCGGTCAGCCGCTTGACGGCGCGTACCTGCCGGAAGGATCGCCACTGCTAGGGCGAGTCGCGGGTTCGCCCCAAGGTGTCGTGATCGCCGGTGACGGCCGACGATGGCAACTTGTGAGCTACCATCCCCATAATGGCGGCGGCGCCCCTCCCTGGAACAAAGACAAGCACGGGTTTCACACGTACATAGATGAAATCCTCTGCTGGATTCATCGCGCCAACAATTGATTCACCATCATGCGAATTTGCCTGTTTCGAATCACGGCGGGCGACCGTGAAAAGCTCCAAGCATTGCTGTTCAGGCGATATCCGGACCGCGAGTGGGGAACCTTCTTTCGCTTCGGCTACCGGATAGCGTCCTGGGGACTCCATATTACCTTTGTTGACGCGATTGAGCCTCAATACGGCGAATTGAAACGCGAGAGCGGCATCGTCGAATTTGACGCGGCTTATATCCTGCGCGCTCAACTCGCAATGCCCGAGACGGAGCTTGGCATCGGCGTGATTCACTCCCACCCACAAGGTTGCAGCACCTTCGCAAGTTCCCTTGATAACGACATGGACGGCTACTTTGCACACGAGTTTGCACACTACGGGAGTGGCCGACCGTACATGAGTTTGCGCGTATCGCAAAGCTGCGATGGCCAGTTCGTTTTCAGCGGGGAAGCCTGGCTGGAAGGTCGGCAAATCCCGGTGACGGAATGGCTTACAATTGGCGAAGATCTTCGCCGCGAAGCGGCAGAAGTCGCTTTCGCCATGAACAGGCCACCTCTGGTTGCAGACGAACGCACCGCTCGGTTCATGGAGCTCATCGGCGTGCGTGCGGGTAGCCTCAAGAACTCGGCTGTCGCCATTATCGGTTGCAGTGGCTTGGGCTCGCCTACAGTTCATGTCCTTGTGCGGGCCGGAGTACGTCGGTTTGTCCTGGTTGATCCAGGTTTTTTCGCGGTTTCGAATCACGAACGGATGCATGGTAGTACTTGGCGCGATATCGAGACAAAGCCGTTGAAAGTTGAAATTGCTCGGCGTCTGATTCTCGATGTAGAACCGGCCGCGGAAGTGATAGCCATTCGAGGAAATGTTCTCGACGATGTCGTACTCGACGAAATCTTGCGTTGCGATTTGGTACTCGGCTGCACCGATAGCCAACACAGCCGAGCGGCACTTGGAGACTACGCAATTCATTATCTCCTCCCGTGTCTCGATGCCGCTGTTCTGATGCGGGGGGACAATAACAAGGTTACGGAACAGGTTGGTGAAGTTGCACGTTACTCGCCCGATGAACCGTGTCCGTGGTGCCTAGGGCGAATTAACCAGAAAGCCCTCGCGTATGAGTTGATGACCGAGGAGGAGCGTGAACGACGTGCCGCGGCTGCCGCCGAAGCGGTCCGACGCGGAATTGATGGCACGCAGTATTGGGGCGACAAACCGCCGCGTGAATTGACTGTTGGCTACATGACAACGGCAGTCGGCGCTATCCAAGCCGGGTACGCGGAGGGGTGGATCACGGGTGCCTGGAAAATGCCACACCAAAGATTTCAATTTGATTTGGGAATGCCATTGCTTGGGGTGGTTCCTGCTGACAAACCAGGTCGGCCAGAATGTTCATGCAATCGAACAAAGGGCTGGGGTGATCAAGCGCGAGCCGAACGAAGCGTCACCATGCCTGCGCATTGGCCAAAGGCGGAGTTCGTCTATGCTATAAGCAGTTCAGTAGAGGAGCGAGCCGTGCTATCGGAATGATCGAAGTCACCGGTTATGGCTAACCGCACCCTTAATTCTTAATTGGAAGCGTGCTGTGGCCGGATTGGTCGATGGCTTCCTCGGTGCCGCGATTGTCGCGGAAGCGGCGCTGCAAAAATGGAAGGGAGGAATTTGAGATTTCAGGATTTGAGATTTGAGAGCAAGCCGGTGCGAAGTACCGCAACCCTTTCAGGGTAGCGAATTCTGTGGACCGTATCCCAGGGTAGCTCGTTCCTCGCGACCCTGGGCTGAAAGATGCAATCCCTTCAGGATTGATGATTCTCAATTGGAAGCGTGCTGCGGCCGGACTGGTCGATCGCTTCAAGGGGCGGTCGGACAGAGCATGAGATAGTTTAGATCCGTAAAGGAAGACTCCACCGTGAATCGCAACGTTCGCACGCCTTGCAGACGAACCCGTACTTTCTCGCCGTTCGCATTTCTTAACGGGACGAAGGTGAATGCATTCCAATCGCCCGTGGCTGGGGCACTGAACGTACCAAGAAGTGTTTTCTGTGGCGTTGCGGACGCAGGATCATCGATCAACTCCAGTCGGCCGCCGATGGTCGCGAAAATATCGCCATGTGACGCTCGAAGGTATATTTCGTAAGTGCCCCGACCGCGGTAATTGCGCGTGTAATTGTACCAGTCGGCGTTCGCGTCTGCCCAGCCAATCCTATAGTCGGCGACGGTTTCAAATCCCGGGCGTGGACCGGCACCCCCCCTGTAGGCGTCGTCGACGGTGATCATGCCTACGTTCGGCACTTCGCCATTGCGGTAAGCATCTGCCTCGAAGTTGCCGCTGTCATTAAAGTCGATACCGGTTGTGGCCCCGAGGGTGTTGTATAAACCTTTCGTGTTGAACGGGACGCGGCCAAAGCTGGGGAACGCCAGACCAGAAGCCGTGTTGAAGTCTTCGATTTCGATAAAGAGATTCTTGTCGGCATTGTAAATGCCTTCGGTGTAATTCCAGGTAAAGCTCTCCATTCGTGGTGTCGGGCTGTCGTCCATCCAGTCCAGACGGACTGTGTGCACGGTGCCCGTCGGACTTCCTTCCGGAGCCTGATAGGATATTTGGGCACCGCTGTCGGTATCGACGATCGTGGAGAAGGCGGTCACGTCCGCGCCGTCGAAGGTCAGTTTGATCGAGCTCGGGACTACCCTGGCAATGTCTCCATCCACCAGCGTGGCGAGGATTAACGGGGCACGCGCGTAATCTGAGTTCGCGCGCGGCTCAATCGAGGTCACCCTTGTGGGGGCTTCCTGGACCTCGGCCGGCACGAAAACGAGATAATTGAAGTCCAGGGTTCCCGGCCGGACTGTGAAGCGCAAGGTAGTCAAGCCCTCCAGACGCACACTGACGAGATTGCCTTCGCTATCGCGAAGCGGGATGTCATGGAAAACGGTCCAGCCCCCGGTGGGCGGCGACGCGAATGTCCCGAGAACTTCTTTGGTTTGGTTTGTGCCTGTAGGATCGAAGGTGATGCGGGCGAGCTCGGCATTCATATCAGCGCCGCCGGAGGCGAGCCGGGCGAACACATTGTAGCGCGTCGATGCGCCAAAGTCGCGCGTGTAGTTGTACCAGTCGCCGTCATCATTCCAGCCGACGACGTAGTCGCAGGTGATGGTGCGGTCTCCGCGAGCGGAGTCGCCGGGCTCCGGTCTTGTTTCCACACCGGTTGGAGCCCGATACTCCGGGGATAGGTTGCTGTCAAAGACCTCGAAGTAGTCCATCAAGGGGACAGCATCTTTGCCCAGTAGCGAGCAGTCGGGATCGCCAAAATTAGCGTGCAGCCGTCCTGTGATTCCGTCATCGCTGTAATTGAAGTCTTCGGCCTCAATAAAAAGGGCCCCTGCGGTATTATGAATGTCTTCGCGGTAATTCCAGGTAAAGCTCTCCATTCGTGGTGTCGGGTTATCGTCCGTCCATTCCACACGCACTGTGTGTACGGTGCCCGCCGGACTTCCTTCGGGAGCCTGG